>OLNR01000195.1_pt1 | contig 57656 bp, 75 predicted proteins | sample 1672231 | NCBI WGS metagenome assembly OLNR01 (sample SAMEA3136662, study PRJEB25190) | human gut metagenome
TAAACCCGAAAAAAATACATGACTAAACACGAAACACCGACTTGACGAAATACAGCCGAACACGCTGCGCGCCACCGCGATCAGCGAGGCCGTCCACCAGGGCGCCGAACCCAAGGAGACCCAACGGTTCGGCCGGCACGCGGACAACGCGACCTCGCTGCGCCACTACCAGCGGGCGCGAGGCGAGGACAAACGGCGCGAACTGTCCGACCGCTCCTACATGGCGCTCCTGGGCGGCCCCCGGAACGAGCACGACATCACCCTGGCCATCGAGGACAGAAGGAAACGCATCCGCGAACTCGAGGAGGAGATCAGCCGGCTCGGACGATTGCGCGGCCGGCTCAGCGGCGACGCGCCCGGTTCCGGGCCGGACGGACGGGCTTCCGCGCCCGATCCGGTTCGGACTGCCGGTCCTCGTCGCGGGCGGCGCGCAGCGCATGCAGGCGACGCCAGCCGCCCCTGAACAGGAGCACGCCCGCCACGGCGACGAACAGGAGACACTGCTCCGCCCCCTGCCCGTACGGGGCGACCCGCCACACGGCCACCATGTACGGGGCCAGGGGGATGGACGCGCCGAACAAGAGCAGCCGCACCCACACCGCGCGGCCCGCGGGGGAGAGGAACCAACGGCCCACGCGGGCCAGCACGCCCCGCAGCCTAGCCCACATACGCCACCCCCCCCGGAACGCGTCACGATAATACGCGGCCAGACGCAGCTCGTCGTCCAGGCGCGAGTCCACCCGGTGATCGGTCGTCCGCTCCGGGCGCGCCGCCCACGTCAAAGGCGCCCACATGCGGGCCGCCTCGTCCAGAGCGCTCACGTCCAGGCTGCGATGATGCACGCCGGACAGCACGCCCGGCATCCGCGTGTCCAGCCAATCCCGGTCGAACCGGACCGACGCGCCCGCCGCGAGGACGCGCACCCCATCCGACAGGCGGGACGCCACATACGCGCGCGCGAGCCTCGCCGCCTCGTCAGACGTCGGCGCGCCCGGCCTGGCCCACGCGGCCAGCAGCCCGTTCGGCCCGTGCATGCGTTCGATGAACCCGTCCACCGGACCCGCGTAGGCGACCGGCGTCGAGAACCCGCCGTCCAGACGGTCCAGACGCGTATCCGTCCAACGCATCCCGATCTCCAGGATCGCGCCGTGCGACGGGTCCAGGCCCGTCGTCTCCACATCCACCCAAAGCAGCAACGTATCGTCCATACCCGGTCCGGCCTGTTCATCGCGTTCAGCTGATGATAGTACGTGCTGCGAGCCAGGCCGACCCGGGCGAGCAGACGCCCCACGGGGACGCCGTGCCCGGCGCCGATCGTCCTGACGAGGATCGTCTTCTCCCTATTGGTCAGGTTGTCCGGGTCTGCGCCCCGCTCTTTTCCCACCAATTCCAACGCCCCCTTGAGGATCGCCAGCTCGATCTCCGCCTCCCGTTTCTCCCGGCGGATCCGCTCCAGCTCGGCGCGCACACGGTCGCGCTCGGCAATCAGCCCATCCAGATCCGACGCGTCGGGATCCGCCGCGCCATCATTCCTCTTCCCCGGCTTGTCTGGTGTCACTGGATCGTCCTCCGGTACCGGCTCGTGCAGCAGTTGACGCTTCCAGTTTCTCACGACCGACGCCTCCACGCCCACCTCGGCCGCGACCTGCCGCGACGTGACGCCGCCCGCGGTCAGGCGCGCCACCGCCATACGCCTGACCCCGTCCGCCACCGGCCCGCGTCTGATCACGCGCTCCCCGGGCGCCAGCTCGTCGATCCACGCCGCCAGCACCTCATGGCTGGGATACCCCATCCGGCGCATCGTCCTGCTCAACCGCCTGCCATGCGTCAGGTAATGATCCACCGCAGCGCGCTTCTGCTCGTCCGTGTACCTCGCATAACGCTCGCCACGCCTCGAGGGAACCTCCGTACGCCGCTCCTCCAGCCACTCGCGATACCACATGAGCAACGCCTCCTTGCTGGGATAGCCCAACTCCCGGATCACGTCCGCCGCACTATGCTCGTACCGCTCGTACAACTCCACCGCACACCTGCGCTGCTCCCTCGAATACCTCGCCACGATGATGACTCCTCCCGCTCAAGGAGTCCAACAAAACGTCACCACCCCGAAACCGAAACACCAACTTGACTAAAAACAGTTTGAGGGTACGCGCCAGTGTCCTCAGCTCGCCGGGCGCGTCGGCGGGTCTGGCGTTGATGCCGTCGGACGGGCTCGTGTATCATGCTGCGCGCCTTGCGCCGGTCGGGCTCGGCGTAGCAGGCGATGATCTTCTGGTAGGAGCCCCACACGACCTTCAGCTGCTCGTTGTCTTCGTTCCCGAACAGCCGGTCGAGCAGGGAGCGTTGCCGGTCGGTGAGGGTGGCGTTGGTCTTGAGCAGGATTCGGCGGGCCCGGTACAGCGGGTCCTGCTTCGTGCCGCGCCTGCCGGTGGCCTCCTGCTGGAGGCGTTGGCGGCATTGGGTGAGCTTGTCGCCGGCGAGCCTGACGACGTGGAACGGGTCGAGGACCTCCCTGGCGTGGGGCACGGCCTTCCTGACGGCGTGCTTGTATCCGGCGAACGCGTCCATCGCCACGACCCGCACGTTCCTTCTGAACTCCTCGGAGCGGGAGGCGAGCCATCCGGCGAACGCCGCGCCGCTCCTGCCCTCGACCACGTCCAGGAGACGGGCCGGCCGCCCGTCCCTCCTGGGCGTCAGGTCCACGACCACGGTCACGTATCTGGAGCCACGGGACGTGTGCCGCCACACGTGCTCGTCCACGCCCAGGTGGGTGACCCCGTCCAGGCGGTGTTCGTCGCCGGCCAGATGCTTCATGCCCTTGGCCGGGACCGCGTCGTTCGCGCAATCCCACAAACACCCCAGCGTCGCCGCCACACTGCGCACGCTCATCGCGTCCAGCACCACGGAGGCGACCGCCCACCACGCGGCCCGTTCCGTCAGCCGCCGCCCGTCCGCGGCCACGCGCGACAGGTCGTCCTCCCACGCGCCGCCGCACCCGCGGCATTCGTAACGCCGGCAGTGGACCAGCAGCCGGACCCCGGCCTTGCCCAACGGCACGTGGACGAAGCGGCGCCAACGCGAGCTGCGCACCGGCGCCGGCACCCCGCAATCCCGGCAGACCCTCGCCGGCTCCACGGGCTCATAGCGGACCTCCCACACGCCGCCCCTGCCGCCCTCCGGCAGGTGACGCTGTGCCACGCCCCTCAATCCCAGAGAATCCAACCCCAACAACGCATCCCCGTCGAACCTGCTAAACTCGCGTACAGGCCGTGAGGCATCTTCGGTTATCTTCTTCACAACCAACCATGATGCCCCACGGCTCCCCCATCACACACACACGAAAACCGGAAGAGCCTGTAATCATTGCAATATCAAGGTTTTGGAGAGTTGATACGATCCATCATGCAAGTTCGCCGAACGCGTGGGACCGCTCAGTGCGGTTCGCTGATCTCCAGCGGGCGCGTGCTGTCCCGGACGATCAGCGTGGTCGGGTAGATGGAGCGGTTCTGGATCGGTCGACCGTGCGATTTGTCGATGATCATGCGCACGGCCGCGGCGGCCATGTCCTGCAGCGGCTGGCGGACCGTGGTCAGCGCCGGACCCATGTACGCCGCCGTCTGCACGTCGTCGAATCCGATGACGGACAGCTGCTCGGGGATCTTCAGATCCAGCGTGCGCGCCGCCTCGTAGACGCCCATGGACTGCAGGTCGCTGCCGGCGAAGATGGCCGTGGGGCGTTTGGCGGAGTTCTTGAGCAGCGACAGTCCCTGCAGGTAGCCGCCGGCCGTGGAGAAGTCGCCTTCGCGCACCAGGTCGGGGTCGAAGGGGATGTCGTGCTCGTCCAGGGCCGCCTTGTAGCCGTCGAGTTGCGCCTTGGAGCACAGCATGGAGTTCGGTCCGGTGATGATGCCGATGCGGGTGTGCCCCAGGGAGAGCAGGTGACGGGTGGCGATGAGGCCGCCGGTCCAGTTGTCGGCCTGTACGGGGAGGTTGTCGGGGGAGGGGTCGCCGGCCGGGTCGAGCGTGACATAGTCGATGTTGAACGCTTGCAGGCGTGATTTCTCCGATTCGGTGAGGTTCGAGAAGACCAGCACCACGCCGAGCGGTTGACGGCGCAGCACGCCTTCGACCCACCGGGAATCGGGGTGCGAGCGGTCGCCGCTTTCGGTGGTGACGACGCTCATCTCATGGGCGCTGGCTTCATGCACGATGCCACGCAGCATCTCCAGCGACCAGATGTTGTCGAAGTTCTGGAACACGGCTTCGATGAGCTTGCGGTTCTTGGTGGTGGAGATGCGCTTGGTGTAGCCGCTGTCCCGCAGCGCTTCCTCGATGATTTGTCGGGTGCCGGCGGCCACGTCGCTGCGGCCGTTGAGCACCTTGGAGACCGTGGCCAGGGAATACCCGGTGCGTTCGGCGATGTCGGAGATCTGGACCGTATGGCCGCTGCCGGGTGTCGTCTGCGAATCTGACATGGGTGTTCCTTGGGGGCGGGCGTCTGGCGGTGACGGCAACGACGAAATTATCGGTATTCCACCAGCGCATCCTTCAACTGCTTTCGAGTATAACGATATTTCAACAGTGTGGCTGGTTTAGCGGCGTGTCGAGGTCACCGATAGGTGAAATATCATCGAAAACACTGAACTATTTTCGAATTTCTCTCATATTGTGGACAAAAGGACACGGTGTGATGTGAAAGAATACCGGAAAATCAACAATTTTGAGCACCTTTCATGCCAGTGTCTTAAGTTTGACAAATGAATTAATTAAACTTATGCTGCAAATGGTTCGAGAGAAGAAATCGAAATGTCGGACTATTTATAGCGAATAGCTCAAGCCTTCTCAATTCCACAGCAGAGGAGTTCGAAGATGAATACAAAGAGATGGCGAAAGGCGGCGGCCCTGGCCGTGATCGGCCGGCGCGCACCCCAGCCGGTGGCAGCTTGGGCGGGCACGCTGGCGGCGCACGACTTCGCCCCCGCCTGTCCGCAGCCCACACCGGGAGACTCGAACGAGTTCTATGACCGCGAATGGGGCACGGACCCCGCCATCGCGCTCGACGAGGACTGCCTCTATCTGAACGTGTGGACCCCGCGCTGCGCGGCAGCGACGAGGACACACGGGTGAGCGGATCGCCCGCTGCCGGAATGGACACGGTACGCCCCGTTCGGCGGCGACGCCATGCGGCTGGGTCAGCGGACCCGTATGATCCGCGACTGGAGCACGAACGTCGAACGTAACGCGTTGTTGCAATGGGGTGGCGCAGCAGCCGACTGAACCACGAGAACACAGGAATCACGAATACAGGGAGAACGACAATGACCGATCACAACGCTTCCGAGACCAGCCTGTTCGAACAGTGCGGCTACAGCCGCGAGGCCATCCAGGCCCGCCTGGAGCGCAACTGGTATGAGATGTTCGAAGGCCCGGACAAGATCTACTGGGAGAACGACGAAGGCCTGGGGTACGTGATGGACACCGGCAACCACGACGTGCGCACCGAGGGCATGAGCTACGCGATGATGATCGCCGTGCAGTACGACCGCAAGGACGTGTTCGACAAGCTGTGGGGGCTGGGTCATGAAATACATGTTCATGACCGAGGGCCTGCACCAGGGCTACTTCGCCTGGTCCGTGGACCCCAGCGGCGTACCGAACGCCGACGGCCCGGCCCCCGACGGCGAGGAATACTTCGCGATGGACCTGTTCCTGGCCTCCGCGCAATGGGGCGACGGCGAAGGCGTGTACGAGTACTCCCGCCACGCCCGCTCGATCCTCCACACCTGCGTGCACCAGGGCGAGGACGGTGAAGGCTATCCGATGTGGAACCCGGAGAACCATCTGATCAAGTTCATCCCGGAAACCGAATGGACCGACCCGTCCTACCATCTGCCGCACTTCTACGAGGTGTTCGCCGAGCGCGCCGACGAGGCCGACCGTCCGTTCTGGGCGCAGGCCGCCAAGGCGAGCCGCGAGTACCTGGTCACCGCCTGCCACCCGCAGACCGGCATGAACCCCGAATACTCGAACTACGACGGCACGCCGCACGTTGACGAACGCGACCACTGGCACTTCTACTCTGACGCCTACCGCACCGCCGGCAACATCGGACTGGACTGCCTGTGGAACGGCGTCGTGCCGGACCTGTGCGACGCGAATGCGCGTCTGCAGCGTTTCTTCCTCGAACACGACCGCACCTGCGTGTATGCGATCGACGGCACGCCGGTGGACGAGACCGTGCTGCACCCGGTCGGCTTCATCGCCACCACCGCCGAAGGCTCGCTCGCCGCGATGCACTCGCAGGAGCCGGACGCGCTCGACAACGCGATCCGCTGGGTGCGCCTGCTGTGGGACACCCCGATCCGCACCGGCACGCGCCGCTACTACGACAACTTCCTCTACGCCTTCGCGTTCCTCGCGCTCGCGGGAGAGTACCGCGTGTGGTGACGGCGCACGACTGAGTTTACGGACCCGCCATGATGGGCGAACCCCTTCCGGCGGGTTCCGATCGGAGAACGAATAGGAAAGGAGGACGCACACGAAGAGGTCCGGGGCGTGGTTGGCTCCCGGACGGTTCCGGTCTCCCGATATCGAGGCCGAAATGAAAACCGACGAATGACAAAGGAAGATTATGAACGGTATCTTCACGACAATGGATGGAGACAAGGGCGCGAGACGTCGCGGAATCGTATCGGCGGTCGCCGCCGCGGCGATGCTGCTGCCGCTGGCGTTCGCCCCGACGGCCATGGCGGCCGACCCCGACTATCCGGGCGGCATCAAGGGCGAATACAATCCGCTGGGAATCAACGCCGGTGTCGCCATCGAGACAGACACTCTCAACCAGGACAAGGAGAAGGCCCTGGTCGAGAACTTCAACCAGATCACCCCGGAGAACTCGTTGAAGCCGGAAGGCTGGTACGACGACCAGCATAATTTCCGCATGTCGGGTGACGCGCGGAACCTGCTGACGTTCGCCAGCGAGAACGGCATCAAGGTCTACGGCCATGTTCTGGTCTGGCACTCGCAGACGCCCGACTGGTTCTTCCAGGCCGACGAATGGTGCCATGACACCAACGACAACCCCGGCGTCACCAGCTGCCCGCTTGCCGACAAGCCCACGATGCAGGAACGCCAGCGCAGGCACATCGAGAACGTGGCGAAGGCCATCTCCGACGAATTCGGAAAATTCGGCAGCCCGACCAATCCCGTTGTCGCGTTCGACGTGGTCAACGAGACCGTGAACGACGGCGACGACCCCGACACCAACGGCATGCGCAATTCGCTGTGGTATCAGACCTATGGGGGCGAGGACTACATCTATGACGCGTTCCGGAACGCGAATACGTATCTGAACGACGTCTACGCCGCCGACGACGCGGAGCATCCGGTGACGTTGTTCATCAACGATTACAGCACCGAGCAGGCGGGCAAGCGTTCCCGCTACAAGGCGCTTCTGGAACGCATGATCCAGCAGGGGGTTCCCTTTGACGGCATCGGTCACCAGTTCCATGTGTCGTTGACCACGGCCTCGTCGAATCTCGACGACGCGCTGACCGATATGTCCTCGCTCGACAAGAAGCAGGCCATCACCGAACTGGACGTCGCCACCGGAACGCCGGTCACGGAGGCGAAGCTCATCGAGCAGGGACGGTACTACTACGACGTCAACCAGATCATCCACAGGCACGCCGACCAGCTGTTCTCGGTTTCGGTGTGGGGGCTGAGCGACGACCAGTCCTGGCGCAACAAGGAGGGCGCGCCGCTGCTGTTCGACGAGAACCTCAACCGTAAGCCCGCCTACGTCGGTTACATCGGCGATGAGGACAACCTGCCCGAATCGATGAAAAGCGCGATCGTGTTCAAGGACCCCTCGGCCACGGTCGATTCGCCGCTGCCCGGGACCGAACCCAGGAACGGCGCCTCGTCGCCTTGGGAGCGCCTGCCGCTGATCGGACTGAACGCCTCGGAGGACGGGACGGTCGCAGGAACGTTCAACGCCTACTGGAACGTCGGAACGCTGACCGTCTATGTGGATGCGGTCGACGCCACGAAATCGGACGGCGACTCCGTAACCGTGCGGGTCGGCGACGCCGAGTACGTGATCGGGCGCAGCTCTGGCCCCGCGGCCGCCGACGTGGCTTCCAAGGTCGTGGAAGGCGATGGCGGATACGAGCTGGTCGTCACGATGCCTTGCCCCGACGCCGTCGAGAATGCCGCGGTGGGTCTGAACGTGATCGTTAAGGATGGCGACAGCGGACAGGCCGCCGCATGGGACACCAACCCGACCGGTACGGTCACGCTGGTCGAACCGTTGAGCTATACGGAGACCGTGCAGGTTCCCTCCGACGTCGAAGCCCCGAAGATTGATGCCGATGCGTCGGACGCCGCGTGGGACGACGCCGTCGAGGTCGCGCTGGACAAAGTGACCAGCGGGACACCCGAGGCGACCGCTACCGCCAAGACCCTGTGGTCGGACGGCAAGCTGTACGTTCTCGTGAAGGTGAACGACGCGGACGTCGACCTGACCAATTCGAATCCGTATGAGAAGGACTCCGTGGAGGTGTTCATCGACCGCGGCAACACCAAGAGCGGCCAGTACACCGATGACATCCAGCAGATTCGCGTGTCGGCCGATGGCCGGGAGCTCAGCTTCGGTGCCGGTGCCGCCGAGGACGTCCAGAAGTCCAGGGTCCGCACGGCCGGCCGCGTCGTCGACGGCGGGTATGTCGTCGAAATGGCCATCGATCTGGGAGAGGCCGCGGCCGGAACGTTCGAAGGCGTGGACTTCCAGATCAATGACGCGAAGAAGGGTGCGCGAATCGGCATCCGCAACTGGGCCGATCCAACCGGCGCTGGCTATCAGACGGCGTCCCATTGGGGTGTGTTGCGTCTGCTGTCCGATTCCTCCGAAATCGAGATTCCGGGCGGGGATGCCGAGAAGCCTGGCGACGAGAAGCCGCAACCTTCCGACGACGCTGACAACGACGACAAGATGCCGCAGACCGGCTCCGCGGTCATCGGAGTCGCCGTGGTGGCGCTGCTGCTGGTTGCCGCCGGATGCGGGCTGGTCATCGCTCGGCGTCGATGAGACTTGTACACCCGCCAGCGCGCCGAATCGTTTCGGTCCCTGCAAGGCCGGACGACAAGGCCGTAAGCGGGTGCACAAGCTGAGAGCGTAAGCGCTCAGTTCCTGTCATTCCATAGGCCATGGCATTGGTGGTGCAAGCCTATGGAATGACTCTTCAATAATAGCGGCGCTTCCTGAAAGCGCCGATGGTACCGACGTTTGTCGTAATGTTTGAGCGCGAAATTCTGGTTTGTTCGTCATAAATGGTGAGCGTGAAATCCCGTCCGGCATGGCCGGGTGCGGGGATGCTTGCCTTATGGAAGGCGGACTGGACATGGCCACGAGGAAGCGGCTGGCGAACAGGTTCAGGGCGGAGTACGCCAAGGGAACGAAGAAGCAGAAGGGCGAGGTCATCGACCGGCTCGTGGCCGTGGGCATGGGCAGGTCCACGGCACGGCGTCTGCTCTCGCAGGCGGTCGGGTCCGAGGAAAGACCGGGGCCGGGCCGCGGCCGCAGACCGAAGTACGGCGAGGAGACGCAGCGACTATTGGAGCGGTTGTGGCTGTTGATGGGCATGCCGTGCGGCCCGTACATGAAGGCGATGCTCGACCAGTGGATCCCCGCGCTCAGGGCCGACGGGGAGCTCGACGACGTGGACGGGGACGCGCTCGAGCAGGTGCGCTCGATGAGCGCGTCGACCATCGACCGGCGGCTCGGGCCGCTCAAACGGGCGGCCATGCCCAGGGGCATGTCGCTGACGCGTCCGGCCGGCGAGCATCTGCGCAACTCGGTCCAGATCCGCAAGTGCACCGACGAGATCGCGCGCCTGCCGGGCCTGGCGGAGGCCGACACGGTCGCGCACTGCGGGCCCAGCGCCAGGGGCGAGTTCGCCAGGACGCTGACCATGGCGGACTACGCGACCAACCGGGCCGCGGACGTCACCGCCCGCAACAACGCCAAATCCAACATCAGGAAGGCCGTCGACCTGGCGATCCCCCTGTTCCCGTTCCCCGTCACCTGCTTCGACTCCGACAACGGCACCGAGTCCATCAACGACGAGCTCATCGACCGGCTCCAGCACAAGGACATCGAACAGACCAGGAGCCGACCGTACAGGAAGAACGACCAGGCCACCGTCGAATCCCGGAACAACCACGTCGTGCGCAAGTTCGCGTTCTACTGGCGCTACGACACCGAGGAGCAGCGCGACCTGCCCGACCGGCTGTGGGCGAAGACCTACCTGCTGCTGAACCTGTTCACCCCGACGCGAAAGCCGGCCCGTATCGAGCAGGGGCGCGACGGGCGCAGGAGGACCGTCTACGACCGGCCCCGCACCCCGTGGGCGCGCGTACTGGAATACGATGCGGCCAGCCGCGCCGACGGCGGCCGGGGCTACGTCGACGACGCCACCCGGACGCGCATCGAAAATCTGATCGCCTCCACCAACCCCGCCCGGTTGGGCCGCGAGATCGCCGCCATCCAGGACGAACTCGAACGGCTCAGCCGCGAACGCACCGAAGGCATGGCGCGCCGACAGGGCCTGGACATGGGATACTTGGGAAAGGCGATCGAACGCATGCACGCCGACGCCGAACAAGACAACAAATAGGAACGCAAGCACCGTTTCGCGCTCACCTTCAATGACGAACGAACAACGGTTTCGCGCTCACCTATTTATGACAAACCTCGGTACAAGGAAGAGTGGGAGGAATGATGACGACGATGAATGAGGGGCAGGATACCGTAACGCTTTCGCCGCTGTTCGGCGAAGGGGGGAGTGTTACAGTCAGGTGACCCGTTGAGAATTTGGGGAACGGGAAGGCCCTGTTCGCAGGTGCGGATTACCATTACCGATCGATCGGCCGACGCTGTGGTCGGTGACGATGGAGCCTGGGTCGTACAACTGGGTCCGCTGGAACCCGGCGGCCCCTACCGGCTGGAGGTGCGGGTCGACGGCGGCGACGAACCGGTGATCGCGCATGACGTCTACGCGGGCGAGGTGTTCATCTGCGCGGGACAGTCGAATATGGAATACCAAATGGAGTTCCTGCGCTGGCGTTACCCGTCGGAATACACGCGCGAACCCGACCCGTTGCTGCGCCACTGCAAGGTCCCCGTCCGGTTCGACTTCCACGGACCTCGCCGCGACTTCGACGAGCCGGTGCGCTGGGTCGGCGCGGCGCCTGACACGCTTGACGAGTTCACCGGCGTCGGATACTTCTTCGGACGCATGGTCCGCGCATGGCTCGGCGTGCCGGTCGGCCTGCTCAACATCACGCTCGGCGGCTCGCCGATCGAATCGTGGATGGACGAGGAGACGCTCGCCGCATGGCCGAAGGCGCTCGCCGACCTGGAACCCTACCGCGACGACGAGGTGGCCCGCACCCGCAGCGAGCAGAGCATCGCCGCGATGAACCGCTGGTACGAGGACCTGCGGGTCCGCGAAGCCGAATCCCGATCCGAGGATCTGGGCCACGGCACGCTCGAACTGCCGGCGTTCCTGAAGGACGCCGATCCGCGACTGACCGGATTCCGCGGCGTGATCCACCTGCGCCGCACGGTCACGCTGCCCGCCTACGCGGCCGGACAATCGGCGGCGCTGCATCTCGGTGCCATGGTCGACTCCGACGAAACCTTCGTCAACGGGGTCAAAGTCGGCCAGTCCGAACACCAGTACCTCTCCCGCGACTACATGGTGCCCGAAGGCGTGCTGAAGGCCGGATGCAACGAGATCGACGTGCGCCTGGTCGTCGAACACGGCACGGGCCGCGTGACGCCGGGCAAGCACATGCACCTCGACATGGGCGACGACTCGTACAATCTCGACGGCACCTGGACCTACGCCATTGGCGCGTGCGCGGACACGGACTGCCCCGGCGAAGATTTCGTGCGCTGGAAGCCGCTCGGCCTGTACAACGGCATGACCGCGACCTGCGCCGGATACACCGCGCGCGCCGCGCTGTGGTACCAGGGCGAGTCGAACACCGGCGACGTGGCCGACGACTACGGCCGCATGCTGACCGCGATGATCGGCTGCTGGCGCAGGGCATGGGGGCAGGAACGGCTGCCGTTCCTCATCGTGCAGCTGCCGGTGTTCTCCATCGACGGCGTGGAGGACGGCGGCTGGCCGCTCGTCCGCAAGCACCAGTGGGAGGCCTCCGGGCTGATTGAGGACGTCGCCACCGTGGTGGCCCTTGACGCGGGCAACTGGAACGACCTGCACCCGTGGAACAAGAGCGTGGTCGCGGACCGCCTGTTCGCCGCGGCGCAGCGTCTTGTATATGGCAAGGACGACGCACCGCGCTCGCCGGAGTCGATTGACGTTCGGCTGGCTGATGGACGGCTGACCATCACCTTCGACGATGGCACCGGCGATTGCGGCTTGGACACATTAGACGGCGCAGATCCAGGCGAGTTCGAACTGGTTTGGGAGGACGGCTCCCGGCAAGCAGTGCCGGCGAGCATCGACGGCAACACCGTAGTCATCGCCGTGCCGTGGCGCAGACCGACGGCAGTGCGGTATGCGTGGCGCAACGCTCCGAACCGTGGATTGCTGTGCGGGTCGAACGGTCTGCCGGTTCCGCCGTTCGCCGAACCCATCGCATGACGTAACCGTTCGTGAAAGGAATGAACGCATGAGGAGCTTCATCTTCCACAATCCCGTCAAGATTTACTTCGGTGAAGGCCAGGCCGTGCATGTGGCCGAGGAGGCCAAGTCGCGCCTCGGCGCCGTGCTGCTGGTCTACGGCGGCGGCTCGATCAAGCGCAACGGCGCCTATGACGACGTGACGGCCGCGCTGCGCGAAGCCGGCAACGAGGTCATCGAACTGTCCGGCGTGACGCCGAACCCGAGGCTCGACAAGGTCCTCGAAGGCGTGAAGCTGGTCAAGGAGCATGGCGTATCCCTGATCCTGGCCGTCGGCGGTGGTTCGGTCATCGACTGCGCCAAGTTCATCTCGCTCGGCTCCGGCCTGGGCGAGGACGAGGACCTGTGGGACGACTATGTCGAAACCGGCAAGCCCGCCCCTGAGAACCTCGTGCCGCTCGGCGTGGTGCTGACCACGGCGGCCACCGGCTCCGAGATGGGTGACGCGGCCGTGCTCACCAACTGGGCCCGCAACCGCAAGCTCGGCTACACGTCCTTCCCGCTGACGCCGAAGTTCTCGGTGCTCGACCCGACTTACCTGCTCACCCTGCCGGACGAGCAGACCACCTACGGGTTCGTGGACATGTTCTGCCACACCTGCGAGCAGTATTTCTCGCTGCCTAGCGACGACAACCTCTCCGACGAGATGGTCGAGGCCATCCAGCGGCACATCCTGCGCTCCTGGCGCGCCTGCCGCCGCCATCCGCGCAGCTATGAGGCCCGCAGCAACGCGATGTGGGATTCCACGCTCGCGCTCAACCGCGTCATCTCGCGCGGCAAGGAGGAGGATTGGGTCACGCACGGCATCGAGCACGCGCTGTCCGCCTACTTCGACATCCCGCACGGTGCCGGTCTGGCCGTGGTCCATCCGCACTGGATGAAGTACGTCTACACATCGCGCCCCGAAGCCACCGCACGGTTCGCCCGTTGGGCGGTCAACGTGTGGGGTGTGGACCCGACCGGCAAATCCGAACGCGAAGTGGCCGAGGAGGGCATCGAACGCTACGTCGATTTCCTGCGCCTAGTCGGCGCCCCGCTCACGCTCCCCGAGGTCGGTATTCCCTCCGATTCGGCCACGCTGGACAAGCTCGCCGACCATGCCGGCGAGGTCGGCGGCTCCTACCGCCACATCACCCGCGATGACGCGCGCGCCATCCTCGCATCCTGCGTGACGTCGGTCGTGTTCTGAGGATGTATCAAGGTGTATCGAGGGATGGAGGCGCCGAAGACTTGATATCCACCCCTGCCGTATACGTCTATGACCACACATTTTGCCCTCCACCTGTACATCGATACGCAGCCGCCACGGTGTACAGGGATGGCAAGCCGTACATGGATGTGCGATGAAAGGCGGCATCTCCGCTTCGGTGGCGGGGCAGGCTTTCATCGCCACCGAAGCCGTTGTCGGTCACATGATTCGGCATATGCCAATGTCGAGCGGCCTTATTACCCTGCTCTCGGCGGGGTGCGGAAGTCCTTGAAGCGTTGGATTGCGCTTCCATACCATTCCGCGGCGGAATCGGACTCGGCATAACGGTTTGGTTTCGCCGTTTTGCTATGGTATCTCGGCTGTGGCATGGTACGGGGCACCGTTATCAGGTGCTATGGTGTTCCGTACCGGGATCGGGCGGTACGGAACACCAATCGCCGAGCGTTGCAGAACCCGTACCGCAAAGGGGCGGCCTTCCGGTTGTGATTTCGATCGTGAACAGCCTTGTCACCCCGATGGGAGGCGTCACCGTTGGTGGCCGCATATTATCGGGTCGTCAACCGCGTGCGAACAGCGTCAACTTGGCGAAGAGGTCCTCGAGAATGAATCGACTGTCAATGCTGTCGTAGATGCGTATCGTTGGGCGAGACGGTATGAAAGCAGTGGAGCTGTCCGGCTTGACTAATGGTGCCGGCGCGTAATGGAATTCGCCGCAATCATGCTTCATCGCCAAGCCGACGGCGGGCGAATCTCCCAATGACCAGCTTTCTCCCGAAGTCCAGAACGCGAAATCACTGTCATTGTATTTCACGAGATTGTCGAACAGGAACTCGCCGATAGCGCCCGCATCGGCAAGCTTACATTGTAGTTCGGCAATGCTCACATTCATCGTACGGTAGACCTGATAAGGCACCAGCCAGAGATTCGCACCACTGGTCAGCACCAGATTGGCGCCTTCCACGTCGTTGCCGGAATTGAATTCGCGAATGGCTTCCTCATCGTTGCCGGGAAGCTGCGTGCCGATCCAGATGATGGTCATCCGGCTGACGATTTCCGGGTGCAGCTTGATGGCGGCGGCCACGTTGGTGATGGCGCCGAGGCACAGTACGAACAGCGGATGGGTATCGGTGCTCAGAGCTTCGTCGAGAATCGCGCGCGGTGCGGGATGTGCCGGTCCGTTCGGGCGCGCCCCTGCCGGATGGGATGGAGTGCGCGCGGGCGTTCCTGTATGTGGGCGACGACGACCTGCCGCGCCTGTCCCTGTATCCGCCGGTGTGGACGCATACGCACGGCCTGTGACGGACATCATCGAATTCGACCATGGGATCCGGCTGTCGCACGGCGACTGCCGGGATATGCTGGCCGGGCTTCCGGAGGGGTGCGCGGACGCGTGCGTGACGGACCCGCCGTATGAGATCAATTTCATGAACCGGGCGTTCGACCGGACGGGGATAGCGTTCGACCCGGAGTTCTGGCGGCTCGTGTATCGCGCGCTGAAGCCGGGCGGGCATGTGCTCGCGTTCTCGGCGTCGCGCACGTATCATCGCATGGCGTGCGCCGTGGAGGATGCGGGCTTCGAGATCAGGGACCAGATCGACTGGATCTACGGCAGCGGCATGCCGCACGGTTCGGATGCGGCGCGCCTGGTCGACGACCGGTTGGGCGTGGAGCGGCGTGTGACGGGCACGTACACGACCCGGGGCACCGGCTACCGGTCGGGCGGCGGGTTCGGCGTGAGCGCGACGAACGGCGGGGATGCGCCCCGCGAGTGGGATGTCACGGAGGCGACCAGTGATGAGGCGAAGCGGTGGGATGGGTGGAACACGGCGTTGAAGCCCGCGCATGAGCCGATCGTCCTGGCCCGAAAGCCCCTGGACGGGTGCCTGGCGGACAATCTCAAGGACCACGGGTGCGGCGCATTGCATGTGGACGCGTGCCGCGTCCCGTTCCGCGGCGAGGATGACCGGGCGAAGGCCGTGCCCGGCACGGTCCGCGTCCGCGACAACAAGGTGTACAACAGGGCGCGTCCCAGTCCGCCGTACGATGCGGACGCGCGCTTCCCGCCGGACGTGCTCCTCGACCCGGCGGCCGCGGACGTGCTGGACGCGCAGAGCGGCGTCACGGCCAGCCGCAAGGGACGGCCCCGCGCCAGCATCAAACCCGGGGCCGGGTGGGGGATGACCCATACGGGCTCCGAGTACGATGACGCGGGCGGGGCGAGCCGGTTCTTCCCCGTCTTCCGGTATGAGGCGAAGGCCCCGTCGTCGGAGCGTCCCCAAGTGGACGGCGTATTGCATCCGACGGTGAAGCCGGTCGCGCTGATGCGCTGGCTGGTCCGTCTGGCCGTCCCGCGGGACGGGCTGGTGGTGGAGCCGTTCGCCGGTTCGGGCGCGACCCTGCAGGCGTGCGTCATGGAGGGCGTGCGCTGCGAGGCCGCGGAGATGGACGCGGATTACATACGGCTGATCCGCGAGCGTATGGGGCGGGACATGCAGACGGGCCTGTTCTAGGCGGGTCCGCCGACGAGGCGGAGCAGCCCCTGCGGGTCGATGAGCGCGCGGCGCGGCGTGGGCTTGCGGTAGGGGAGCGTCCCGTCGCCCATGAGCCGGTGGACGTGGCGGGTGCTGACGCGGAGGATGCGCGCCGCGGCCGCCACGTCGGGCCAGCCGTCGATCGTCTCGTACGTGTCCAATGGGACGCCGGTGGCGTGCATGGCGTCGTCGGCGCGGATGAGCGTGACCCGTCGGGTCGGATGGTAAGAGGGGAGGCGGAGGTCGTAGACGTGGCGGAGGCTGCAATCCAGGAGTTCCGCGAGTTCTGCGGGACGGTGGAGTATGGGCATGCTGACGACGGTCATGACCGTGCGTATGCGTCGGCGCGACACGCCGATTTGCGTGTTGGACGCGGGTGCGTGTAATGTACCAACCCGTGACCTGCTGAGGTCACGAAAGCCGGGGAAGCCAATGCTTCCAAGGGTTTCCGCAGGTTTCGCGGAGAGCCGCCGGATGAATATAACGGAATAGGTGCTTGGGTGATTGGCGCAGCGGCTAGCGCACTTCCTTCACACGGAAGGGGTCATAGGTTCGATTCCTATATCACCCACCATCGGGCGGCACGATGTGTCGCCTTTTTTGTTGGTTCCACTGGGATTCCGCGCTTTCGTCCGGCGTGTCGGAAATGGATGGCGGCTGTCCGGTTTGGACGGTGGTTCTCACGAGGTGTCCAACCCGTTGAAGCCGATCTGGCTGAATATCGGGCTCAGGCCGCAGTCAATTCCTATGTGGTGAAATGTATAGGTGCGGATAAATCCCAGCAAGGAGACGGCTATAGGATGACGCAACAGAGTGACGCGGTGGCCGAAGCTCATACACTCTGGCAAGTGCTCCCAATTCAAGAATAGCCGATGATTTTGCTATAAAACGAATGGTTGGGCAATGATTTCAGTCTGACAAATCTCTATATTGATACTTGTCAACAATAGAAGATGGTAAGACGCAAGGTGCGTCAAGAAAAACGAGTACTAAGGAAATAACATGAACAAGAATCAGATTTTCTCCGCAATCAAGCGTGGTTTTGAAATCAGTGGCATCAACGCCCTGTCCATGGCGGCCGGTTCTCCGTCCGTCAACAAGGCACTGCAGGAAATGATCGACGAGCAGCGCTGAAATCATTCTTTGTAATATAAATCTTTGAATGTAGATTTAAGCCCGGTGCACACGCTGTATCCGGGCTTTTTCCTACTCTTCCAGGGTGTGCGGCTACAATGGCGATTTGTGGGTGACAAAGCATTGAATCTCAATCAGCCGGTCAAAGATATGGGACCGAACGAGCTGAAGGCTTATGCCAAGCTTGGTGAACAGCAGCATGACGAGGCAAATCGTGAGCTGGAACGCCGTTGGCGCAGCTATGATGACATGCTGCCGCACGACCAGTTCGTGTCGATTATTGACAAAACTGAGGGGTGAAGCCCGCTTTACGGTGTATGATTCGTGACTATGCCGGTCTCAATACCGGCTATTTGCAAGGGTAATGACTAGAATGGCGACTATGACTGATCCGATTCCAAGCGCAGGTGAAACGACCATCATTGGCCTTCCTGCAATAACTGTACCGGTTACTTCCACCGGAGACCGTCCTCTGACGAAGGAGGACCTTGAAACCATTATGCGTCTTGCCGACGGCACGGCGCTGCTGATCTCGACTAGGGGAGCGGTATCGGGGTCGCGGTATCTTCTCGATGAGGATGAGATTACCGTCGGCCGTGATCCGAGCGCCGATATTCTTTTGGATGATTCCACGGTTTCCCGTGCCCACGCGGTGTTCCGCAGGTTGAATGGTAGGTATTGCGTCATTGATGCGGGAAGCTTGAATGGCACGTATGTGAACCGTCAGCGTGTTGATCAGCAGGAACTTAAGAATGGCGATGAAATCATTCTTGGCAAGTTCCGTCTGGTTTATTTCGATAATAAGGCCGTCATTGCTAGTTGATCCGTGTGATGCGGGATAAACTACTGTGTACAACAGCTTCGCGCCCATGGGCTTCATACGGAGGCTCATGGGCGCTGTTTATATGTCGTAGGAGAATGCGATGAATGAGGCAGAGTCAACAATGCGGTTGCATCTGCATGTGCCGACTGCGATACAGGGGGAGTTGTTTCCCACAAGCGATGCGCAGCCGGTGACACGTGGCTATAAGGGTTCAGTGGCATCGAGGGTGGCCGGCATCACTTATCGTCAGCTTGATTATTGGGCGCGCAGACAGATTGTGGAGCCTTCCATCACTCCATCGCATGGGTCTGGGTCACGTAGACTGTATTCGTTCAAGGATGTGGTAATTCTTGCCGTGTCAAAAGAACTGCTTGATGCGGGCATCAATCTGCAGAATGTGACGGCTGCCATCGGTTTTCTAGTGCAATGCACTGCTGAGCAGCTGGAAAACATTACCATTATGTGCGATGGGCAGCATGTGCACGAATGCACGGACAGCGAGCAAATGGTGGCGCTGTTGCAAAGCGGTAGGGCGGTGTTCGGAGTATCCATGGGATCCCTGTGGAAGCAAATTAGGGATGCTCTTGAACACGAGGAGTATGTCGATTTATCCACGATGCCTTCCACTGCGGACTCGACCCGTCCTGTTGACGACATCGCTGCGATGCGCATGAAAAAGAAGCTTGATGCAAAGCGACAGACACGCACCGCGGTTTCACTGTAATATACAGGTTTGGCGCATACCGTATAGGTTAAACAGGCTAAATCGGGTTACATGGTCATCGATATACGGTAGATATGTAGAGACAGATTACAACAGGGGGAGTGTCGCATGCTTGATATCCTGCCGGCATTGCTGTGGATTGTCGCGGCAGTCATTGCGGTGAACATTTGTTCGATTACCGCGATTCGTGGAAATATCTTCTCAAAAACCAAGCGAGACGTATATCCAGTACGTTGGTCGATTGTCGGTTTGCACTTCACCTCATTGGTTATTGGCGCCTTGCCATACCCGGTATATGCGATGTTCAAATCTGGCTTTTCCGCAAAATTCCAGCATTTTTATGAGCAAGTAGGATGGCCGTCAGCCGCGCTGATGATTTTGCTGATCGCCGCGGAGCTGGTGTTTATGTATCTGCAGGCCAGAAATGGCATGAAAAACGAAATGGAAAGAAAACTCAGACAAGCCATCAAAGGCTGACCGTAAAAAGGCGTCCAGCGCAGCGAAAACGCCATCCGCCATACTGTTGGATTATATCGAGCAAAGTCCTGAAAGGGGACGTGCTGACATAATCCAACGATGTTATGTACAGAAAAGAGTAGCAGCCTTCGGCTGACACTCTTTTCTGACATAACGTATATTATCGGACAAAATGAGAAACGGTTGAAGGCGCTGTGGAAAATAGATTACTAACTGTTTCGTTGACTGTCTGCGGTGATATCGCGAATGCTTGTCATTCACCGACGGCAAAAGCGTGTCGCAGCCTCTACGGTTTCGTTATACATTTGAAACATGTGTGAGGAGACGACAAGACGAACGACGATATTGATTGCCGCATTCGAGGGCTGGAATGATGCCTGCCAGGCCGCGACGAATGTCATACGGCATCTTGTATCGCGATATGATTCACAGGAGGTGTGTCATATCGACAATGAGGGTTTTTATGATTATCAGGTGGCTCGTCCGATGATCTGCTCGGTACAGGGACGTAAGCGAATCATTTGGCCGCAGACCACGTTTTATGACATTGATGTTTCCCCTACGCTGCATTTTCTTGCGCAGATTGCCCCCGAACCGAATTATCGTTGGGAGGATTATTGCAGGCAAACGTTGCGTATCGCAGAGGATTACGATGTGAGCGATATCGTTACGCTAGGATCCATGTTCGACGACTGCCCCCATACGAGGCCTTTGCCTCTTGATATTTCCAAGAATGGCTGCGAAAGCGAGCCTGATAAGGAATATAACGGTCCTGTGGGCATTCCTAACATTCTTGACACTTTTGCGTCGGATGCGGGATTCCGGACCACGTCCATATGGGTTTCCGTGCCTCATTATTGCGCCAATACGGAATGTTTGCAGGGCTCGCTTGAGCTGGTTCGCGCATTGTCGCTTCTGTTGGAGCTTCCGATTATCGAGGGTGATTTGAATAGGAAGGCTGCAGAATGGCGCAAGAATGCCGATGAGATTGTCGAGCAGACGCACGCTGGCGATTATCTTGCCTGTTTGGAGCGGGATTACGATTTGAACGCTCAGGCACAACGTATCGCGTCGAATGGCATGCCGGCATGTGAAGAATTGATTCGCGAGGCCGAATCGTTCTTGCGTGGCAATTGACGTTGCAGCTGACGATAGGTTGCCTATATACAAGTTGGGCCGACCATCCTGTGATGATCGGCCCAACTTGTTGTTTGTTGTTCGCTTATCGAACTAGGTTCACGCTGCAGCCACGGCCTCCAGCGGAGAGAGCACGCCTGTGATCAGTAGCAGTGCCACGACGACAGCCAAGCCGATGCGGTAGATGGCGAACGCCTTGTATGAGAATGTGGATACGAACTTCAGGAAGCCGATGATCACCACGTAGCCGACTACGAACGCCACGATGGCTGCGGCGATGGTCGGACCCCAGCCCGGGAACATGCCGGCATCCCCTGCCGCAACATCCTTAACGGCCGATACGGCTTCCAGAATGCCTGCGCCGAACACGGCGGGAATGGCCATAAGGAAGCTCACGCGGACGGCTGCCTCACGGGTGTACCCCATAGCGCGGCCGAAGGTGATGGTGCCGCCGGAACGAGAAACGCCTGGAATCAGGGCGAGCATCTGGCCGATACCGAAGATCAACGCGTCTTTCCAGGTCATTTCCTTCATGGTCTTGACCTGCTTGGAACGAGCATCGACCACCCACAGCAACACGCCGAATAGCACAAGCACGGTGACGGTGATCCATAGATTGCGCAGCGATCCTTCGATGGCATGCTTGAACAGCAGGCCCGCAATCAGAATCGGCATGGTGCCGAGGATAATGAACCAGCCCATCTGGGTATCCGGATTGTGCGCGCCCATGCGACTTTTGAAGTCCTTGCCCTCCTTGCCGAACAGGGAACCAAACCAAGCGCCGAGAATACGGATGATGTCGCGACGGAAATACAAAATCACGGCAAGCTCGGTGCCAATCTGAATAATGGCGGTAAACGCGGCACCTGGGTCAGACCCCAGCATCAAATCGCCGATGATGCGGATATGGGCACTGGAAGAAACCGGCAGGTACTCGGTCAATGCCTGTACCAGCCCAAGGAAAATCGCTTGGAAGAAATTCATGAACCCTCTTTTACATGTATCAATGGTTTCGTCTGCTTTTCCGCATCCAAGACTAGCGAGAGGGGTCTAATTTTTCGCTATGGATCCTTGAGTTGTCTCAAACCACGCACACAATGGAGCTCAAACCTATCGGAATCTCGCCAGCGACTCTACATAGTCTCGCAAACGTGGCGCATGATGCAAAAGAAAGGCCTGGCATTATGAGCAAATACCGTAAAAGCAGAGCATTCAGCCCGGAAGGTTTCTTCGAATGTGAAGGCCGTGGCCTGCAATGGCTTGGTGAAGCGAGCTCCAAGGGAGGTCCGCGTGTTGTGGACGTATACGATTGGGGCAAGGATTATCTCGATATCGAACGTGTGAACGCCTGCGGGCCGACACTGCAGGCCGCGCATGATTTTGGTGCGTCCCTCGCCCACATGCACGATGCTGGCGCTGATTATTTCGGATCCGCTCCGGCCGGCTATACGGGAACCTGCTATTTCGGCCCCCTACAGGATCCGGTTCCTATGGATACCGGCGAATGGGATGACGTGGCCACATATTTGGCCGAAGGCAGGCTACGACCGATGGTACGGCTTGGTATGAAACGTTGCGAACTGACCGACTACGACATGGAATTGACTGAAGACGTCATTGAAGCGCTGCCTGAAATACTGGGTAAAGCGGCTAACGATAAGCCTGCGCGTGTGCATGGCGATTTGTGGAGCGGCAATGTCATGTGGTCAGCCGATTCCGGATCCGTAGAAGCGGTGCTTATCGATCCGGCAGCGCATGGCGGGCATCGTGAAGAGGATCTTGCCATGCTTGACCTGTTCGGCATGTCGTATCTGCGGGACATTCTCGACGGATATCAGTCCGTGCACCCGTTGAAGGCGGGATGGCAGAAGCGCACCACATTGTGGCAGCTCTACCCCATCGCTGGACATTGCGTGTTCTTCGGTGGCGGATATGTGAACCAGTATCGCGCCATGTGCCGGTCATTGCTCAAATAAACACGTAAATATGTCTAATGATTGACTGTTGTAGGCGTGAGACAATCCGCTTGCTGCAGCAGAAACATTGACAAAATAGCCGGTTGCCTCAATTTTTGAAGCAACCGGCTATTTGAATGCGATCTAGCGCTGTCTTCTCATCGGAAGTACGGCATTAGAACAGGGAAATTCAGCGCAACGCATCCTTTAACTTGGAGAAGAAATCCATTTTTCAGTAATGGCGTGATTCCAACGTTTTCGATGGTTTCATACGGGCTGTGGAATGCTCTTGCCCACATTTTGCCCACATGTTTCCACGCCCGTCTCCACCTGCACCGCGGCATCGAGCAGACGGGCCACGTCCATAAGGTCGCTGTCGAACAGGTCCGCGTACACGTCCAACGTCATCGAGGCATTCTTGTGGCCCAGCATCCGCTGCAGCGCCTTGACGTTCGCGCCCGCATGCACGGCCAGCGAGGCGGCGGTGTGACGCAGGTCATGCGGCGTGGGCCAATCCTCCTTCGGCCAGCCCAGGCGCACCAGCGCGTGATGCCACCAGCCGGTCGTCTTCGCCGCGCTCTGCTTCATGATCGGGCCACCCCGCAGATCACGGAACACCCTTTCGTCCGGCCCGCGTTCCCCGCATATCGGTTTCAGCGCCTCCATGACGATAAGCGGCATGGGCACGTCGCGTTCCTCGCTGTTCTTCGGCGACCCCTCGACCCATCGGGCTCCGACATATACGAGATTGCCGCCCACGTGCAGCACTCCCCTATCGAAGTCCAGGTCGCGGGCCTTCAACGCCGCCGCCTCGCCCCAGCGTAATCCGCAGAAGCCCAATGTCAGCACGAGCGCCCGCCGCTCCTCCCCCAGATGCTTGCCTTTGGAGCATTCGTCGGCGAATGCGAGCAGACGGGGTATGGTCAGGTACACGCGACGGCTCTTGCGCCTCGGCAGTTTGGGCAGTTCGACGTTTTCGCAGGGGTTGTCGAGTATGAGCCTGTCCCGCACGGCCATGCGGCAGATGCCGAGCATGGTCTGGTACGGGCGGCTCACGGAGGGAGCACCCGAGTTCTCGATGACGTCGCTGATCCATGCCTGGACTTCGGCGCGGGTGACGGTGCCGATCCGACGGTCGGCCCAACGCTCCTCGCAGTGGAGCCTCCATGCGTCGGTGGCGTTGATCCGCGTGGTCTCCTTCCAAAACGGCCATTTTTCCTTCAGCCACTGCTCGTAGAGGTCTCCGACGCGTCGTTTGCCGCCTTCCGGATCCACGTAGCTGTTGGTTGCTTTGGCGATGGTGACGTGTTCCGCCGCCCAGTTTTCCGCATCTATCTTGCGGCGGAATCCGCGCTTGTCGGTCTGCGTGCCGTCCGGCTTGCGGTACCTCACACGGTATCGGGTTTCGCCCTTGGTTGTCTTGTATCTGGTGACGTTCGCCATTTCGGGTATGGCTTCGCCCCGCCCATCGGCTAGGATGGGAGGCGAAGCGTCCTCCTTTCTGATAAGCAAGCTGGTCGATGTTTCACCCGCCCTGTTGATGGTCAAGATCAACAGGGCGATTCTTTTTTTTCTATTGCAGGAATTGCCTGTGGGCCGTTTCTGACAATGAATACCGTATCGGCCGTTTGCCGTGTTCCTGCAGGAGGCCGAGGCCGAGGAGCGCGTTGATGGAGCTCATGAGCCTGGTGTTCCCGGCTTCGAGCAACGAGCACAGTTCCTTGCGAGATGCCGGTTGCGGGTTGTTGTCGAACAGTTCAATCTGAAGCAGGTAGAACAGGATGTCCTTCTGGTCGCCGGACAGGCGTTTCTGTTCGGCGTAGTCGTTGAGCTTGTCGTAGGCGGCCTTCAGGGAGCCCCATTTGTTCCCCAGATCGGAGATGATGTTTTTCTGCGCGGTGATGATGAACTTCACCATCCGGTAGCAGAACAGGGACACGTCGGAGCAGTTCAACGGGAACTGGGCGTCGTCGAACGCCTTGTAGTACTGACCTTTGGCGTCGGCTATGACGGGGCTGAGCGATATCGCGGTGGGCACGCTCAGATGCTTGCTCAGCTGCAATGCCAGCAGGAATCGCCCCGTCCTTCCGTTGCCGTCGTAGAACGGGTGGATGTATTCGAAGGCGTAGTGGCACATCACGGCCCGGAGCACCGGCGGTATGTTCGAGTCGGTGAGCAGGGTTATCCATTTGGTGAGTTGCACCTGGATCTCCGATTCGGGGTATGCGCCGTCGTGGAGTTTGCGCCCGTTGCCGTCGTCCCACACGGAGACCGTTCCCTTTCGGAACAGTATGCCGTCCGGTTTGTCCTTGTCGGCTATCTCGCCGTCGGTGACCTGGTCGTAGATGTTCCTGATGTCCTTGAGCTCGTGGGGCAGTTCGAGCTGTTTGCTGTCCTCTCCGGACAGTCCGAGGAACAGTTTCGCGAATTCGGTCAGCCGTTTGTGGGGGCCCTCGCCCGCGGCCGATTCCAGTGCGTCGGCTATCTCCTTGCGTGTGGTGTGCACGCCTTCGATGGTGTTGGTGCTTTGCACCTCGGCTCCGATGAGGTCGAACAGGTAGGCCCGTTTGGCGATGTTCGGCAGGTCGTTCCACAATGATTCGACGCTTCCTTCGAGTTCCCTCACGGTGTCGAGGGCCGTGCCGAGTTCCCTGAAGCATACGGCGAACATCTCGTGTCCGTCGAACGTGATTCCGGAACGGAACGTGGACCATCCGTTGACCCGTGACTCGTATTCGCGTTGGGCGGCGTCCGTGGGTTTCTCCGTGGACCGGGACATGTTGATGGTCTGCCGGATGCTTTTGTAGTCCATCTCCCCTATCACCTCGTTTCGCGTTGTATCGATGTTTGGAATACGAATATTACTCTTCTATGTATCGAAAACGCCGGAAATCGATATATAGACAATCGGAATCTGTTCTCAATGAGCCCAAAACGGAAGAAAACAGATTATAGAGTCAGCCCTGCCGACGCTGCAACGCCGGCAGGGCAAATTCTTATCTGATGAGATCTATCACGTAATAGTAGCCATCGTCATCATCCTCATATCGGGACACCCATCGCTGAAGTCTCACGCCTCCTCTCATTCCGACAAGAGACGCAAGATTCGTGTAATCCCACGAGCGTGCGCCGATTTCGCATATCGTCTCGCCACCAACGGTGATTGCCACATGGGGCTTCGCCTGCGAGCCTTTTGGGACCGGTAGAGCTATGACTTCGGCCGGCAATGTCGCTTCCGGGATGCCATTCAGAAGACGTTCTATTACGGGAGAATGCTTGCCGACGGTTTTATGAAAGACGGCTCCTATGTCGGCCCCATTCTTCAGTTCGCGGCCTAGGGTCACGACGAGCGGGAACCGGTGCGGGAAGTCGTACCACTGGTTCCACACGCATTCGATGTACGCGAATCCGTAGCGGTCCAGATAATCGCAGAACTTCCATGAGGACAGCACGCCGAATATCGCCCCATTGTACGCGAGCGCATATCCGCCGTCTGCGGTGTCGTACTCAGTATCGGTGAGGCCGCTCGTGAGTATTGTCCGCTGCCTGACTATGCCCGTGAGGAACCTGTGCCCGGGAGGGATGCGAAGAAGCGGCCTATTGTCGTACACGTAGACTTTGTACTCAACGGGTCCGGTCATCACGTTCTGCGGTGTGGGCGGAACGGCAATATTCGCCATATTAGCTGCTGGTCCACGCGACACGTTTTTGAGAAAACCAAACATAAGCTCTCTTCACCCTATACGGCCACGCTGTCGTGCAGCAGTTCTTTGTAATCTTCTATGACCTGTACGGTCACGTCGAGCGCCTGTGCGATGAGATAGCTGTCTCCCTCGTACATTTGTTCGGCGATTGCGTATTCGGTCGGGTTGATGAGTCGGAGCGCGGTTTCGCGCCTGGCTCGTCTCTCGGCTTTTGACCCGTTCGGGTCGCAGCCTCGATCGTGGTGCCTAGCGTGAGCAAGCTCGTGGGCGAGCGTGCAACGCCGGGCGAAGTCTGGGAGCGTCTCGTCGATGATGATGAGTCGCGTGGGTTCGTAGTAGCAGCCGCAGCGTCCGGGCGATAGTTCTCGTTCCCGGACTTTGACGCCGAGGCGTGAGGCTTCGGCGAGTAGACCCTCATATCCCATAAAGCCTCTATTCGCGTGGTGTGGTGGCTTCGTTTTCCTTGTTTGGGTCGTCGTTCGCGGCCACGTCGAACTGTTCTGGGTTGGCGGCGATGCGGTCGGCCATCTCGTCGGCGGCGCGTTCCGCCTCGATGCGGCTGGCCTCGGCGATGATGTCCCGCAACGTCTGCACCGGGTCGGCATTGCACACATCACAGATCGCCAAAAATTCAGAAAGACGAACGGGTGACTTCTCGCCGTTGTGAATATATCCGACTCGGACATGGCTGACCACACCACCCATGCGTTCGGCAATCACTCTATACGCCAAGGCGGAATCATCAATTATCTTCGCCAAGGCATCTTTTGCGGCGTAATCCATTGCCGTCCATTCAATCTTTGCTGCCATGGCTCAAACATACGTGTAAGCACATGGAGACACGCCGCACTTGCTTAAATTGTAAGCGTTAGCTAACATTACTTTTCAGTAATCACAAGCTTACATACTGGAGGTGGTTGAGATGTCCTCAACTGATTTCAGACAGCTTTCGACCAAGGAACTGCACTTGTATATGAACCTCGTGATGGGTTTCTGCAAGGACATACGCCGCATGCTCCGTGAAGGCACGTTGACCAAGGATGCCATCGACAAATACGAGGTGACGGTATCCAACAACATCCTTACCGAGGTCAACCGCCGATCTGGGGCGGAAACATCTGGGCGGCGGTCAGAGCAAGAGCCGGAGCCTCAATCATGTACCCGATAGCCAGCTGCTTACCTAAATCCTTGACTTTATCCCACATCGACTGCTTATCTTCGGGGGTCTGCACCATGGCAATGTCCAACGCCTCACGCAAACGGCTCACTGCTCGGTCAAGCACGAAATCGCCCGTGATGGCGTACTCGTCCAATGCGGTCTCTGTTTCTCTCAGAAGCCGTGACAGGTACAAGGCCAGACCATCGGGCATGCCGTCCGCGATTCCTCTGAGGACAGTGTTGGCCTCGCTGACGAGATTCCTGACATTGTTCCGTTGCTCTTCGGTGAACCGAAGCGTGCATGAATCAAGCAGCTCAGCCGCGTACATCAACAAGTCCTTGTCGGCGTCGGACATGAAATCGGACGTGCCAACGGGGCCGCTGATCTCATCCCAACGAATCTCGCCGGTATCCGTGAACGCCATCGTTACGGATTTACGCCACCGAGGCAGAGAAGAGCGAAATCCTTTGACGCGTCGTCCTTCCCTTTCCCACTGGTCAGTCGCTTTCCCGATTTCATCGAGAGCGGCGACCAGATCAGGGAAACGGTATCCGGCTTGGTCGGCATCATAAACACTTTCCTTGTCGAAGAAATCATACAGAAACTCCGCAGCGTTCATTTTCCCCTCCTCTTCGAAAGAAGTTGCACATGTCTAATCTACCAGCAATTGAAGTCGCAAAACGGGCGACCCATGACACCCGCAACCGCGTGCTGCTGTCCAAGACCAAGATAACCAGCATCGCCGACGCCAGCAACCGCAACCGCATGACCATCGCCAAATGGCTCGACGGCGACGACATGAGCCTCGCCGCGTTCGTGGCCGCACAGCAGTTATCGGGCGGAGACCCGGTCAAGACCTTGGCCACCGCGCTCGCTGGCAAGAAGGTATCTCATGCCTGAAATCCAGATTTTCAAATTTAAGAACAACCAACTCCGCTCGATGATCGACGCGCATGGCGAGCCGTGGTTCGTCGCCAAGGACGCCTGCGACATCCTAGCAGTGGAGACCAATCATCTTCGGCGTGATCTTGACTCTGACGAAATCACTGAGGCAACCAACCTCCCTAATTGGGAGGTTGGGAAGAATGGCGGTCGTGCTCCCCTGATCGTCTCCGAGCCGGGTTTGTACAAGTTGATCATGCGCAGCCGCAAACAGGAGGCTAAAGAGTTCCAGCGTTGGGTAACGCACGAAGTCCTGCCCTCTATCCGCAAACACGGCGGCTACATGGCCGGACAGGAATCAATGACGCCGGAACAGATGACCTTGGCGGCGATGAACTGGCTTAGATCCAAAGTCGACGAACAGCAAAGGCAGCTAGAGGCACAAGCTCCCAAAGTGCTATTCGCAGACGCGGTAAGCGCCAGTAAGACCGACATTCTGGTTGGCGAGCTGGCGAAGATACTCAAGGGCAATGGGATTGACATGGGCGGTACGCGCCTGTTCGCGTGGCTGCGCGAGAACGGTTGGCTCATGAAGACGGGCAGCAGCCGGAACATGCCGACGCAGAAGAGCATGGAATTGGGCTTATTCCGCATCAAGGAAACGGAGATTACCCATTCGGACGGTCATATCACGGTGAATAAGACACCGAAGGTGACGGGCAAGGGTCAGGCGTTTTTCGTGAACCTGTTCCTCTGTGGGAAGGCGGTGACGTGATGAAAGTCCGCGATGCATATAGATTGGCCGTTCGATTTATCGGGTATGGCGCAACTTTGCTGTTGGTTGGCGGAGCAATCGCCGTGCACCTTACGGGGTATGTGATGGCGCACGACGAAAGCCTTATGGAACGAATCGAGGAATGGCTACGCCAGTAGAGACTCCCCATAGCCCAAATGCAAACGATTGGTCATTTTTGACTTCCTCCCATAGCTAGTAGTTAGGCAATATCCAGCTTAGAGGGAAGCGAATCGACCCGTAAAAAACCAGAGAAAGGAAACATCATGGTCTGGTTCGTCATCGCAATCATCCTCCTGCTCATCGGGGTCGGCGCCGCCGCCGGCAAGGGCCTCGGCTTCATCCCCATCGTCGTCGCTGGTCTGCTGATGATTCCCGCCTGCCTGTACTCGCAGGATGCGGGAGAGGTCGTCGTGCTGAAGAACATGGGCGGCTCCATCGCCGGATATTCCGCCGACGCGGGATTCCATGGCAAGCTCCCGTGGCAGTCCACCATGCAATACGACACCCGCAACAACGTCATCAGCTATGTGGCCAAGGGCGAGGAGGACTACGACGGAGGCTCGGCACGAGGCCCGCAGGTCACCGTCAACGACAAGAACGGCGCACAGGCCGACATTGACATCCAGGTCAACTATTCGCTCGACCCGAAGTACGCGATGGACCTGTACAAGGACTACGGCAAGCAGACCACATTCGTGAAATCGGTGGCAGCAGTCGACGTGCGCAGCGTGCCCCGCGAGGTCTCCGGCCAATTCGACACCATCCAACTATTGACCGATCGCAGCAAGTACACCGCCGCCATCCAGAAGGCCCTGACCGCGAAATGGAAGGACATGGGTCTGCGCGTCGAACAGGTCAGTGTGCAGGAGATCCGCTACCCCAAGTCCATCACCTCGAAGTACGCGGAGGCACAGGCCGCCGAGATCGACAAGCAGAAGGCATTGAACGAGCAGGAAGTCGAGAAGACCAAGGCCGAGACCAAACGCATCAAGGCGCAGGGCGAGGCCGACGCCAACAAGGTGCTCAACGACTCCCTGACCGACAACGTGCTCAGACAGCACTACATCGACGCATTGCAGAATGCCGACCAGCTGGTTGTCACCCCCGAGGGATCCAACACCCTCATCCAACCCAAGTGAGTCAAACCATGAACGCCAAGGATTACGGCCATCACTTCAGCGGCTATCGCAGGTCCGACGAGTGCGAGCCGTCCCAAGGTTTCATGCACCGTCTCGTGCTCTGGATCGTCGCGTACGCGGTGTGCGTCGGCTGGATGATGACTCACATGGGGTGCGCGCATCCCATCGAAAACGGCATCGCCGCGCTCATTGGCTTCGGTTTCGTGCCGCTCCGACTGATCGATCTGGTGTTGAGCGAGGCGGGCGTCGAATACGAATAACTGTCTTGCCGGTCGGCGTGGAAAACCGGCTGACAATCGGAAGGAAAACCGCAAACCCTCGTGATAACCGAAAAAACCAAAACAGATACTGTGTCTGTTTTTTGAACCGGCGTCGGCCTTGTTACCACCGTTTGCTTCTCGGGCCGATGCCACGGGCGGCGCAGGTTGCCCCCAGTCAAGATCGCGTAGGTCAGGTGTGCGCGGCAAAGACCGGGATCACGCTTCGATGCGTGGCCGTCCACGACCGAAAGGTTAAAAAAAGAAAACCCCCGCTGGCACGGGGGCGAAGAAAGGATCTCCAATAGAAAGGATAACCCCATGAGCGTAGAAACACCGAACCTCATGAGTGTGGCCCAGCTCGCCGAACACTACGGGCGGGCGAAGAAGACCATTCAGAACAAGCTCACCCGAGGCTGGGGGCCAGTGCCGGTATTGGACCCGGACACGGGACAGGTGCTCGGCTTCCGCGTCGAGGAGGTGAACCGTTTTGACCAGCGCAACCAACGCACCCGCAAGCAATACCTGTATGACTGATCTGCCTAACGACATGTGGCTGGCGGTCGCCGGGAAGCTGCTCAAAAACCTTGACATCCTTACCGCGCACCCCACACGGCAGAGCCTCGCGAGCCTCATCGGACTGAGCGTCCACGAGGCCGGGCTACGGCTCGTCGGACTACGAGAGGATATGGATGACGGACACGGTGGAACTGTGGAGTCCGATCACGGACGATGGCGTGCGCATGACGCCGGGCGAATTGATCGTGGAGTTTATGGATCTTATCAGCGACCGGAACAGTCAGACCGGCAACCCGTACCTGTACGTGATGCCGTTGCCGAACATGGTCGTCATCGACAGGCAACGGCGCAGGGTGAGTGCACGAGTGGAATATGTCAGCAAATCGAAGCTAAGGAGCAGCAATGAAACGAGTGACCGTTGACATGGCAGCACAGGCGACCGGCCTGTTCGACGTGCACCGTTTCCGCCAGCGCACGAAGACGGATCGTGAGAGTGCGTGGCGCAAGTTCCGCGCACTGGGCGTCGGCGGCTCGGACATGAGCACGATCCTCGGCCTCAACCCGTACTCGACCCCTTACGAGCTGTGGTTGGAGAAGACGGGCCGTCAGCAGCCGGAGGACATCAGCGGCAAGTGGGCGATCGTCAAGGGCAACGCCTTGGAGATCGAACTGCGCCGCCGATTCCGCCAACTGCACCCGGAGTACCAGGTCATCGACGGCACCGACATCAGCCTCGTGTCCAAGGAGCATCCGTTGATGCACGCCTCGCTGGACGGTTTCCTCTACGACTCCGAATCGGATTCGTTCGGGGTGCTGGAGATCAAGACCGCGAACGCGAACCGTGGGCGCACCGACTGGCACGACGAGACGGGCGAGCTCGTGGCCCCGCAGTACTACATGGCGCAGGTCACGCATTACATGGCCGTCACCGGCTTCCGCTGGGGGTATTTCTACGCGGACATCGGCGAGGCGGAACCGGTCGAGGTTCGTTTCGAGCGCGACGAGGACGACGTGAACGCCGTGGTCAAGGCCGCCGAGGACTTCTGGGGTTTCGTCACCCGCGGCGAAATGCCCGCCCTGACCGGCGCGGACGTGGACAAGGCGCAATCCATGCCACCCTACCCGGACGGCTACGAGCAGGTCGTGGACCATGAATTCGACGACCTCGCCGCCATGTACTCCACGTACGCGCAGGCCGAATCCAACGCCAAGAAAGCGAAGGAGAAGATCGCCGACCAATTGAAGGCGATGGTCGGCGCGGAACGCGAGGGCCTGATCAGCGGCGGATGGAAGGCCGGATACCGGACCGTCCACTACAAGGAGAAGCCAGCGATCGAGGCGAAACCCGCATACGACCAGAGACGATTCACCATCACCCAACTCAAAACCAAGTAAGGAGAACCGATATGGGACAGTTAGCGACGCAGGCGCAGAACGCGCAGATGCAGACGATGAACCCGCAGAAGAACATGAAGAGCCTGCTGGAGAGGAGCTGGCCGCGCATCGCGGCCGTCATCGGCAACAACCTCAGCCCGCAACGCCTCTACCAGATGTACGTGAGCACCATCAACCGCGAACCGCAGCTCGCCAACTGCGGCGTGGAATCGGTGCTGTCCTGCTTCATGAAATGCGCCGCATTGGGCTTGGAACCGTCGAACGTGGACGGATTGGGACGCGCCTACATCCTGCCCTACGGGAACAAGAACTACCGCACCGGACAGAAGGAAGCCACACTCATCATCGGCTACAAGGGCATGATCGACCTCGCACGCCGCAGCGGCCAGATCAGGGACATCAGCGCCCGAGCAGTCCATGAGGGCGACGAATTCACCTACAGCTATGGCCTGAACGAGGACCTGCGGCACGTGCCGTGCGCGAAGCCCGGCAAGCTCACCCATGTGTACATGATCGCGAACTTCAAGGACGGCGGGCATTACTTCCAGGTGATGAACGCCGACGAGATCGAGGCGGCGGCGAAACGCAGCCCCAGCTACGGCAAGGCGGTCAGCCCGTGGAAGTCCGACTATGAGGCCATGGCGAAGAAGACGGTAATCCGACGCGCGTTCCCCTACCTGCCGGTCAGCGTGGAGGCCCGCGACGCGGCCGCAAGCGACGACCAGACACCGGATTATTCCGACGTGTTCCGTCCACTGCCCACCGTGACTGCGGACGATTCGCCGGTTGACGTGAGCGTGGACGAACCCGAGGAACCGGAACAGTCGCAGCCGTCTCCCGTCGAGGCGAAGCGTTCTGAGATGATTCGACGCTTCCAGACCTTGGGCGTGGCTTCGGACGCGGAGGCGTGCGAAACCATCTCGAAGATTCTGAACCGCGAAGTGAAAGCCAGCGACGAACTGTCGGAGGCGGAGCTTGACAAGGTGATCGGCCAGTTGAAGGCCGGCGTGAAGGAAGGTGAGTGAGACCATGGCGGGAAAAGCGACCATCATCATCCAGGGCACGGCGTGGGGCGTGCGAGAAACGCAGAACGGCAAAAGGTATCTGAGCGTATCGGTGTCGCCCGGCTACCGTGACCGGAACGGCAACTGGAAAAGCCAGCCGGAACATTACTACTCGGTGTGGCCTGCGGGCTACGCGAACCTCAACCCCGTGTTCGACCAGATCGCCCAGCTGCGTCAGAATCAGGACCAGTTCGTGGACGTGACCATCGTTGGAGAGGTCAGCGGCTGCGACGCCTACACGAACAAAAATGGCGGGCTTGCCGCATCCTGTTCGGTCAGCGCCAGCGCCGTCGCCATCACGAACGTGAGGCAGAAGGGCGGCGGACAGTCGCAGGGCTACGGCGCTCAGGGCGGCTACACGCAGCAGCCGCAGGGCGGATACCAGCCGTCGCAGCCACCGGCCTCAGACCCGTGGGCCAACGGCGGCAGCGCCCCGGAGTCCTGACATGTTGCATTTGTATCACGATGAGACGCCGCCGGACGTGGAACCTGTCTGCCCTACTCACGGATGCCCCGTGTATCCGGCAAGGCCGATCCCATGCCCGCAGTGCGCGGAGGAAGCCGACGAAATAGTCGAAGAATACGGATTGGAGCGATGATGGCGAATCCAAGTAAAAGCAAAGGCACAAGCCTTGAGACGTGGACGGTGCGTTACCTCGCGTGGGCGTTGCAGGACACGCGCATCGACCGCATGCCGTTGCACGGCAACAACGACCAGGGCGATCTGATCGGCGTCATGTTCCACGGCGAACCGGTATGCGTGGAATGCAAGGACACGCACCAGCCGAACTACCGCAAACACTGGCGGGAGCTCAAAGTGGAGATGGCGAACATGGACACGCCCTACGGCGTGCTCGTCCAACACCGCAGGGGCGTGGGCGTGAAAAGCCTCAAGGGCATGGCCCGACAGATGGCGATTCTGAGCGTGGACGTGCTTGAACGGTTCCTCGCCGTGTTCTCGGAGCTGGGCGAGGAGCACGCGCTCTTCGCCGTGCGCCTGCGCCGCGAGTTGAAGCCGGTGCCCAACAATCCGACGCTCGTGTGGATGCCGCTCGAACGGTTCGCGCTCCTGTTGAATGACGGCCTGCCGTTGGGACCGGACGATGGCCAGGACTAACCCGCACGCCTACATCGGTGGTAGCCGTCGCACTGGTTCGCATGGCGGCTACCACCGCAAGCTCAAAACCAACAGTGAGGGGCCGAAGCCCAGCGAGATAATCGCCGCCAGCCCCGAACTGCTGGCGTTGATAGCCAAATACAGGAGAGGTAAGAGAAGGAGGCCGACTGATGCGCATGAGGCTCATCAAACCGGAGATGTGGAGCAGTGACGATTTCATCTCGCTGTCCGATTTCGGCCAGCTCATGTGGGTTGGTCTCATCAACTACGTGGATGACAACGGCGTTGGCAAGAACAATGTTCTGGACATCGCCGCCGACGTGTTCCGCAAACGTCTTGCCGACGACCCTTCCGAGACTTTTCGGAATATTACGGAAAGTCTCGGAGAAATGCAGAAGCGTGGCATGGTGACATTGTACGAGGCTGAAATCGACGGCAAGACGGTCAGTCTGCTGTTTTTGACGAACTGGGATCGCCATCAGAAGATAAGTCACCCGGCGAAGCCTCGTTTTCCGCGTCCTGAAGCCGATTCCCAAACACTTCCGAAGATTACGGAAGATTACGGTAATCCTCCGAAGATTACGGAAGATTACGGTAATCCTCCGAAATCTTCCGCTCTAATCAGGGATCAGGTATCAGGTAATCAGGTATCAGGTAACAGGGAAACGCGCGAGGCCGAACCGGCCCCGCAAGAGAGCGCCGACGAGGATTATCCCATCGAGTTCGAACAGTTCTGGCAGACCTATCCGCGGCATGCCGGCAAACGCAAGGCGTACGCGGCTTGGCGGAAGGCGCGGCGGAAAACCAACAACACGTTCCTGCTCGCCAAAGCCCAGCAGTACGCCGCCGACCCGAACCGTGAGCCCGGCTACACGCTCACCCCGGCTAACTGGCTGGACGGCGAGCATTGGGACGACGACCCGCTGCCGGCCAAACCCGAGCCGACCGCACGCCCCTCGCCATCGGCGTGGAACCGTTCGCAGGCCAATCAGGATGCGAACGCGGCGCTGATAGCCCACTATGCGGCCGAAGAAGCCGCCGAAAACCGATCACTGGAAGGAGTCCTGACATGCTGACGCTCAAGGAGAGCACGCTCGTTCTGGCGAAGATTCGCGTGCATCACGGCAACGCGGCCATCACCGACCTGGAGGCTCGCACGTTCCACGAGGAGCTTCGCGCGGACATGACGCTCGGCGAGGCGTTGGAGGCGGTGAAGCGCTTCTACGCGGACAGCAGCACGGGCCGTTGGTGCGGTTCGGGCGATGTGAACGCGATCGTGCGCCGGATGCGTAACGATGCGAAGCCCTCGGAGGCGCAGATCGCGGAGGAATGCGAGGCGCGGGGACTGGAGGGCGATAGGGCGTGGATGTACCGCCGCCAGCGGATGCTCGGCAACGGCCCGGAGCAGGCGCAGCAGCAGGCGTTGACCATGCGCAACCCGCTTGAACTGCCCGCCGCCAAGCCGAAGCCACGTTCCACGGCCAGACGGTTCGCGGGAGCCTCACGACGCGGCATGGCCTCGCTCGGCTCGATGCTGGGAGGCGCGTGATGGCCGAAAAGTTCCCGACCCCGCAGGAGCGTGCGATGCAATGGCTGCTCGAGGCCACGGAGATTGGCGGCATGAGCAGGCCAGAAACCGCGTTGCACGCCTATCAGTCCGGTTTCACGGCGGCGCTTGACCTGTGCATCGAAATCGAAAACGCAATAAACGGGTCTGAGACAGGTAAACATGATGAATCCTAATAAGTTATCGCATTCGCACTGAAAACCCGTCAGAGAGGCTGTTGGACGGCAAAACGGGGCATGTATGGTCACATCGCTGGAATCCGATTGCAGACCGGAGAGTTGCCGCCCACTCCCCCGACCCGCATTGAACCGAATTGAACCATGAAATTGAACTCATATTGAACCAAGGAGACGAAATGAACAATAAACCATTTTGGCAGGATAAGACCTGCAAGGAGATGGCCGGACTACATGTCAAGGTCACGTTTAAAAACGGCGATGAGATAACCGGAATGACGAACGTTAACGGCGATCTTAAGATACCGGATACAAACAACACTATCGCCCTATCATTTAATTATGGTGACTCCGATTTTGTCCCAAGGGATGAAATTGAGTCCATCGAACTATTGGATTCCACAAAGTATGAGCGTATCGAAAATATAGATGATGTGCGCGTAGGAGACATATACGTTGCTACGGACGGCAACAAATACACAGTCACATCACGTTCGCTGAGCAATCTTTATCCATTGCGAGTAATGATCTGCAAGGGAGATAATTACGCCCCTCCCCGTAATTACTTCGACCACGCCTTACGTCCGAAGTCGAAGCTGCCCGACCATGATGGACTCTGGCTAGACAAGGGTGATGGCCTGTGGTTAGTCACCGGGGCAACGGTGATTGAGATTGCCCCGAAGGACCCGCCAGCAGCCTCAATCTCGTACCCTGCTTCATCGGTCGAAGCCGCGGAGCGCCTATCTCTATTTGCCCCGTTCCGACTGGCCAAGGCGGTGGAAGCATGAGCAATCGTATCGTGAAATTGCCCTCGGTTGAATCTTTCGGACATCTCACGCCCGACAAGTGGCTTTTGCTGAAAACCCTTGAGGAGTCGGCGGAGATGGTGGAGGCCGGGAAACAATACCTGAAAGCCAGCGACCCGACAGACCCGAGCGGCATTGGCCGGGAGTTCGATGACCATGCGAACTGTCTCGCCTGCTTTGGGGTGAACGTGGGCGGCGAGCTTGGCGATGACCGGGACAGGGCGAAGGCCGGATGGATAGGTTACGTGCGCGACCAGCGCCGCCAGGCCATGCTCGACGAGCTGGCCGACGTGTTGCAGACGGTCGGCAACCTGATTACCGCGTTCGACATCACCGACGAGGAACTTGCTCAGGCTATGGACGATTGCCTCGTCCACAATCAGGAGAGGGGACGGTTGTGAGCATCATCAGCAGTGACGCGAAGTGGGCTGTCCTCCGACGAGGTGTCCGTCTATCCCCCGAGGAAATACGTGGCACGACCAAGAGCAAGGAATACGAGGCCGGTTTTATCGCCGGAGCCACACGTCAGCCCACGGAAGAGGAAATCGAAGCCGTCATAGGCGAAGTCCGGAAGTTCATCGTGCTTCCCGGCGGGTATTTGGAAAACATCATCAGAATCGCCTTCAACGCGGCGAGGAGAAAGGCAACAGAAGAATGAATCTTTTAGATGAAACCAAGGGTGCGATCTCACAAAGCGAGCATTCGACCGATGACGTTCGATTCGTAGGCTCCCGCGACGAGAAGCTGGGAATTCCGTGGAGTCAGGCCGAAAAGGTGCTCGACATCGATTACGACGACGGCTACGGCGGTCAGGAGATAGCCGCCGATCTGGTCGTGGTGTTCACCGATGGCGGTTTCCTGCGCCGCGAAGAATACGACGGCAGCGAATGGTGGGAATATGAGCCACCGTTCAGAGGCCCGGAGACGCAGAAACCGTTCAGGCTCGTGAAGCTGACCTATTTCGCGGACTCGCTTGAAGACATCAATTACCCGATGGAGGCAACGGAAGAATGAACAATCTTATCCAGTGCGATATGTGCGGCGACCTCATGACCAAACGTTGGGGCGAAACCATTGACGGTAAGACGTATTGCTGTGATTGCGTTCCGAAGAAGCGTCTCATCGATTCGGGTGAGCCGACCGAGTTCGATGGTACCGACGAAATCGTATGCCCTTACTGCGGGCACCGATACGAAGATTCGTATGAATGCGGCGGCAATGACGAATACTTCGAGGAGGAGTGCGAGGACTGCGGACGAGAGTTCAACGTGACTCGCATCATCGACATCAGCTATGACACCAAGCCGAAGGAGTCAACCAATGAGTGATTACAGGCAGCGGATGATCCGCGAACATCGAGAATTGCAGGAGCGTATCAGCAAGCTGGCGCACATGCTTGAGGGCTACGCGGAGGGCACGTTGGACTTCACGGCCGCGTGCTCCTTCCAGCTCCTTGAAAGCCAATTGTACGCGATGGGGACATACGCGAACATCTTACAGGAGCGTGCGCGTATCGAACAGGTGGATTTAAACGCGCCTCTTGAGGGAGGTGAGTCTGGTGAGGTTCCACAGGATCAGCCCATGCCCCAAATGCGGGGGCAAGACCTACAAGCTGATCTACGAGAGTCTGGGGGGGTGGACGATGAGCTATAAGGCGAGGATATTCACCCGCAAAGAACTGAAACAAGGCCTGCACGAATACCTGTACAGCGTCAATCGGCCAATCAACATCAATGCGATGGGTGACTACATCTACGACCATTACGGCACGGAAACCGAGGTGGAGGAATGAGGAAACCGTTTGCTGACTGGGATTTGGAGAATTTCGTTGGACTGGCGATGCTCGCCTGCCTGACGCTGATCGTGGTGTCCGGCATGGTGGCCATCGGATTCGTCTGCTGGACTGCCACGCAGACACCCGTACAGCCGGAGCAGACCATCATCCAACAGGTCGAAACCACCGGCGACGTGAAACGCCTCTGCATCGAAGCCAAGACCGATGGGCGCATCGACGCCATGAGCTGCCAGCTCATCGACCCACATACTGGAGGCGTGAAATGACCAGTCAGACAATCCGCGACAAGGTGCTCGTATGGCACGCACGCGGCTACAGCGCAACGGAGACGGCCCGTCAATTGGGCCTGCCGTTGGAGGCAGTACGCGCGATCATCCGCAATGGCGACGGACGACCGAAACCACCACGCAAAGTCGAATTCATCGAACCTCCGCTGTTCGAGGCATGACCCGCGACACCGAATAAAACGAAACCCTCCACCACAAGGCGGAGGGCACGCTCACCAAAGCACAATCATAGCCGAGACGTGGAGGGTTTCAAACAATGTCCATCACCACCAAACCATGCCAATACTGCGGCAGCCAGCAGGTCGAAGCACCGTGGACGCTATGCCAGGACTGCCGCCGCCGGTACGCGAAAACACTCCACCAGCTGCGCCGCAACATGCAACTGTTGCAGCGCGTCGCACGGCATGAGTACAAGCTCGGCGAACCCGGCGACGGGGGCAAGCCATCAGGCGGCGAGGCACCCGCGCCAGTCAACGTGCACGCCATCGACCTGCTGGACGAAGCCGAATCATTGTTGCAGGACGCATGGTGCGACGCCGGAGCCGTGTGGAGCGACAAATGGCAACGCCTCATCCCCCGCATGCAAACCCACCTCGCATGGCTATGCCAGGCACACAACGCGGGACGATTCCTCCGCCAGCTCATCAAAATGACCCAACGCATCGAACCACTCGTTGACCGTCAGCCACGCACACGTCGCATCATCGGCGTATGCCCCGAATGCGGACGCGAGGTCATGGCCGCGAAGGGCGAATCGCTGCTGCTGTGCAAATGCGGCAACCCCATCAACGTGGCCGAGCTACGCGAACAAAGCCAAGCCAAGGCCGAAACCATCCACCTGACCAAGACACCGGCAGGCATGAGCGAATGGCTGCGCGAAAACTACGGATACGAGGTCAGCCGCAAGACCATCACCGACGCATTGAGACGCGGCAAACTACCTAGCAGCAAACCCGTCGAAAACGGTTACTGGGAATTCAACATCCGCGAAATCGTATCCTTCGCCATGAGCCGAAACAACCGATAAGAGACAATATGACCACCGAAAAACTGCATCACATCGGAGCCGACCTATATCTGCCCAATGACTTCGCGGAATATGACATGCCCACGGAATATGACGGGCTCAGCGTATCCGTGACAATTCACTGGGACTCCGCCAGCGCAGAACACCGTCTGACGAAAATCGAAATCAAAAGCCGAGACGGCAACATCAACTCCGGCACCATCGGGCGTCTACGCCCAAATAAGCTGAAAAGAACCGCCATCGGAAAACATATCCTGCACAAATTAAGCCCGACGCGATATGAATGGTGGCAGTTCAAACCACTTCCACGAAGAAACCATCGTCGCGGACTTAACGATGCCGAACTGAAGAGCCTCGCTCGAATCTATGTTGCGGCACGCTACGGCGACGGCGACGCACACGACCGGTAACGACATCATCAAGGATGCGTGCTGCCCCATGGACACCATCGCCTTCGTCAATAAGCCGACCGGAGTAGGAATCCCCCGCCTTCAGGCGGGGAAGGAAGTCAATAGAAAGCATAGGGAGATACGAAAAATGCTGAAAATCGAGAAGACACTGAAGGAACTGCGCGACCTTCAAAACACCTTGCATGACCTCGGAATCGAAATGTCCATCAAGGATGCGGACGCCGAAACGAAAAGCGATTACGAGGATGCGGCGATGACCATTAACGTATACGAGCCGTGTCGCTGTTTCGCATGGGTCGGCATGGACGGCGTGATTCACATGAGGTGGAATTCGTATCCCGATGCCTTCGCGTGGTTTCGGATGAACCTGCTTTTGGACCTCGCTCGCGGCTACATGCTGAAAGCGGACAACATCACGAAATCCTGGACGCATCTTCGCAGGAATCTCGACGGCCAGGATGCCGAGATGCCTCTCCCCGACAAGCTGGCCGGAAGGAAAGCGGAATACGAGGATGCGGCAAACCGACTGCGCGACCTCATCAAAGCCGACCCGATTGCAATGGATTTATCCCCTTACGAATGCGAACGCCTTGAAAGGTTCCTCCGCGACCCGCAGAAGGAGCGTCTTCTGGAGTATGACCCGGACGACCCGTTTTATCGGGATATGTTCAACAGGAGCTTGATTGACCGCGACGGGCTGACCGAACTGGGGCGGAAGGCCATGGAACGCTACGTTGCGTCGGTCTGACGTACACGAGACAGTGGCTAACCTCATGCACATCAGCAAGGCAACAGCCGGCCGCTGGATCAATCAAGCGCGTGAGGCCGGATACATCGCCAACATTCCCGTCAAACAAGATTTCAGACAGGAGTAGGCTGCCGCCACCCCGTGGTATACTCCGTATCAGGATTACTGTGAAAGCCTCAGAGGATACGTCTTCTGGGGCTTTACTCATACCCACACACGGTCATGCGACATGACACTCAACCGGCATGACCACCTATGCGCGTAGCTCAGCAGGTAGAACAGCGGTCTCCAAAACCGCAGGTCGTTGGATCGAAGCCAACCGCGTATGCCACACAAAACATCCGCAATGCGAGGTGACTGCAACATGGTCAGCTACAGTCGACAAGTCCGCAAAGGCGGAAGACAATTCGAAAAAGACCGCAAAGCCTTCTTTAACGAATGCAAAGCCAACCACCGCCCATGCTGGCTCTGCGGAATGCCCATCGACTACGACGCACCCCAAAACACCACAGACGACTCATACAACCTCGACCACTTCTACCCAGTAACTAAGAGGCCAGACCTGCAACACGACCCCGCAGGCTTCCGCCCCAGCCACACCCAATGCAACAACCTTCGCGGCAACAAAGACCCAGCCACACCAATCGGCACACTCTCAAGACAATGGATCAAAACAGCATGAGCACCACCAAAGCAGACATAGACATCAATCCAGACGCTTACGAATTCGCCAGCCAATGTCTCGACGAACCCATGCGCGGCAGAACAGTCCTCATCGAGGATAGCAACGCCACACGCATCTGCCGCATCACGGGAATACATAACGGAGACATCGAATGTGAAGTACTCCGCACAGTCATCAAAGCCTAACCAACCGGGAGGGGCGGTAAAATCCCAAAACCAGCCGCCAACGGAACACTACCCGCATGCCCGCTCTTCCTCTCCCTCCGAAAATTATTCGATATTCGGCCGGGGTCGCGCGCGAAGGAGGTTCCATGCCGAAACAGTTTCCGCAGGAAACGGTGGCCGACGCATTGGAGCGTTCGCTGCGCAACGCCAAGCATCTGCGCGCGAAGGACGCAGCCACGGTCGCCGCCGCCCGGGCCCTTGCATGGAAAATCGACCATTGGGACGAATTGGCGGAACAGGCCATATCGGACGCCGAAGCGAAGGGAAAGGGTGCCCGTCCGGCTGTGCCGCAGAACGACAATACCTCGCTGCCGACGTTCCTGAAATACTGCGCGGCTCTCGGACTGGTTCCCGAGGAGGAGAAGCCGGCGAAGCCGGCGAGGGGCAAGGCCGCCAAGCCCGAGGCGACTCCGGTGGCGGATGAGCTTGAGGAGTATTTGGCGAAAATCAGCTAGGAGGCGTCATGGGCATCGGCGAAATCGACGACGATGCCCATGGCATCACCACGCCGCGCATATTCACTCCCCCGCTGCGCGAACTGACGCCGGCGACATCAAACGGCTACGCGGTCATCGAGTTCGCCGAAAAGTTTCTCCACGTGCATCTTTACCCGTGGCAGAAATGGCTGCTGATCCACGGGCTTGAGCTTCTGCCGGACGGCTCCTACCGGTTCCGCCGAGTGGTTACCGAGGTCGCGCGTCAGAACGGCAAGACCACGGTGATGAGCGTGCTGTGCGCGTGGTGGCTGTTCGTCGACTCCACTCGCCACCCGGAATTGTCGCCGGCGTGGAAGTTTCTCGTGGTCGGTGCCGCGCAGACGTTGGATAACGCGCGCGCACCGTATCAGGCCGTGCTGAACTGGTGCAATCCGAATCCGGCTTCCGAGGGCGAGGCCGCTCTTGCGGTTCCGGTTTTGCAAAAACGTGTGCAGCGCGTCAACAATTCGCATGGCGAGGAAGCGATCATCTGCCGAAACAAGGCGCAGTACATCGTGCGAGCCGACAAGAACATCCGTTCCAAGAGCGCCAGCCGCGTCGTGTTCGACGAGTTGCGAGAGCAGCACACCGACGATGGCTGGAATGCGGTATCGCAGACCACGAAGGCCATCTGGTCCAGCCAGTTGTGGGGCATCTCGAACGCCGGCGACTATCGCAGCGTCGTGCTGCGCCGAGTCGTCGACGAAGGGCGCGCCCTGGCGGATTCGTGGAACGCTTCGGTTGAAACCGGCAAGCAGTCGCCGGACGAATGGGCCGAGGAGCACGACCCATCCTATGGGTATTTCGAATGGTCGGCTCCGGATAAATGCGAGCTGGATGACCTTGCCGGTATCCGTCAGGCGAACCCCTCCATGGGTTATGGGCCGATGACTTTTCGTAGCATCTCGGCTGACATCAACGGTATGACCGAGGCCGCGTATCGCACCGAGGTTTTGTGCCAGTGGGTGACCGCCGACATCACGCCGTACATCGACCCGAAACTGTGGAAGCGCGGCATCGACCCGAAGTCTTGTATCCCCGATGACGGGCGCGTGGTGCTCTCAGTGGACACCAGCGCCGACCGTGAGACCACCTATATCGCCGCCGCAGGCTACCGCGAGGACGGATTGCCGCACGTCGAATTGATCGTGCGCCGCGACGGCATGCTCTGGGTTCCGAAATACCTCAAAATGCTTCGCGAGGCTTGGCCGAACATCCACGAAATCGCCGTGCAGTCGAAAGGCTGTCCGGCGGTGGATTTCGCAGACCCGCTCGCGGAGGCGGGTTGGACGGTGCATCTCATCGAGGGCTTCCGCATGGGAGCCGCCACCGGTCGTTTCCGTGACTGAGTTAAGGAAAACAAACTCCGTCATCTCCCCCAGCCCGCCATCGAACAGCAGGTGAGCGTCGCCGTGACCCGCCGATTGGGTGAGGTCGAGGTGTGGGACAGGAACCAGAGCGCGATGCACATTTCCGGCCTCATCGCCGAATCACAGGCTTTGTATGCGCTCGAGACGATGAGCGGCGAGCCCGAGAAACCGAAATACGAACCCTCACACAACGTGAGGGTCACATTCTAGCCATCTCTCAAATTCGAAGGAGCCGTGGATGGGATTTCTGAATAATCTGCTGCACGGCCCGGCCGTGCTGGCGATGAAGACCGCCGAGCCGGAGACTCCGACCATCAAAGATTCGATGCCCGAGGCCATCAGCTGGCCCACCGACGCCGAATTCGCCGGATACGCAAACGGCATGTACTGCCGCGAATACGCGGTCCGCGTGGTCGTGGACTTCATCAGCCGCCAACTCGCCTCCCTGCCGCTCAAGGTGTATCGGAAGAACGCGGACGGCGACGCGGAAGAGGTGCGCGACGGCGCACTGGCCAAGCTCATCCGCCATCCGAGCGAATTGCCGGGCATGAGCCGCTACCGGTTCTATCTGACGCTTATCCGCGACATGCTGCTCGAGGACCGATGGCTGTGCACGCTCGGCACCGACCGAGCGGGCGACGGGAACACGCTGCGCCGCATCCCCACGGACGGCTACAGTCTCACGGCGAACGGTTTCGGCGAACTGACAAGCGTGACCATCAGCAGCGTCGACGGCAACAAGGGCGGCACCTATCGCCTGCCGGACCCGCGAATCGTGCTCGACATCGGCTACATCGACGGCCTGAACCTAGGCGACCCGATCACCAATGTGCTGCGCCCACTGCTCGCGGAGGCAAGGGCGATGGCGAAATACCGCAAATCGATAGCCGAAAACGGCTACCAGATACCCGCCTACGTATACCGGCCCAAGGAAATGCCCTGGGAATCGCAGGCCGACTACGACGACTTCACCCAAGGCTTGCGCAACTACGTGGCCGGCGGCGGCATGGCCGGCACATGGCCTGTATTCAAGGACGGCATGGAGATCCGCACCGTCGAGAACCTGTTCAAGCCTGTCGACATGGCCGACTTGGAGGCACGCGAGAAAATCAACGAACAGGTGTGTCTCGCATTCCAGATCTCGCCGGAAAACATCGGCTTCCGCACCGGCACTAACAGCAACATCAGCGCCTACAAAGAGAAACTCTGGAACGTGGAGTTGCTGCCGTATTTGGTGGCGTTCGAGGAGGCTTTGAACCTCACGCTTCCCGAGGCGGTTGGCGAACCGGACTGCTACATCAAGGCGAATTTGGACGCGAAGCTGCGCGGCACGATGGAAACCCAGTATCAGGCGCTCTCCACCGCCACAGGCCGTCCATTTATGACCACGGACGAAGCGCGCGAACTGCTCGACCGTCCGAAACTGCCGGGCGGCGACCAGCTGATAACCCCGCTCAACGTGAGCGAGGGAGGCCAGCCCAGCCCGCAGGACGGCGGCCAGACCCAGAACGCGCAACAGGGCGCAAGCCCGAACGGCAAGCAGATGCTCGCCGAATTCAAACGCCTCTACACGTATGACGCCGGTTTCCGCGCGTCATGGGACTCGATGACGAAGGGAGAAACCTCAGATGAGTCTTGATTATCTCGGCTACGAGCTCAAGGAGCTCAAGGCCACCGACAACAGTGGCGGAGGCGTGTTCTCCGGCTACGCATCCACGTGGGATAAAGACCTGTACGACGACGTGGTGGTCAAGGGCGCCTTCGAGCAGACCTTATCCGCCGACTTCAAGAACGGCGGTGCGGGCATCCCCATCCACTGGCAACACAAGGACGGCTCGCCCAACGATGTGATCGGCGAAACGCTCTCCGCCGTGGAGGATGAGCATGGCCTGCTCATCACCGCGAAATTGGATACCGACATTGCGGAGGGCAAGAGAGCCTATGACCTGCTCAAGCGTGGCCTCATCCACCAGATGAGCATCGGTTTCATCGCCGAAAAGACCGCATGGGTCGAGGACGAGGAATCGAAGAGCCCATGGGACGGCTACCGGGAGATTCGCCAGCTCAAACTGTTCGAAATCAGTCTCGTGCAGGTCGCCGCCAACCAAGGGGCCGAAGTGCTCGAGGTCAAGGCCGGCCGGGCCATCAGCAAGGCCAACGAGGACAAGATTCGCACAGCCTACGACGCGCTCGAAGAACTGCTCGACGCAATCACCGAAACCCCCGACGATGACGACCACGACGATTCCAAGCCCGATGACGAGCCGGACGACGATACGCCGGACGATTCGGACAAGCCCGAGCCGGAAGACGGCACGGCGAAAAAGAGTTTTGACCCGCAGTGGGCCAAGGAAATCAGCGACTTCCTCTCGCTGGCAAACAACCAATAGAAAGGATGATCCATGGGTTACATGGAGAAGCTGGCCGCCGAGAAGAAGGCGGTCAAGGCCCTGTACGACAAGGGCATGGAGAACCTCACCGAAGATGAGGCTACCGAACTCAAGAACCATTACGAGGAGGCCAAGCGTTTGCAGGAGCGCGTCGACCTGTTCAAAGGCGTCAACGACCTGAACGTGGACGAGGCCAAGCCTCAGGCCAAGGCGGCTCCCGCCGCCAAGACGCTTGGCGATCTGTACGCGCAGGAGCTGAAGAAGGCCGGCATGACCGTCATCGGCACCAAGGCGCACCCGTTCGCTTCCAGCGAGTTCAAGGCCGCGACCGACACTCACGTGGCGGGCACCGGCACTGCGGGCACCGGTTACGGTCCGGTGGTCACGCAGGTCGACATGGACGGCGTCTGGCCGTATGAGCGTCCGCTCGTGGTCGCCGACCTGTTCGGCTCCGTCACCCTGAGCGGCAATGCCAACACCGTGGAATACCCGGTGTATGGCGCGCTCGAGGGCGGCTCGGGAACCGTGGGCGAGGGCGGCGCGAAGCCGCAGACCCATCTGCCGGCCCCCAGCTGGGAGTCCGACAGTCTCAAGGAGGTCGCCACCTGGTGGAAGGTCACCGACAATATGGCCGAAGACCTCTCCTACATCGTCTCCGAAATCAACAACCACGCCCGCTACAACCTGCAGCTGCTGGAAGAGACCCAGCTGCTGTCCGGCGACGGCACCAGCGCGAACGTCAAGGGCCTGCTCACCCGCGACATCCAGACGATGGCGCAGGCGGCTGATTCCGACCCTGACCGCATCTTCAAGGCCCGCACCAAGATCGCGCTGGCCACCGGCTTCCGCGCCGACGCCATCGTCATCAACCCCGCCGACTACGAGACCATCCGCCTGAGCAAGGATTCGAACGGCCAGTACTACGGCGGCGGCTACTTCGGCGGCCAGTACGGCAACGGCACCATCATGCAGGACCCGCCGCTGTGGGGTCTCAAGACCGTGGTCACCGAGGCCATCGCCCAGGGCACCGTCCTGGTCGGCGCGTTCAAGCTCGGCGGCGCAGTGATCCGCAAGGGCGGTCTGCGCGCCGAGTCCACCAACTCCCACTCCGATGATTTCACCAACGACCTCATCACGTTCCGCGTGCGCGAACGCATCGGCCTGCAGGTCAAGTACCCCAAGGCTTTCGTCAAGGTCGCACTGGGAAAAGCAGCGAAGTGACGCCTGACGCCGAGAGCATCGCCGTCAAACCCGACGCCCTCGCGATGAGGGTCGGGGAGACGGCGAGACTCGAGGTGTCAGTCCTCCCAGCCGAAGCGTCACAGGAGTTCGTCGCCCGAATCGCAGACCCGAGCATCGCAACCATCGAAAGCGAGGGGCTATGAGCGTCGTATCCTCCACGGAGGCAATCCCCGACATGATCCAGGATCCGTCCTTGTTCGACGCGGACGGATCCTTTTGGATCAAGGCGGCGCAGGCGGCCATCCGCCGCACGTGCGGCTGGCATATCACGCCGAACATCGAACTGTCGGGCGTGGTCAATTCGCGGGGAGGAAAGGTGATTCGCCTCCCCGCACGCCATGTCACGTCGGTGGATGAGCTGACCGATATCGCCGGCAACCGGCTGCACTACGCCTACGACCCCGCCACGGGTTTGGTGGAATGCACCGCCGGCGTTTTTCCGGCCGGCGTGGCCGCGATACGCTACCGCATCCACGCCGGTTATGCGCCGGACGAGGTGCCGGATGTGCAGGGGGTGCTCATCAACGCGGCGAAACGGGCCAGCAGCGCAGCCGCCGGCATCGTCCAATCCCAGTCGGTCAACGGCAGCAGCGTCACCTACAACGTGACCCTGATGGCCGACGAGCTGGCGAAACTCGACCGGTACAAGCTGGGAGCGTTGCCGTGAGCATCATCGATGACATCAACGCCTCCGGCCTGCCTGCGGCCACACGGTTCGTGCGTCTGCGCGCCTCGCGCAAACCCGACCCGTACAATCCCGCGCAGACCACCGAGGACTGGACGAAACCCGTCGAATTGGAAGTGCGAGGAGCTTTGGCTTCGAGCAGTTCGACTCGCACGCCCGACGTTTTGGACGTGCAGACCACGTCGACTGCGGTGCTCACCGTGGCCGACCCGAACGCGGACATCCGGATTGGTGACCGTATCCGACCCGAACCGGCCGATGGCCGCATGTGGGAGGTCAGCGGCTTCCCCAGCCGCGATGTCAACGCCTTTACCGGCTGGCAGCCCACATTGGAAGTCCAGCTCACCGAGTGGAGGGGGTAGCCGATGGCCGGAAGCGGACAGACCAGCATCAAGTTCAACGACGCGTTCTTCGACCAGATCCTCAACTCGGCCGGAGTCAGGGCCCTGACCCGTGGAGCCGCCGAAAAGGCGCTCGGCGTGGCCAAGGCCAACGCGCCCGTGGATACGGGAGCCTACCGCGACGGACTGCAGGTCGAGGCCGTGCAACGCGCGCACCGCACCACCTTCATGGTGGTCGGCCATGACGCGAAGACCATGCTGGTCGAGTCCAAGACCGGCAATCTGCGCAAGGCGTTGAAGGCGGTGAAGCTATGACGTTGATACTGCCTCCCGACATGGAGGCTTTTCTCTGCACTTACCTGCGCGACCATATCACCGATGTGGACGGGCTCCAGGTGGGCAGCAAGAAGCCTCCCGACTATCAGGGCGCGTATCCGCTCGTCACCGTCCGAGACGATGGCGGCAACGCTGACGGGCTCGGCAATTTCGACCGAAGCATCGGCGTAAACGTGTACGGGTGGAGTCGACAGGCCGAGAAGCCATGCAAGGATTTGGCCCGCCGCGTCTACGCGGCGCTCACCGAACATCCCGCCATCGCCCTCGCCAAGGATTCGCCGGTCATCGGCGTGGACGATTCCGCGTGCAACGGGCCCTACCCGGTGTCCGACGATTCCGACACCGCGCACTACTACCTGATCGTCGAATATTCGACGGTTGGCGAACACTAACCAATCCCTTAACCGTTTTCCTAGACCCTGCATGCGTTGCGGGGTCTTTTCATTTTGAAAGGACATGGAATGACAGCAGACAACCAGGGCAACGACCTTGATTCTGTCAAGAACGTACTCACATCGAAAATCATCGTCGCCCCCTATGTGGCAGGCAAGACGCTGACCGCCTCGCAGATCGCGCCCTCCGTGGCGGACCCGATCACCGAACTCGGCGACGTGTTCGGTTCCGACTCCGCCGCCGTGGGCCTCATCACCAGCGACGGAGCGCCGCAGGACGCGCGTGACGGCGACGACGCCACCGAATTCCATCAGCCGGGCTACACGCTCAACGCCGACCCGACGCTGACGCTCGCGTTCACCGCCGCCGAGGACAACGACCTCACCCGCCTCATGACCATCGGCAAGCCCGATGAAACCGGCGTCTACCACGTCCGGGACATCATCCAGGACACCAAGTGGTTCGCCTATCAGGAGACCATCTACAAGTTCGGCCGCAAGCGCCGTCGTCTCGGCGTCATCCAGATCACCGGCAACGAGCCGGCGCAGGATACGCGCGGCGAGGTGTCCGGCCTCTCGCTGACCGCCACATGGCAGCTCGATCCCGCCGTGGACGGCGGCAACAGCCGCTACCTGCAGTCCTACGCGGCGGCCTGACAACGATTCCCTCCCCGCATGACCTCTCTCCTGTCGGCATGCGGGGAGCCCCAACACCAACGACGGGAGAAACACATATGACAGGAGAAAAACATCATGGCCAAGACACAATCCATCACCCCGACCATCGCCGAATTCGATGATTGGGACGAGACCAAGGAAACCGAGGCCCTCGCCGAGGTCGCCAAGCAGGTCAAGGTGCGCCACATCATCAAGAACAACGAATACTGGGCGCTGACACCCGGCGGCACCGTCTACAAACTGCCCCTCTATCTTTCCATCGCCGACTTCGAGGCCCTGTCCGGCGCGTCCACCGACACCGACAGCCTCGACCAGGTCAAACGCATCCTCACCGTGTTCGCCGGCGACGAGCAGGCCAAGCAGCTCGAAAGGGAGCCCATGCAGGTCGCATTCAACCTCATCCAGGATTATGGGGAGACGCTCGCCAAATCGCAGGGCGTCGAACTGGGAAAATCGCAGACTTCTGCCGAATCCTCAACTCCGAAGACGGAGTAAGGATACGCGCCGACTTCGCCCGATTCGGGTGGAGCGTCGAACATGATCTCGGCCGGCGTCTCCCCTACCGTGACGCCATCGACCTGTACACGGCGTTGTGCGGCGACCCGGCCTCCTACACGGGAGCCTCGCTCATCGGCCTCATGTTCCCCATGAGCGCCACCGACATCACCGTATTGCAGCTTATCGGCGCTTCCACGCTGCTCGGCGACGTGGACGGCGAACCCGAAACGGACGAGCCCACCGCCGAGGAGATCCACGAGGCCGAATCTCATATGAGCAAGCTCTTCGGATAAACAACCATCGACTGAAAGGAGCCGTCTTATGGCTTTCGGATCGGAAGTGGGAACCGGCCACGTGTCGATATTCCCCTCGATGAAGGGATTCAGGTCAGCGGTCGACAAGGAGATGCGGGGAGCCGGCAAGTCCGGTTCCAACCGTTTCTCGCAGGCGTTCGGCAACGGTTCGAAAATCGGCAAATCGTTTGGCGGCAACTTTAAAAAGGCGTTCGGCGCGGGTGCCCGGGGCGCTGCCGACGAGGTGCTGAAGCCGTTGAAGCGTGACGTGGCGCAGGCGTCCTCCAAGGCCAGTGCCGCGCTCCTGAACTACCGTCAGGCCACGGTCAACGTGCAGCGGGCGCAGGAGAGGCTCAACGCGGCCATCGCCAAATACGGGCCCGACAGTACTCAGGCGCAGACCGCCTCCATCAACCTCGAGAAAGCCCAGTTGCGTCAGGCCACCGCTCTCGACAAGTCCAACGACGCCGCCGAACGGCTCGCGGACGCGAAGAAGGCGCTCAAGGCCGCCGAGGCCGAACTCGCCAAGGGCACCAACACGGTGTCCGGATCCGTGAAGACGATGGCAAGCTCGTTCAAGGCCGGATTCGCCAGCATCAGCCGAGGCCAGAGCTCGTTCACCGGACTTTCCGGCGCATTGGGTTCGCTCGTGCGAAGCCTGCTCGGCGTGGATGCCATCTGGAAACTGTTGGGCGCGAAGATCAGCGGCTTCGTCAGCACGGCAGTAGCCAAACTCAGCGGCTTCGCCGTACAGGCCGGCGCGAAAATCCAAACCGGCCTCAAAGGAGCCATCAGCGCCGCCCAGCAAACCCTCAAAGGATGGGGCGGCAGCATCGCCGCCACCGTGTCAGGCATCGCCAAACCAATCGGCGCGGCAATCACCGCATGGACGCAACCGATTCGCGACTGGGGAAGCCGCACCGGCAACACCATCAAAACGGCAGTCGCTACTTGGACCGCACCCATTCGATCATTCGGCGGCAAAATCGGCTCCGCCATCGGAGATGTCGTAGGAACAGTAGGACAGAAACTCGCACCGGTAGCCAACGTAGCCAAGAACTACTTCGGCAACATCGCCACTGCCGCCGGCGCGGTGTGGGCGAAGCTCCCGTCCGGCGCGCAGTCCGCTGCGGGAGCCATCGGCGGCGCATTGGGTGGTATGGCCTCAAGCGCTGGGAACGCGTTCAAAGCCCTCGCCTCCACGTCGCTCAATGCGCTCAAGGGACTTTCCACCGGTGCGGTCGCCGCCATCGGAGCAGGTGTGGCAGCCATCGGCGGCACGCTGGTGGCCACCGGCAAGCAGGCGTTGGGCGCGTACGCCACGTGGGAGCAGGCGGTCGGCGGCGTCGACACCCTGTTCAAGGACGCTTCCGGCACCGTGCAGAAGTACGCTGCCGAAGCGTACAAGACGGCCGGCGTCAGCGCGAACGAGTACATGAACCAGGTCACGAGCTTCTCGGCGTCGCTCATCAGCTCCCTCGGCGGAGACACCGCCAAGGCCGCCAAAATGGGCAACATGGCGCTCACTGACATGTCGGACAACGCCAACAAGATGGGCACCGACATCCAGACCGTCCAACAGACGTATCAGAGCCTCGCTCGCGGCAATTACGCCATGTTGGACAATCTGAAACTGGGTAGACTAGCATTAGCCGCTTAAATTGCTCAGTATAAACCTCGTGAAAACGGTGGAACCCCTACGGTAAGCCGAGGGCAATACCGTGCGAAGCCGACAATTCCCAGTCGGAACGTGTAACGACTATCGAAAGCACGTCATCATGGCGGAAGCGAGTAGAGTACGCCCAAGCGGGCGGAAGTGCGAGGGACGGGTGAATCCCGCCAAGAGATAGTCTGCTCTGCACGGAGACGTGCAGCAGCCCTCCGGGGCGGGCAGTGCCTAGCGCACACTGCCGAACATCAGGTATGGCGGCACCAAGAGCGAGATGGAACGCCTCATCTCGGATGCGAACAAGCTGCCCGGCGTGCTCAAGGACGGCAACGACCTGAGCGTCGACTCATTCTCCGATGTAGTCGAGGCCATCAGCCGAGTCCAGAAGGAGATGGGCATCTCCGGCACGACCGCAGATGAGGCAGCCAAAACCATCGAGGGTTCGGTCGGCGCGATGAAGGCCGCCTGGCAGAACTGGCTGGCCGGACTGGGCAACGAGAACGCCGACATGGGCGCTCTCAGCCAGCAATTGGCAGAATCCATCGGCACCGCGTTGAAGAACATCGTGCCCCGAATCGGAGCCATCGCCAGGGGCGTCGTCTCTGCGATACCCTCACTGTTCAACAGTCTCGTGGATCTCCTACCGGCACCGTTCCAGAAAGCGGTGGATGCCGTCGGAAGCGTGTTCAAGAACCTCGGCAATGCCATTGCTCCAGCACTCGCTGCGTTCACAGCGCTGGGAATGGGCGGCATCGCGCCTTTGCTCTCTAAAATTCCACTACTCGGCGGCGTATTGGGAGGATTGGCTGGACCGTTGAGTGCACTTGGCGGTCCTATCGGCATGGTGGTGGCTGCAATCGGGACACTTATTGCCACGACTCCTGAGCTCAAGAAAGCGTTCGGCGATCAGGCAAGAGCCTTGTTTGAACGGTTCAAAGCCGAGCTCCGATCCATGAAGCCGGTATTTGACAAGCTGTCCGAGACCTTTAAGGCTACAGTCAAACAGATCATGCCGGTCATCACGGACGCGTTGGGCACGCTCGTCCCCGTGGTCGGCCTGATCATGCAGTCGCTGCTGCCGCTCATCCCCACAATCATGGAACCGCTCATGGCGGCACTGGAGGCGATTCTGCCGGTCATTGGTCAGATCGTGTCCGGCGTGCTGCCCCCGCTGGCGGAGATGCTGTCCGCGCTGCTGCCAGTCGCCGGTCAGATCATCGGCATGATAGTGCAGGTCGCCGAGCAGATCGGCGCGCTGCTCGTGCCCATCATCCAGCAGCTCATGTCGTTCATCAGCCAGATCGTCGCCGTGGTCGTGCCGATCGTCCAGCAGATCGTCACGGTCGTCACCGGGGCGGTGACCGGCATCATCGGTATCATCCAGCAGCTCATGCCCGTCATCCAAGGCATCCTGAGCGTCGTGAGCGGTGTCGTGAGCGCAATCATCGGATTCATCACCGGTATGCTGTTGCCTGCGGTGCAGGCGATGCTCCCCTACGTGTCGGGTGTCATCAACGGCATACAAGGCGTGATACGGGGCGTGGTCGGCGTCATCTCCGGTGTCATCAGTATGGTCGCCAACCTCATCAACGGCAACTGGCGAGGCGCTTGGAACAGTTTCAAGTCGATTCTTTCCAGTGCTGCCGGAGCCGTCGGGGGCTTGGTATCGGGCATCGTGAACGCCATCCGGGGCGCGTTCGCCGGGGCGGGCAGCATGCTCGTAAGCGCCGGCGCGCAGATCATCAGTGGTCTGTGGAACGGCATCAGCGGTGCCATCGGCGGATTGTACGCGAACATCAAGGGCGCTTTGAGTGGTCTGGTCGATAAGGCGAAGGAGGCGCTCGGCATCCATTCCCCGTCGCGAGTGTTCAGGGATGAGGTCGGTCGTTACATTCCGCCCGGCATCAGCGAGGGCATCGACAAGGCGACACCCGCCTTGCAGCGCAACATAGTCCGGCAGGTGCAGGGCGTGACGGATGCCGCCCAATCGGCTTTCGGGCCGATGACGCTGCGCTCCGCCATCGGATTGGACGATTCAGTCGCTTCGGCCACCACCGGCAACGGTCTGGCCGATCTTGCGACCATCATCACCGAGATTCGCGGCCTGCGCTCCGATCTGCAATCCCTGCATGAGGATTTGGGGCCGACCATTGGCAAGTACGCACCGACCATGAGCCTGCGCGAGTGGAAGCGCGCGTTCAACATCATCTGATTGGAGGCATGGTTTGCAGACAATGACCTACCGGTGCGGTGCTACACAGGATCGCACCGTGAACCTCATCGACCCTGCGGGGCTCATGGTCAAACGCATCGAACCATTGCGCACGCACGCGTGGGAGGTGGAGTTGGCCGCTCACGGCATTGACTCCGCCTCCCTCAACGCGTCAAGCGTCCAATTGGAGGCTACATGCGCCGACCTCAACGTGCTGGACGTGGCTGGCGAACTGTTCGACGCGGACGTTAAGGCCGTGGCCTCGTCCCGTAGCAAGGCCGATTCCGGTCTGCTCACCGTGGACGGCTGGTCGCAGACCGCGCTCGTCACCGGAATCGAACCATCCTATGACCCGCCCGGCCCCGCGAAATACACGCTCACCGTCGCATTGCTCGACGGCCTGTGGCGCAAGCGCGACGACGTGCAGCATTTCTGGTCGGACGCATTGCAGCCCGGCTTGGATTTGGATTATCCGCATGATTATCCGCATGATTACATGCCGACGACGCGAAACGCTTCGGTCGTAAACAGCGCGGTTTCCGCGATGCCGTTCGAGATGGTGATCTACGGGCCGGTCAGCGAGCCGTCGATCACGATGGGAGGCAACACATATGAGTTGCATATGGACATCCCCAGTGGCGCGTATGTGACCATCAACAGCGTCGAGGGCCAGCGCAGCATTGTCATGACGGCCGAGAACGGCGACCTCACGAACGTGTTCGCCAAAGGCGAAAGAGGCACTGGCATGGGCTCCGGCTCGTACATTTTCGAACCACTGCCGTCCGGTGAGCACCAAGTGCAATGGAAAGGCTTCGGCTTCGACCTAACCGTGATCCGCGAGAGGAGCGTGCCGGCATGGCTGACCTGATCATCACCAACGGCAAGCACGTCGATACATCGGCCATCGCCGAATACACGCTCGATTGCGCATGGGGAAGCGGTGAGAACGATTTCGAGTTGACCGTGCCGCGTTTGATCGATTCGGGCGCTTACGTGTATCTGGATGGTTCGGAGTGCGGCGGAATCGTGGATGCGATGGAAGACCAGCTCACTTCCGGCGTCAGTACCATCACCTATTCGGGTCGCACGTGGCATGGCGTGCTGGCGGACAAGATTTTGGAGCCGGACAAGGGCAAGGATTATCTGACGGTTTCCGGTTCCGCTTCCTCGGTCATCGGCTCGCTCATCAGCCGTGTGAGGCTTGATACGGTGTTCGGCGCGGTTGCCCCACCTGACGGAGACGACCCGACCATCAAAACCTACCAGTTCGACCGTTACGTGGATGCGTATACCGGTTTGCGGAAGATGTGCGCGGCCAGCGGTTTGAAGCTCAGAATGGCCTATGCGTCCGGCCGGGTCAACATTTGGGCCGGACCGGTCGCGCATTACGGCGACTCGATTGATTCCGATTTGATCGATTTCGACGCGACCCGCACATGGAAGAAACCGAATCATCTCATCGGCCTGGGCAAGGGCGAAGGTGCCGGTCGAACGGTCGTCCACTGGTACGCGGATGCTGCGGGCAACGTCAGCCAGACCCAGTCGCTCAGGGGCGTGGACGAGATAACGCAGGTCTACGACTATTCGAGTGCCGAGACCGCCGAACTGAACCAGAAGACCCGTGAGAAACTACAGGATCTGCAGTCCGAGGGCGATGTGAAGGTCACCGTCCGCGACGACGCGAACGTGGTGTTCGATGTTGGCGACACCGTGACCGCACATGACAATCTCACGGGCATCACCGTCAACGCGACTATCAGCAAGAAAATCGTCAAGGTCTCGGGCGGCGTCCTAAGCGTCGATTACGAGGCCGAATAGAAAGGAACGTCATGGCCAAGAACAACGACTGCATCGTCGCCGAATGCGACCGATGCGGAAGATTCGTCTGGTACACCCCATCGAACGCGGACGCCCTGAAAAACGACTGGTGGGACGTGCAACGCCTCGACGCCGACGGCAACCAACACGGCTACTACTTCTGCTCCAACTGCCACCAGGAATACGTCAACCGTCTCAGGGACGCCGACAACAGCTTCGAATCATGGAAGAAGAACGGAGGCAAGCAGAATGGTTGAACTCGTAACCGGACATGCGAACAAGGCGCACGCCACGGCGGAACAGGCCGCAGGATTGAACGCCGGCATCCTCGGTTTGGATGATTATGTGCTCGACGTGCACGATAAGTTCGAAATCACCGTCGTTTCGGCGAACAAGGTGACTGTCGGCACGGGCGAGCTGGTCATGCAGGGGCGTCACGTCAGCCAGGGCACGCCCGAGGACCTGATCGTCACGAACGGCAGTCAGGGGCAGAAACGCAACGATCTGATCGTATGCCGCTATGCGAAGGGCTCGCAGTCGGTTGAGAGCGCGGAACTGGTGGTGGTCAGGGGCACGCCCACCACGGGCACGCCCACCGACCCAACGTTGAACACCACCAGCCCGTTGGACGGGGGCACCACCTACGATATGCCGTTGTACCGCATCCCGTTGGACGGCATCACCATCGGCACACCAGTGCCATTGTTTAATGTTTTGCGGCCGATGAGCGACGTGTGGGATTCCCTAACCCCCAGCGTCTTGTACAACGCGAATGGGTGGAAGGTCACGAGGTGC
>OLNR01000200.1_pt1 | contig 56876 bp, 45 predicted proteins | sample 1672231 | NCBI WGS metagenome assembly OLNR01 (sample SAMEA3136662, study PRJEB25190) | human gut metagenome
CGAGGGCGTTGCCGCCCAGGGCGATGACAGCGGTCTTGCCGTTGCCCTTTTCGTAAGCCATAGATTTCACCTCAATCTTTCGGTGAACCAGCCAATCTCGCTTCTAGGTTGCATGTAAGAGAGACGAGACTGCGGTTCCAAACGGAACATAACATGCAACGGATGTGATTCTAGGTTTCAGGGCGATGACGACGCCGCGCAGAAGCATTCCGTTGTCAAATCGTAGGGGCGGAGCGCTTGTCCCCGCCCACTACTTCCAGCAGGGGCGAGCGCTCTCACTCGCCCCGATAAAGCATGTTCTGGGCAGATTAGCCGCAGAGGGTGGCGTACATGACGGCCTTGATGGTGTGCATGCGGTTCTCGGCCTCATCGAACACCTTGGAAGCGCGGGACTCGAACACCTCGTCCTCGACCTCCATCTCGGTGACGCCGAAGCGCTCGGCGATGTCGGCGCCGATGGTGGTGTTGGTGTCGTGGAAGGCCGGCAGGCAGTGCAGGAAGATGGCGCCCTCGTTGGCCATGGCCATGACTTCCTTGGTCACGCGGAACTTCTCGAGATGCTTGATGCGCTCGGCCCACACCTCGTCGGGCTCGCCCATGGACACCCACACGTCGGTGTAGATGACGTCGGCGCCGGTGCAGGCGTCCTTCACGTCGTCGGTGCACTTCACGGTGCAGCCGTTCTCGGCGGCGATGGCCTCGCAGGTCTTCACGAGCTCGGCGTCGGGCATGTTCTCCTTCGGGCCGCAGGCCACGAAGTTCATGCCGAGCTTGGAGCACACGACCATCAGCGAGCGGGCCACGTTGTTGGCGGCGTCGCCCATGAACACGAGGGTCTTGCCCTTGATGTCGTAGTTGAAGTTCTCCTGCACGGTGAGGATGTCGGCGAGCATCTGAGTGGGGTGCCACTCGGTGGTCAGACCGTTCCACACGGGCACGCCGGCGTTCTCGGCCAGGTCCTCGACGTCGGTCTGGGCGAAGCCGCGGAACTCGATGCCGTCGTAGAAGCGGCCGAGCACGCGGGCGGTGTCCTCGATGGACTCCTTCTTGCCCATCTGGGAGCTGCCCGGATCAAGGTAGGTCACGCCCATGCCGAGGTCCATGGCGCCGACCTCGAAGGCGCAGCGGGTGCGCGTGGAGGTCTTCTGGAACAAGAGAACGATGTTCTTGCCCTCGAGGTAGCGGTGCGGGGTGCCGGTGCGCTTGAGGTCCTTGAAGTTCTTGGAGAGCTTCAGCAGGTACTCGATCTCCTCGGTGGAGAAGTCGAGCAGGCGGAGGAACGGACGACCGCTGAGATTGATAGGCATGTTCTGTTTCCTTTCCCTTGAAAGAGACATTTGTATCGCGCGGGGCCCCCGAAAGCCGGAGGACCCGCGCCTCTTTTACGGCCCAGCGCTGGCTGGCTAGACTGGGCCGGAAAAGACGGACGTAAGAGTGCTCCTTGACGGAGCGGGCGCCTTGCGGCTTACAGGGCCTCGCGCCAGGCCGGCATGGACATGCAGCGCGGGCCGCCACGACCGCGGGAGAGCTCGGCCGAGGGCATCTCCAGGCAGTTGATGCCCTGCTTGTACAGCACGTCGTTGGTGACGTTGTTGCGCTGGTACACCACCACGGTGCCGGGGCGCACGCACAGGGTGTTGGAGCCGTCGTTCCACTGCTCGCGCTCGGCCGCGATGCGGTCGCCGCCACCGCAGGGAATGAGCTTCACGGCCTGGCCGACGTACTCGGAGAGCACCTTCTCGAGATCCTCGTTGCGCTCGCGGATCTTCGTGCCACCCTTGCCGTCCGGGGTGATCTCGAACACGGTGAGCGGACCCATGATGCCGGGATGGATGGTGAACTTGTCGTAGTCGATCTGGGTGAACACCGTGTCCAGGTGCATGAAGGCGCGGGAGGACGGGATGTTGAAGGCCAGAATCGTGTCGATGGTCGAGGTCTCGTCATTGAACACGTTGTGGGCGATGGCGTCGATGGCGTCGGGCTCGGTGCGCTGGGAGATGCCGATGGCCAGCACATGCTCGTTGATGTTCAGGATGTCGCCGCCCTCGATGTGGAAGGTGTCGTTGCGATCGTAGTAGGTCGGCGTGCCGGCGAAGTCCGGATGATACTTGAAGATGTAGTCGCCGTAGATGGTCTCGCGGTTGCGCGTCACCGAGTACATGCGGTTGATGGACACGCCATTGCCGATCATCGCGAACGGATCGCGGGTGAAGTACAGGTTCGGCATCGGGGCGCAGACCAGCTTGCAGCGGTCGGACACCATGTCGACGAGCAGGTGGGTGTCCTTCTGGGGCAGCTCCTGCAGGTTGATGCCGGCCATGGTCTTCATGACCATGTCCTTGGTGCCCGCGTAGTTGGAGTTGATGTAGTCGGTGATGATGTCGTGGTACATGTCGGTGCGGATGCCGGCCTCGTAGATCCACTGGTCGAGGAACTGCTGGCGCAGCTCGGGCTTGGCGTCCAGAACCTCGGCCATGAGGTCCTCCAGGTACACGACCTCGACACCCTCGCCGCGAAGAATGTTCGCGAAGGCGTCGTGCTCCTCCTGGGCCACCGGGAGGAACGGGATGTCGTCGAACAAGAGCTCCTCAAGCGTATTGGGGGTGAGGTTCAGCAGCTCGTCGCCGGGGCGGTGAAGGATGACCTTCTTGAGGTTGCCGATTTCGCTCTTGACGTTTACTCCTTGCATGTGACTCTCCAATCCGGCGGTTTTGAGATCCGCCATCATAGTTGAGAAGCTGCGGGCGCGTTTCAGCCCTCAGCCCATCGCGGTCGGCGCGATGGATGCACCCAATGTCTCAGAATCCGAGCCAGGGGGAAGAGGTAAAGCGGTATTAGATGAGGGTTTAACTTGTCATTACCAACCCTCTGCCAACCTTACACCCTTAGTAAACGCCCCTTGCTACGCCTCCTTCGCCCCAGGTCAAGCGTGCGACCCGAAGCTTCTGCATCGGATACCTTCCTCGCGCATCGACGGTGTTTCATTTTCGGCGCCTTAACAGTTACAGCCGAGGTCACAATTCGTCGATGGCCCTAAAGTATCATCATTTTTGTTCACATGCAATAAAAAAGTTCCAATCGTTTAGGGATTCAATCAAATTTCACGAATGCACAAGATAGCGCTGCCATCCTCTTGAGTTCACTCAAGCTTAGAAGACGATCTCTTTTTAATTATTTCACCAGTTAAATTGCGTGTTTCCAAATTGGTTCATCTCTTATGCACTCTTATTGACATTATGATTCAACTTGTCAACTAGCAGAGCATGCATCATCTCAAAGCTCTTGCTTTCATCTTTTTCCAGTCCACAACTACAAATTTCGTAGTGCAGATGAACAATTTTACTTCATGACGTATACTGCATCTGAAAACCAGGCTGCCCTTCACGGGTCGGCCGGCCGCTCCGTCGCTCGCCTTCGGAAGGAGACGTACCATGGCAACTTACTGCCCTGCCGATCGAATCCTCGTTACCACTGCCTTGTTCACGGGTGCTTCCGACGAGCCCGCACCGGGGGCCGTGGCCATCGGGGGCGACCGCATTCTCTGGGCCGGGCCCCTCGAAACCATGCCCGAAGCTCTGCGCGGCGACGCTACTGAAGTCATCGATTACGGCGACGCCCTTATCATGCCGGGCTTTCACGACGCCCACCTTCATTACTTCCATTCCGCGCTGTACCTCTCCCCTCTGGCCGAGCGCTTCGTGGGCGAAAACGAGGCCGATGCCGTGGCGCGGCTGGCGCCTCTGGCTGCCCGGCGTCCTGCCGACTCATGGCTGCTTACCCAAGGCTGGCGCGACTACCTGTGGAATCCCGCCGGCATGCCGAGCCGCGCGTCACTGGATGCGGCCTACCCCACACGTCCCGTGGCCATGTACTCCGGGGACGCCCACACGCTGTGGCTGAACAGCTGCGCGCTGGAACGCCTGGGCATCACGGAGGAGAGCGAGCCGCCCGCCGGTGGCAGCTATGACAAAGATGCCGACGGGCGCCTTACGGGCATCGTGCGCGAGGCAGCGGCCATGGAGCTCATGCCGCGCATCGTGGCGGAGTTCTCGCGCGAGGAGCTGCTGGACGCCTACCGCTCCTTCGAGCGGTACTTGAACGAGCACGGCATCACGGGGGTGTGCGACGTGTCGCTCATGGCCATGCCCGGCCTCGATTTCGTGCGGGACGACCTGTTCGGCGCCTTGGAAGAGGCCGGCGAGCTCACCGTGCGCGTGTCCATGTTCCCCACGCTCTTGGAAGACCGCAGCCGTCTGGCCGCCCTGCAGGCTGCCCACACGGGGCCGCTCCTTTCGGCTCGGGGCTTCAAGCAGTTCTTCGATGGCGTTTCCAGCCAGCACACCGCCTGGGTTCACGACCCCTACACCAACGCTCGCTTCGAGGGCGACTGCGGGCGCCCCACCGTGGGCGCCGAAGTGATGGAGGCGCTCGTGGCCCCGGCCGCGGCCGAAGGGTCGCCCGTGCGCATCCACGCCATCGGCGACGAGGCCATCCACCGCTGCCTCGACATCTTCGAAGCGCACCCCGCCCCCGCCCCCGCCCATCACGCCATCGAGCATTTGGAGAACTTCCAACCCAACGACATCGCGCGACTTGCGCGGGCAGACATCATCGCCAGCGTGCAGCCCCGCCACATCACCCTGGATCCCGGCGGCCCGGAGCGCGATTTGGGGCCCGAGCGCGTCCCTTATATGTGGCCCTTCCGCACGCTTTTGGATTCCGGCGCCACCCTGGCCTTCGGCACCGACTCCCCCGTTACCGATATCGATCCCATCGACGCTGTCTACACCGCCGTCACCCGCCGCGACGCCGATACCCACGAGCCGCTTGGGGGCTGGCTGCCCGAGGAGCGCATCACTCTGGCCGAGGCCCTGCGCGCCTACACCGCCGGCAGCGCCGCCGCCGCCCAGCGCGCCGACGAACTGGGACAGCTGGCCCCGGGCATGTTCGCCGACATAACGGTACTCTCCCCCAACCCCTTCAAGCTGGCTCCCGACGACCTGCAGCAGGCAAAGGTACAAGCCACCTACGTCGCCGGCAAGAAGGCGTACGAGCGATAAGATCACGCCTCTTTAGGCTAAAATGCGCCGATTCCGTATTTTAGCCTAGGCCATCGCCCTCCAGGGCCTTCGAGAGCTGCCAGAGCTCTTCCATTTCCTCCATGGAGAGGTCTTCCACGCGACGGCCCTGGCCGGCGGCGGCGCCTTCCATGAAGGCCCAGCGGGTACGGAACTTGCCGCAGGTGGCGCGCAGGGCCTCCTCGGCCTGGACGCCCATCTTGCGGGCTACGTTCACGAGCGAGAACAGCACGTCGCCCATCTCCAGCTCCACCGCTGCCGCGGCCGCGGGATCGGCCGCGGCATCCACCTTGCCATTGGACGACTTCGGCGCGGCGGCGTAGGCGGCCTTAAGCTCGGCGACCTCCTCGTCCACCTTGGCCCACACGTCGTCCACCGTTTCCCACTCGAAACCGGCCGAGGCCGCCTTCCGCGAGATCTTCTGCGCCTGTTTCAGCGCCGGGAAGCTCTTCGGCACGCCGTCGAGCAGCCCCTGGGGCGCGTCGGCCGCAGCGTCGGCGGACTCCTTCTCGGCCATCTTTATCTGATCCCATACGTCCAGCACCTCGTTGGCGTCGCCTGCCACCACGTCACCGAACACATGGGGATGCCGGCGCACGATCTTCGCGTTCACGTCGCGGCACACGTCGTCGATGGTGAACTCGCCGGCATCCGCGGCAATCTGCGACTGCAGCACCACCTGAAGCAGCACGTCGCCGAGCTCTTCGCGCATGTGCGGCACGTCGTCGGCCTCGATGGCATCCACGGCCTCGTAGGCCTCTTCCACCATGTTGCCGGAGATGCTCTTGTGGGTCTGCTCCTTGTCCCAGGGGCACCCGTCCGGCGAACGCAGCGCCTCGATGGTGGCCACGAACTCGTTGAAGGCGGGGTGCTCGGTCGGCTGCACCTCGGCTACCAGCTTCTCAGTCACAGTATTGCTCCCTTCGATTGCAGGTTTCCGCAGCATTATAGCGCTCCTGCTTTCGCGCGCCCCTCCAACGTCTTCGAGCAGCGCCTTCCCTCCCCTTTTTCGCAGTTTCTCAAGAAGCTTGAGCAGCCGCATTCGAGCTATTTCGTCACCAAATCCCCATTTCGGAGCCTTAAAAGCGCACATTTTTCTGCAAAAACGCGACATTAGCGGGAAAAGGGGTGTACAACCTGCGGTTTTCTATTATGATCGTGTAGCTAAAAACGGAGAAACGCTGGTACCGAAGCCTTCTGGTACCAGCGTTCTTCGAGTGAAGGCCCTGTTAGAAGGGCACCGACTAGAGAAAGAGAAGTGATATGCCCGCACCTACCATGACCCCTGAGCAGCGCGCCGCCGCCCTCGAGAAGGCTCGCGTCGTTCGCGCCAAGCGCTCCGAGATCACCAACAAGCTCGCCATGGGTCTCACCACCCCGGCCGAGGTTCTCGATCAGATCGACGACCCGATCATCGGCCGCATGAAGGTCAAGGCTTTCGTGAACGCCCTGCCCGGCTTCGGCAAGGTGAAGACCGAGAAGCTCATGGAGGAGCTGGGCATTCCGGCCGAGCGTCGTCTGCAGGGCCTCGGCTCCAACCAGATGGCCGCCCTGAAGGCCGCCCTTTCTTAGTTTCGTTCGCCCTGACGGGTCGAACGAACTACTCGACGCTGCGAGCCCGACAGGCACCTGCCCTTGCCTCTTGTTTTTGCCTCGGCGCGTACCAAAGTACGCTTGGGCAAAAGGCGAGGCAATTGCAGGCACCTGTCGGGCTCTCGCTGACTTTCGCGCCACCAGCGCGTTCTCGCCAACTATAATTTAGTTGGCTTTTCTTTTTTTGGAGGTATCTATGCCCCTTATCTATGTAGACACGTTGGACGATCCGCGGCTCGATGCGTTCGCGCGGCTGACCGAGGCTCAGCTGCGCAGCAAGCTGGAGCCGGAGCGGGCGCTGTTCATCGCCGAGTCGCAAAAGGTGATCGAGCGGGCCTTCGAAGGCGGTATGGAGCCGATCTCGCTTCTCATGGAAGAGAAGTGGCTGCCCTCCATGGCGCCGCTTATCGAGCGAATGGAAAAGCGCACGAGCGAGCAGACCAGCGGCGAGGGGCTGCCGGTGTTCGTGGCGCCCCATGACGAGCTCGAGCGGCTCACCGGCTTCGAGCTGACGCGCGGCGCCCTGGGGGCCTTCCGACGCCCGGCCCTGCCCGCCGTGGCCGATGTGCTGCGCGGCGCGCGCCTGGTGGCCGTGCTCGAGGACATCACGAACCACACCAACGTCGGGGCCATCTTCCGCAGCGCTGCGGCCTTGGGCGTGGACGCCGTGCTCGCAAGTCCCGCCTGCTACGACCCGCTGTACCGCCGGGCCGTGCGCGTTTCCATGGGCACGGTTTTCCAAGTGCCGTGGACCCGCATCGGCGACGCAGACGTACCGAACCGCCCCGGCTGCGGCACCTGGAGCGATGAGGGCATCGCCGAGCTGCACGAGCACGGCTTCACCTGCGCCGCCATGGCGCTCTCCGACGACTCGATGACCCCCGACGAGCTGAACGCGCGCCTGACCGAGCGCGAGGCCGCCGGCGGCGCGCTCGCGAAGCTGGCGCTGCTGTTCGGCACCGAGGGCGAGGGGCTCTCCCCCGCCACCATTGCGCGGTGCGATTACACCGTGCGCATCCCCATGGCTCACGGCGTCGATTCCCTGAACGTCGCCGCTTCCAGCGCCGTGGCCTTCTACGCCTTCCGGCAGCTGAGCCAGCTAGGGAGGTAGGGCACAATGAGATCCTTCAATCCCCGTTCCGCGGCCCCCGTTCAAGACAACACAGGGAAAGCAAGCGCCCCCATCGCCCAAAACGATTCGCAGCTGAACAGCGACCCCACCGACCAGAGCGCGACAAACAGGAAGATCGGCAAGGACAGCGCAAGTCTGCAAAAAGTGCCGCGAAGGGTCACCGTGGCTACCTGGGTCGTGCGCCTCTGTTTCGCCTTCGTGTTCGTCGTGAACGTGCAGTGCGCCCTGGGGTTCGCGCTCACACCTGAAGCCTACATGGGCGCCTACGAGCTCGCCGGCGTTCCGGGGCGCGTGGCCACCCAGGGCATCGGCATCGCCTTCCTCATGTGGAACTGCACCTACCCGCCGGTCATCTGGCAACCATGCCGCCATCGCGCCTTGGCCGGCGTCGTGCTGGCTCAACAAATCGTGGGGCTAGTCGGTGAGTCGCTCATCCGCGCCACCCTGCCCGTCGGCCACGATCTCCTCGCCAGCAGCGTCGACCTGTTCATCACCTTCGACGCCGCGGGCCTGCTTCTGATGAGCGCCTCGTGGGGATTCTTGCTTCTGCTTGAAAGGCGCGTAAAACAATCTGCCCTCCGGCAAAAGATCGAAATTTCGAGTTGTTAGACATTCGGAAAGCGCCTTCGACCCATTTCCTTCGGCTTACCTGCCCAATGCCCGATAAAATCAACGTTATTCGCTAAAATGGAACCTTGTTCGGATGGTGCGGCGCTAAGGTACTCCGCAAGCCGAACCCTCGACATCTAACAACTCGAAATTCTTGCTCCGAAACCGGGAAAGGATCGCGCGAAGGCGATCCTTTCCAAGAGAGAGGAGGGAGTCTCGAGTTGTTTCAGTTCAGCGGCGCCGAGCATCGACCTCGCTACTTCATCAGCTCGCTCACGGCCTGGGCGAAGGCGAGCGGGTTGTCGGGCATGACGCCTTCCACGAGGAGCGCCTGGTCGAACAGGATGCCGGCGTAGGTGCGCACCTTGTCGTCGTCGCCGGCCTCATGGGCCGCGCGCAGGGCTTCGAACACCGGGTGCTTGGCGTTCATCTCCAGCACGAGGTGCAAATCGGGCAGCCCCTCGGCACCAGGCTGGCTCTTCAGCACCTGCACCATGGCCAGCGACACGCCGCCCTCGCTTGTGACCACGGCCGGCGCATCGGTAAGGCGAGTGGAAACGACAACGCGCTCCACCTTTTCGCCCAGCGCCTCGCGCATCACGTCGAAGAGCTCAGCGTTGGACTCGGTGGCCTCCTCGGCCTCCTTCTTCTCCTCATCGGTGGTAAGTCCCAAGTCCTCGGAGCCCACGTTCTTGATGAAGTAGGGCTGCTTGCTCTCCTCGTCGCCATCCACCGCGTGCTCACCGTAGGTGCCCATGGCCATCATGCAGAACTCGTCCACGTCCTGGTCGCACAGCAGCACGTCGTAGCCCTTGGCCAAAACCGTGGTCACGAGCGGCATGGCGGCCAAACGCTCCAGCGAATCGCCCGCGGCATAGAAGATGGAATCGGCGCCAGCGGGAGCCGCGGCCAAATACTCGTCCAGAGTGATCATCTTCTGCTGCTTGGCGGAGTAGAACAGAAGCAGGTCGCCGAGCGTGTCCTTGGCCATCCCGTAGCTCTGGTAGATACCGAACTTCAACGTGCGGCCGAACTGCTCGAAGAACTTCTCGTAGGCTTCGCGGTCGTCGTCGCGCATGTTCACCAGATCGGCCTTGATCTTCTTCTCTAGCCGGCGGGCGATGGCGCGCAGCTGGCCGTTGTGCTGCAGCGTCTCGCGGGAGATGTTCAGCGTGAGGTCGGATGAGTCAACCACGCCGCGCACGAAGCCGAAGTAGTCGGGCAGAAGCTCCTCGCACTTGTCCATGATGAGCACGTTGGAGGAGTACAGGGCAAGCCCGCGCTTGTAGTCCTTCGAATACATGTCCCACGGCGCGCGGCTCGGCACGAACATGAGGGCGTCGTAGTTGAGCGACCCTTCCGCGTGCACGGAAATGGTACGGGCCGGGTTTTCGAAATCGTGGAAGTCGGTCTTGTAGAACTCGTCGTATTCTTCCTGGGAAACTTCGGACTTCTTGCGCTTCCAGATGGGGATCATGGAGTTGATGGTCTCCACCTCGGTGTAGCTCTCCCACGTCGGCGCGGCCGGTTCCTCGCCCTCGGCCGGCTCGGGCGCCTCAACCTTGCGACTCTTCGTCACTTCCATCTTGATGGGGTAGCGCACGTAGTTGCTGTAGCGCTTGATGAGCTGGGTGAGCCCGTGCTCGCTGGCGAAAGTGCCGAAGGACTCGTCGGCGGTGTCGTCCTTCAGGTACACGATGACGTCGGTGCCGTGCTCGGCACGCTCGGCCGGCTTGATGTCGTAGCCGTCGATGCCGTCGGATTCCCAGGCCCAGGCCTCGTCGCTTCCGATGGCGCGGGAGACGACGCGCACCTTCTTGCCCACCATGAAGGCGGAGTAGAAGCCGACGCCGAACTGGCCGATGATGTCCACGTCGGTGAGGTCGTCGAGCCCCTTCGCCTCGCCGGGCTCGCTTTCGGCGGCGGCCTTGAACTCGAAGGAATCGGAGTGGGCGATGGTGCCCAGGTTCTTGTCCAGTTCGTCCTTGGTCATACCGATGCCGTTGTCGGACACGGTGACCGTGCGCTCGTCGGCGGAAAAGCCCACCGTGATGGCCAGGTCGTCGCGGCCCACAGCCACCGACGGGTCGGTCAGGCTGCGGAAGTACAGCTTGTCCACCGCGTCGGACGCGTTGGAGATAAGCTCGCGCAGGAAGATCTCGCGATTGGTGTAGATGGAGTTGATCATGAGGTCGAGCAGCTTCTTGCTCTCTGTCTTGAACTTGCGCATAGGCTGGTTCCTTCTTTCATACGATCGGAAGACGCTTGACCGCCCGAGTGTAGGTCGCTCGCCGGCAGTATCTCGCGGTGCGTACGGGTTGTGCGTCAGTCGTTGACCGGCGGCGACAAAGGCGTTAGCAGTCTTCCCTTACGAGTGCTAATAGCACATTGTACGCAGAAGGAAACCTAAGTCAAGTGTTATCAAGTTTTCTTACGCATTTCCTCGAACTGTTTTCGGGAATGTTCGAACCCCTTCAAGGACGCCAGGAGCTTCTTCGATGAGCTGAACATGAGCAAGCTTCTCATCAGGCATTTCTTGACAATCAACCCTTTTGGGTGGTGCGGTTCAACCCATCTGGGCGGTGCGCGGTACGGCAGGCGGCGCGTATGGTGCGCCCTGTTGTTGCACTTCCAACGAAAAGGAGAGGATCATGGACATCATGAACAACGCAGGGGAGCTGAACACCGCCGAGAAGGGCTTCTCGCGCCGCAACTTCCTTATGGGCGCTGCCTCCGCCGGCGCGCTCGCCGTACTCGGCCTTTCCGGCTGCGCGCCGAAGGGCAAAGACGAGCTTTCCGACACGGGAGCCTCTGCGACGGGTGCCGACGTCAACTGGGACGAGGAGACCGAAGTGCTCGTCGTGGGCTCGGGTTATGCCGGACTGGCCGCCGTCTACGAGGCCGCCAAGGCCGGCGCTGCCGTCCGCGTCATCGAGAAGCACAAGATGGCCGGCGGCAACTCCGTGTACGCCGACGGGCAGATCGCCGTGGTGGGCTCGGCCGCCCAGAAGGCCGCGGGCATCGAGGACAGCATCGAGACCTTCATGAACGATGCGCTCACCGCCGGTTTGAACCTCAACTACAAGGACAAGCTGCAACTTGTGGGCGAGAAGTCCAACGAGGTGTTCGAGTGGACTGTGAGCGAGATCGGCGTGGAGTGGGCCCAGGACGAGGCCACCGTGGCCGAGGGCTGCAGCGACTTCGATCCCGACACCGCCTCATCCACCACCAACGTGAAGACCACCCGCGGCGTGGTGCTGGCCACCGGCGGCTACGGCAAGGACGTGACCTTCCGCAGCGCCCAGGATCCGCGCCTCGACGAGACCGTGGGCTGCACGAACTTCGACGGCGCCACGGCCCACGGCCTGCGCGTGGCCCTGGACGCCGGCGTCATGGGCATGCAGCTGGACCAGATCCAGTGCTATCCCTACACGAGCCCCGAGGAGGACTCCTTCGGCTGCGCCGCCACCTGGATCGAGGCCGAGAGCGCCTACGCGCCCACCATCGACCCCACCACCGGCAAGCGCTTCGTCAACGAGCTCACCGACCGCAAGCGCTTCTGCGACGCCATGTTCGAGGTGGGCACGCCGCTCGTGCAGATCGGCTCGGTGGACAACGTGCCCGACTGGTGCGCCGAGAGCCTGGAAAACGCGCTGAGCGCGGGCGAGGCCACCGGTGGCGTACACGGCGCCTGCCGTCTGGGCTGCAACGGCACCCTCGACTGCCTCGTGAACGGCCGCATCGCCGGCCAGCAGGTGGCCGCGCTGGAGCCCGTGGCCTAAGGCAAACGCCCCAGAGACGCGCTTTCAACCCTTCTGGGCGATGCGCCGGGCAGCCTTGAGGCCCTATCCCGCAGAGACCGCTCGCCTGGAGAAGCTCGCCCACGTGGTGATCGCCCTGGCGGGCAGCCGCGTGCTGAAGGCCGTTGTCGTGGCCGGTGTGGGGCCCTCGGCACCGAACTGCAGATAGCCGCGGACGCCGTGGCCGTCATCGGTTGCGGAGCCTGCCTCATCACCGCCACCAGGGCGCTTGCCCACGTAGAGGGGCGCCCCACGTCCACGGAATGGAAGCTGCCCGTCACGGAGCGGGCCGGGTTCATCGCCTTCGTCATCTTGTTCCCCGTGCTGAACGCCGTGGGCCGCGCCTTGAGCCCACTGGGCTTCTGGGGCGATGTGAGCATCGTCGGTGCCGAGGCGCTCCCCTCCGTCCTGCCCGCCTGCGCACTGTTCGCCGCCGTGGTGGCTGCGATATTTCACCACTGCGACGAGGGCGGCATGTTCCCCCGCATGGCCGCCGCCCTCCTCGTTTTGCTGGGCGCCCTTTTGCTCGTCGACCAGACGACCCTGACCGAGCTCGCGGTTCCGGAGGTCATCATCCAGAGCGCGTCGCTTTCCGTTGAGCTTTTGTCCCACTTCCTGTTCTGGCTCGCCGGCGTCATGGCGGCCCGCACCCTGGAATGGCCGCCGCTGCGCAGCACCGCCATGGCCGAGCTCGTTATGAGTACGGCCGCCATCCTCTTCAGCCTCATCCTGCAATCGGTCTCGAGCCTCGGCCGCTTCATCGTCATCGCCGCCCTTTACGGTGCCGTGGCGGTGCTCATGGCCGTTGTGTGGCGAACCTGGCAAGCGGGACACGAAGCGACGGCGACGTCCCCCGTGAACGACCTGGCCGAAGCCTGCGCCCTCATTGCCGCCGAGCGCAACCTCTCCCCGCGCGAGGCCGAAGTGCTGGCGCTTTTGGCCGAGGGGCGCAGCCGCACTTTCATCATGGAGAAGCTCGTCATCTCCGACGCCACGGTGAAGAGCCACACCAACCATATCTGCCAGAAACTCGGCGTCCATTCAAAGCAAGACCTCATCACGCTGGTTCGGGAGCGATAGAGGATCCCGCAAGCACCGTCGCCAGCGCCTCAAAAGATCGGCGAACTTACTGGCGGCCGCGCGATATCGCTACGGAAAAGAACTCCGCCGCCTTCAAATGGCTTGGAAATCACGAAAGATCGGCGCTGACCGCGAAATTGCGCCTTCGTTGTAATACACCACCTGGGAAAACTCCAGCAATAATCAGCAATCGAGCCTCTTGGAGTTCGAAAACGCCGATGTTTCGCGATTTTCAAGCCATTTGAGCGCCCCGAACATTCATTTTCACCGTCTTTTCCGATGTTTCGTGATTTTCAAGCCATATGAGAAACGAAACACTGCGCAAGTTAGCAGAAAGCCTGTATGCCGTTGCTACATCCAGGCTTTCATACGAAGTTCAACGCAGGGGGTAAAAGAGCATGCATCGCGTCGTGGGCCGAGCCCAACTTCTCCAGCAGAGCACGCAACGCCTCATGGGCCAGGCCCTGCGCTCCCAACGAAGCGAGCGACACAGCCCCTACTTCTCCAGGATGTCGATAGCCTCCACGAGCGAGCGCATGATGTTGCGGCGGGACAGGGCGCCGACGAGCTTGCCGTCCTGCACCACCGGCACCTTCTTGATGCGCTTGGAAGCGAACAGGGCGCATACCTCGTCCACGGGCGTGGTGGCCTCCACGGAGATCACGCGGCGCGTCGCCACGGCCATGACGTTCAAGCCCATGAGCTCCCGAAGGCGCGTGGCAGCGTCCTCGTCGTCGATGTAGCGGTAACCATTCAGCAGCGTGGAGTCGACGAGCGCGATCTCGGTCTTGCCGAGGTAGCTCGCCACATCGCCGTCGGACACGAAGCCCACCAAGTCGCCCGCGGCGTTCACCACGGGAAGGCCGCTCGTCTGGTTGGCATCCATCAGGCGGATGACCTCGGCCATAGTGGCGGTGTCGGCCGCGCACACCGGCTCGCGGTTCATCACCTCGGCCGCCACGTAGGTGCGCGCCGGGTTCAAGGACTCGCCCAGGGTGCCGTCCACGGCCACGCCGGAAATGCCGGCCGCGTAGTCCACGGGCTCCGCACCGCGCTCGGCCGGCGTGGCCGCCGCAGCCCCCGCTGTCGCCACCGGGCGGTTGCGCACGAGGAAGATGATGACGAGCGCCGCCACGCACATGAGACCGAAGGTGGTGCAGTAGGCCATGTGCTCGCCCAGGTAGGCCTGCTCAGCGGCCGAAGCGCCAGGCGCCACCAGAGGCGCCAGAGCCGACACCGACACGAGTACCGCCGTGCCAAAGGAGCCTGCCACCTGGTTCATGGTGTTGGAAAGCCCCTGGGCATGCTGAATCACGCGGTTATCCAGCGAGTTCACGCCCCAAGTGTTCAGCGGCGTCATGGTGAACTGCAGGCCGATGACAAGCGTCGTATAGGTGAGCACCACCGTGATGAAATTCGCATCGATGCCGAGGCGCGCCAGGCCCGAGGCGCCCAGCACGGCCACGAGCACACCGGGCACCGCCACCTTCCGCACACCGAAACGATCGAACAGGCGCCCCGACACAAGTCCTGTGAAGGCGCCGATGACCGCGCCGGGCAGCATGGCCAGACCCGACATGGTGGCCGTGAACCCGAGGGTACCCTGAATGTAGAGCGGCGTGATGACCTCGGTGCCGAGCAGCGCCGCCTGCACGATGATGACGACGCAGGCCGCCGTGGCGTAGGGGCGCGTTTTCAGAATGCGCACGTTCAACATGGGCTCCGGCAGCTTAAGCTGACGACGCACATAGAAGGCCACCAGCACGATGCCCACGGCGATAAGCCCCAGCGTGAGCGCCATATTCGTTGTAGAAGCGAAGGTGGAAAGCCCATAGAGCAGGCACACGAGGCCCACCGTGGACAGCGCCACCGACAGCTTGTCGAAAGACGTGCGGGCGAAATTGCCGTAGTTGCGCAGCAGGCACGCGGCGAGCACCACCACGACGACACCGAGCGCCGTCACAATGGCGAACAGCGCGCGCCAGCCCACGGAATCCACCAGAAGGCCCGACAGCGACGGCCCCACCGCCGGGGCGAAGCCGATGATGAGTCCGATGACGCCCATGGCCGTACCGCGCTTCTCGCGGGGGAACACGAGCAGAATCACCGTGAACACCATGGGCATGACCGCACCGGTGCAAGCGGCCTGCATGATGCGCCCGAGCAAAAGCACCCAGAAGTTCGGCGCCACAGCCGCGGCGAGGCTGCCCGCCGTGAACACCGACAGCGCCGTGATGAACAGCTGGCGGGTGGTGAAGCGCCCGACCAGGTAGGCGGAAAGCGGAATGACTACGGCCTCTACCAGGGCATACACCGAAGTGAGCCATTGGGCCGTGGTGGCATCCACACCCAAATCGCTCATAATCGCCGGGAGCGCCGGCGACAGCATCGTCAGATTCAGCACCGCCAAGAGCGTGCCCGTCAGAAGCACGCCCACCATCACCAGTTCTTTTCTTCCAACACCCAATGCCATGCCGCATCTACCTCGCTCTCGCATCTCGTCCGTGAAAAAAGTGAATGTTCTGATGCTATGGGTTCGGCGAAAAAAGAAAAGAGGCCGCTCGGTAAGCGGCGAGGAGGCTCCTGCCATCTTTGCAATACTGCAAAGATGGCTAATCCCCCAATTCGCGCAGCATATCGAGAAGCTCTTGGCGGCGATGAATGTCCAATTTGGTGTAAATATGCTTAGCGTGAGTACGCACAGTATTCTCGCTGATAACAAGCCGCTCGGCGATGGCCGCCATGGAGTTGCCGCGGGCGATGAGCTCCATCACCTCTGTCTCGCGCATGGAAAGACCGTGGCGTTCCTGCAGTACCAGGCACTGCTTGGAAAGCCGGTCGCGAATGGCACCGGCGTCCTCCGAAGCCGAAGGCCGACGTCGACGACGTTTGGCTGGCGTGGCCGGTTTATCGTCGGCAGTAGATCTTACGCGGGAATCGCCATCCTCCAAAGACTCCGCTGACGCTCTGCCCAGTTCCGCTCCTAAGCCGCAGTTCGCCTTTCGAGTATCCTCGCCAAAGACCGAGCCGCTTCCTCTCCCCACTGACACGGCGGGCACGGCGGCAAGAGAATAGAACTCGATGGGGTCGGCGGTTACGGTGCCTTTCGACACCATCGGCCTGAAAAGGGTTCCCGTAGAGACCAGGAGCGTGATCCCCAGTCCGCAGCTAGAGATAAGCGCCACGAAATACAACCACTGGGAGCCCGCGGGCACCGTCAATTCGCTCGCCCAGCCAAAAAGGAAGCCGACGCTTTGCAAAATATAGACGATAGCCCCAAAGAACCCGTAGATGAACACAGGATTGATACCACGATCGCGGGAGACCTGGGCGCACTGCATCATCATGAGCATCTGCACAAGGGAAAAGACCATGTAGGCGACCGCCGCGAAGGCGTTCAGATACACCAAGCCACAAAACGGCATGAGAAGAAATCCCAGCGTGAGCAGCGGATATACCACGCGGAACACAGAGATGAGGCCGAAGCGAAAGCTCATGCGGTGCCACAGGACTAAAAGCACCGCAGCCGCAATAAACGAACCAAGCATGGACGCGCTGTTGACAAGCGAGCTAATTTCCTCATGTAGCAGAGCGATTCCGCGAATGACGCCGGCTACCAGAGCAAGCGACCCCACGCATAAAGCACTGCGCCAATAGTCGGCCACCACTTGACGGTAGACGCGCGGGTGCTGACGCGGGACGTCCTCGAACATGGGCTGCTCGAAGTTCATCTCGCGCACCGAAAGTGCCACGCACAGACCGCACAGAGGCACGAAGATCAGGGGGACGAGAAAAGCCGTTAGCGCAATGGGCACTAAATACAGGGCAAGGTAGATGAAGGGAGCGATAGCCGTGCCCACAATAAGGCGGAAATTGCCGGTTCTCGCATCGAGGGAAGCAAAATACCGCTGCCAGAGCATGAACATGCCGGCGCACCCGATTCCGAGAAGCACCCCGCCAGCTCCCACAAATGCAATGGCAGCCGATGCCACGTACATGGCCGTAATCAGACAGGCCGACCCAAGGAATAGCAGGACAGCGGAAAGCGAGACGAGCATGCGCCGAGCACCGTAGGGAAAGAAATACGATCCCAGCATACTCGCCAGGAAGGCGCCGCCAAAAGCCACAGCCTGAGTCAAAAAGAACGTGAGAGTCACTTCCACCGTCTGAAACTCAAGGGGAAGAAACGGGAAGATGCCGCCCCATACCGAGGTGGCATTCACCGTGAGGAAACAAGCATAGCCCCAACTTGACGCATGGCCGATTGCGCTGGCACTCTCGGTCGCCATAGCTTGACCTCCTCTCTTATCTCGGTGGCACGCATGGTAGCATAGGAGGACGCGCCTGTTAGGCAAATGACCGCACTTCGGTATCACCCGAAAACGCGCGAACTGGGGCTTTGTCCTTAAATCACACTTGTCGTGTGATTCGGCACTTCCCCTTTTCCGGTACTTTTGAAAGCGGCGAGAAGGCAATTCAACTAGAGGAGGGACTATGACTGAAACCCAATCCACCCTGTCGCGCCGCACCTTCGTCAAAGGCTCGCTCGCGGGCCTGGCTGCCACGGGAGCCGCGGGTACCGCACTCTTCGGATGCGCACCCCAATCTGGCACCGGAGCCGGGGAGGAGCCCATGGCCGCCACCGGAGAGGAGACTGCGCCCGACGAGATCCACTGGAGTCAGTGCAACGTCAACTGCGGCGGCAACTGCGTCTTCCAGTGGCACTCCCGCGATGGCAAAGTGCTCTACATGGAGACCGATAACACAGGAGATACCGACTTGCAGGCCCGCGCCTGTCTACGCGGCCGCTCCATGCGACGCTGGCTCAACAGCCCCGACCGTCTGCTGTACCCCATGAAGCGTGCGGGCAAACGCGGCGAAGGAAAGTTCGAGCAGATTACCTGGGACGAGGCTATCGACACCATCGCCAGCGAGCTGAAACGCGTCATCGACACCTATGGCAATGAGGCCATCTACGTCAACTATGCCACAGGCATGTACTCGAAAACAGGCAACCCCACCGCCCGATTGCTCAACCTGCTCGGCGGCTACCTAAACCGTTCCTATGACTATTCGGCCCACATGATCGAGGCCGTCGCGCCCTACATGTACGGTACGTCGCTCGACGGCTCTTCTCTGACTGAGGCAACCGAGCATTCTGATCTCATCGTCATGTTCGGCAACAGCCCCGCCGAAACTCGCATGGGCGGTGCCAATGCCTCATGGGATTTCGCCCGCCTTCGCGAAGCCATTCAGAACCGCGGCGGCAAAATTATCTCTATCGACCCGCGCATGAACGAGACGGTCTCCGGCCACCCTGACGAATGGCTTCCCATTCGCCCTGGTACCGACGCGGCCCTCTGCGCGGCCATCGCTCATGAATGGATCGTCGAAGGCAAAGTGGACAAGGAATCCCTCGATACTTACTGCCTCGGCTACGACGAGGACACCATGCCCGAATCCGCCAAAGGTCAGAACAAATCCTACAAGGATTACATTATGGGCACTGGCTGGGACATGGTGGAGAAGACGCCCGAGTGGGCCGCCCCCATCACTCAGATTCCTGCCTCCAGCATCCGCGAACTAGCCAACACCATCGCTGCTGCTAAGGCACCCTTCATCACCCAGGGATGGGGCCCCCAGCGCCACACAAATGGCGAGGACGCCTGCCGCTCTATTTACATGCTGCCGCTCCTCCTAGGCAAGTGGGGACTTCCGGGCACCAACAACGGGGAGCGTGAATCCATGGCGCTCACAAGTCTCGTTCCCGGCTTGCCAGCAGGCGAAAACCCCGTCACGCTTTCCATTCCCGCTTATCAGTGGGTTAACGCCGTGGATCACGGCCATACCATGACCGCCACAAATTCCGGTCTTGTCGGAGGCGATGAACTTGGTACCGATATCAAGTTCATCTGGAACTACGCCGGCAACTGTCTGACCAACCAGCATGGCGATATCAACATGACCCATGAGATTCTCGTCGACGAATCGAAATGCGAGTTCATCCTCGTCTGGGACACGGTCATGACCGACTCGGCGAAATACGCTGACATTCTGCTGCCCGATGCCATGCGCTCAGAACAAATGAACCTGCAGACCCAGGGATACACCGAATGGTACGCGGGCGTAGTTCTGGGTACTCCCGCTCAAGAAGCACCCGGCGAGTGTCGCTCGAGCTATGACGTCATGGCCGACATTGCCGATAAGTTCGGCGTGCGTGATGCGTTCACCGAAGGCCGCACTCATGACGAATGGGTAAAGTTCCTCTATGAGCAGGGGGCCGAAGAAGATGGCTCCATGCCGACCTGGGAGGAAATGCTCGAGCAGGGCGTATACAAGCGACCCGTTGAACCCTACATCGCCTTCGAGGCGTTCCGCAACGATCCCTCCGCCAACCCACTGGGCACCCCCTCCGGAAAAATCGAGATCTTCTCCGAAGCGCTGGACGAGATGTCACGTACCTGGGATCTTGAAGAGGGCGAGGTAATTTACCCCATCCCCGTCTTCCAAGCAGGATTTCACGGATACGGTTCCGTCACCGAGGAATTCCCCCTCTACTGCTGCGGTTTCCATCACAAGAGCCGCACCCATTCATCGTTCGGCTTCATCCCCGAGCTTGAAGCCGTGGCCCGTCAGCAGCTGTGGGTAAACCCCGCTGATGCCGAGAGCCGCTCAATTGAAGACGGCGACCTGATTGCCGTGACAAGTCCGGTTGGCGAGATTCGCATCGAGGCGAAGGTGACGCCCCGCGTCATCCCCGGAACTGTAATGATTCCGCAGGGCGCCTGGCACAAGGCCAACATGAATGGCGACAAGGTGGACGAGGGCGGCTGCGTGAACACGCTCACGCAGTACAAACCAACGCCGATGGCCAAGGGCAACGGCACTCACTCCATGATCGTCCAGATTGCGAAGGCCTAAGGGAGGTACGAAGATGACTCAGTACGGATTCTATTTCGACAGCACCCGCTGCACCGGCTGCCGCACCTGCGAGATGGCCTGCAAAGACTACAACGACCTGCCCGCCAACTACGCTTTCCGCCGCGTGTTCGACTACGAGGGTGGCGATTGGAAAGACAACGGTGACGGTACCTTTGAGCCGACGAGCTGGGCCTACCACGTGTCCATGGCCTGCAACCACTGTGCAATGCCGGCCTGCGTGGCCAATTGCCCCCAAGGCGCCTTGGAAAAGGATGCCGATACCGGGCTCGTGTCCCGCGACGAGGAGAAGTGCATTGGCTGCGGCACTTGCGTGAAAAGCTGTCCCTACGAGGTGCCCGTAGTGGACACCGAGACCATGAAATCCGCGAAATGCGACGGCTGCGCCTCCCGCGTGGCCGAGGGCAAGATGCCGATCTGCGTGGACGCCTGTCCGCTTCGGGCCCTCGAGTTCGGGGACATCGAAAAGCTGCGAGCGGCGCACCCCGGCACCGTGGACGGCATTGCCCCCATGGCTCCTCCGGATGCGACGAAGCCCTCTGTGGCCATTCTGGCCTGCCCGGCCGCCAAAGACTGCGGTGACACCACCGGCGCCATCGCGAATCCGAAGGAAGTGGAAAACGCCTAAGGAGCATTCAGGGCCGCCGCGACCCCTCCCTCATAGGCGGCGGCCCGCTTCCGATATGATTGAGGCGTAGCACGGATTCGCCCGATCTACGCCGTTTGAAGGGACTTGGAGACCATGCCGAAGGGATTTTTCTTCGATAACGCGCGCTGCACTGGATGCAGGACCTGCGTCATGGCCTGCAAGGACTACCACGACCATGGGCCCGACGAAGGATTTCGCCGCGTGCTCGACTACGAGGGCGGCGACTGGAACGTAGCAGAGGACGGAACCGTTTCCCAAGACGCCTTCGCCTATCACATTTCTCTGGCCTGCAACCATTGCGCCAGCCCCGCCTGCACCCAGGTATGCCCCACAGGGGCCATGCATCACGATGAGACGGGGCTTATCTGGCCCGACATCACCAAATGCATCGGTTGCGGCTACTGTACCATGGCCTGCCCCTACCATGCGCCCGTCATCGATAAAGAGCTCAAGCGCTCGAGCAAGTGCGATGGCTGCCGCGAGCGTCTGGCCGCGGGGCAGGCCCCTATCTGCGTGGAGGCCTGCCCCTTGCGCGCCTTGGATTTCGGGGAGAAGGGCGACATCTTCGAGCGCCATGCCGAATGGTGGGACGAGGTGCGCGGCGACATCCTTCCTTTGCCTTCGGAAACGGAGACCGGGCCCAATTTATTCATCCGGCCCTGCCCCGCTGCTGCCCAAGGTCGCAAGGGCGCGCTGGTCAACCGCAAGGAAATCGGCTTATGACAAGCGGCCTCGACAATCTTTCCCTTGCGCTGTTCACCGCCTTGGCCCCTGCAGGCGTCGTAGCTTTCATCATCATGGCTCTGGCGCGCCTATTTGCTATCGACCACGAGCGCGCGGTTCGCATCGACCGCATGATCGCGCTGCCTTTCGCCGTTGCGCTCGTTGGCTTCATCGCCTCGGCAACGCATCTGGGTACGCCGGCCAACGCGCTTCACGTGTTCTCAGGCGTGGGAACCTCTCCGCTTTCCAACGAGGTGCTGGCCGCCGTGATGTTCTTGTTCCTGGCTGGATCCTATTGGATGGTCGCCTTCAAGGTGAACTTTCCCGATGCTGCTGCGAAGCCATGGCTGCTCGTCGCTTGCCTTGCAGGAATCGCCCTGCTAGCGTGCACCTCCCAAGCCTACGCCGTGCGCACCGTGCCCACCTGGAACACACCTTATTCACCGGCGAACCTTTTGCTCACGGGCTTATTCGAGGGGACCGTGCTAAGCCAGCTGTTTCTTGCCGCTGCGAAAGTACCCCTATCACGATGGAGCTTTCTCCTTGTGGGCCTGGGGGCGGCGAGCCTTGCTGCCGGCGTCATCTCCATGCTCGCCCAGAACGCCTATCTGGCCTCAATCGCCAACAATGAGATATCCGCAGCCTCGCTTGCGCCGGGCTACCCTCTTGTCATCGGCATCTTCGCCCTCGTCGGGGCTGGCGCGCTCCTCCTCGACGGCTGGGCCCTGCGACCCCGAGCAACCGAGTGTGCGCGCCTCATCCTGCGTATCGCCGCCGCCATCCTCGCCTTCGCCGCCGTCTTTGCAACACGCATTGTGTTCTACAATCTGCATATGACCGTCGGATTCTAGCCCGCCGAAATCACTGACTTGCCCAGGAGGCTTTCCTTGACCCCATCCGTAGATGTCCTGAACAGCCTGTCATTTGCAGGCGCCACACTATCTCCCCTGTTTCTGCAGGATCCACGCACTGGTAGCGCAGGAGCGCTTTTCGAAGCATTGAGCTTGCTTAACGCCGACGAGGCTACGGCAGAATGGCCTTTGGCCGACAAAACCGAGGCGCAAGAAGGCCTCGATCTTATCGTTGCGGGGCTGAAAGCGAGCCGCGCCACCGAAGCTGACGGGGCTTTCTGCGCCGAAGACAAGCTTGTGGACGAGTACCGAAGACTGTTCATCGGCCCTGCGCAAAAACCGGCGCCGCCTTGGGGCTCCGTCTATACCGACCGGGAGCAAGTCATCTTCGGGGAAAGCACGCTGCGTCTGCGGAGCTGGATGCGCCAACACGGCATCGCTCGCCTCGCAGACGACCGCATGCCTGACGACCATATCGGCCTTATGCTCTCGCTGCTCGCCACTTTGACTGAAGAACGCCCCGAGCTGGTAGAAGAGTACTTGTCTGAGCATCTTCTCCCTTGGGCCCCCCATTATCTGGGCCTTCTGGAAGTCTGCGCCGAGCATCCTTTCTATAAAGGGCTCGCCCTTCTCACCAAAGCCACGCTGAAGGGAGCGCAGGACGAGCTGTCGCTTGTCGTGATCGAACCTCGCTTTTATCGCTAAGCGTCGACGGGCAATGTTGCCGTACGAAAAAGGGGCCGCCAAAGCAGCCCCATGCCATCAACAAAATCTCCTGCACCACGGCGAAAGAGTCCCTACGCTGTGGTCTTCACGGCGCCCTTGTCGCAGCGGTTGCCCCAACTGTCGATGATGTCCTTGTCGCGGTAGACGCAGATGACCTCGCAGTGGTTGGCGCATTTCTGGCATTCGATCTCGCGGGTTTTGAAGTCGAAGTCGAGCATCGCCTCGAAGTCGAAGGTGCCGCTCGCGAACGGACCCGACTCGGCCCCCACAATCGGCCCGGCATCGGCGGCAAGCAGCGCCGCGCCGAAGGCTCCCATGAGGTGCCCGTCCGGATCCACCGCCACGGGCATACCCAGCTGCTCCTCGAAGGCGTGCACCACCCCGGCGTTCTTCGACACGCCGCCCTGGAACACCACGGGCGCGGCGATCTTCTTGCCCTTGCCCACGTTGTTCAGGTAGTTCGACGCCACCGCGTTGCAAAGCCCCGCGATGATGTCCTCGCGCGCGTAGCCCACCTGGATCTTGTGCACGAGATCGCTCTCGGCGAACACGGTGCAGCGGGCGGCGATGTTGGCCGGTTTGGTGGAAGTGAGCGCGATGTCGCCGAACTCCTCCACCTCCACGCCCAAGCGGTGCGCCTGGGACGACAGGAACGAGCCGGTGCCCGCCGCGCACAAGGTGTTCATGGCATAGTCCACCGCGATGCCGTCGGACACGCAGATGATCTTGGAATCCTGGCCGCCGATCTCCAGAATGGTGCGCACGTCCGGGTGCAGATGAGTGGTGCCCACGGCATGGGCGGTGATCTCGTTCTTGATCACGGAAGCCCCCAGCATGGCGCCCACGAGCCGGCGCGCGCTGCCCGTCGTGCCGGCACCGACGATGTCCACCCCCGCGCCTTCCACCTGGCGCTCCAGCTCGCGCACGACGTTCTTCGACGCCTCGGTCGGGTTGCCCTCGGTCCACAGATACGAACGCGCGATGATGGCGCGGTTCTCGTCGATGATCACGCCCTTCGTGGAAATGGAGCCGATGTCGATGCCGAGATAGCCCTTTGTCATTTGCTCTTCTCCTTCTTCATGGAAAGCATGTCGTAGAACGCCTCAAGGCGCGTGTCCAGGCCCGTGTCGGAGGTCTGAGAGTCGTAGGTGAGGTACAGCACGGGCACCGAATAGTCCTCGCTCACCTTCTGCAGCACGGGGATGCAGTCGATCTCCGGCGTGCACCCGGCGCTCTTCGCGTGGATAAGGCCGTCGAAGCCCCCGGCGGCGTACTTCTTCGCCGCCGCCACGGTGAGCGTGGAGGTGGGCCCCATGTCATAGGTCAGGTAGTCTTTCGCCCCCACCCGCAGGTTCGGCTCGTTGTAGCGAAGGTAGCGGTTCGTGAAGTTCAGCATGCGGTGCACTTCCACGCCCATGGCGACAAGCTTGTGGTCGAGCCCCAAGTTGCTGCGCTCGTCGATGGCCGTGAACATCTCGCCGACGATGCCGATGCGGATGGGATCGGCGGGCTTGTCCAGGGGAATGGCGCGGAAGGCGGCCATGGCCTCGCGGTACGCCTCGTTGATGTCGCGCTCGTCCAGGCAGGTGCGCATGGCGTCCATCGCCGACACCCAGGCGGCGTCGAAGGCCCCGCGCTCCATCTCGAAACCGGCGTTGGCCAGGTAGAAGTCGCGCAGGGAGTCCAAGTGCTCGATCATCTTCGCTACGGCCTTCAGCTTCACCACGCCGTGGGGAACGTCGATGTTCGGGTTCACCGTCTTCAGCACTTCCTTGGCCCAGCCGATGTACCCCAGTTCGATGCCCCGGGCAAAGTTCATCATGATGAACTCGTAGCCCATGTCCCGCAAGATGGACTCCTGCAGCTCGCCGTAATAGCCCAGCCGGCACGGGCCGCCGAACTGGATGAGGATGTCGGCGCCCAAATCGAGCGCCTCGGCGAAATCGCCCAGGATGTGCTTGAAAGGCGTGCACACGTAATCGCTCGAGTTCTGGACGCCCACCTCGCTGGCGGCGCGGGTGGCCTCGGGCAGGGGCAGGTAGTCCACGTCGAGCACCTGCTCGCAGAAGAACTTGAACGCCGGATCGTAGTAGCAGTAGCGGAAGAACGCCGCCTTGGTGTACTTATGGTGCTTGGCCTTGTGCTTGGCGGCTTTGGCGGCCTTGCGGTCGGCCAGAAGCGTCGGGGCGTGGCGCCGCTCCAGCTCAACAGCCACCGAGGAGCGCACCTGCTCGATGAGGGCCTGGGGCTTACTCATGGACATAGCCTCCCTTCTGCTGGAAGCGCAGGATGTCGACGAAGCTTTCCACACGGGTCTCCACGCCGGCGGTGCCGGACTGCGCATCGATCATCAGGTTCAGAATCGGCGTGCCCTGGATGCAGCGCATGATGGCGTCGTCGGTCATGGAGTCGGGGCCGCAGGGGAAGGCGCTGATGAGCACGATGCCGTCGATGTCATCCTGCGCCAGGAGGATAGAGCCGATGAGCTCGCGGTTGATGAGCCACGGCATGGTGCCGGAGAACTCGAAGCTCTTCTTGTAGGCGCGCTCGTGATCCATGGCGTCGGCGTAGACGACCGTGGCGCCCATATCCTCGAGCGAATCGATGACCGCGCCGGAGAGGTACGGATCGTGGGAAATGTAGGGATGGGCCACCACCAGGATGCCAAGCGGGCGCGCGACCGAATCGTCGCCGGCCGCGGCGGCGGCATCGGCGGCCCGGCGCTCGTCGACCAGGCGGCGCAGCGTGCGCTCCTGGGCGGTGGCCAGCGCCTCGTCGTGGGCGCGCTGGGCGTCCCAGGCGGCCTTGAAGGCAGCGCGGGCGTCCTTGGGCGCGACGCCCATGCGGGCGGCCATGTCGCAGAAGGCGCGGCGCACGTCCTTCGCCTTCCGGGCATTTTGCACCTCGCAGGAGATGACGCGCAGCTTGTCGTCGCGGAAGGTGTTGCGCACCATATCGGTGGCCGACTGGAACTTCGTGCAGAACCCGCTGCGGTGGTCGCTCGTCGGATAGCAGGGCACGAAGACGGCGTCGCAGCGGCCCGCAAGGCTTTCCACGTGCCCGATGAACACCTTCGAGGCCAGGCAGCACTCGTCCACGGAAAGACGATCGCCCCCATCGGCGATGGCCTTGTCCGTCGGGTCGCTCACCACCACGGTGCGCCCGATGGATTCGAAGAACGTGGTCCACAGCACGCCGAAGCGATAGAACAGAAGCGCGCGGGGAATGCCCACCACCCGCACATCGGCCCAATCTGTCGTTTGGGGCACGGGCAACCTCCTCAGGTATCGAGGCGCCGGCCGAGCGGCCCGGCGCGAATAAGCAGTACCGGCAATCATAGCACAGCGCCCCTCGAACCTTCGTCCAAGGGGCGCTGTCTGCACATTTCGAAATGCTGTCCGCTATTCCACGTGGATCTCGAGGGCCTTCACGCCCGCCGGCGACCAGGACGTGGCGAACGACTCCTCCAGGGGGCCCTTCACATCGGCCTTGCGGCCAATGAGGCTCTTGCCGTTGTCGTCGAGGCCCGAGGTGGCCACGGCGATGGTGGTCAGCCGATACTGGGTGCCGTTCAGATTCATGTCCAGCGGGCGGGTGAGCTTCAGCACCAGCTGCACGCTGCCGTTGGCGTTATCCGTCGTGCCCTTATTGGTGTAGTTGTTGCCAGAGGAAAGACCTGCGGCGTCTTCCACCGCCTGAAGCGTGCCCGACAGCGACACCGAGTCGCCGAACTTGACGTTGCCGATGTTCTCAGGGTCGGTGTTGGCGGGGTCGACCGATGCCGGCGAATCCGTGCCCTCGGCCGGAGCGACGGGAATCTGGTTCGTCTGCGTGTCGATCTGCCCCGCGTCGGCCACCGTGACAAGCCAGCCCTCGGTGTTGGACCAGGCCACGTTCAGCGTCACCGTGGAGGTGCGCAGCTCGCTCGTCTTCACGCCGTCGGCCTCGCTTTCCACGGTCTTCGAAAGGTCCACGGTGATAGGGCCGCCGTCGATGGTGAGGTCGGAGGTCGTCTTCACGATGGATGCATCAACCATGGCCTCCCCGTAGGTGGGGTCGTTAGTCGTAAGGATATCGTTCAGGTTGGCCAAGATGTCGTTGGCGTTGGCGCTGGCCAAAGGCACCGCCGCCGCCTCTCCCACCACCAAGTCGCCGGGAACCCACGTCTCGCCGGCATCGGAGTACTCGAAGGGCAGCGTCACGGGCACGTTGATCTCGACGCCCTTGTTCTTGAAGGTGGCCGTGGCAGTGGCCTCGCAGGTGACGATCTGGTTGCCCGGCGCGCCCAAGTTCGTGGGCTCGTTCAGCACGATGTCGCTGAACTTCGGGCCGATGAGCGCGTCTTGGGAGACATAGGCGTACTGCGAGATGTCCGGCGCGTCCATGGCCACCTCGTCGAAGGCGGCGATGACGCGGGCGTCGGACAGCGGCACCCGCTGGGTCTCCTCGGCGACCGGCTGCTTGTTGAAGAAGCCGGAGGTGAACAGATAGGTGAGCACGCCGGCGGCTACGAGCACGCAGATGATAAGACCAACGATGACAGCCGTGCGCTGGCCCTTCTTCACGTCGCGGGGCTGAGCGGCCTCGACGTTGCCGTAATCGTCCCCGGCACTCTGGATGAACGCCGCAGCGGCGGCTTTCGCGGCGGCGGCCTTCTTGGCCTCGGCGGCCGCGCGGGGGGAAAGACCCTCGTCGGGGGCGGAATCGGCCGGAGAGGCGCTGCGCGGATCGAGTTCAGTCATAATTCCTCCTGAGAAAGCAGACCGCCATTATGCGGCCTTAGCCTCGCAGTATACTGTATTTGACTCGATGTCGGCTAGAGCAGCGAAAGAACTATTGGACAGATTTCCCCAGGTTGCCGGCGATGACGACGCAAATCGCCATGAGCAACAGGTTGAAGATGAGCGACGTGGGAAGCTGACCGCCCGTGGCATAGCACAGTCCCAACCCGAACACCGAGGCGACCACGCCGGCCAAAGCGAGGCTGCGCAGGGCCGCCGAGCGCCCCGGATTGCGCGAGGCCGCGCGCCCGAGAACCCCCGCCGCAATGGTAATGCCGTTGGCCACGGCCGCGGCAACACCGAGCACAAGGGCGGAAAGCGGAAGCCCCGTCGCGGCGGCCGCCCCGTCGGCGAGAGCCCCGTAGATCGCCACGGCGCCCACGGCGAGTCCGAACAGGCCGCAGATCATCAGCAGGTACGAGAACATGCGCAGATACCACGAAATGGTGCTTGTCTGTTCGACTGCCACCAGCGCTCCTTTCAGCCTGCTGCCCTGCGGGCAATGTGACGGACGCCCCTCAAGCTTGCGGGCTTGTTGTGGGCTTGCCGCCTGAAGATGGGGGTCATGATACCATAGGCCCATGGATCCGACGGTTCTTCAACAAACCCCCTTGCAGCCCTCGCCCGGCATCGGAGACGGCAGCAAGAGCGAGCGCACTCCCCTGGCGCTTCGCGTGTTCGGCGCCCTGCTCATGGCCGGGGGCGTGGCCGTCGTGCCCGAAGTAATCCACACGCTCGCCCAAATGGGAACCGTCTTCGTCGAGAAAACCTACACCGACGACTCGCTGCTCACCATCATCTTGTACGTCACGCTCGCGCTGTCCGCCTGCTTCTGCGCCCTGGCCTCCGGCGTTCTCGGCTTCCGCCTTCTGCGCGGCAACCGCCGGCGCGCCCGCCTCATCGCCGAAGCCGTGGCCATAGGGCTCGTCGTCGCCTTCTCCGCCGATCTGCTGCTGTTCGGCGTGAACCCGGGCCTGTGGTTCCTCGGAGCCTGCGCCCTCATCCTCATCGCGGCCCACGTCTGGGTGGACCCGTCGCTGTCCGACGAGCGCGAGCTGCAGCGGCGGCTGCGCCTCATGCAGACCCGCGAAGAGGCCGAGGACGGCACCCTCGGCCTGGACAAGACCGGCCGCGGCTACATCGAACTGGACTTCTTCAACCTGTTCTGGATCTTCGTCATCGCCTCGGTGGCCGGAGTGGTCATCGAGTCCATCTACCACGTGCTCGTGGTCGACTTCGGCCACTACGAGGATCGCGCCGGCCTTCTGTGGGGGCCCTTCTCCCCCATTTACGGCTTCGGCGCCGTGCTCATGACGTTGGCGCTCAACCGCTTCCACAACGCGCCCATCCCCGTGGTGTTCCTCGTCAGCGCCGTCATCGGGGGCGCCTTCGAGTACTTCGTCAGCTGGTTCATGGAATACGCCTTCGGCGCCATCGCCTGGGACTATACCGGCACCTTCCTCAACATCAACGGGCGCACCAACTTCATGTTCATGTGCATGTGGGGAGTGCTTGGCGTGGTGTGGGTGAAGCTGGCCCTGCCGGCGCTCTTGCACACGGTGAACCTCATCCCATGGCGCTGGCGCTACTCCATCACGGCGCTGTGCGCGGCGCTCATGATCTTCGACGGCGCCATGACGCTCGTGGCCCTCGACTGCTGGTACTCGCGCCTGGCGGGCGCGGCCCCCGATAACGCGCTCGAGCAGTTCTGCGCCGAGCAGTTCGACAACCAGTGGATGGAAAACCGCTTCGAATCGATGAGCATCCACCCCGATGCCGCCCATCGCTCATCCTAGGAGATTTTCGTGACTGAAGACCCGTACGACATCCTCGGCGTTCCCCGCACGGCCACGTCCGACGAGATAAAGAAGGCCTATCGCAAGAAGGCGCGGGAGAACCACCCGGATTTGAACCCAGACGACCCCGAGGCCGAGGAGCGCCTGAAGAAGATCAACGAGGCCTACGACCGCATCACGAACCCGGAGAAGTACGCCCGCGAGGATGCCCGGCGCTATCGGTCGCCCTACAACCCCACCTACACCGGCTACGGCTCCCCTGGCGGCAACCCCTTCGGCGGCGCGGGCCCTGGCAATCCCTACGGCGGCGGCTCGGCGCCCGGCGGCGGGTACCAGTACCAGTGGGTGGAAATCAACTGGGAGGACTTGTTCAACACCTGGAACCAGGCCTCCTCGGTGCCGCGGCCGGAGGTATCGGCCACCGATTCGGCCGAGCTGCGCCAAGCGGTGCTGTTCATCGACGGCGGCAACTACAAAGCGGCCCTCACGGTGCTCGCGGCCGTGCCCATCAAGGAGCGCACGGCCCGCTGGCACTATCTGGCGGCGCTGGCCAACTACGGCGCCGGCAACACCGTGGCCGCCGTGGACCAGATCCGCACCGCCCGCAAGGCCGATCCCACCAACGGCGACTACCGCCAAGCCGAGGCCGTCATCGGCGCCCGCGCCCGCACCTACCAGCAGGAAAGCGAGAGCCGCGGCTTCGGCGGCTGCGTGGATCCGAGCTCGCTGTGCTGCTGCCTCATGTGCGGTCCGGCCCTCTGCCAACCGTTTTTGTTCTGCCTGTAGTTTATTAGTAGCGCGGAACGTCGAGCGTCGTCCACTCGGGGGCGTAGCGGGCGACCCAGTGGGCCACGCCGCGGATGGCCACGGCCTCGGCGAAGGTCTCCGCCACGGACAGCACCACGTACAAAATGAGCGAGCAGAAAACCATCGGGCCGGCCAGGGCGGCGATGAGCGACATGATCTGCGCGAAGGAGGGATCGGCCGCGCCTCCGATGGCGGCGATCGTGGGCGCGGCGCCCATGATGCAGAGGAACATGATCGAGAACACCACGATGCTCAGCACGAGCGAGATGCCGATGACGATGGCCATGGGGATGAGCGTCACCGCGAACAGCTGGCCCCAGTTGCGGCGCGCCTTCTCCCAGATGTCCTTCACGTTGAAGCCATCGCCCAGGCTCTGCCCCATGATCATGCGCATCTGCATGATGATGCCGGCCACATAGGTGGCGAGGGAAACGGCGATGGAGACAACCCAGCCGATGAAGGGAATCCAGCCGAAGATGCCGCCGATGATGCCGCCAATCAGGCCCACCACCAGCGTCAGTACGAAGGCGTAGAAGCCGTATTCGAAGTTCTTGCCCGTCACGATTTTTTGGGGCAAGAGGCTGCGGCCGCCGAAGGGCACCTCGCGGGACCAGAACAGAAGGTAGCCGGCCACGACGAAGTTCAGAATCGGCACGCACATGATGAGGCCGAGCACCAACAGCCGGCTCACGTAGTTCGGCGTCGCCTTCACGTCTTCCCAGGCGGCCTTCAGGCAGCTGGTGGCGTAGGCGGGCGCGGGCTGGGTCGGGGGCGTGTAGTTCATCGGATCCATGGGAACCTCCTCTTTCCGGAGTCGAAACGCCTGCACCTTGCGGCGGCCAAAGCGCGGCGCAAACCAGAGGCACTCCGACTCGAATGGCGTTGGGGCTATTGTGACACCATTCCCCTTTTGACACCGAATCAGTGGGAAAATTGTCACCTAATTCCGCAAGAATTAAGCAAGCTTGAAGGAGTCCCTGAAGAGCAGACTTCTACATCTCGCGCTTCTCCACCACCGTGTAGGCAGGAAGGATGCTCGCCTTCACCACGCGATAGCAGAGAATGGCAGTAATGGGCATCCCCAAGCACAGAAGCGTGCCCACCTTGAAGGAGGCCATGGTGCCGAAGGTGTCAATGAGGGCGCCGGCCACGGTGGGCCCGAAGGCGGCCCCGCAGGTATAGCCAGCATTGAGCCACGTGATGGCCTCGGTGAGGCGCGCGTCGGGCACGGCGCGCTCGCAAACGCCGTTGGCCACGATGAGCAGAGGCGCGTAGGTGCACGCGCCCAGCAGCGCCACCACCATCAGCGTGGGCGCCGAATCGATAAGGAACATGGTGCCGAAGGACAGGCCGACGGCGCAGGCGGCCACCACGAGCTGCTTGGGCAGAGGCGCCCGCAGACGCACCATGCCGAACAGAAAGCCCGCCGTCATGGACACCGCCCCCGAGGCCATAAGGACCGCACCGGCGAAATCGGGGCTGTTCAAGTCCTCGGAAAGCGACACTGTGGCCGTATCGAACAGGCCGAGGAACGACCCGGCGAAGGCGTAGATCACGAACAGCACGCGCACCGCCTCGGAGGTGGCAAGCAGGCTCTTCGAAGGCACGGAGGCTGCCGAAGCGACGGCAGCCGCCCCCTCGGCGAGCGCGCCCTTCGAAGCGGCCGCACCGTCTCCCGCCACATCGGCGACGGCATCGGCGGCATCAGCGACATCGACGATATCGGCATCGTTCCCCGCAGCCCCAGCCTGCGACCAACCGGGATGCGGCTCGGTGCTCTTGGCCGTGCACAAAAGCACAACCCCGACGGCAAAGGCGACACCGCCGCACACCATGCCCGCCACCGGGGCGATGGCGGCAGCGAGCGCGATGGAGATGGACGGGCTGAAGATGAACGCCATGTCGTCCAGCACGCTCTCGTAGGAGAACATCGTACGCAAATCGGGGGCCGCCTCGCCCAAACGGCCAGAGCGGATGAGGTAGGTCCACCGGGCGCGGGCCATGGCCTGGGGGCTTGGGAAGAACCCCACCAGCAGCGCCCCTACGAACAGGGGCCATACCGGCCCGTGCAGCGCCACGTTCGCAATCAGAACAACAAGGCCCAGAAGCGACACGGCCGCGGCCTTGGGCACCACGGCCGACTGGCCGCGCTCGTCGATGCGCTTCGACACCCGAGGCGTCACCACGAAGATGGACAACGCAATGAGCGAGGAGGACAGCCCTGCCGTGAGAAAAGAGTAACCCGACAGCGTGATCATCGTGACCACGCCGATATTCAGCATGCTGCCGAAAAAGCGCATGAGCAAACACGCGATATCGAAGGGGTACGCCTCGCGCACGCTCAGCACTTTCTTGTAGACCCCCGGACTGACCGCCGCCACGTTCCACCTCCTTCATCGTCCCGTAGTCACGTCGTACTGCCTAGAGTAGCACGGCGCCGCAGGTGACGGAAGGGGCGGCTCCAAGAAACCGAAGGCCCCCTTGGACGCGCCCACAAGCCCGGCGCAGCCTTTCGCCCCTCTCGGTGCCCGAAACGCGCAAACGGCCCCACAGCCAGGGCAGGCTGCGGGGCCTAAAAGAGGCGGCCGCCGGGCAAGCGGCCGATCCGCCGGAACGAGGCGGCAGCTGGCACCTCAGAGGGAGCTGGCCCGAAAGAAGGGGCACGAGCCAGCGTCAACCAACCAGCTACCGAATCTCGTCCAGGGGTATGCCATTATAATCGTGGGCCGTGAAGAACAGGATAACGCCGGCCACCGCGCTGATGGCCATCATATAAAAAGCTGGCATGAGCCCGTTGCCCGTGGCGTCGATGAGCGCCGTGGCCACAAACGACGCCGTGCCGCCGAACACCACGTAGGCGATGTTCGAACCTAAGGCCGCGCCGGTGTAGCGCACTTCCGTGGGGAACATCTCCGCCTGATAGCAGGCGATGTTCGCATCGTTGAGCGATAGCGTCACGCACATGATGAGCTCGGCCACAATCACGATGGGCAGCGACGCCGTCCCCAGCATGAGGAAGCAGGGAATGGAAAGCACGATGAAGGCGACGCATGCGGTGAGCAGCATACGCCGACGCCCCACTTTATCGGACAGCGTGCCCGAGCCGAAGATGATGAGCAGATATGCAATGAGCGCGATGTCGGTGGCCAGCTGCGCCTGGGACGCCTCCATTGAGGTGTAGCTCGTCAGGTACGTCGGCAGATAGGTGAGCACCAGGTAAAATCCCACCGCGTTCACCATAGTAGCGGCAACGGAGGACAGCAGGCGCTTGCGGTACTTCTTGAACACCAAGTGCGTCGGATGCTCCGCCTCCTTGTTCCCCTCTTCCATCTTCACGAAAGCCGGAGAGTCTTCCAGCTTGGTGCGGATGTAGTGGGCGATGAAGCCGAGTGGGCCAGCCAGAAGAAACGGAATGCGCCAGCCCCACTCAATAATGGCGGCCTCGGGCAGAACCATTTTCAGCACAAGGGCCATCGTGGAGCCCGCCAGCAGGCCCGTGGCCGTCGATGCGGGGACGAGCGAGCAATAGCGGCCGCGCTTCTCAGGCGGGGCGTACTCGGCCAGAAACACGGCGGCACCCGAGTACTCGCCAGCCACTGAAAACCCTTGCACGCTGCGCAGCACGAGCAACAGGATGGGAGAGGCCAGGCCAATGGCCTGGTAGGACGGCAGACAGCCGATGAGGAAAGCGGCACCGGACATCAGCAGAACCGAGATGGCCAGCGACTGTTTGCGACCTTTTTTGTCGCCCATGCTTCCCCAGAACATGGCGCCGAGCGGGCGGAAGATAAAGGCCAGGGCGAAGATGGCGAAGGCCATCAAAGTGGAGTTCACCTCGGAGCCGGGAAAGAAGACCTGGCCAATCGTAATGGCGAAGTACGTGTAGGTGGCATAATCGAACCACTCGATGAAGTTTCCCAGAAACGACGAGGCGGCAACGCGCTTCAAATCGCTGTGGGGCTCGTGAGCAACAGGGGCGACCTCAGCCGCGGCATCGTTAGTCCTCATGGAAATCACCTGCTCCGCTGAATTCATCCTCGATGGCGATGACCATATTGGCCACGGCAACGTCACGCAGGATGATGCCCTTTTCGCGCGTAGAGGCACCAGGATGCGACAGGCAGCCCGAAGGGGGCGTGTAGTCGGCCACAATGGGCAGCACATCGTAATTGGGAAGCTCGGCGGGCAACCCCGTGTACAGCGCGGGATCGATGCGGTCCATGTCCACCAAATCGGGATAGAACAAGAGCATGAGGGACGTCTCCATCACGCCAGCATGTTCCAAATCCCAACCCGTGAAACCATCGGGGTACAACTCCTGGATGGTGGCATCGTCAACGAAATCCCAGTAGGACAAAAGCTGGATTTTCACGTTCTTGATGCCCTCGGCCGACGCCTTCTCGAGAGCCAGCTCGGCGCCTTCGAAGATAAACTGGTAGTTCTCGTAATGGCCGTTCATGAACACGATCTTGCGAGCGCCGTCCTCGATGAGGCTATAGCAGATATCGCGGGCCAAAGAGATGATCGTAGTACCCGACAGCGAAGTCGTGCCCGACAGGTGGAACCCGCCGCCGCTGCGCTGCTGGGAACGATAGCCGAAATTGATGGCCGAGCACACGATACCCTCGAGCGCGCCGTCCGTATCGGCCGTGAGCGCCTCAGCGGTCGCGCCGGCCATGGCCTTGGTAAGAGCGGCGTCCACGCACATGGCCATATGGCTGCCATGCTGTTCGAGCGCACCAACGGGGATGAAGACGACGGCATCCTTCGCGAGCTTCTCGCGGTAGGTAAAGGCGTCCATCTCTTCCATGAATACAGAGTTTTTCATAGTCACTCCTTGAAAGCAGGGGCCTTCCCTCCCAAAAAGACCCATTTGGCAAGTGCGTAAGCGGAGGGCCGGACTCTCACTTCCCCAGCCAGACCCTCCGCGAAAGCAGGGGACTTAGCGGTCGTCGGCGTCGGGATGGTCCCGATCGTAAGCGTCGGCAGCTTTCTGGGCGCCGTCGGCCATAGCAGCCAGCTTCGGATCCATTCCATCCGGGTTCGCATCGATGAAGCCCGCACCGCCGGCTCCCACTTGGGCCGCCAGGGCCACTTCGCCATCAACAGCGGCATCGTCGACTTCTTTGTTCGCCGCACTGGTGGTGAAGACGATCTGGCTCACGCCGCCGATAACGATGAGCGCGCCGCCAATAAGCTGGAAGGCGGTCAGGGTCTCGCCGAACAGGCACAGGCCCAGAAGCGACGCCATGATGGTCTCTTGATAGGAGATGGCAGCCAGCTCGCCGGCCTTCAGGCGCTTGGTGGCATGGGTGAGCAGATAGAACGCGCCGAAGCCGGTGATGAGAGCGGCGGCAATCAGCCACAGCCAGGAATCGAGCGGCATGGTGAACAGGTTCCAGGGGTGCGTGATGATCTGGCCAGCGGCGTCGACCTGCGTTACGCCATTCACTTTCTCGGTATAGGACAGCGGCTGCAGGCAGAAGTTGTGCCACAGAAGCAGCACGAGAATGGCCAGCGATGCGAACAGGAAGTTCCACCAGGAGCGCACGTTCGAGTCGCAATCCTCGCGATAGCGCGAGAAGAACAAATAGAGGCCGTAGGCGACACCCGATGCGAAGGCAATGGCGTTGCCGAAGGTATAGGTGGGATCGAGATCGAGCGTCAGGCCCTCGGGAGTGACGATGCCCACGATGAACAGCATGCCGACTACCACGGCGATGATGCAAAGAATGCCACGCCAATCAATCTTTTCCTTGAGGAAGATCGCCGCAAGGATCGTCGAGTAAATGGGGCCGGTGTAAATGAGGAACGACGCGTTCGCCAACGTCGTGTACTGGGTGGACAGGCAGTACAGGCCGGAAAGCAGCCCCAAGAAGATGCCCGAGAGCAACATCATGCCCGAGAACCGCGTGGCCTTCACCTTCTTGAAGCCGCCGATAAACAAGAAGATGATCGTGAGCGCAATAAGGCCCGCGAAGTTGCGCCAGAACGACACGAAGTCGCCTGGGGCGTCAATGAAGCGCGTGAACGCTCCGATGCCGCCCATCAAAGATGACGAGCAGAACATCATGATAAATCCGATGAGCTTGTACTTCGCCCTTTCGTTCATAGGAACCCTCTTCCCATTCGATTTCGAAGACGCCTCATTGGAAGCACCTTCCCCTATGAGAAGAATTGTGCGGCCCAGTCGTAGGCGAGCGCAAAGGTCGAGTCGCAAACCCTGTTCCTCGAAACAGAATGTCAGCGGGTTTTTGTTTGAAGCGGAGGACAAATTGGCAATAATGTCACAAAATTGCGACAAGGGGGAAACCGCATCATGGTTCTCTTGACGTTCACCTTCAGTTGTCATCAATACAGCCACAGCGATCAGGTACTATGCGTTTAAGGAGGACATGACCAACCCCCGGATGCATACCCGAAACGAGCAGAAGGCGGCACTCCTATGATCACTGACCTCACCCTGGGCGAGAACATCTTCAATTCCCCCGATTTGAGCATCAAGATGAAAATTCTTCATGCGGTGAACAAATCTCTCGATCAGATTACCGTGGCCGAGATCTGCCGCAACGCCGGCATCTCGCGACAGACCTTCTACCGGCACTTCGAGAGCAAGTATGACATCCCCTGGTGGTACTCCATCTTCTGCCGCCAGTTCTATTTGAACGAGATCGGCCGCACCATCGATTGGAAAACGGGCTACTACCACCATCTGCGGCTCATCGCCCAGGAGCGCGATTTCTTCCGTGAGTCCATCCAGTATTCGATCAACACGCCCTTCGGGCAGACCATCATGCCAGAAAACCGCAAGGCCGTGCTTCTCGACACCTTGGAGAACTACCGCCATGTCGAGGTGAACGACAACCTGCGCTTCATCGTGGAGGTGTTCTCGAAGCTGGAATGCGAGGTCATGAACGACTGGTTCCGCTCCGATGAGCCCACCGATCTTGCGCGCTGGACCGACGATTTGGTGAGCCTCGTGCCCGACCGCCTCTACCGCGCCCTGGAGATACCCGCAACCGATCGATAGAGTCGCGCAAGCCCTTCATCCCGTCTCGCAATGAACCCGCCGAGGCAAACCAGCAGGTTCGCTTCGGCGAACTTGTAGTACCATGGGAACGCGAACGTCAAGGCGCCCGCGGGCGCACACGATAAAGGAGCGAGTCTCAATGTACGACGGTCTTCAGAGCCCGGGGCGCAACGACGAGTGCTGGTGCGGCAGCGGCAAGAAATACAAGAAATGCCACCTCGATTTCGACGAGCGCCTGGAAGAGCTCGCCGAGGCCGGCGAGGAGGTTCCCCCGCGCGATTTGCTGAAGACCCCGGCCGAGATCGAGGGCATCAAGCGCAGCGCCGAGGTGAACATCGGCGTGCTGGATTACGTGGCCGAGCGCATCGCGCCGGGCATTACCACCGAGCAGATTGACCAGTGGGTGCACGACTACACCGTGGAGCACGGCGCCATTCCCGCGCCGCTCGATTATGAGGGCTTCCCGAAGTCGGTGTGCACCTCGGTCAACGAGGTGGTCTGCCACGGCATCCCCTCCCCTGACGAGGTGCTGCGCGAGGGCGACATCGTCAACATCGACTGCTCCACCATCAAGGACGACTTTTTCTCGGATTCTTCTCGCATGTTCTGCATCGGCGAGGCGTCGCCGGAGGCGGCCGATCTCGTGCGCGTCACGAAAGAGGCCGTGCAGGTGGGGCTGGACGCTATCAAGCCCTGGGGGCATCTGGGCGACATCGGCGCGGCCGTGAACGCCTATGCGCGCGAGCACGGCTACACCGTCGTTCGCGAGTTCGGCGGCCACGGCATCGGCCTGGAGTTTCACGAGGATCCCTTCGTGAGCTTCGTCACGGAAGCAGGCACCGGGCCCATTCTCGTGCCGGGGCTCTGCTTCACCATCGAGCCCATGATCAACGCCGGCGCCCAGGAGATCGACATGACCGACCCCAACGGCTGGACAGTCCGCACCGCCGATCGGTCGCTCACGGCCCAATGGGAGGTCCAACTCGTCATCACCGAGGACGGTTACGAACTGCTCAGCTGGTAGAGGGATAGCTCACCGGGCACCGTTTCCGAAATGATGGCGGTAACTTTACGGTCGCCATACGCTTAGCGGCCCGCTCCGATTTCGGGGCGGGCCGCTTCTATGCTGACTGGTGTTCATTCAAGAACCCTTTCTCTGAGAGGAGCTTTTCCCATGACCGAGAACACCAACCAAACCCCTGGCGTCACCGCCGGCTACGGCCCCGAAGGCCGCGAGCTTGAGAAAGATTCTCTCGCCTATGGCGAGCCCGCCCGCACCCCTGGCGACGTTGAGACCGCCGCTGCGGGCGATGCGAGCGAGATGCTCGGCGAGGTGCTGCAATCCCAGGAGCTGAACCCCGACGAGCCCGCCGTCACTAACGAGCCTGCCGTTATGCCGCAGGCCGCGCCCTCCGTCGCCGCGGCACCGGTTCAGCCGCAGCAGCCGACCGCCGCGACCCATCAAGCCGCCTACCAGGCAACCTACGGCGCGCCCCAGCAGGTAGCAGCGGCACCCCAGGCTCCCACTGCGGCCGCGGCGCCCGGCACCGTCTCCACGGCCTCGCCCCACGCCGCGGCAGCCGCAACTGCGGCCGCCGTCCAGAAGACGCGCAAGACCATCGACCCCGAGCAAGTTTTCCGCATCTGCGGCATGATCGTCGGCGCCGTCATCATCGTCTTCGGTCTGTGCATGCTCGCCTACTACACGCCCGACGACGTCAGCTCCCTGTTCGACACCTACCAGATGAACGGCTCCGCCGGCTTCGCAAGCGCTGGCGCCACCTCGGCCCAAGTACTGAAGGCCGGCTTCTCGATGCTGCTCATCGGCCTCGGCGCCACCGACATCTGCGCCTTCGGCGCCAAGTACATGAAGGCCAAGAAGCGCGAGCAAAAGTAACAGTTTTCGGTGACGTTTTGCATTTTCTGTGAGGGTTGCTATAATGGTCACCGATTTACGCCGAAGCCCACAAGCTTCGAACGATGAGGGCTCTGTTTTTGGAGGGGACAGAGCCCTTTGTCATATCTAGGGACCCTAAGACAGATTTCGGGTTATAGGACAAAAAGCGTGCCCGCTCCCACTGCTCACTGCCTGTATTTCGGAAATAGATGCGAGTTTCGCGCAACTGAGATTAGGAATCAGGAAATAGATGCGAGTTTCGAGCGCAGTTTTTGGCAATTTGGCTCAAAATGGAGTCGTCTGGCGCGCGAAATTCCCAACTATTTCCGGAACACGCGCGAAACTCTCATCTAATTCCGAAGGGCGCGCGAAACTCTCATCTAATTCCCAAATCGCTTCTCGTTGTCATCCGTCGCGCCCTGCCTGCAGAAAAAAGCCCCTCCAGTAGAGAGGGGCTCCGGTAGAGAGGGGCTCTGGCAGAGAAGGCTCGCCGAAGTCACTACACCGCGAACACCACCGAGCAGATGCTCAGCAGGATGGCGCCGAACACGAGCGTGAACACCATCATGGGCCACACGAACTTGAACCAGTGAGACATCTTCATGTCCAGCATCTGCAGCGTGGCCATCACGAGGCCCGTGGGCGCGATGTAGAGCATGGCGTACTGGCCGAACTGGTAGGCGGCCACGATGATCCAGCGCGGGATACCCACGGTGTCGGCCAGAGGCGCGAAGATGGGCATGGCCAGCACGGCCAGACCGCTGGAGGAGGGCACCACGAAGCCGAGCACGAAGAAGATGAGCAGCAGGCAGATCACGAACAAAGGGCCGCTCATGCCGGCCACGAGGTTCGAGGCGGCGTTCAGCATGGTGTCGCTGATCATGCCCTCGGTGAGCACGTGGTTCACGCCGCGGGCCAGACCGATGATGAGGGCCACGGGCACCAGGCTGGAGGCGCCGGATCCGAAGGCATCCACCATCTTCGACTCGCCCACGCCGTCCTTGCCCGTACCGCCGATGAACATCACGAGAATGGCCAGGGTCACGAACTCGGCGGCCATCTGCGGGAACCACCAGCCGAGGTTCATGACGCCGATGATCATGAGCACGAAGGCGGCCACGAAGATGACGAGCACGATCTTCTTGCGCAGGGTGAACTCGTGGGCCGCGGCGGTGTTGTCGTTAAGCTCCCACTGGGCGTTGAACTTGTCGCGGTCCTCGTAGGAGTAGCTGAACTTCGGATCGGCCTGCACCTTCTTGGCGTACCAGTGCAGGTACAGCAGAAACACGATGGCGCCCACCACCAGCGCGAAGGCGCGCACGGCGATGCCCTCGGTGAACACGGTGCCCGCGGCGTTCGAGGCGATGACGGCCGAGAAGGGGTTCACCGTGGAGAAGGTGGTGCCGATGGAGCCGGCCATGAAGATGGCGCCCACGACCACAATGGAGTCGTAGCCGAGCGCGATGAATATGGGCGCGAGAATCGGGTAGAAGGCCACGGCCTCCTCCTCCAGGCCGCACATGGTGCCGCCGAAGATCATGAACACCGACACGCCGAACACCAGCAAAAACTCGCGGCCCTTGGTCTTCTTCGTGAGGGCCGCAAGCCCCGATTCGAAGGCGCCGGTCACCTTCACTACGCCGATAAGGCCGCCCAAGCACAGGATGAACACCATGACGTCGATGCCGTCGATGACGCCCCATACCATGGAGTACGGAATGTCGGCGATGGACACCGGGTGCGGGTCGAGCCCCTCGTAGGTGCCGGGAATGGACACGGCCTTGGTGATGGCGCCGCTCGTGAACTGGTCGATGTCGATCTTCACGCCGAGGTCGTCCAGCGTCTGCTGCGTGGCGTCCAGCTGCGAGGTCTCGCCGGTGGGGGTGGTCATCTCAAGCTTGCCGCTGTCGGCGTCGTAGAGCAGCTTGGAGTACTGGCCCGCCGGCACGAACCACGTGCAGATGACGGCGATAATGGTCACGATGAACAGGATGGTGAACGCCGAGGGGAAGGAGAACTTGCGTTTCTTCTTCTCCTTTCCCGGTTCCTCGGTTGGGATGGGGCGGGCCTCCATGGTTGTCTCAGCCATGATGATCTCCTATCTGAATCGGGGCGGAGCGCCGAACGCCTCCCCGCGGACCCTCGTCGCCCGGTCCGGCAGACGGGCAGCCGGCCGGGCGGCCCGTCGAAGCGCGGCCCGAGGGCCCGCGGGAGGAAGTACTGGAGCGAGTGTAGGGTCGCCGGGGCTCGCCTGCCTAGGCATAAGGCGGGGATGGCCGCTGCCCGCGCCGGGTATAATTTGGTGATATTGTGGAGACGCCTTTCTAAACGGTAGCTAAACCGCAGGTGAGAAGGCCGTTGGCGGCCCGTTGCCAACGAGGGACCGTTCGTCCGCGACGGCGCCATCCGCGATTCGCTACACTGTGCTCGCTGGCTTGCCCGCGCCCCGCGCGCCCTCCGACGCCCCCATCTTCGAGGAACGCCATGACCCTGCTGTTCTACTACACGCTTCTCATCATGTTCTTCTACACCATCGTGGCGGCCACGAGCCTGTCGGCCTTCTACGTGTCACGGCGGCGCACCTTCCTCTACGCCACCGTGGGCTTCGCGTTCTACTTCTTCGACGTCTCCCTCGTCTTTAAGGACAATTTCATCACCCCCGATGCCGTGTTCGAAGCCGCCTCGTTTTACGATGTGGGACACCCTTATACCTCCATCATCACCGGCGGCGGCGCGTTCCTCTTTCTGTGGCTGGCCGCCTGCCGCTACTGCCGGGAAGAACGCCCCGTCGTTCGCTTTGCGCCCGTGGCACTGTGGGCCGCGCTGTCGCTGGCCGCCTATCAGTTCATCGAGAACCCGCAATGGAGGGAGTTCATCTACTACAACCTGCGCGCTGTGCTGCAGCTGGCCTGCTACGGCCTGCTCGCCTGGTGGTACACGCACTCCCCCGACCCCGAGCGGCGCTCCATCATGAAGAGCCACCGCACCGCGTTCTTCTGGGCCATCGGCCTTACCTGCGGCATCATTCTGGAGAACGTGTACGTCCAGCTGATCTTCGACCCCGGCTCCATTCCCCGCGGCATGTGGGTCCTCGCCGAGCGCAGCCCCATGGAGAACCTCCTGTTCATCTGCTACGGCCTGGCGGTTCTGCGGGGCGCGTCGGTGTCCCTGCAGCTGCGAGCCCGCGAACTGCCCGAAGGCGACGATCCGCTGCTCGCGGAGTCCATCGACCGCCTGCTGCCTTTATATAGCCGCACCTACGATCTCTCCAAGCGCGAGGAGGAGGTGCTGCGGCACGCGCTCATGGGGAAGGACAACCAGAACATTGCAAGCGCACTGACGCTTTCCGCCGGCACCGTGAAGGTGCATATGCACAACATCCTGAAGAAGACCGGCCACGCCAACCGCGCCGAGCTGGCCGCCGACTTCTGGGAGCGCTGAGCAAAGGGCTTTCGCGAGGTTTTTGCTACATCTCGAGAACATGACCCCAAAGGGCCACATATTGTGCTAGAATTCCGTTTCGCTAACTAGATATAGTGAACCAGCGAGGCATTAACCGAACCGCAAACGACAAGGAGCCCACTATGGAGAACAAGATGATCGACGGCGTGAAGGTGGCCGTGAACTACGCTCAGGCCAGCGACGCCCCCGTGTCCGACGACGAGATCAAGGCCTATATCAAGCGCGCCTACGACAAGTACCCCCACGGGCAGCTGGAGTCGCTGACGCTTGACGTCGATGGCGAGGACGTCGGCATCCATTACGGGCTCGCGCCGGTGAAGTTCGACCGCATCCGCCGCATCACCGGTTACCTGGTAGGCACGCTCGACCGCTTCAACGACGCCAAGCGCGCCGAGGAGCACGACCGCGTCAAGCACGAGGTTCCCGCCTGCTGCAAGTAACCTGGCTTTTTCAACCCATAAAGAAAGGCCGTTGCGAGATGCTTTTCGCAACGGCCTTTCTTTTTTCGCAGTCTGAGAGCCTACAGCGGCAAGCGGCCTTCCAAAGCGCGGCCCAAGGTGACCTCGTCGGCGAATTCCAAGTCGCCGCCGACGGGAAGCCCGCTGGCGGGGCGCGTCACCCTCACGCCCAAGGGCTTGATGAGCCGCGCGAGATAGGCAGCCGTGGTCTCCCCTTCGATGTTGGGGTTCATGGCGAGCACCACCTCGGTCACGTCCTCGCGACCAAGACGCGCCATCAGCTCGGCGATGCGCAAGTCGCCGGGGCCGACGCCCTCCATGGGTGCCAGCACGCCGCCGAGCACATGGTAGACGCCGTTGAACACGGCCGTGCGCTCGATGGGCGGAATGTCGCGGGGCTCGCTCACCACGCAGATGACCGCGCCGTCGCGCTTGGAGCTGGCGCAGATCTCGCACAAATCGCCTTCGGCGTAGTTGAAGCAACGGGCGCAGAAGTGCACGCCCGCCTTCACCTCGCGGATAGCATCGGCCAGACGCAGCGCCTCGGCGGCGTCGGTGTTCAGGATCCAGTAGGCCATGCGCTGGGCCGACTTCGGTCCCACGCCGGGCAGACGCTCCAGCTCGTCGAGGAGCTTTTGAATGGAAGGTGCCGCTTGCACGAATGTCGCCTTGAGATGGAGACGGCCCGGCTACATCAGGCCGGGGATCTTCATGCCGCCCATGACGGCGTTCATGCGGGCGTTGGCCGCCTCGCTGGCGGCGCGCAGCGCCTCGTTCACGGCGGCGACGACCATATCCTGCAGCATCTCCACGTCCTCGGGATCCACGGCAGCGGGATCGATGGTGATGTCGGTGATGGCCATCTCGCCGGTGGCCGTGGCCTTTACCATGCCGCCGCCGGCCGAGGCCTCGAAGGTCATGGCAGCAATCTCCTGCTGAGCCGCGGCAGCATCGCGCTGCATCTTCTGGGCCTGCTTCATCATTTTCTTCATGTCCATGAAAGGGTCTCCTTTGCTGATTTGCGGGTCGCGCCCGACTGCTAACGTATTCTAGGGCATCTCGCCTTATCTCGCCTAGATGACTTCCTCGAAGTTGACGCCGTCGCCGAAGCCGAAGGCAAGCGAGGCGGCGAGGTCGGGCTCCTCGACGGGATTCGGGGAAGGCCCGGACACGGCATCGGGCTCGGGGGGAAGCGCGGAGGCGGACGGTGTTGCCATCGAAGGGGCCGGCGAGGGGGCAGGAGCGGACGCAGGCGCCGCAGGTGTCGCACCAGACGGCGCCGGCACCTGGGACGCATCCTCCCACGGGGGCACCTCGGAAGGAGCTGCGGAAGCGGCATTTGCGGGGACGCTCGGCGCCGGGGAGGTCGCTGCGCCTTGGGGCGAGGCGGCTCGGGCGGCGAAGGGGTCCTCGAGGGGGATATCCGCATCGTCGTAGGGGACGTAGTCGTCGTAGGGCGGCCGATCGTCATCGGGCGCGGGAGCCGGAGAGGACGCCGGCGCGGCGGCGGGAACGGGAACCGCGGGCGCGTTCACGCTAGAAGGCGCGCCGGACATCGGGCTCGCCGAAGCAGCGGAAGAGGCAGCGGACGGGGCAGGTACCGACTGAGCTACCGGTGCGGGTGCGTTAAATGCGGAAGCCGCGGCGGGGGCAGAGGCCATCGGAGCCGAGGCGCCGCCCTTGCGCAGCTCGAAGGGAATGTCCCCGTGGGCTTCACGGCGCAGAGCCTGGGCGAGCTCAGCCTGCACGTCGGGTTTCTGCACGGCGCGGAAGGCGAAGTCGTTCTCGGCGGGGAACTCGATGAGAAGCGCGCCCGCCGCCGCATCGAAGACCGCCTTGGTGTTCATGAACAGCACGCCGTAGGCCGCCTTGGACTTCTTCAGCGAGGCGAGAACACCGGCCCAGAGACGCTGAAGCGAGGCCATATTCGAGAGGGCGGCGGTGATTTCCGGCGATAAGGCGCCCGCAGCGGCCGAAGCGGGCGGTGCGGAAACGGGGGCGGATGCCGTAGACGGCGCGGGGGCAACGGCAGCAGAGGTCGCCGCGGCAGGGGCTGCCGCCGGGACAACCTCTTCCGTAGGGGCAGACCTTGGTCTGCCCTCCGCGAGCGAGGCGGGCGGGCTGTCGCACGGCGCTGACCCAGCTGGAGCCGAGGGGCGACCAAGGTCGCCCCCTACGAGGGCCGCTCCCGCAGGCACAACGGGCGCGGCAGCCACGACAGAGGCGCCGGCCAGCTGGCGCTCCAGGGTTTCCACACGCTCGGCCAGAGCCTCCAGCGTCACATCGGCATCGGGGCGCACCATGCGCGTCAGCGCGATCTCGAAGGTAAGCCGCGGGTTCGTGGACGTCTTCAGCTCGCCGGCTACATCCCCCAAAACGCCCAGAAGTCGCGCCAGACGGTCGACGCCGAACAGCGGCAGCTCCTGGATCAGCTCGCAGCGCGTCGTCTCGGACACATCGAGCACCACCTCGGGCCCCGCCACGGCCATGACGTACATGTTGCGCATGTGCTCGGCCAGATTCGCCACGAACTGGGCCATGTCGGCGCCGGTTTCCACGTACTCGGCCACCCAGCGGAAGCACGCCGCCGCATCGCGGGCGCCTATCGTCCGCACAATGTCGGCCAAATCCGTGGAGTCCACGGCTCCCAGCATCCGCTCGGCCACTTCCATGGTCACCGCACCGTCACCGAAGGCGATGAGCTGCTCCAGCGAGGTGAGCGCGTTGCGCATGCCGCCCTCGGCCCGGTGCGCGATGAGCTCGAGCGCCTCCCCCTCGAACTCCACGTTCTCGGCGGTGCAAATGGCACCCAGCCGCGACACCATGGCCTCGGTGGAGATGCGGCGGAAATCGAAGCGCTGGCAGCGCGAGTGAATGGTCTCGGGCACCTTCTGCGGATCGGTGGTGGCCAGGATGAACACCACGTGGCTCGGCGGCTCCTCCAACGTCTTCAGAAGCGCGTTGAAGGCGGCCGTCGAGAGCATGTGCACCTCGTCGATGATGTACACCTTGTAGCGCCCGCGGGTCGGCGCGAACTGCACGCGGCCGATGATCTCCTCGCGAACGTTCTCCACGCCGGTGCGGCTCGCGGCGTCCAGCTCGTAGACGTCCGGGTGCTCGCCGGCGGCGATCATCTCGCAATCGTCACAGGTGCCGTCGGGTGTGTCCGTGGGCCCCTTCTCGCACAAAAGCGCCTTGGCCAGAAGGCGCGCCGTGGTGGTCTTGCCGGTGCCGCGCGGGCCCGTGAACAGATAGGCGTGGCTCACCTTGTCCTGGGCGATGGCGTTTTTAATGGTGCGCTCGATGTGCTCCTGGCCGACCACGTCCTCGAAGATCTGCGGTCGGTACTTGCGATAGAGTGCCTCGGCCATGGCCTACTCCCCGTCTTTCTCCTCGGTCTCGGAAACCAGTGCCTGCGCGCCCTCGGCCGGCTGCGCGATCTGCTCGGCCGCCACCCGGCGCCGCGCCTCCGCCTTCGCCTCGGCCTCGGCGCGCATCACGCGCTCCTCGGTCAGCTCGCGCTGGTACTCGGCCTCGTTCACGCGCTCCTCGGCCTGGGCCACCGGATCGCCCTCTTTGGCGCGACGGCTCGTGAGAGCGGCCTTGATGACGCCGATGAAGGCCGGCGCCACGGACACGGCCACAATGCCCAGCACGATCACCTCGAAGTGCTCCTGCACCAGCGGAATGCCGCCGAAGAAGTATCCCACCAGTACGAACAGGCTCACCCAGGAGATGCCGCCGACGGCGTTGAAGAACGTGAACTTCCCGAAGTTCATGTGTCCGGTACCGGCAATGAACGGCGCGAAGGTGCGGAAAAACGGCATGAACCGCGTGATGATGATCGTGAGTCCGCCATAGCGCTCGAAGAAGTGATCGAGCTTGGCCATGCGCTCGGGCGTGAGCGCCTTCACCTTCCCCGAATCGATGATGCGGCTGCCGAACAGGCGCGCGATCCAATAGTTCGAGGTGTTGCCCAGAATGGCCGCCGCCCAGAACACGATGAGCGTGGCCCACACGTTCAAGCCGCCGCCGTCGGCGGAGAACACGCCCGCTGCGAACAGGAGCGAGTCGCCCGGCAGAAACGGGAAGAACACGAGCCCCGTCTCCACGAACACGATGAGGAACAGCGGCGTGTACACCCACACCGGGCCCAAAGCGATGATCCAGCCGGCGATGAAGCCGCGCGGGTCTTTCAAAAGGTTGATGAAAAAGTCGATGATGCCCACCGAGTCTCCAATCTGCAGAATAACGTAGAAGGCGGCGCGCCGCCGGCCCCATTGTATTTTCAGAGGTCACGGCAACGAGGCCCTGCGCAAAAGCGCCACGGTAATTTTACGTTGGCACCGCGGTGCGCCCTTCGCGCAAAAGTGCCTCGAATAGGTATGGGCGCTCGTCAGCGGTCCCTTATGGCTGCTTCCTCCCGGACCTGACCAGGTTCGGAACATGTCGCCGCCCATACCCATTCGAGGCACTCGAACTCGTAAGGCCTAAGTATAGGGGAAGCGCGCACGACTGGCGACGGCGCTCCCCTCCGGCAACTAAAAGTCCATAGGGCGCCCGCTAAAGACCGTCTGCGGGCATTTTCACTACGCGATCCTTGTTAAGATCTTCGTAAGGTCTTCGCAAAAACCGGGGGAATTGCTACTATTCTTTCGACCCTTAAACGTAACTCAAACACATCAGTCCCGAGGATGTCATGGCCCGATCCGATTACAGCCGCTACGACGACGAACCCAGACGCTCCCAAGGCGGCCTCTCTCTTTCCACGGGCCGCTTCGATGGCCGCTCCACTGGTGCCGCCCGTTCGTCTTCATCCTCCGATAACCGCCCGCGCAGCACCCGCCATAATCCCCTGCGCGACGAGTACCCCTCAAGTCGCGACCGGCGTCGCGAACCCGAGTCGGGACGCCGGCACTCGGGCGGCGAGCGCTCTGCACGCGGCGAGAGGCCCCGCGGCAATCAAGCGCCCGCCGGCAATCGCAGCGCCCAGGGGCGTTCGCGCAACGGCGCTCCCTCTGGCCGCGGCAGCCACGCCCCTCGCGCTGGCGCCGCATTCGCCCCCCAGATGCACACCCTCGCCCCGGCCGGCGGCTTCAGCCTCGCACGGGCGGCGATGGCGCTCATCGCCATCGCGCTGGCCGTCATCTTCGCCATGGCGCTTTTCCACATCGGTCCTTTCGCATCGGCCGCCGCCAAAGACGGCAGCAAGCACGTCGGTGTCGCCAGCGCCAACGCCGTGGGCAACAACGCTTCCTACTTCGCGCAGAACGTCGCCACCCAGGTAAGCCTCGCCCGCCCCGTCGAGCCGGAGCTGGCCCAGCTGCCCGCCTACACGCCGACCCGCGACGACCTCACCAACCTCGCCGGTCAGAAGGCCCCCTTCGCCTTCGCCCTCGGCAACGCGACCAACGACGCCGGCGAACAGCCCGCCGCGCCCGTGCTCTCCGACCGTTCCCTCGTGAGCTTGAACAACGCGCTCTCCTACTACGACAACAATGGCTATGAGGCCAGCTACCTCATCATGGATCTGGGCACGGGACGCGGCATTGCCGGCAACGTGGACGTGCCCATCTACGGCGCCAGCTCGTTCAAGGGCCCCTATTGCGTCTATGTGGTGAACAAGGAGTTCCCCAACGACATCGACCGCGCCTCATCTTCGCGCCTCACTCAGGTGGAAAACACCATTGTCTGGTCGGACAATTCCTCCTACGGCAAGCTGCGCCGCACCTACGGAAACGACGGCATGGAAGCATGGCTGGCCGAGGCCGGCGTCGATACGGCGCTGGTGAACGACACGTACTTCCCCACCTACACGGCACGCCAGTCGGCCCTCATGTGGTTGAAGATCTACGAGTACCTGACGACTGCCGACACCTCGGCAGCCCAGTGGCTCTCCGACACCTTCGGCAAAACCGAAGTCTCATTCCTGCGCAACGGCGCCCTGGGCACCACGAGCGCAGGGCACACCGACTACCTGCCGGAAGAGGGTTCCGGCGGCGAGGAGGGCGTGGAAGACGACGGAAGCGACGAGAAGGGCTCCGAGGAGAGCACGGCCGCCGACGGCTCCGAAGGCGACGGCCCCGTGCTCGCCGAAGACGCGGAGGGCGGCCAGGCGCTCATTGAAGAGGACAAGACCGTCGCGTCTATCGGCACGAACATCACCGTGCGCAACAAAGCCGGCTGGATCGACGGCCAAGACGACGACGCCGTGTGCGATTCGGGCATCGTCACGATCAACGGTCGCGACTACCTCATAACCATCATGACCAATGCGCCCGACTCGGCCGCCGGCGAGCAGGCCTTCGCCCACCTCGCCCGCACCCTGCTGGAAATCCGCGGCGACTTGGTGTAGGAGGGCCCGTGGCCGACGCTCCCGATAATCCTCTCGCTCCACGCACGCGACCGCCCTACTATGCCGGGGCACCCATCGAGTTCGCCGGCTATGTTGACGACTTCGACCGCACCATCTGCGCCATGGAGTTCTCGCTGGACGACGGCGCCTCCTGGACGGCCTACCCCACCGCCGCCGTGGACAAGAGCCGCGGCGTGAACTGGCGGTTCGTCTACACGCCCGAAGCCCCTGGGCGCTATCTGCTGAAGGTGCGACCCGTGACCGAGGACGGCGAGCCCTCCGCGCTCGTGGCCGGCTTCGCCTTCGAGGCGCTGCCCGCCGGGGGCACTTACGGGGATGCGCGCATCCGGGCCGTGGGCGGCTCGTTCAAGGACGCGCGCATCTTCCGCTCGCGGGAGCTCGCGAACCTCACCGGTGAAGAGGCGGCCTTCCTCTCGGGTGCCCTCGGCATCGCCACCATTTACGACCTGCGCACGGCCGCCGAAGTGGCGGCGCATCCGGAGCCCTATATCGTGGGCATGCGCACCGTGGCCCTGGAGCCCTCCACTGAGCATCGCCGCAAGGATTCCGACAAGCGCCTGATCGCCGGCGTCATCGAGCGCTACGGCGAGCCCGAGGAGCGCATGGCCGCGAACTACCGCCGCTACGTGCGCGAGTATCCGCTGGTGGGGCAGGCCCTGCGCTCCATGGCCGCCGAGGGACGCCCCGCGCTCATCCACTGCGTGAACGGCAAGGACCGCACCGGAGTGCTATGCGCCACCTTGCTGCGCGCCACCGGCGCCGACGAGGACGCCATCATGGAGGACTACCTGCGGGTGAACACCGACCACGCCGACCTCATCGCGGAGGAGGCCGCGCACCTCGACGGCGGCATGACCGACCACGAGCGCGCCATCCTGATGTCGTTTCTGGAAGCGCGCCCGGCCTACCTGCGCGCCTACTTCGACGAGATCGACCGCCTCTACGGCAGCTTCGCCACCTACCTGCGCGAGGGCCTGCATCTCACCCCCGAAGCAATCGAGAGCCTCCGCGCCCTGGTGGCCTAGAACGAGAAAGGGCGCCCGCAACGCGGGCGCCCTCGCAGAGGCCAATAACCAAAGCTTACAGGATGCGCAGGCTCACGTCCTTCAGCTGGCGGCCGGTGACGGCACTCGGAGCGCCCGTCATGGGGTCGCTCGCGCTGCTCGTCTTCGGGAAGGCGATGACGTCGCGGATGGAGTCCTTGCGGGCCAGAAGCATCACGAGGCGATCCAAGCCCAGCGCGATGCCGCCGTGCGGCGGGGCGCCCAGCTCCAGCGCGCGGATGAGGTGGCCGAACTTCTCGTCGATCTCATCATCGGTCAGCCCCACGACGCGCAGGATGCGGCGCTGCTCCTCGGCGTTGTGGATGCGGATGGTGCCGCCGCCCACCTCGAAGCCGTCCATGACCAAGTCGTAGGAGTAGCTGCCGCAGGCCAGCGGATCGCTCTCGATCTTGTCCAGATCCTCCTTCAACACATGGGTGAAGGGATGGTGCTCGGCAGCGTACTTCTTCTCGTCCTCGTCGTAGCGGAACATGGGGAAGTTCACGACCCACAGCAGCGCGTGGCCCTCGCGGGGGATGTTCATGGCGTCGGCCATGTGCAGGCGCAGGGCGGAGAGCACCGCGTTGGCGATCTCGGGCTTATCGGCCGCGAACAGCAGAAGGTCGCCGGGCTCCACTTCCATCTCGGCCTTCAGGGCCGCCCACTCCTCGTCGGTGAAGAACTTCTTGATGGGGCTCTTCTCCTGGCCATCGGTGGTGAACGCCACCCAGGCCATGCCCTTGGCGCCGTTGGCCTCGGCGATGCTGGCGAGCTTCTCCACCTCGCCGCGGGACCAGTCGCCGGCACCCTTGACGTTGATGGCCTTCACCACGCCGCCGGACTGGGCCACGCTCGCGAACACCTTGAAGCCGGTATCCTTCACAATGTCGGTGATGTCGTGGAGCAGCATGCCGAAGCGCACGTCGGGGCGATCGCAGCCGTACAGGCGCATGGCGTCGGCGTACTGCATCTTCTGCAGCGGGAAGGCGACGTCGGTCACGCCCACGGCCTTCAAGGTCTCGGCCATGACGCCTTCCATCATGTCGCACACATCGTCGCCCTCGACGAAGGACATCTCGATATCTACCTGGGTGAACTCGGGCTGGCGATCGGCGCGCAGGTCCTCGTCGCGGAAGCACCGGGCGATCTGGTAGTAGCGCTCCACGCCGGCGCACATGAGCATCTGCTTGAACTGCTGGGGGCTCTGGGGCAGAGCGTAGAACTTGCCCGGGTTCGGCCGCGACGGCACGATGTAGTCGCGGGCGCCCTCGGGCGTGGAGTTCGCCAGAATCGGGGTCTCGATCTCCAGGAAACCGCGCTCGTCGAGGGCCCGGCGCATGGCCTGGGTCACCGTGTGGCGCAGCTTCAGGTTGGCGAGCATCTCCGGGCGGCGGATGTCCAGGTAGCGCCACTTCATGCGCGTGATCTCATCGGTCTCGATGCCATCCTCAATGGAGAAGGGCGGCGTCACCGACGTGTTCAGCACCTGTACCGCATTGGCCAAAACCTCGATCTCGCCCGTGATCATATTCGGGTTGATCGCCTCCGGTGCACGCTCGCGCACGCGCCCGGACACCTTCAGCACGTACTCGCGGCCCAAGTGCTCGGCCGCATGGAAGTCCTCCTCGCTCACGCAATCGGGATCGACCACCACCTGAGTATAGCCATCACGGTCGCGCAGGTCGATGAAGATGAGGCCGCCGTGGTCGCGAGTGTGCCACGCCCAACCGCACAAAGTCACCTCTTGGTTCACATCAGTCGCACGCAGCTGCCCGCAGGTGGCGGTATGCATGCAATATTCGTTGCGGAAGTCTTCCATAGTCGTTTCGTTGCTCCTAGGGGTCAAAAATCACGTGCCCGTAATCGTACCGCATTGCAGGCGCGCAAGCTAGCTTTCAGCGCGTTCAGCAACGGAAAAGCGCACAGACGGCAGCAAAAAGCCCCCGTCGCTCTCGCGCAGCGACGGGGGCTGAGCAATGCACGATCGGTTCTTATCCTTTGATTAGATCGCGCAGCACGTACTGGAGGATGCCGCCGTTTTCGTAGTAGCGGCCCTCCGTGGGCGTGTCGATGCGCACGGTGGCATCGAAGGTCACGGCGCTTCCATCGGGCTTCTCGGCCGTCACCTTCACGACAGCCGGGCTCGGCAGCCCCGCCGAGAAGTCGATGGGCGTCACCGTGATGGTCTCGGAGCCGTCGAGGCCCAGCGTCTCCGCGTTTTGCCCCTCGATGAACTGCAGCGGCAGGATGCCCATGCCGATGAGGTTGGAACGATGGATGCGCTCGAAGCTCTCCGCGATGGCCACGCGCACGCCGAGCAGCATCGGGCCCTTGGCCGCCCAGTCTCGGGACGAGCCACTTCCGTACATCTTGCCCGCGAGCACCGCCGCCGGCGTGTCGGAGGCGGCGTAGTTCTCGGCAGCATAATACAGAGGCGTGATCTCGCCGGTGGTAAAGTCGCGGGTCCAGCCGCCCTTGCGGCCGTCCGCCAGCTTGTTCTGCAACTTCACGTTCGCGAAGGTGCCGCGCATCATCACCTCGTGGTTGCCGCGACGGCTGCCGTAGGTGTTGAAGTCGGCCGGGACCACGCCATGGGCCTCCAGGTACTCGGCCGCCGGCATGTCCGGCGCGATGGCGCCGGCCGGCGAGATATGATCAGTCGTGATGAAGTCGCCGAAGTTGCCGAGCACGCGGGCGCCCTCGATGGCATCCTGGCCCGCAACCTCGCGGGCCATGCCGTCGAAATAGGGCGGCCGGCGCACGTAGGTAGAGCCGTCGTCCCAAGCGAAGGTATCGCTCGGCTCGGCGCCCAGGGCCTGCCACGCGGCGTCGCCCTCGAACATGTTTGCGGCACCCTGCTCGTACAAGTCGGCCGTCACGAACTCGTCCACAAGAGCGGCCACCTCATCGGCGGCGGGCACGATGTCGGCATAGAACACGGGATTGCCCTCAGCATCCGTGCCAAGGGGATCCTTCTCCAGATCGATGTCCATGGTGCCGGCGATGGCGTAGGCGATGACATTGGCCGGCTGCATCAGGTAGTTCTGCGACACGTCCGGCGAAATGCGGCCCTCGAAGTTGCGGTTGCCCGACAGAACGCTGGCCAGTTCGATGTCGTCGGCCACGGCATGCATGGCCTCGGACAGAGGGCCCGAGTTGCCAATGCAGCTCATGCAGCCGAAACCGCAGGTATAGAAGCCCAGCTGGCGCAAGGGATCAGTAAGCTCCGCCCGCTCGAGCAGAAGCTCGGTGGCGCGGCTACCGGGAGCCAAGATGGTCTTCACCCAGGGTGCCGGCGCAAGCCCGCGCTCGGCGGCGTTGCGCGCCATGAGGCCCGTGGCCAGCATCATGGCCTGGTCGGTAGCCGTGGTGCAGCTCGTCACGGCGGCGATAGCAATGGCTCCGTGGGTCAGCTCGTAGTCCTCGCCGTCAACTTCCACATGCACCGTCGCATCGTCGAGGCCGCGCTCGGCGCAGATGGCGCGGAAGCGCTCGCCGGCCTTGGCGAGCGGAATGCGATCGTGGGGGCGCGAGGGGCCCGCCAGAGAAGGTTGAACCGTGGAAAGATCGAGCTCGATCACCTCGGCATAGGTGCGCGGCGCCGCCTCGGGATCATTCCAGTAGCCCTGGGCCTTCGCGTAGGCTTCAACCAGAGCCACCTGCTCGGCGCTGCGGCCCGTGAGGCGCAGGTAGTCCAGGGTGCGGTCGTCCACCGGGAACAGCGTGCAGGTGCAGCCGTACTCCGGGGTCATGTTCGAGATGCAGGCGCGCTGGGTGGCGGAAAGCGCCGCCACACCGGGGCCGAAGCATTCCACAAAGCAGCCCACCACACCGCGCTCGCGCAGCATTTGTGCGAACGTCAGCGACACGTCCATGGCCGACACGCCTTCGGACAAGTCGCCCGTCAGCTTCACGCCGATGACGCGGGGCACAAGCGTCGTGATGGGTTGGCCCAGCGCGGCCGCCTCCGCTTCGATGCCGCCCACGCCCCAGCCGAGCACACCGATGCCGTTGGCCGTGGGCGTATGGGAGTCGGTGCCCACAAGCGTATCGAAGTACACCACGGGCGTGCCATCGGCGCCGGTAAGGCCGGCGGGAGACTCCATGACCACGCTGGCGAACTTCTCGATGTTCAGCTGGTGGCAGATGCCCTGTCCCGGCGGCACGATGCGCACGTTCTCGAAGGACTCCTGGGCCCACTTCAAAAAGTCGTAGCGCTCGCCATTGCGCTTGAACTCCAGCTTCATGTTCTCATCCATGCAGCCGTCGCACCCGGCCACATCCGCGATGACCGAATGGTCGATGACCAAATCGCACGGCACTTGGGGATTAATTTTCTTCGGATCGCCGCCCAGATCGGCGCAGGCCTCGCGCATGACGGCGAAATCGACGAACACCGGCACACCCGTGAAGTCCTGGAACAACACGCGCGCCGGCGAGAACTCCACTTCCTCGCCCGTCTGGCCCGCCAAGCCGGCAGTTACGATGCGCTCGGCCATGGCCTGGGCCTCTTCGGGCGTGCGCCCGCAGCGCAGCGCATTCTCCAAAAGCACGGTAAGGGAGTAAGGCAGCTGCGCCGCCCCCTCTATCTCGCTCACCGGGTAATAGGTGTAGGCCCCATCGCCCACCTTCAAAGAAGCTTCAAAGCTCATGCAACAATCTCCTTGGAACTAGGCAACATTCTCGATGATTTGGTTGGCACGGCGCTTGAGCATGCCCTTGCCGTTCTCGGCATCGAAGCGCATACGATCAGCCAGGGCGCTTTTCACAGACCCGTCCAGCTTCCCCTGGGAGAAGTCGATGACCGCCAGAAGCATATCCTGGAATTCCAAATCGCCGTGATAGCACTGGATGCCCTCGTCGATGAGAGGCCATACTTTTTCCGAGCGTTTCTCGGTCGTCGCACCCAGCTTGCACAGAAAGCGCATGGCGGCCAAACGCAAAGGACCGCTGTCCTCGTCGAACAGGGCCGCCTCGGCGCCGGGGATGGCCTTGTCGCAGGGCCGAGAGTCGAAGGGCACGACGTAAGTCAGCGCATCAAGACATTCCCAACGCGTCTGAGCCTCAGGGCGCTCCAATGCGTCGACGAGATCGGACGCGAAAGGCACGAGTATTTCAGGATTCTCAGCAGCCACGCCTGCAATGACCTTCGCTGCCTGCTGGCGGCCGCGGCGGCTCCCATCGGAAAGAGCCTCCACCAACTCCTTCAGCTTCGCCGAATCCTTCAGCGCCTCCTCAACGCGCTTCTTATCTTCAGGGGTCTCTGAACTCAAGGGAAACCTCCCTTTCCTGACGAGCCTTACGGCTCTGTCATCGACGCCAGTTTTCCAGAAAACATTATACGCGTCCTTATATTTTCAAAGAAAGAAGCCGTTCCCATTTCACGGTTAAGGGCGCACAAAAACAAAAAGACGCCCGCATGGGCGTCTCGAAAGCACGCTTCCTCAGTAGAAGCTATCTCATAACTTGTGAGCACAGAAAAAGCGCCCCCTGCGAGCGGAACGACCTGTCCTCCCGCGGCCTGGCGCCGCAGTACTTTCGGCGAGGTGGGGCTTAACTGCCGAGTTCGGAATGGGATCGGGTGATCCCCCACTCCATGGTTCCGCTCGCGGGAGGCGCTCCCGCGGCAATCGTCTTGCCGTCCGAGGGGCCCGGGGATCCCCCGCGCCACCCTGGCGGTTGCATGCGCGCGACACGTCCATCTCTCGATCTCGATCGTAGTCTTGGCAATGAAGAAGAGCTCGGGCTATTAGTAGCGCTCGCCTGAGCAGGTCGCCCTGCTTGCAGCTGCGCCCTATCGACCAGATAGTCTATCTGGGCCCTTACCGGAAAGGGAGCTCATCTCGGAGGCGGCTTCCCACTTAGATGCCTTCAGCGGTTATCCGTGCCGGACGTAGCTAGGCGGCGGTGCCGTTGGTCGACAACCGCGTCACCAGAGGTCCGTCCACCCCGGTCCTCTCGTACTAGGGGCAGATCTCCTCAACTCCCTTGCGCCCGCGGAGGATAGGGACCGAACTGTCTCACGACGTTCTGAACCCAGCTCGCG
>OLNR01000211.1_pt1 | contig 55230 bp, 38 predicted proteins | sample 1672231 | NCBI WGS metagenome assembly OLNR01 (sample SAMEA3136662, study PRJEB25190) | human gut metagenome
CATGGAAATGTTAAAACCATATCTTTGTGACTAATCAGTAATAAAAGTAAATGATTTACTTAGAAAAAGGGCTGACCTGTTTAAGGGTTCAGCCCTCTTTTTTACTCCATTTATTTTACTTCAATGATCTCAACGGTCTCAATCGCCTGTTTCATCAGCTCATCGATCTTCTCATTCAGATTCTCTTCCGAACGGCGGATCACATCAATATTCGGCTTGGTTACCGGATGTTTTGCCACGAAGATCGTACAGCAGTCTTCGAACGGCTGGATCGAGGTCTCATAAGTATCGATTTTTTCTGATACATCCACGATCTCCTGCTTGTCGAATCCGATCAGTGGACGGTATACAGGCATCGTACATACATCGTTTGTTGCTGCAAGACTCTGCATGGTCTGGCTTGCCACCTGTCCGATACTTTCCCCTGTGATCATACCTAAGCAGCCATCCTCTTTTGCAAAATGTTCTGCGATACGCATCATGTATCTTCTCATAATGATCGTCAGCTCATCATGTGGGCATTGATCGTAGATATAAAGCTGGATATCCGTAAAGTTGACGACATGCAGCTTGATCGGTCCGGAATATTTTGCCACTTTCTTTGCAAGATCCACAACTTTTTGTTTTGCACGTTCGCTTGTATACGGCGGCGCATGGAAGTAAGTAGCCTCAAGGCTTACTCCACGTTTGGATACCATGTATCCTGCAACCGGGCTGTCGATACCGCCGGATAACAGAAGCATCGCCGAACCATTGGTTCCGACCGGCATTCCGCCTGCTCCCGGAATGATCTGTGAATATACGTAAATCTCATTCCTGACTTCTACGTTCACCATAACATCCGGATGATGTACATCTACTTTGATTCCGCTTTCCGGGAATGCGTACAGGATCGCTTCTCCAAGGTCACGGCTGATCTCCATAGAGTTCAGCGGATAAGACTTTTTGGCACGTCTGGACTCTACTTTAAATGTAAAGTTCTTATCTGGATACATCTCATCCATATATGCGACAACATCTTTTTTCAGTTCCTCGAATCCTTTGTCCTCCATACGGACAACCGGACAGATTCCGACCAGACCGAATACTTTCTTCAGATGTTCCACAGTCTCATCGTAATCATAATCTCCTTCACAGTCTACATAGATTCTTGCCTGTGATTTGTGTACATCGAACTGTCCGTCTACATCTTTTAATGCATAACGCACCTGGCGCACCAGTGCGTCTTCGAACAGATGACGGTTCTTTCCCTTAATTCCAATCTCTCCATATTTTAATAAAAATGTATGAAATCTCATCTTCTGATTCCTTTCCTGATTTCTTTCTCTTTTATCGTGATCTACTTAATGTCTGGTATATCTTCTAAGCATCGGTACTATATTATATAGTGCATCGAGCGTATAGTCAATCTCTTCCAGTGTAGTAAATTCTGACATACTAAACCGAAGCGTCGCATCCAGAAACTCCTGTTTTGCCCCGATTCCTTTTAACACACCGCTGATCTGCGGATGGTTGGACGCACATGCCGATCCGGATGACACATAGATTCCTTTATCTTCCAGCGCATGTAATAGCACTTCACTTCTGATCCCTGCGATTCCTACACTGATAATATGCGGTGCCGACGTCTCATCGTATAAACCATGGATCGTTGTATTCTCGATCTTTTCCACGCCTTCGATGAAATGCTGTTTTAACGCCCGCATCTTCTCCACTTTTTCATCGAGGTTATCGTAAATCGTCTTTGCCGCCAGGGAAAGTCCTGCGATTCCCGGTACATTTTCCGTTCCGGAACGCATGTCATGCTGCTGGCCGCCGCCGTAAACGATCGGGCGGATCTTTACATTTTCACCGATGTATAATGCACCCACGCCCTTCGGTCCGTGGATCTTGTGACCGCTGATGGAGCACATATCTACCTTCAGTTTCTTCGGGTAGATCTTGTATTTTCCAAATCCCTGTACCGCATCGACATGGAATAAAATGTCTCTATTATATGCCTTTACGATACTTGCCGCTTCCTGAATCGGCTGTACGGAACCCACTTCGTTGTTCACATACATGATCGATACCAGGATCGTATCTTCACACAGCGCTTCTTTCAACGCATCCAGACGGATTCTTCCGTACTGGTCTACCGGAAGATAGGTCACACGGAATCCTTCTTCTTCCTCAAGAAAACGCATGGTGTTGATGATTGCCGGGTGCTCGATGGATGATGTGATCAGGTGGTTGCCTGCACGCTTATTCGCTCTTGCCGCGCCGATCAGTGCCATATTGTCACTCTCCGTACCGCCGGAAGTAAAATACACTTCCTTTTCCTGTACCTTCCAGAGTCTGGCAAATGTTTCTTTTGCTTCTTTTATATATTTTTCTGCTTCCACACCTTTGTTATGCATAGAAGACGGATTGCCATAGTCTTCACACATGACCTTCTGCACCAGTTCCCCGACGCTTCGGTATGCCATGGTAGTCGCCGAATTATCCAGATATACTTCCTTCATTTCTTCACTTCCTGTACTCTTCATTCTTAGTATTAGATTATGTTTCTACCCTTCCAGATGGAACATCAGAACCGAAAGCATCGTAAGTCCTGCAGTCTCTGTCCGAAGGATTCTCTTGCCAAGTGTCACCGGATTTGCCCCGGTTTTCATGGCAAGTGCTACTTCTTCTTCCTCAAAGCCGCCTTCCGGTCCGATAAAGATGCCGACCGACTGCCCCGGTCTGATTCCTGCGATGATCTGCTTCGTCTCTTCCATCCCTTTTGCCAGTTCGTATGGGATCAGGACAACGTCCAGTTCTTCTGCCTGCTTCAATGCCTGCGCATAAGTGCATACTTCTCCCACCTCAGGAATAATACCTCGTCCTGCCTGCTTCGCCGCACTGACCGCAATCTGCTGCCAGCGTTCGACCTTCTTCTTCGCCTTCTTCGCATCCAGCTTGACCACGGCTCGCTTTGTCGCCACCGGGATTACCTGATATGCGCCGAGTTCTACCGACTTCTGCACGATCAGTTCCATCTTGTCCTGCTTTGGAAGTCCTTGGAACAGATAGATCTTTGATGCAAGCTCGCTCTCGTCCTGCTTTTTCCCCAGTATCTTAAGCACTGCCATATCTGCTTCATAGGATTCCACTGCACACAGGTACTGACTGCCTTCTCCGTCATTTACCGTAAGTTCTTCACCGGTCTTCATGCGGAGTACATTCTTCATATGATTGACGTCGCCGCCCTCTACGTAGATCTTTCCTTCCTTCACCTGCTCCGGTGACACAAAAAAATGTTGCATATCGAATCCTCTAATTCTTTCTTGCCGTTACAGATACCCATTCACCCTGGTGGTTCACTTCCAGAACTTCGAGGCCTGCTTTCTTCACAGCTTCTACGACCACTTCTTCTTTATCTTCGATGATTCCGCTTGTGATATAGATACCGCCCTTTTTCAACTGGTGGATGATCACAGGTGTCAGCGGTACCAGTACATCTGCCAGGATATTTGCTGCTACGATATCGTATTTCTCATAACCGACCTTATCCTGTACTTCTTTATCATCAATGATATTACCGATCATGACTTCATACTGGTCTCTGCTGATTCCGTTGTTGTCCATATTCTCGTAGGTTGCATCGATCGCACACGGATCCAGGTCTGTTCCTACCGAATGCTTTGCGCCGAACTTTAACGCCAACATTCCAAGGATTCCGCTTCCACATCCAACGTCTAAGATCTCTGTATCTTCTGTCACATATTTCTTAAGCTGGCGGATGCAGAGCTGTGTGGTCTCATGCATACCGGTTCCGAATGCTGTGCCCGGATCGATATGGATCACCATCTTGTCGCTGTCTTTTGCCTCTACATTCTCCCATGAAGGAATGACAAGAATGTCATCAATATAGAACTGATGGAAATACTGCTTCCAGTTATTTACCCAGTCTACATCTTCTGTCTGGGACTCCTCGATCGTACAGTCTCCCACATTCAGATAACTTCTCATCTCTTCTAATTCCTGTCTGACCTTCAGTAACATCTCATGCTTGTCTACTTCTTCATCCAGATAGAATGTCAGGTATGCACATCCGTCATCTTCCGGCATATCCGGCAGGATGTCTACGAACATCTGCTCTTTGTCAGACTGTGTAAGCGGGATCTTATCTTCGATCTGCACTCCTTCGATTCCAAGATCAGCAAGCATGCTGCTGACGATATCTTCTGCCTCTGTTGTTGTCTTCAGACGAAACTGATTCCATTTCATATATATTTCTCCTTTATCTCATCTTGTTTAAGACCTCCCCGGGTCTTATATCATCTTCGTTTACATTCATTGCTTATTTTAACACCTGTTGTCTTTAAAGTAAATGTACTTCTTTCGCTAAAACAATGTTAAGAAAATAACGATTCTTGTTCATACCGTGTTAAGATCCATCCGTTTCTCTTTATCTTCTTACCAAAAGTCCATACAATGTACCCGGAAGCAAAATTCCACATCATATATAACATCAATATATAAAAACATTGACAAGGAGGACTTTGACTTATGAATATTGGCATTTTAATTCTTATGATCGTCGGTGGGGGTGTCGGAATTCTATCATCACTATATATTGCGTTCAGCTTTCCGGCCATGATTATCTGGAAAATTTATCGCAAAATCCGTCATGGATATAAACTTACATACTAATCATCTATTTTATGGCAGTGTTCAGATCCTGTTCTACTTCATTTAGTTCTGACAGGATCTCCTCCTGCTGTTTGTCAAATAACAGTTTCTTATTATACTGATAATACTTATCACAGTCATTTTCCTTTAAGAACTGAATACTATAATAGTTCGTGTTAAGTTCTGTAACAAAAGAAACCATCTCCTGACTGTCCCCAAATGCATCTTCCATAAATTCAAATGCATGTTCCAATGCGGAAAGTGTACGTTCTGTCAGTTCTTCTCTCTCTGCCACTTCATTTCCAAACACCTCTTTTATACGTTCAAATGCTCCCTCTCCTTCCAGATGTTCTTCTTTTGCAAGCTGTTCGTAAGATTCCAGTTTATCCAGCACCTGTTTTCTTACATGCTCGTCCTGCTTTGTCATCTGTTCTTCTTTCCGTAATTTTTCATATTGCTCTCTGGCTTCACAGACGACAAGATCCATTTGCAGATTGGATTTATATAACTTCAGATATTCATATATCATTGTAACCAGTCTGTCTTTTAGGAAATATTCTTTGAAGCAGCTTCCCAGACGGCCGATCAACATATTTACAACACTGAACCTCTCATCAAATGCTGCATATCGAAGTCTCTCCAGCGTATCCCTGGTATAGACACCTTCAATAATCTTCTCAAGACCATAATCTTTTTTATACTTATGATACAGTTCCAGATAATTGGCAAAATCTTTTGCGATCTTCCAGTGCTGGATATACTGATGTACAACCTCTCTGTCCGCTTTCTTTCCAAGCTTTTCATAAGTCTTCAGAAGCTGTGACAGATCTTCCCAGCCTCTGGCTGTTGCAAAGACCTTTCCATCTACCGTCGTCTCCATCCGGTAAAAATAGTCTCTCCTGATCTCAAGATATGCCAGAATCGCCGGATGAATATCTGCCCGGTATGCATATTCTTTCCATACATCATAATTCACATCTACATCGATCTTCTTGATTCGATCCAATGTTACCACATCAAAATCCCGTACCGACTTATTGTACTCCGGCGGATTACCTGCCGCTACAATGATCCATCCTGTCGGAATCTTCTGATTACCAAATGTCTTACACTGCAAAAACTGTAACATTGTCGGAGCCAGAGTCTCAGACACGCAGTTGATCTCATCAATGAACAGAATTCCTTCTCTAAGTCCTGTCTCTTCCATCTTATCATATACCGAAGCGATGATCTCACTCATCGTATATTCTGTAACCGAGTACTCTTTCCCATCGTACATCTTCTTTTCAATAAACGGAAGTCCGACCGCACTTTGTCTGGTATGATGTGTGATCGTATAAGATACCAGTGCGACTTTACACTCCTTTGCCACCTGTTCCATAACCTGTGTCTTACCGATTCCCGGAGGCCCCATCAGGAGAATTGGTCTTTGTCTTATTGATGGGATCATATAATCTCCATATTCATCTTTGGCAAGATATGCCTCTATCGAATCTTTGATTTCTTTTTTGGCTCTTTTTATATCCATTGTATTCCCTTCTTTTGCTGTTATTTATTTCATCTGATCAGAAATCCAGATCTTCTTCCAGGATGATCTTTATTGCCCAGGGCGGAACATCTACATCTTCATAGTCTTCCTCCATGAACACAAATGCCGTCTCATATACAGGCCTTTTCGCCGGATAGATTCCCCGGCCATCCGTAAAATAGATCATTCCCCGTAAATGTTCAAATGTATGCTGGCGGACCAGTTCATCCACATACGAGAATGCCGGCCTGAAATCCGTTCCGCCTTCGCCTTTTAATTCCAGTTTGTCCATGTATTCTTTCAGCTCTTCTTCGCACGTGATCTTCTGATCCGTCTGAACCTGATCATCACATTGAATGATATGAATGTTCACTTTTCGGAAAAAGCTGTCGTTTTCACTTAATACGCCGTAAGTCTCCTCCAGAAATTTTTTCACCAATTCTCCCGAACAGGACATCGATGTATCGATCACAATAACAAATTCTTCTACCTTCTGAACTTCTTTCCATTCCTGTGGCTCGATCAACGGCATATTCCCATACATAGTTAATCCATAACTGTAGAAAGTATAATCAAAAGAATCCGGATCCACCGTCATCTCTTCTTTTAACACCGAAAATTTTCTTAAAAATTCCCGGTAATCCATTCGCTCCCGATTTTCTACTTTCACCTGATCGATCAGACTTTCGGATGTCTGTGATGCTTCTTTGGAAAATGTCTCCATCTCTGTCTCCATACGCTCACTGATATCCTGCCAGCGGTTTTCAATCTGATTCTGTCTTTTTTTCTCCTCAGCTTTTGGCCAGTAACTGTGATCGTCTACCCGGAAATCCACCTCCAGTTGTTCAAGCTGCTTTTGTGTCAGCGCTTTTTTCCTCAGCACTTCATATATTCGTTCTGCCGTAAGCGTTTTCATTTCTTTTTTCAGTTCACGGTACATTTCTCTTCTTGGGAACGACCTGGCCTTCATAACACACCGATACTGTAATTCATCGATGATCGATTCCACAGCAATATCACATGACAGATGATAAAGCCGTTCCTCTCTTCCTTTTCTGCGGATCATATGGCGAAAAATCCCATGCAGCACCAGATGCAGGTAGATCCTGTTCACCATCACTCGGTCTTCCCTGAACAATCCCCCGAGATATTGTGGATCATAATACAGATACAGTCCGTCTGTTCCCATACCTTCCGCCCCCGTATCAAGTACAAACGGAAGACTGGATAATGCTACATCCAGGAACCGCATCTTCATATACAGTTCATTCCTTGCCATAACAAGAATCTTACGGCTTATATTTTCCAGGCGGTCCTTTTCTATGGTTTCTCTGTTATTTTCTATCTTTTCTCTGTCCATTGCTTTTCTTCTCTACTTGTTTTATAAATACTCTATAGCTCAAATGTCTTTTTCTTCTTTGGAAACTGATCCTTTCTGATATCCATAAAAATACTCAGAATTTCTGTTTTGCTACCTTCTGCCGCGAAATCCATTCCCGCCTGTAAAGATTGTTCTGTCCATAATTTTCTTCTTTGCAGGAACCGGATTCCTTCCACCTCTTCCTGCTTCACCGTCCATTTTGCCACCGCAGTCATGTGCTTTTTTAAGTATTCTTCATAACCTTGTCTGTTCTTATCTGAAAGTTCTGCCGGGAACCGCAGGCGGTTCAGTGCCAGTTCCACTGCCGTCTCCTCTGTGTCTTCCGCAACCGTATGATAAAACATCTCATCATATTTTCGATAGTCCAGTTCACGGTCATAAAAACACTGACGATAATATCCGCCTGCCCCGTGATGATGCGTTTCCAGTATTCTTGCAGGGGTGTTCTCCACCGCCTCTTCATAATGCTCCGGAAAGAGTAGTTTTGCTTCCTGTCCTCCTTCAGGCGCATGTAGATATATCCTCATCTGGTACCGCATCTCTTCTACAATCGACTTCAGACAGCTCTTTTTTCCGTCCTGAAGATATATCTCTACTTCTTCCAGATGGCAGCCTGTAAGTGCACCACCTCCCATATCCAGAAGTCTGTTGCCAAGTACTAATTTTCTCAGATTCCGGCACCTGTAAAATGCATATCTTCCAACTTCTTTAAGTTCCAACGGCATCCATATTTCCTCAACTGAAAGATTTCTGGAAAATGCATAATCTTCCAGTATCGTGACCGGCTCACCTTCTATCTCATCCGGCAGCACCACATAACTGTCATTTCCATAATATTCAGTGATCATCATACCCTTCTCTGTTTTTTTATAACGGATTTCTGAGCTGATCATATTGTCTTGCTTTTTATTATTCATGTTAATAAATCTGTTATCATTGATATCCATGTCTGTTCTTATGCTTCTTTCATTGTCTTTTATCTATTTCTGCCTGTTCTCTTTCTTTCCTATACTACTATGATTCCCTAGCATTTGCAAGGCGTGGCCGTTTCAACTCTGCAATGTACACATTCTCACTTTTTTACTGTTTCACTTCCATTTCGTTCAAAATCTTCACAGAGTTTTCACTTCTTGCGGCCATATAATAGCATAACTCCATATTTCCGGCATATACATATACAAATCCTTCTCTCGGAGTTCCTATGCCCCGGTTACATACTATGTTTCAAACTTATTATTCCTCTTATAAACCGCTGATTCTTTTATTCTTTTTTTCGCTTTGTTTCTTTGCAGGCGGACAGATTGCCAGGATCTTTCCGTCTGCCTCTGAAACCACCAGTGGCGCACTGTCCACCATTCTACCTGCCACAGAAAACTGGGGACTAAGTTTTCAGGAAGACGGCAAGGTACCTGTCGGCAATGCCTCGTTTGATGAACTACAGCAATATCATGCCTACTATGCTCAAAACACCTCTCAAAAAGTCATCTATCTTACTTTCGACTGCGGTTATGAAAATGGAAATACTCCAGCCATTCTTAAGGCATTAAAAAAGCACCATGCTAAAGCTACCTTCTTTGTTGTCGGGAACTTTCTGCGTGATAATCCTGATCTGATAAAACAAATGTTAAAAGAAGGCCATACCGTCGGCAATCATACCTTCCATCACCCTGATATGTCTCAGATTGCAACTAAAGACACATTCGCAAAAGAACTCGGCAATGTCGAAACGCTATACAAAGAAGTCACCGGCAAAACCATGACACGTTTCTATCGTCCGCCTCAGGGAAAATACAGCACCGAGAACCTGCAGATGGCCAAAGATATGGGATACCATACTTTCTTCTGGAGTCTTGCCTATGTTGACTGGCTGGCAGACGCACAGCCTTCCAAAAATGAAGCATTTGGAAAACTGCTTGGACGTATCCATCCAGGTGCCATTGTACTGTTACATAATACCTCTAAAACAAACGGTGAGATTCTGGATGAGTTGCTCGGAAAATGGGAAGATATGGGCTATACTTTCTCCACACTGAAGAAGCTTGTCAAAGCCGGAGAATAATTCCATATCAACACCTATATCTCATTCTAATCAATACATTCCTGTATAAACGAAAGAACCTGTTCTCTTCTATCAGACTCTTCCTGATTTTCGAAAACCGGTTCTTCATTCTTTTTATCACATACTTTTATTAATCAAGATCGATGACATCCATCTTAAAGGTATCATCCATCTCTGCATGGCCTCTTTTCTTTTCCGGATGATTGCTCAGAAGATCTGCTGTTTCATCAAACAGATCATCGTCATCATAATTATCCGCTCCATACATATCGTAATCATCATCCTCTGAATAATAACCTTCAAAGTTGTCAAATTCTTCTTCATCTAATGGTGTAAATACTTCAAAATCATTTGTATCCTCAAGATTAATCTTCTTTACTGGTTTACGGATTGCCGGACCTGTTTCATCTAATGCCCTGACACTTTTCGATACCTTTTTATCTCTTTCAGGTGTGGCACGTCTGGAAGGTTTTTTCTTCGCACCAGACTGTTTTTTTACAGGCTTCTGTTCCATTGTTTTTGCTATATTCTCTGTAACCCATGGATCTTCATCATCAAAATCCTCATCATAACCTTCAAATTCATCTTCATCATAATCTTTTTTCGTTGCTTTTTTTGTAGGCTTTTTCGCTGCTTTTTTTGCCGCCTTTTTCTTTGCTTTCAATTCCTCTTCTTCTTCATCCATGTCAATTCCATACTCATCATACAGATCATCCAGTTCAAGATCTCTGTAATGGAGTTTTACCATCGTGACAATAAGGACAATGATTAACACAGCAAAAAGAACCATTGCAATAATCACAACAATATCGAGAAAGTTTTCAACAAAATCAAGGACTTTTCCCCAGACTCCTTTTCCATTCTTCGTCTTGCTGTCTGTGGACGTGTTCCCACTGGCTGATGGTGTATATTTCTGATAAGTTCCATCCGTTGTATCATAACGATATGTGGTCTTTTCCCCATCCGAATTCAGTGCATAAATAATATAATATTCTGCATCTTTTGTGTCCTGCCAGGTATCAAACTCTTTTCCATTCAAAGTAAGCGTTGTTTTCTGATACTGGCTTGGCAGATTAACTTTTCCATCATTCATCAATGGAATAATATATCTGTCCTTCGCAATTTCAACTTCTTCAAACGGCGCAAACGAACCGTCATCACTGTTATACAGGAAAAAGTCAGATTCCCCGCTACTGTTCTCAGTCAGATACATAGCATTAACCCCACTTGATTCCTGCGTGATTACAGAATAATTAGTGCCCTCAAAAGACATCTCGCTCTTTGAAAATCCATCTGGAATCAAAACATCGGAGAATTCACTGCTGACAGTGTATTTTTTCCCATTTATTTTCACTGTTGCACCAGCAGACGTTGATGCTGTTTGGGAATCATCTGTGTCCTGAATCAATGAAGGGTCTCCTTCTCCGATTGTTACAGCTGAACTTCCCTGTGTAATATCAAGTGCACTTCCATCAGAGCTTGTTCCTTCCGCACTTGCCACTTCAACTTTTGCCGTTCCTTCCTGTAACGCCTGGAACTTCAGATTAAACTCTGTAGATGTTCCGCTTCCTGACCACGACAATTTAATCTGTCCATTGTCTTCCGTCGCATTGTCACCACTGATAAACTTCAATGAGTCTGTATCATATGTTAATGTTGCATCTAGCGATTTTAATGTTGATGCTGACGATAATTTTGCTTTTACTTCTACCTCTGCCCCAACATTTGTTGACGGGTCTGCAAATCGTAATTCTGCTGTTGCAGCTTCTGTAATGACCGAAATACACGGACATATCATACATATCATTAAGAGTGCTACGAGTATCTTTTTGATTTTTCTCATGTATACTACCCCTTTTTCTTCATTTAACTTTTATTCTGTTTCACCAGTTGTTCCGTCCCCTTCACCGGTCGTACCGCCGGTTGTTCCACTTCCGGTTTCACCGGTTGTTCCTCCGGTCGTTCCTGATGTTGTTCCGCTTCCGGTCGTTCCACTTCCGGTTTCACCAGTTGTTCCTCCGGTCGTTCCTGATGTTGTTTCATTTCCAGTTCTGTTCGTTGTCCCAGTTCTGTTCGTTGTCCCAGTTCTGTTTGTTGTCTGACCCGAAGAAGTACTATTCTTTATATCTGGAGAATATTTTTTTGTTCCCGGAACTTCATCATCTTCTATCGTAGTTCCCTCTTTCGCTTTATCGGAAGCTTTCTCCGATATACCGTTTTCTATATCGCTTACCGTACCGGAAACCGAATATCCGTCATTCCCAAATAAGAATTGATGAACTTCCGTTACATTTGATGATAACGTATTCGGTATAACAACACTTCCAACATTGTTTAACATGTCCGTCGTATTTTCGGACGGAAAACCTATCGAATCACCTAGTTTATATTTTGTCAGATTCTTCGCATATCCGATCATTTCTGTCAGAGTAAAATTCGTAGATATCTGCGGAAATACACTGTCTATAATCTTATTCACTGTTCCAACACTCATATTCTGAGCTTTATCCGCAATCTTCTGCAAAACTAAGCGCTGACGTTCTGCACGTTTAAAATCACCGCCTTCGGTATAACGTATTCTGGAAAATGATACCGCCTGAACCCCATTCAGGTGATATGTTCCCTCTACTTCAGGCTCAATTTTTTCATAATCTTTCCCTGTAACCTTTGATGTCTCCACACAATAATTATTCATATGAACAACTTCATCATGCGTAAGTTCCAAATCCAGACCACCCACCGCATCTATCACATCAACCAGCGCATTAAAATTAACCGTCACATATTTTTCTATGTTCATATCCAGATTTTTATTGATCAGTGAAATGGCACCTTCCGGTCCGCCAAATGAATACGCTGCATTCGCCTTATTATAACTTCCGTCATCCAGCTGCAATAACGTATCCCTGTAAATAGATACCAGCTTTACTTCCTTGGTATCATTATTCAGACTTGCAATCATAATTGTATCACTGCGGTTTCCCTTTCCTAGATCATTCTCTCTTGAGTCAAGACCGAACAGCGCAATATTTGTGTATCCCTCTTCATGTTGAACTTCATCTGATATATTCAGCTTATCTGTATCTAAAGAAACAGTCTCTAATTTATTCATCTTACTTGCTACAATTACGCCACCAATCACTGCAACCGTAAGAAAAGTGCCTCCTAAGATTGCACCTATCTTTTTGCCGATCGACCATGATGCAAAACCAGTCTTTTTTCTGCGTCCTCTATGCCGTACTTTTCTACGTTTATCTCTCGCCATATTATATGTCCTTTCCACATTCGTTCCATATTAAAACAAACCTTTTACATCTTACCCTATTTTTTTAGAAATTTCAACATACTACGTCATATTTTAGCGTATTAGTAACTCTTTCACCCAGTTTTCAATAGAATATTTTTCATAGATTATTTCCGGCAGTTCTACATATTCATCTGAAAAGAACCTGCTGTTCCAGTCAATTTTCCCATCTATAACCAAAATATTTTCTTCTCTGTAAAAATCATACTCTTTAATATTTTTATTCGTGGTTATAAGTTTCTTTCCCGCTCCAAGACATTCTATCGTCCGGATTGTAAGACCTGACTGATCATCCTGCGGTGCATCCAAAACACATCTGGATGCTTCATACAGATTTACAATTTCTTCTTTCGTAAGTTTTGCAAAGCAAAATTCTTTCCTCTTTGCTTTTCTGAATTCTGCCGACATTACTTTCTGATAATAATATTTTAACTTGGAAGGCATATAATGATAAATATACTGTACCGGCAGCTTTTTTTTCAGTTCATCTGTCATACTTTTTACTTCTTTGTATTTTTTCGGATGAGCAGTTCCCACATAACAGCAGTCATACTTTACCTCTGTTTTTTGTTTTTTTCTTATCTGACCATAACAGTCCAGGTAAAATAGTGGCATAAAGCGATACATGCTATTTTTTTTACAATCCCGGTCATCAAACGAATAAATCCTTTCAAAAAAAGTATGGATGGATTTGCAATATGGAAGATTTTTTTCCGAATCCCATTGGTACATAACCCATTTTGCATCCGGATTCTTTCTTTTAACATCTTCCAGCATTGATGGTAATAAGGAAAAGGTCATACCTGCAATAACCACTACATATCTATATTTTTTGTTCTCTATGCAGGGGCTAATCTCCTGTTTGTAATATCTTTCTGTCAACGGTCTGAGCAGGTTTTTATTGACTCTTCCCACTGCTTTTAAAAGATTTGAATTTCCCGGTGCGTCACAGAAATAATCCACCTGGTATCCCAATTCTTCCATTTTATTCTTGATTTCCTGATAATATCCGAAAAAAACAGGTGCTATCAGGAGAATTTTTTCTTTTCTATATCCTTTTTCCATCTTTTTATTCCGAAGTTCCTTTTGTATCCTTGTCAGCGTCAACTCCCGTCATATCAACCAGCGTATCACTAATTTGTGTTACTGTCTTTGTTGGATTATACTTTTTATCCGGATATAAGAACTTATGCAGTTCAACTACATTTGCTTCCAATCCTTTTGGGATAACGTAAGAGCCGCTATACCCCGGTATCTTATCCGGTGTCTCCAGATCAAACGGAAATCCGGTTGTCTTACCCAGTTCATAACTAAATGCTCCCGATGCCAGACCGAGAATTTCTTTTGCAGAAAAACTGGTTGATACTTCCGGCAAAACTTTATCAACAATTTTATTAATGGTTGCCAAATCCTGCGTTTTCATTTTATTCATCGTCTTTTCAAGAACCAGTCTCTGGCGTTCTGTTCTTTTATAATCTCCGCCTTCTGTATATCTGATTCTCGCATAAGATACCGCCTGTACTCCATTCAGACGATATGTTCCGGCAACTTCCGGTTTTATTTTTTTATACTTTTTTCCTGTCACTTTAGAAGTTTCCACACAGTAATTATTCATATGCACAACTTCTTCATACGTCATATCCACGTCAATTCCATCAATCATATCAATCACATCTGCCAGCGCAAGAAAATTTACACTCACATAATCTTTGATATTCAAATCCAGGTTTTCATTCAGCATATTAATAGCTGCTTTCGGTCCTCCAACTGAATATGCCGCATTGGCCTTATCGTAATGTCCCCCATTCTGTTTCAACATGGTATCACGATAAACCGACACAAGCTTCACTTTTTTAGTTTCATTATTAATGCTGGCTATCATAATCGTATCGCTGCGGTTTCCCTCTCCAAGATCTTTTCCTCTTGAATCCAGTCCGAATAACGCAATATTCGTATATCCCGTCTGCTTTAATCCATTGTTTTTCACTCCGCTCAAGCTGGTATGATTCATCTTACCCAGTTTAAACATACCAAATGCACATATTCCTAACAACAGCAAAATAATGATTTCTATTATGATTACAAGTCTTCTGCGTCTCTTCCGCTTTTTCAGTCTTTTTCTTCGTATTTCCTGCTGTCTCTTCGTTAATTTCTTCTTTTTACGTTTACTCATGACTTCTCCTTAAAGCTAGTAGGCATTTTTATTTATAAACCCTTTAAAAAATGTCAGAAAAATTATTTTAAAATCAAATCCCAATGTCCAATTTTCAATATAATACAAATCATGTTCGATTCTTTTCTGTATGGATGTGTCTCCACGGTATCCATTTACCTGAGCCCATCCCGTAAGTCCCGGCCGTACCTGATGCTTGATCATATACCGCGGAATTTCTTCCTTGAACTTTTCCACAAACTGTGGCCTTTCCGGCCTTGGTCCGACAAGACTCATATTTCCCTTTAACACATTAAACAGCTGTGGTAATTCATCAATACTTGTTTTTCTTATAAAACGTCCAACCGTTGTCACTCGTGGATCATCTTTTGTCGTCCATCCCTTCTTTTCTTTCTTTTCATCCTGTACCACCATTGACCTGAACTTATACATCTTAAATGGTTTATTCTGCAATCCTACTCTTTCCTGGGAAAAGATCACAGGACCGCTGGATGTTCTTTTGATCATAATCGCTGTCACGATCATAACCGGGGAAAATATCACGATTGCTACCAGCGCACCAAAAATATCTACTCCCCGTTTCATCCATTTATTCAACGGATCACTGAGCGGAACTCTTCTGATATTGATCACCGGAAGCCCATGTAGGTCTTCTGTATACGGTTTCGTCGGGATTACATTGTTATAATCCGGCACAAACTTTGTATGCACTCCCGATTTTTCACACATTTTTACAATTCTTTCCAACTTGTGGTACTCTGCAAGACCTAATGTAATAACAATCTCGTCCAGTTTATTCTCCGGAAGGACAATCTCCAGATTATCAATTCTTCCAAGTACTTTGATTCCCTTATACTCTGTACCCCTCGGTATGTTATCTGCAAGAATTCCTCTTATACTGTATCCCCAGTCCGGATTCGCCAGAACACGGTCTATATACTGTTCTGCGGCACGGCTGTATCCGATCATAAGCACATGCTTCTGATTGAATCCCTGGCTTCTAATCTTGCGAAGTCCCATTCTGATCAAATTTCTTTCCACCACTTCAAGAAAGATATTGATACAGTAGAACACAAATATCATGGTTCTTGAGAAATCTGCCTGATGTCTGAAGTAAAGAACCAGTATAAATACCAGGAATCCTATCGTATTCGCCTGAAGGATGTTCCACGCTTCCAGTCTTCTTCCTCTTACACGCTTTGGTGTATACAGCTGAAATATATAATACAGCAGCAGATATCCCGGTATGATAAAGATCAAAACACTCATATATACCTGTAGGGAAAGATACCATGCATCCATTTCAAAGATTCCGCTTCGGAATCTCAGATACCAGGAAAGCACATATGAGACTGCAATTACCAGCGCATCCAGCACAACATGTAACTTATTTAAAAAACTTTGATTTTCTTTAATCAATTTTGTTCACCAACTTTATCCTTTTCTACTCCAGCAGTACAAATATATTTTTCCATAACTCCAGCTGGATCTTTACATAATTCTTCAGATTTTTTCTGTTCCAGCTTACTTTGTCCTGCTTACGGCACATCTTTGTTCCTTCCAGCAGCCCTTTCAGATAGATTTTTCCATATCTCTTTTTCACAAAGAAAATATATTTGATCAGGAATCCGAAAAATAAGGTTGGACTGTTTATAATCTTCTGTAATAACGGCATATTTTTATATACCAGATATACATTATTTCTTGAAGAAAGTTTGATTTTAAATTCGTTGTATCTCGAACCGCTTGATGCACTTCCCACATGGATAACTTCCGCTGCCGGTTCATACAGATTCTTATATCCGTTGATTCTCGCACGATATCCCACATCAATATCTTCCAGATACGCAAAATGCCTTTCATCAAACAGACCGATCTGATCAAATACGTTTTTTCTGTAAATCGAAGCTCCTCCGCATGCCGCAAAAATCTTCTTCTTTTTTCGGTAATGCGTCACTGTCTTATCTTTCCCTCTCGCAAATGCCCAGCCAAAAGCATTGTAATAGGTTCCCGCACTGTCAATCAGAGTCTGATCCTGATATTGGATCATTTTCGGTTCAATTGAAAATACTGTATCATCCTTTTCAATTGCAGCTGTCAGATTCTTCACGAAATTCTTTTTGATCACGGTATCATTGTTCAGAAGAATCACATATGGTGCTGTGGCATTCTGGATTCCTACATTTACTGCCCTGCAAAATCCGTAATTCTTTTCCAGCCGGATACATTTCACTTCCGGGAAATTTTCTTCCACTTCTTCCAGACTTCCGTCATTGGACGCATTATCTACTATAATAATTTCTTTCCTTGTATTATCTTCTGTATACAGACTTTTTACACATTGCCCCAGATAATCTTTCCCTTTGTAATTCGGTATAACAATTGTTACCTTACAGTTCTCTTTTTCCATTAATTTACCCTCAACGAATAGTCCCACTTTTTCAATGAAAGATTCGGATTATAGGCCGGATCTCCATTTTTCAAAATAGAACTCCAGTGACTTCTCATATATTCAATTTCACTCTGGAATCTGCGGATCTTTTCCGTCGTGTCTTCTGCTCCTCTTGTCTTGGATTCATAATGATAAAGTTCCACATATGGATCATATACGATCAGATGTCCCTTTTCTCTGATCTTCAGACAGAAGTCAATATCATTAAATGCAACTTTCAGTTCTTCCTCAAATCCGCCAACTTCTTCAAAAACAGACTTTTTCACCATCATGCATGCTGCGGTCACTGCACTTAAATTCTGCTGGATCGATGCTCTGTGCATATATCCTGTATATCCACGCTTCAGTCCGACAAACACACTGCCTGCAACACCGCCGATGCCGACAATCACTCCTGCATGCTGGACTGTATTGTCCGGATAGTATAATTTAGCTCCGACTGCACCTACTTCCTCTCGCTGGCAATTGGAAAGCATCTCTCCGAGCCAGTCGCTGTTGATCACTTCTATATCGTTGTTAAGAAACAGCAGATATTCGCCTTTCGCATGTCTGACACCAAAATTATTGATCGCCGAATAATTGAACTCATCTTTCCATTCGATCACACGGATCTTCGGATTCTTAATCTGTTTATAATATTCGAACGTCTCTTGTTCCGTACTGTTGTTCTCGATGATAATGATCTCATAGTTCTCATAATCGGTACGTGCCTCGATTGATTTCAGACACTGATCCAGGGTGTCTTTCTGGTCTTTATTCGGTATCAGAATAGACACTAACGGACTTCCCTCCTGCTGGTATTTTACTCTGTAAAATCCCAGGTTTTCCGTCTTTGACACTTCTGCCGTTACACCACATCTTTTCAGATGCTGTTCAATCGCTTTCTGTCCCGCATCATATGCATACATCTTGCTGAGCGGATTGTCCGCAGTAGACTCCTGATGTACACGCCAGTGATAGAGAATCTTCGGAATATGGGCGATTCTTTCTGCCTTTTCTATGCAACGCAAAAAAAGGTCATAATCCTGCGCGCCGTTATATTCTCCTCTGAATCCGCCAACGGTTTCAATCAGTTCTTTTTTTGCCACAAAGAAATGGCAGAAATAATTATTGGACCGCAGCATATCCAAGTTAAAGTCCGGTTTGAAATTCGGGGAGAAATACTCGTCCATTGCCGTTGAGACCTTATCTTCATCTGTATAGATCACATCTGTATCTACTGCTTTATTCAATTCTTTTACAACTTCATACAGCGCATTTTCTGCGAGCACATCATCATGATCTAACAGACCAATAAATGTACCATCCGCTATCTCAAGTGCTTTATTCGTATTTTGTGCGATTCCCTCATTCTCAGGTACATCCGTCACTTTCACTCTTGCGTCATTCGCTGTATATTCTTTTAAAATTACTTTTACCTGTTCATTGGCCGGATTGGCATTCGCAATACAAAGTTCCCAGTTTCCATAAGTCTGTTTCTGAACCGACTCGATCATCTGTCTTAAAAATGTCTCCGGCGTATTATACACCGGAACCAGGATACTGATCTTTGGTGCATACTTGAACTTATGCTTCTCCTGTCTGTCCAGTTCCTGTCTGGCCGGCATATTCTTCTCAAGCCATTCTTTATAATCAATCTCACTCTTCTGAAAACGTTCCGTCAGTTTTATCCAGAATCCCTTCGGACCATAATGTCTCAAGTAAAGGATTCCTTTTTTTATATTATAAGGAGAAACTTTTTTCATCAAATTCACATAATCTATTTTATTATTCACTCAAACACCTTCTTGTAATTTATTTCCATTTATCTGATTAATTGTAACATACGCTTAACATTTCAGCAACATTTAATCTTATAAAAAGAATATACCCGTCACACTCCGAAAAAATTCCCCGTGAAATAAAATAAGGCTGCCACATTTTGACATGTGGCAGCCCCTGCTCCGTGCATCAGCAGCGGATATCTTTTTTAACTATTTTACATTGTATGTTTCACAGAATCTCATCATGATTGTTGCGCACTCTGCACGAGTTGCATTTCCCTGCGGATCCAGTGTAGTTCCGTTATCTTTTCCGGAAATGATACCATTGCCAACTGCCCACTCCATAGCCTCTTTTGCAAATTTGTTAACCTTTGCTCCATCTTTGAAGCTGTCAAGTTTTGCAGTCTTATCTGTATCGCATTCTGCATATTTTGCATAACGGTACATCATAACAGCCATCTGTTCACGGTTGATGTCATCGCCAGGTCCGAATAATCCGGAATCTGTGTAGCCGGTAACAACACCTGCTTTATTTGCCCAGATTACTGCATCTGTATACCAGTCATTGTCTGCTACATCTTTGAATGTTGATTTTCCTTCCACTTCCGGAGATCCGCTCATTCTGTAAAGAATCAGTGCGAACTGTGCACGTGCAAGTTTCTGATCCGGTCCGAAGTGTGTATCATCAAGACCAGTCATCAGCTTATGTTCGAAGTTATAAGCAACCGCATCGTAATACCATGCATCCTCTTTTACATCTTCATAAGCCATCTTTGCTTCTGCCTTTTTCACTGTTACTTCGAATGTGGCAGATTTTTCTCCATATGTTACGGTAATGACTTTCTTGCCGGCTTTTTCTGAATCAAATCCGGTTACTTCACAATCGTCTGCATTTACGTCTTTGATTGTTCCGTCGCTGTATTTTGCAACAACCTTCATACCTGTAAGATCCAGTTCTTCGCCCTTATTATAAGTCGTTTTTTCCGGAGCTGTTACTTCGATGCTTGTTACTTTTGCTTCTGGCTGTGTGCCGGATGTATTTGTCCAGATCTGCATCTGACTTGAATTGTTCTGGCCTTCTACACCGTTATCGCCACGGTTGTTCCAAGCATAGTAAGGAATTGCCTGTACTTCAACATCTTTCGTGGTTCCGCCGTCATTGTACTGAACCGTACCAGTAATTTCAACGACACCATTCAGGAGGTCTTTGTTGTACTCTGCTTTCAGATCAGCATCTCTTGAAATAACAAGATTTGAAACCTTGAAGTTAGAGATATCACTGTTCATCTGAGCGTTTCCTGCTTTCTCCATAGAGTAAACGATAGGTCCACGCTCAAGAGCGATCTTTCCTGTGTTAGTTGTAACATTTGGATTTGCTTCCGTTTTTCTGATTTCCATTGGCATATTGATTTCTACAACATCGCCTTTTTTCCATGTACGGTCAACGGTTACATAACCCTTGTTCGCTTTTGCTTTAACTGCTTCTCCGTTTACTTTGATTTCTACGGTATCATCTTTCTGTTCGTTTACCCATCCCGGGATACGGATCTTCATTGCGAATTCTTTTTCCTTCTCCGGTGATACAGTCATCTTCACTGCACCGTTCCATGGATATTCTGTTTCCTGTTTGAGTTCAACCTTTGTTCCGCCAACATTTACAGAACCATCGCTTCCGATGTAGAGGTTTACAAACAGATCATCGTTATGTACAGTGTACATATATTCGCTTAATTTTGCGATTGTTCTCATCAGGTTCGGTGGGCAGCATGCGCATGCGAACCAGTCAGAACGAGCGTTTCCGCTTGCTGTTTCCAGACGTGTTGAATAGTAGAATTTGTCACCTGTCAGGTTTGTTCCAACCAGGATTGCATTGTATAATGTCTTCTCTACTACGTCTGCATATTTTGCATCTTCATGGATCAGGTTCATTCTCTGATTCCAGTTTGCAAGTGCGATTGATGCACAGATCTCACAGTATGAATTGTTACTTGGCAGCTCATAATCTCCACCAAAGTCTTCACCGTGGCTTGCTACACCAATACCACCTGTAATATAAGTTTTCTTATTTGCTACTGAACCCCAGATATTATCCATTGTATTCAGATAAGCATCTCTTGACTCATCGCCTTCCGGAAGAAGTGTTGCCACATCTGTAACACCTGCATAGTAGTAGCATGCACGAACCGCATGACCTACACCGTTTGTTTCAGATACGATTGGTGTCTGATCCTGTGAATACTCGCCGCCCTTATAACCGCTTTCACGTAAGGATGCGCTTTCACCACGTCTGTCGATCAGTGTCTTTGCTGTATCTACATATTTCTGTCCGGTTCCTTCTCCTTCATACTCGTTTACCAGTTTTGAGAATTTTACAAGTGCAAGCTCGATTTCCTCATGACCAGGTACTTCGTGACGTGTACCATCTGGTCCAAACAGGCTTACGATCTCGTCTGCGAATCTCTTACCAACTACATACAGGCTGTAATCCGGTTTACCGATTCCTTCTCTGTAACGTGTATACGCTACTACAGACTCAAGGAAGTGTCCTGCATTATACATCTCGTGGTTAGCGAATGATCTCCAGCGGTGTGTTCCCGGATTGGTTCCACCTGCTGTCGTCTGGCTTCTCAGGGCGAAGTGTGTGTTAATGTATCCGTCCGGATACTGAACCTGCTCGATCAGTGAAATCCAGTAAGCAAGTTTTTCTTCCAGTTTCTTTTTCTGTGCAACCATTTCTTCATCTGTATCATCATTAATTACAGACAGTGTATAAGAGATTGCTTCGATACTCTTATAAATATCAGAATCCTGGAATACATAACCCTGGAATGAATCATATGGTTCGCCGTTCAGACGTTTGATCGCATTCTCAAAGTTCGGTTCTCCACCTGATGCCTGTTCAATCTGATAGATTGCTTTGTTCAGAGAATTTACAGCATTTACTTTCTGTTTTGGATTCCAGAAGTTATCTGTCAGCTGTACATTTTCAAATGTTACAGTGCTGTTTGCTTCTGCAACTACAACTGGTTTGTTTACTGTAATTTTTGCAACTGCTTCGTATGTTTCGCCTGCAGATGTAACAGTTCCCTTTACTTCAAATGTCTTGCCTGTCTGATCTTTTGCATACAGAGCAGGATCTACATCTTCCCATTCTACAGGAACAAGCTTAGAGTTGAAGTCTTCACCGAAGTCATATCCGTTATTACCCTTTACAGACGGTGTCGAATCATCGAATGTAAGTCCGTCTGCTACAACCATCTTAGGCAGGATCGGAGCTGTTCCGGCTGCTGTAGCTGTCACATATGGTTCAATGGCTGTAATACCATCCACCTGGATATCTTTTGACGCTGTTCTTACAACTTGTGCTCCATCTTCTACATGGCTCATAGAAAGATTCAGTGTAAACTTTCCGTTTCCTGTTGCATTAATCTTAACGGTCTTTCCGTCAGCTGCGCCATCGATCTCAGCTACATCTTTAGCATTGTCTCCCAGTGACCAGCTGTAAGTAATTCCATCCAGTCCTTCCGGAAGAGATGTTGCTGTATAAGTAGAAGACTTTCCTTTCTGGACTCTGTCTTTACCGTCAATCTGTCCGGCAACTAACTGATTCCAGTCTGAAGTTACTTCTTCACCGAATACTTCCCATTCTCCGATACCGATTCCCTGTGATCCTGATCCATGTCTGTCGATCAGCATACGCAGTTTTGTAGATTTTACAGGTTCTTTGAATGTAACGGTGTTCCAGTAACGGTTGTTTCCATTCAGATAACTTCCAGGAGTATCGGATGCAGTGTCAGCACTACCATACTTCACACCTACAGAAGACACGTCTGCACCTGTCTCATCTGTCATTGCATCGATTGTTTCCCAGTCATTTTTCTCGTAATCATAATACTGAACTGTACAGCTCTTCGGGAATGCTACACCTGCATTGCCATTGATATCTGCATAGTCTGACCAGTACATAACACGCATTCCGGTAAGTTCATACGGTGCATCCCATGTCAGCGTAACCGGTGTCGGATATGTATTGCTGTTCCATGTATTCCATGATGAAGATGCGCCTGTTGCCAGCTGTCCGTTATTAACGTTCGTAACCGGCGTATTCTGTGCGTCTGCACTTGCTTTTGCTTTTGTTGCAATATTTGTTGAAGTTACTCCGCTTTCTTTCTTGCTTCCGTAAATCTCAACTTCGCTTAATCCAAGTCCTGTTGCTCCGGAACCATTGCGATCCATAACCAGACGGATCTTGCTTGTCGTTACAGGCTCTTTTAAGATCACGCCGTTCCAGTAACGGTTCTTTTCATTTGTATACTCGGATGCATCTGTTCCTGCTTCCTCTTCTGTTCCGTATTTTACGCCTACAGATTCGGTATCTGTTCCAGATTCGTCGATCAGATCTGTGATGTCTTCCCATCTCTTCGCACGGGAATTGTATGCCTGAAGTGAGCAGTCCTTAGGGAATGCTACACCGCCGCCATCTGACCACCACATAACACGGAGACTGTTCACTTCATAGCTGTCAGCACCCCAGTCAAAATCCAGTGTTGCAGGATATTCGTCACATCCGTATGTGTTCCATGTCGTAGCCGGATCGTTTGTTCCAAGCTCGCCGTCTGTAACTGCTGCTTTTGCAGTTTCTTCATCCTGATATGTATTCGTATAAGACGGAGTTACTGTTGCTTTTGATGCAACATTTTCCCCTTCTGTCATCGGCGGGATACCAAATACTTCCCACTCACTGATACCAACACCATTGGTTCCGGTACCATTTCTTTCGATAGACAAGGATAATTCATCTGTAACGATTGGCTCTGAGAATTTTACATAGTTCCAATACTTGTTATTTCCATTAATACCGTTGTTGGAACTGGTATCACGCTCTACTCCGACGTTGTCTGTTTCGTTACCCTTTTCATCAATCATGCCCTGGATCTCATGAACATTGCCATCTGCATCTTTATAACTTACTTTACAGGTCTTTGGCCATGTAACATTGTTATCTGCATTGGCGGTTGCATTGTCTGCCCACCAGATAATACGCATTCCGGTAAGCGTATACTGGCTGTCCCAGGTAAGCTTTGTAGTAACCGGATAATTTTCATCGCTTCCACCCCAGCTGTTCCAGCTGGTAGATGAGTCAGACGTTGCAAGCTTTCCATCATTCATGGATGCCGGATCAATATAATACCGGTTTGTATAACTTGCACTCGCCTTTGCTCTTGTTGCAACATTCATTCCCAAATTTTCTTCCTGGGAATCTTCTTCCTGAGATTCTGTACTCTGTACTGCTGTTTCTTCCGTTTTCGGTGCAGCACTTACCAGGTTCGCAGGAACCATCGTTGCAACCATTGCCATACTTAAAAGTATGGATGCAACTCTTCTTTTCATTTTTTTCCCTCCTCTTTACAGGTAATGTATTTCGTCAAAATCCACATTACCAAACCATATCCGTATTCCACTTTTTCCAGATATTCTCTATCGATCTTTCTTAACAAATACTGGTTCTTCCAATCCCTCCCTCTTAGTGGCCCCCAACATCTTTTATTTACAGGAACGGTCTTTTGTAAATGCGGGTTTTGATTCGTCATTTTTACTAACATCACCTATCACATTTACATAAAAAATGTATGTTTTTATTATATCTTATTTTGAGCTGTACCTCAATTCAAAAAAAATCATATTTGTTTGATTTTTTTTGAACTTTTTATGTTTTTTTATGTTTTTGTCTGAAATATCAAAAAAAAGAAGCCATCACAACCGACAGCTTCTTTTTTCTGATTAGTTTTCTTTTATTTCGATGGAACTCACATCTTGAATTCCTTTCATTTTCTTCCATTTTTTCTTCAGTTTTTTATATGCTTTTTCCGGCAGATACCGTTTTAAATACGCCTTCATTCTGAATTTGAAAACAGCCTTGAAAGATCCCCGCAATGCAAACACCTGGTTTACTCTTGCAACCATCTCATCATGATATGGTCCGATTCCATTATTCACAACAACCTGATTGTATCCCCTCAGATAATAACGAAGGTTATTGTATTCAATTGCTGCGAATTTATCTGTCATTCCGATTGCCGGATAATATCCGGCCTCCTGTGCAACAAACGGATAGATCCTCTCGATCGCATGTAACAATGTTCCGTCAATCTTGTTTGGTTCCGGTGGAAAATCCTCATAATTCCAGTCCTTGGCATACAGTGGTTTTAAAGCGGCAGGTCTGAACCAGAACATTGTTCCAAGAGGTGCCACCGGCGGTGCCATTACATTCATTGGCACATGCAATCCAAGATCTTTCGCCAGTTTTCTGGTTACATCAAAGTTCGGTCCCCATTCAAATCCAATCGTAGTGAAAAATGTACTGTGATTCGGTTCTGGCGGAGACAGAATTCCAAGTCTTGGATTATTCACAAATGTATTGATCACATTCGCTACATACATCTTGTTTGCCAGTGTATTCTGGAAACACTTATACGCAAAGGATGCACCTATGGTTCCCGGCTTCACCTGCGCGGTCTTCTTATCATGTGCAAAGCATGCAATATCATACTGCATGATCACATCTTTGACACCGACCAGAAGGCTACTGACATCACGTCCTCTGTTCTTTATCACTCTTACTTCCAGTTTATTACACGGAAGTTTTGCAAATACTTTCTCGATTGCCGCCTTCTTCTCTTCCGTATCTGTTGTCAGATAGATATCTGCACTTTCCGGCATAGAAGATACATAACGGTAAGACTCTTCCAGAAGATCTTCAAAATACAGATGCATCACCAGTACGATCTTGTTCTTCTTTGTCTGTTCTTCCAGTAATTCTTTGTTATACTGATTGGTCGGAAGTATATATGCAAGATTCAGATTTTTTACAATATCAGACTGATGATAATTTTTCAGGATCGTATCCCAGATCATATTCACATCATAATCTGTCTCATAGCGCAGATAGTCGAATAATTCGCTTGTCTGCTCTCCCGCCGTATTTCTCAGGAAATCCTCCTCCATATGGAAGAAACTTCTCTTCTTGAAAATCGGACATCTACGTTCTTCCAGCAGTTTCTTCGGACACATCATCAGAGGATAGCCGCTATAATTACGCAGGTCATCCATCTCTACCGATACATCCCACTTATATCCCATATCTGCAAATCGTTTTGTAAAGATTGATTCATGCTTTCCGACTGCCTGTGCATAATCTTCAATCATCGGCATATTGTTCCAGTAATCCTGAAATTCTTTGCTTGAAACCAGTGATCTTCTGCATGCGATCCAGTGTGACTGAACATGATCCGGAAGATATCCGTATGGTGAATATCCAAACGGATCTCCTTTGATCTTAAAGTACTTGGTTAATCCCCAGAAATCCAGATCCTTTGCATCCATCTTTTCAAATGTCTCTGCGAACGGATACACCGGACCCATGATCGTATTGTTCAGCATAATGACTTCGTCAAATTCTTCCAGCTTCTTCCATCCGTAAGTTTCCAAAGCCGTCTTATAAGCCCATACATCGAATCCCTTATTCTCTCTTACAAGAACTTTTCCATACTTTTCAAGTTCTTTTTTTCCTTCTTCTTTCAGTTTTCCGTTACATACAACAAATATTTCGGAAACATTTTTCTTCAGATCTTCTAAAAGATACGGAACATAGCTGTCCACGATTCCTCCTCTGTCATAGAAAAAGAAAATCGCAAGACGCTTTGCGTTCGAATTATCTATTAACATATTTTCAGCCTTTCTATTCTTTATTCAAATCTGTCACACACTTTTTCAACTTTATCATCCATGATCATGTGACCGTGTTCAAGCAGGATTGCACGATTGCAGACCTCTTTTACCTGATCCATACTGTGTGACACAAATAATAAAGTAGTTCCCTGCTCCAGCATTTCCTGAATTCTTTTATGGCATTTAGCCTGAAACTGCCAGTCACCCACAGACAGAATTTCATCAACGATCAGAATATCCGGTGTATAAATTGTCGCCACTGCGAATCCCAGACGTGCAAACATTCCTGAGGAAAAATTCTTAATCGGCACATCCATAAAATCCTTCAATTCTGAAAAGTCAATGATCTTCTGCATATTTTCTTCCAGCATTTCTTTCGGATATCCCAAAATTGCACCATTTAAGAAAACATTTTCTGTTGCCGTCAGATCCATATCAAATCCAGCTCCAAGCTCTATCATAGGTGCAACGGTCCCTTTTATCGCAACCGAACCTTTCGTAGGCTTTAACACTCCTGCAATGGTTTTCAGCAGTGTACTTTTCCCGGATCCGTTACGTCCCACCAGTCCAACTGCCTCTCCTCTTCCTACATGAAAATTTATATTCTGTAATGCCCAGAACTCATCATACGCAATCTGGCGTTTTATTTTTTTTACAACAAACTCTTTTAAGCTATCAACATTTTCCCGGTATAACCGAAACATAATCGACACATCATTTACATCAATTATCGAATTGTCCATTTTTATCCTCCTATACTTTCAGAATAAAGGTATCCTGTTGTTTGTAAAATACCCAAAGTCCCAGTACAAGTGCAGCTACACAGGAAATAATACATTTTGCCTGTAATATACCACTCGGAATAATGTTATACAAAATAACATCTCGGAACATTTCAATAAAATTCGCCAGTGGATTCAATCTCACAAGATCCGCTACCCATCCTGGGAGCATATCAACCGGATAAAAAATAGGTGTCATATACATCCATGCAGTAATCAACACTCCATACAGATGCTGTAAATCACGAAATGTAACCACGAGTGCAGACAACATTAATCCCATACCAAGTGAAAAAACAAATACATAAATGACCGGAATAAATACAAGTAACGCTGTCCAACTAAGCTTTGTTCCTGTTGCAACAATTACAATTACCAATGCTATAAACGATGTAACAAGATTTACAAAACATGAACAAACCTTGGATACAGGGAATAAATATTTAGGTACATAAACTTTTTTTATCAGCGCAGCATTTCCAAGTATAGAACTCATTGCCACCGTACTTGCTTCGTTATAAAAGTTAAACATAATCTGTCCACACATCAAATAAACCGGAAAGTTTACGATATTAGAACGAAACACATGTGAAAACACGATTGACATTATGATCATCATTCCCAAAGGATTTAACACAGACCACAGCATTCCTAATACCGAACGCCTATACTTTGTCTTAACATCCCTGCGCACCAGCTCTTTTAACAAATTCTTATATGCAAGGAAATTATGTATATAAGTTACCACTAACATTTACCTCCAATATGGCATTATTTCAGTGAACAAATGCCTTCCCACTTCTGATCTTTTTCTGAAATTGTAAGTTCCATTCCTTCCGGGATTGGCCATTCTACGCCGATCTCCGGATCGTTCCATGCCAGACCGCCTTCATCATTCGGATGATAAAAGTCTGTACATTTGTATGCGAACTCAGCGGAATCAGACAATACCAGGAATCCGTGTGCAAAGTTCTTCGGAATAAAGAACTGTTTTTTATTTTCTGCTGACAGAAGCACACCGAACCATTTTCCATATGTCTTAGAACCTTTTCTTAAGTCTACTGCCACGTCGAACACTTCTCCGCTTACAACTCTTACCAGCTTGTCCTGTGGATAGTTAATCTGGAAATGCAGCCCTCTCAGAACACCCTTCTTAGAACTTGACTGGTTATCCTGTACAAATTCCATGTCAATTCCGGCTTCTTTATAATCATTGTAATTATAAGTCTCCATAAAATAACCGCGTTCGTCTCCGAAAACAGTTGGTGTAATAATCTTTAATCCTTCAATATCACATGTCTCTACTTTAATTTTTCCCATTTTTACCGCTCCTTATTCTCTGCGTAAATTCTACAGTCCTTCTGCTACTTCTACTAAATATTTACCGTAATTCGTCTTTAATAAAGGCTGTGCAAGCTTTAACAGCTGCTCTTTTGAGATAAATCCTTTTTTATATGCAATCTCTTCAATGCAGGAAATGTAAAGTCCCTGACGTTTCTGGAAAGCTGCCACGAAGTCAGCTGCATCCAGCAGTGCATCATGATTTCCAGTGTCCAACCATGCAAAGCCACGTCCCATTGTCTCTACATGAAGATCTCCACGCTCCAGATATGCGTTGTTAACACTTGTGATTTCAATCTCTCCTCTTGCAGACGGTTTTACATTCTTGGCAATCTCTACAACATCATTGTCATAGAAGTATAATCCCGGTACCGCATAATTTGACTTCGGATGTTCCGGTTTTTCTTCAATGGAAACAGCCTTTCCATTTTCATCAAACTCTACTACACCATATTCTCTCGGATCTCTTACATAATAGCCGAAGATTGTTGCTCCTTTTTCTCTTAAAGCTACATTCTGCAGCATTTTTGAGAAACTCTGGCCATAGAAAATATTGTCACCTAAAACCAGTGCAACATTATCGTCACCAATGAACTCTTCTCCGATGATGAATGCATCTGCAAGTCCTCTCGGTGACTCCTGTACTGCATAAGACATATTCAGTCCCAGATCTTCTCCTGTACCAAACAGCTCCTGAAATACTGGAAGATCTCTCGGTGTTGAAATGATCAGGATATCTCTGATTCCTGCCAGCATCAGAGTAGACAGTGGATAATAAATCATCGGTTTATCATATACCGGCATAATCTGCTTTGATACTGCCTTTGTTAACGGATACAATCTGGTTCCCGAACCACCTGCTAAAATAATACCTTTCATTAATATTACCTCCTGTTTTATACATATTATTACATTTTCTTTTTTCAATATCCGATTTATTGTAACACATTTTTAACATTTCATCAATGCATATTATCTTAAAGTATCTGCTCCAAATACTTGAACTGTCTTGCCGCCTCATTTTGCAGTTGCTTTTTCTTCTCTTCCGGAAGTCTTTCCGCCTGTTCCATCATCATTCTGATATCCACATTCTTTAACTCTTCCAGACGGTAATATCTGCGAATTTCCTGGCTTTCCAGTGTATGTAGCGTCTTCAGATCATAAATAATCGGAATCATCTTCTTACCTTTCAGTTCCGCAAGGATGATACTGTGAAATCTCGTTCCAACCACGATCTCTGCCTCGTCATATGCTTCTATACATGTTTCCAGATTGTCTCCTCTGTAAAAGCAACAGTCTGTGTGGCCCCTTTCTTCTTCCGTAAGTGCTTCCCGTATCTGCCGGATTGCCTCTTCATCCTGCTGCATCTGACAGAACGATATATACTTCACTTCGTACCCTTCTTCTATATAAGCCTTCGACAGTTTTATCATAAATTCCCGGTAATCTGATCCATAGGCGCTGATTGCAAATTTATCATTTCTGCCTTCCATACTGATTACAGACATCAATACCTGTTTCTTTTCCTGCTTCAACGCTTCGACATTGTAATTGAATACCACATCCGGCGCGCAACTCACATTAGTAAGATCTGCAAACAGCTGTCTCGAATATTCATCTCTAAAGACCACCCCATCATATCTTCCGAGAAGTTCATGGTATTGCCGATAATAATTTTCATCTGAATACGGTCCAAAGTTCGCCCCTACAACATATATTCTTCTACTCAATCTTCTTAATTGTTCATCTGCCTGATATAAAAGACTGTAATCATCAAAATGCTGGACAAATATGGACCCACCTATATGGACAACCGCTTTTGCCATCCGGATTAGCATCTTTCTGAAACCATCATCCGTTCCTTTTATCTTCTTCCAGAACCGGTTCCAACGTCCGGCCTTCTCTCCGCTCTGATCATAAAATGTCAGATTCTTAATATCCCGGAATGCCCCTGCATAATATCCGTCGGCACAAAGCACGAACTGCTCCTTTGGATATCTCTCACACAGGCATCTGACCATCAGATCATCTCCCAGATTGCCTGCTATATATGCGTAAATAAATATATATCCTTTCTTCATAATTTATCTTCCTTTATTAATATACATATTTTTCCAGGAAACGTATCAGAATCGCTGCACACTCACCGCGGTTTGCTGAACCCTGTGGATCTAATCTTGTTCCGTTATCTTTCCCACTGATGATACTGTTCGCCACTGCCCATTCCATCGCTTTCTTAGCATAAGCACTTACATATCTGCCATCTGCAAAAGATCCGAGATTCTTTCTCGCAGACACATCATACCCTTCATTTTTTGCATAATTGTACATCATAGTTGCCATCTGTTCCCGGTTAATATTATCTGCCGGGCCGAAGTTTCCATTGGCATAGCCATTCGCTACTCCTGCCTGACTTGCCCATAAGATGGCTTTTGTATACCATACCCCGTCTGCAATGTCTTTGAATTTTGCCGAATATTCGACATCCGGAGATCCACTCATTCTGTATAATGTCATCGCAAACTGTGCTCTCGCCAACGTACCTGTAGAATCAAATTCTCCTTCTCGCATTCCTGACATAATTTCAGCCGCACTGATTTTTACAATATATGGATAATCCCATCTTGTTTCCGGTACATCCTTAAATTTTAATCCTATGTAGAAAGGAATCTTAATCAACGGATTGTCTTCTGTAAATTTCTCACTATCAAAAGTAAGTGTATCATAATATACACCCAGATCATTATCTCCCCAGTCAAATTCTTTGCCATCCGCTCTGACAATATTACTCTTTGCATAAATATTTGCCACATCTTTAAATTGAGAATAATTCATCTCTTCACTTGTGTTATCTTTGTAGCTTACTTTATAACGTATCCCTTCACGTATTGAAGTATTCCATCCTATAAAATCTCTCATATCAACTATTTGCTCTTGTAAAAATACCGTATCTCTCACATCTGGCACATGTGCAACCTCAATCTTATCTATAACCTTCTTTTTCATAGATAATTGAAAAGAATCGTTTCCAGAAACATAATAGTTTCCTGGAGTCAAATAACATTCTAGTTTATTATCTTCAAAATTCATTATATAATAGGATATTGCATCATTTCCTTCTGAATCTCTGATATTTAGACGCTTCACACGCTCCTGATCAACCTCAAATTCATACACTGCTTTTTCTGAAACATTAATTTTCACCACACTGTTCTGTCCCTCGAAAAAAGGGTTCTCTATCGTAACAGTAGAATCCGGCTTTAATTCCTTCGTATCACACTCATCCAAATTACATATTTCAAATTCTAATGCCTTGTAATAGGAACCATCTATTTTCAAATATAACCAGTATTTCCCTTTTGGCATAACTGTAGGTATAACCAGATCATAATCCGATTCCTTCCAAGGAGATACCTGTTCTCCATTTTCATCTGTCACTTTTGCTGAATAATATTCTGCATCATCCCAGTCACTCTCACTTCCATCCTTATAATATTCCTTTATCTTCATATCCTGCAGCATATCGTGAATGGACTGATTTGTTTGTTCCAGACTTCCGACAGGAAAAACGTTTTTTATAGTTTCCCCATTTGCTCCTTTTAATTCTATCCTTTGAATCTCTTTTTCTTCCTGATTCAGACTATATTCCTGATTGTCTTCCTCTGCAAATACAGCTACCGTTCCAACATTCATTGCCATCGTTGCTGCAAGTATGTATGCCACTACTTTTTTCTTTTTCATATTCTCTTCCTTCTTTCACTTTTTCTTAAACGTTTTACTCCCACATAAACCACATATAATACAAAAGTATTATAGCGATTTCCAGCATTTTTGTCCATTCTTATCGACCTCTTTCCTTCTGTCTCCTTTTCTCCACTACTACAGCATTCCTGCCAATTGTTTTCGCCTGCAATATATGTTATAGTGTTACCCGAAACAAAAACAGCATATGGAGGAAAATGCTTATGAAAAAAAGAACAAAATTACTTGCTGCGATTCTTTCAGCCTGCATGATGGTAATTCCCGTCAGTGCACAGGAGTATTCTTACCGGGGATCTGCAGCATCGACAACTGATGCCCGGGAATTCACCCTTGGACAGCTTGGACAATCCGATGGAATTATGACTTTGTCCGGTGATTCCGACGACTCAACGGTCTCTTTCAACGAAAATGAATACGGTGTTCTGTACTGTACAAACAAACTGCGTATGCAGTATGGTTTACAACCATTATCTGCAACTGCTAAATTACAAAAAGCCGCACAGATCAGAAGTTCTGAACTGCCAACACTTAATTCTCATACCAGACCGAATGGCAGTGATTGTTTTTCCGTTTTAGATGAAGTCGGTGAATCTTACACTACTGCCGGAGAAAACATTGCTGCCGGATATTCAGATCCAGTCAGTGTTGTAGAAGGTTGGTACGGAAGCGATGGACACCGTAAAAATATGTTATCCAACAACTTTACCCATCTCGGTTCCGGCTATGCATATAACGCTTCCTCTACTTATGGAACCTATTGGACTCAGGTCTTTACCGGAAGCTGCAGTCCGAGCAGGATCGAGGTTTTTGACAGTTCTGATGTTAATTATATTATGACTGCCAATGACAATATTGATGAGCTGGGTCTGACACTCGGAGCAATCTGCGATCATGGTCTGTCTGTGCTTCCAGTTACTCAGGAAATGTGTTCAGGCTATGACCTTTCACAGACTAATACGACACAGGCTGTCACAGTTTCTTTCCGTGGCAAATCTACTACTTTTAATATCGCTGTCGTGAATCCGATGCCATTCGTAGATGTAAGCAAAGGTACCTGGTTCTATCCATATGTAGAAACCGTTTATTACAACGATCTTATGACCGGAAAAGATGCCACACACTTTGCTCCTGTCGAGAAACTGGCAAGAGCACAGTTTGCAACCATTCTCTACCGTATGGAAGGAGAACCTGATGTTGACATTTCTTCCAATTTTGCAGATGTTCCGTCCAACATCTGGTATACCGATGCCGTTCTGTGGGCAAATTCTATCGGTGTTGTAAACGGATACTCAAGCACCGGCCTCTTCGGACCAAACGATCCGATCAACCGTGAGCAGATGGCTGTCATGATGTACCGCTATGCAAATTACTGCAAACTTGACACCAGTGCCCGTGCATCTTTGAACCAGTTTAAAGATGCTTCTTATGTAAATTCATTTGCCAGGGAAGCTATGCAGTGGGCCGTTGCCGAGGGCATTATCACCGGTAAAGACAACGGTACAAAACTGGATCCTCAGGGAAATGCTTCACGTGCGGAGTGTGCAACAATTATTTCACGTTTTATGGATCTTTAAGAACAATCTTTATATAGGACGTATAGCACGAGGGTGAATGACTGTTTCCAGTTCATTCACCCTCGTATTATCTGCTTTTAATTACTATTCATATTTCTCCACGAATCTTCTGATGATCGTTGCGCACTCAGCTCTTATCGCATTTCCCTGTGGATCAAGCTGTGTGCCATTATATTTTCCGGTAATAATTCCTTCTGCAACACACCACTGCATTGCCTGCTTTGCAAAGCCGCTGACGTTCGCACCATCCTTATAATTTCCCAATGCCACTGATGCGCTCACATCATATCCCTGGGTCTTTGCATAGCGATACATCATAACCGCCATCTGCTCGCGATTGATATTATCGCCAGGGCCGAAATTTCCATTGCTGTATCCTGTCACAACTCCTTTATTACTTGCCCACATAATCGGATCTGTATACCATATTCCGGCAGATACATCTTTGAACTTATTCGTATAATCAACAGCAGGTGATCCATTCATACGGTAAAGGATCATTGCAAATTGTGCACGCGCAAGTGATTGTACCGGTCCAAATTCTGTCTCATTTAATCCTGTCATCAGTCCATTTTTATTCACATACATCACGGATGAATAGAACCAGTCATTCTTGGATACATCCTTAAATTTCATCTCCTGCGATTCATCGCCGGTATTGCCGCCAACAACGAAGGCTTCCGCATTACTTGTGTCTCCTGTCGTCTCATAGTTAACAGAAAGAGTTCCATCGGACTGTGCCTGATATTGATTGATGTATAATAAGTTTCCATTATCAAATGGCTGCTGGGTTTCTTTATCTTTCATGATGTAGAAATTGTATATTCCATTAGGATTTAGGTTTTTGAAAGATGTCGTTGGGGGTGTTGACTGTAAAGCAATGTTTGCAGCTGGTTCGTCTGTGGTTAATTGTTGTGTCTGGTTAAATTGGTCTGTAATATTTATCGGATGCATACTGTCTACAGTAGTCCCATTTCCCAATTGTCCAAAATCATTATCTCCCCACATCCATAAACTTCCATCTTCCTTAATTGCCCCACTATGATAGCCGCCAAAATTTACACTTTTTATATTTTCCATAATTTTTACTGGTGTATTTTTATTTTCATTTGTTCCATCTCCTAATTCTCCGTTACCGTTATGACCCCACATCCACAAACTTCCATCTTCTTTAATTAGCCCACTATACTGCGAACCAAGACTTATCGCTTTTGCATTTTCTATTACTTTTACCGGTGTGTTTCTATCTTTATTTGTTCCATCTCCTAGTTCTCCAAAACTATTACTTCCCCACATCCATAAACTTCCATCTTCTTTAATCGCCCCACTATGTAGCCACCCCAAACTTATCGCTTTTACATTTTCCATGACTTTTACCGGTGTACTTCTATTTTTATTTGTTCCATCTCCCAATTTTCCATTTCTATTATCTCCCCACATCCATAAACTTCCATCCTTTGTAATTGCCCCGCTATGATCGCCACCAAGACTTATCGCTTTTACATTTTCCATGATTTTTACCGGTGTATTTCTATCTTTATTTGCTCCATCTCCTAGTTCTCCAAAACTATTACTTCCCCACGTCCATAAACTTCCATCTTCCTTAATTGCCCCACTATGATAGTCGCCAAGACTTATCGCTTTTACATTTTCCATGATTTTTACCGGTGTATTTCTATCTTTATTTGTTCCATCTCCCAATTTTCCATAACTATTATTTCCCCACATCCATAAACTTCCATCTTCCTTAATTGCCCCACTATACTGCGAACCAAGACTTATCGCTTTTACATTTTCCATGATTTTTATCGGTGCATTTCTTGTAGCCATATATGTTCCATTTCCTAATGCTCCAGAGCTATTACTTCCCCACATCCATAAGCTTCCATCTTCCGTAATTGCTCCACTATGATATCTACAAAGACTTACCTGCTCCACTTTCAAGCCATCTATCACATTATCATCTACTTCTACCTCAACCTTTTTTGCACTATCTTTCACTGTAATTTCTTTGTTACCAAGTTCTGTTCCTTTCTGTGACGTAACAGTAAGCGTATGCGTTCCATTTGGCAGATACAGAGTCGCTTGACCATTCTGATCCGTTTTATTTTCATTATTGACCAATACATCTTTTACGACCTGTCCTTGTTTATTTTTTACTGTAACTATTATCCGATATGAAATATGCGGGCACGTTGTAAAAGCGAATTCATTAAAATCTTCAGAATAATAAAACTCTCCGATTTTAGCTTTAAGAGACGTACCTTGTGTGTATGTTAACTTGTCATTATTAAAAAAGCTGACTTTAAAATTCACTTCGCCTTTGGCATTTATTGTTCCTTCTATACAGGTTTTACACATGTGTTTCTGCGAATCGCCCTTATCTTTTGCTAATGTTGCATTCGCTTCTCCACCAACTTGTGCGCTTGCGCCTACCATTGCCACTTCGTCACTGAGAACCTTAACCTTAGGCTCTAAAGAAATACCTATAAATACTGTTACCTCTCCTTTTAACTCGGTTTCAAACGATGGCATACTTGTCAGATTTCTTATTCCAGTATCACTCTCTACCGCACATCCTATTGTTCCTTTCAGTGTTCCGTTTAAACTGACTTTTCCACTTCCTTCAACAACGAACACTGGCTTAACCTCTATATACACTCCCGGAACTGGACTATACCCCAATGTAATCAAAGGAAACTCTTTTTTACATTTTTTCTTAATTGATATACTCACCGATTTCGTATAATCCATTCGGAGTTCCAGATATCTATAAGATGATGTAATATATAATTTTAATCCTGTCTTCATTTGAAGTTTAAAACTTCCGGTTATATCATTATTTTTTAATTCAAAAGAATGTGACTTACTATCACTCACATCAACATCTATTTTTTGTGGCGCGATCTCATCTGAATCCACTAATCCATTATATGTAACTCCTTCTCCACACGTAGAAGCGTCCACCGTCGCTTCTTCTGTAGAAGCCTCACTGTCTATCTTAACATAGTCAAATACATCCTCCATTTCCGTATCTTTATCATAAAGCGTAACCGTCTTGCCTTTTACTGACACGGAATCAATTTTGATAATAACCAGGCTTCCATCTGCACACTCGTAAGACAGGATATCCCCTGATTTCAATGCTAAAAATGCTTCATCTGCATTTTCAAAAACATACTTGCCTGCATCTTCGTCTTTTTCACTGAGTTTTACTTCGCTTTCTGACTCCTTTACTACATAAGTTCCATCTGCATACACAGCAAAATTATTCGTAGTGTCATCATCAAGGTTCAGTATCTCGTGCCCCGCAAAGTCTTCTGTTGTCTTTGAGAAAAATCCCTGCATCTCTCTGGTATAATTCGGGGTCTCATAAGCCGTACAATAAGGTTCATATGTTTCCGGATCAACCAGGAAGCCTTTGACATAATAATAGTCTGGTAACTGTCCGTCTTCTATATTGATTTTTACTGTCTTTTCGTCAGTTGTTACTTCTGCATGTCCGGAAGCCACCATCTTTATTCCCGCTTCGTCATAGATTCCGACAACCAATGATGCATCCTTATTCGTCTCAAAATCAACCTCTGCCTCTATGCCGGACATCGTTATCTCGAAAATATTGCAGCCTTCATTTTCTTCCTGCTGTTCTACTTTATTATCTATCGCTTCTGCTACCATATTTCCAAAAGAATCCGTTCCCTGTACCGAAATCTCTGATTCCATATTGGTTGTATCCTGTTTTCCTGATGCATCCATTTCTTTTGCATCAACCGGCAGCTGTAAACTTGAACACAAAATCAATAAACTTAATAAAAATGGTAAAATCCTTTTCTTCCTCATACCTCTTCTCCTTTAAATACATTATTCATTCATATTTTGGGGGCAAGTAATAAAATGTACAATTTAAGCTGTGCAGGCATTCTCTTTTCAGCATTTTGTACTAATAAAATTTTACCATATGATAGTGATTTTTTAAATATCAACTATTTTGTGATAAATTTTTTAATATTTTTCATTTCAAAGGATCTCCAAAATTTTCATCATATTAAATGCTGTTTTCTTTAAACAACATAAATTCTATTTCATCTTTTTTGCTATTCGTTACATAATTATTACATTTTTATTACATTTTGCCAATTTCAAAATTTTCCACCCTGCGTTATAGTAAACATGCAGAAAAAATTTATTAATAAGGTGAAAGGGGAAATACTTATGAAAAAAAGATTACAAATTCTCGCTGCAATTTTAACTTTATCCATGACTGCATTGCCAGTCAGCGCACAGACATCAGATTCTGAATCCGTTAACAGTACCACCTCTACTTATACTTCATGGTGGGATTACGAAATGACCTACCAGGATGTAAAACCAGACGACTGGTTCTATGACTCGGTGAAGAATGTAAGTCTGGGAAATCTTATGACCGGACTTAATTCTACAACATTTGCTCCGAATGATCCACTGGCAAGAGCTCAGTTTGCACAGGTTCTTTACCGTGACGGCGGTACTCCTGATGTTGCATATGAATCTATATTCCCAGATGTAACTGATAATCAGTGGTTTACCAATGCAGTTATCTGGAATAATTCAAAAAAAATAATAACCGGATATACCAATACCGGAATGTTTGGTCCATATGATAACATCACCCGCGAGCAGTTGGCTGTCATGTTATTAAGATATGACGATACGTTTGTTAATAACTATCATAAGACTGATAAACGTGCTGACTTAACCAAATTCCAGGATGGCTCCAGTGTCAGTGACTTTGCGAAAGATGCCATGGCATGGGCCGTCGAAAGGAAGCTCATCCAAGGAAAAGATAACGGAACAAGACTGGATCCTCAGGGTACTGCATCACGCGCCGAATGCGCTGTTATCCTCACCAGATATATAGGATCTATTAATTATGCTGATTAAATCCTGTCAGATATACCTCAAAGGCAAATAATAAAAAAGGTGAAAAATTTTTAAACTTTTCACCTTTTTTATTACCTGCGTTTGCAAGAGAACCTGCCAACAGCAGATTCTCTGTATTGCCATTGACAGGTCCTGTAGATTAATGATATACACACACGGTGCTTCCTGCCGGAATATTATCATATATCCATTTTGCATTATTAATATTCAGTCTGACACATCCATGAGACAATGCCATACCTAATCTTCCGTCCATCAGTGTTCCATTCTTGTAATACAGCACTGAGTGGAATAAATAGTTACCATAGAACTGCGTATACCAGTAACATCTTGCAGATCCGGAATCAAAATAATATCCCTTGCTTCCGACTCTAAATGTTCCTTCTACCGTCGGAGTACTTGGTGCACCATCTGAGCAATCCCAGTACTGAATGCATTTCCAGTTGCCCTGCCATCCCTGGAAGATTCCGACTTTATGCGTGCTTCTGTTCACCAGAAGAAGATATCCTGTTGAACTTGAATAAAGATTCGCACGTGCCATCATAACACTCATATCCAGAGGATAACTCTGAACAGTATAACCCATGGTATAATCTTTTACTTTTCCATTGTGTAATCTGGCCTCTACATGCAGCCAGTATGCACCTTCCTTCGGTGCCTTCCATTTCGTAGATGTGGAATTGCTCCATCCACTAATCTCATGCCATGTTCCATTAGATACGTCATAATACATCCAGCGATATACTGTCTCTCTGTCGTTTGTTTTACTTGAAACTGCCATCGAATACTGCATATTACCGTCATCATGTACATAAATTCCGCTGATATTTACATATGGTGTTTCTACACTGTATCCTTTAAAGGACTGCTCAATCGCCTGTCCCTGCTCATCATCAATCTCATAACACAACAGATAACTTCCGGTTGCAGAAGGCTGCCATTTTACACTTTCTTCGTTCCGTCCAACTTCCGTCCAGCTTTTTCCGTCATATACAAGGAAACGTGACATGCCTACTTCTCCGATGAGGTCCTTGTATGTACCTTTTAACGTGACACTTTTATCTGTCCATCCCGGAGATTCCGGACTTACCTGAAAGCTTTTGATGCTGGCTTTTCCAACGCGGTATCCCATAACCTGATTCTTCACCTGGCCGTCCCGGGTTTTTGCTTCTACATATAACCAATAATCGCCACTCTTCTTCGGCTGCCATGATGCCCAGTTGCCTTTATTCCAGTTACTGATTGCACTCCATTTCTGGGTAGAAAGATCATATAAGTTCCAGCGGAACTGTACATCGGAATCATTAGTCTTATAAGCAACACCCATGTCCACCTGACCCTTATTCTCTATCGTACAGATTCCATTGAGTTCCAGCTTCAGACCGCTGAACCGGAAGCCCATCACTTCACTGGTTATGCCTCCGTTGCTGTCAATTGCCTCCACATAAATCCAATAATCGCCTGCTTCTTCTGGTTTCCATGTTGTCCAATTGCCCGAAACCGGTTTCTGGATCAGTTTCCACTCCTGTTTTTTCAGATCATAAATCTTCCACTGGAATTTCAATCCCGGATCATTACTCTTATAATTTACTCCGATATCGTAATTTGTTCCCCTGTCTATCACACAGATTCCATTTAACGATACCTGAACTCCGTCAAAATGATATCCATATACAGAAGAAGCTGTTTTACCATCCGTGGTTTTTGCTTCTACATAGATCCAGTAATCACCGCTCTTCGCCGGTTTCCATGCTGCCCAGTTACTCTTGTTCCATTTCGTTACGTCTGTCCACTGGCCTGCTGTCACATCATACTGCATCCACTTGAATTCCACATTCGGGTCATCCGATACATAATCTGCACCAACCTCACAATATGCGCCCTTGTTCAGCAGGCAGATGCCCTTCACCTGTACATTATATGACTGCTGTTCTTCCTGCTGGGCCGGCTCACTCTTCTCTTCTTCGGATACTGCCGGAGGCTCTTCTGCCTGTCCACTGTTATCCTGCGCTTCTGTTCCGGCAAGTGTGTCCTGTGTCGTGCTTTTTCCGATTTCTACAGTATTCTCCGAACTGGTTTCTGCTGCAACCACCGTTTCTGTCTGTACCGGCTGTGCGTTCATCCCTTCTGCAGATACCAGACATGTCTGTCCCAGCATTGCGATCGATACTGCTAGTGCCGTCAGAATTCTTTTTCTCTTTTTCATAATAAAACTCTTCCTCCCTTCTTCTATATAATAAAATATAGGCACATTACATGCCTATATTTTATTGGATATTTTATTTTTCATCATACATATCGTGATAATATTTCTGATATGCACCACTTGTTACATTCTCCATCCAGTCTTCATTTTCGAAGAACCATTTGATCGTCTTGCGGATTCCTTCTTCGAACATTGTATCCGGCTCCCAGCCGACTTCTGCTTTGATCTTATCCGGTGCGATCGCATATCTGCGGTCATGTCCTTTTCTGTCTGTTACATAAGTGATTAGGTTCTCACTTACCAGTTCTTTTCTCGGATCATTTTCTGGCAGCATCTCCTGAAGTGTATCCAGGATAATGTGGATGATTTGAATATTCTGTTTTTCATTGTGTCCGCCGATATTATATGTTTCAAACAGACGTCCTTTTTCCTGAACCATGTCGATTCCCTTAGCATGATCTTCTACATATAACCAGTCTCTGACATTCTTTCCATCACCATAAACCGGCAGTTCTTTTCCATGTAATGCATTATTGATGATCAGAGGAATCAGTTTTTCAGGGAACTGATAAGGTCCGTAGTTGTTACTGCAGTTTGTAATGTTTGCAGGGAATTTGTAAGTATCCATATAAGCTTTTACAAGCATATCGGAAGAAGCTTTACTTGCTGAATATGGGCTGTGGGGATCATATGGAGTTGTTTCATAGAAATATTCTCCTTCATTTTCTAATGATCCATATACTTCATCAGTAGATACATGAAGGAATTTCTTTCCTTCTTTAAATGTTCCATCTTCCAGTTCCCATGCTGCCTTTGCTGCATTCAGCATAACCAGTGTTCCCAGTACATTTGTCTTTACGAATACATCCGGATTTTTGATGCTTCTGTCTACGTGACTCTCTGCTGCGAAATGAACGACTCTGTCAATATCATTTTCTTCAAAAAGACGGTTGATTGTCTCTGAATCGCAAATGTCTGCCTTTACAAATGTATAATTATCTCTGTTTTCTACATCTTTCAGGTTTTCAAGATTTCCTGCGTATGTTAATTTATCCACATTGATAATTCTGATCTCATTGTCATATTTTTTAAACATATAATGAATATAGTTTGATCCGATAAATCCTGCTCCACCTGTTACTAAATATGTTCTCATTTTTTTCTCCTCACTTTGTCTTTCTTATTTATGATTCTTCATAATCAGATTAATCTTTTCCGCATCTCCCCATACTCCCGGTGAATCATACGGTCTGTCAGGGAATGCACCATATTCTGGTCTGATCTTGAAGCCATGTTCTTTAATAAATTCATCCACCTTATCTGCAAGGGATACCGGATTGCCGGTACAGCAGTTAATCACTCCGTGAATCTCATCCTGCGTTGCAGCTGTCGCAATCTGTTTTGATAGTTCGTCTACGCTGATAAAGTCATATTTGTTCTTTCCTGAGTTGAACGGAAACGTCTCTTTTCCTTCCTCTTCCCATCTTACGATCTTTGCAAAAAGGGAATTGCTCTTTTTGTCATCTCCAAGAATATAATAAGCTCGTAACCAATCTACCTTTGTATTTGTCCCACTTGCCAGTAAATATGTCATCTGTCTAAGCGCATTTTTGGAAATACCATACAGAGATGTCGGGTTTGTAGGTGTATCTTCCTTGATTGCACCTTCCCAATAGCCAACCTCATGCATAGTTCCCATAACTGCCAATTGTGGAAGTCCTCCAGCAATCATATTTTTAATAAAGGTAAAATGATTTGGCAAATCAGTGATATGTGTGTCCGCATTGTGTACAAATCCATTTCTCCATGCCATGTGAATACATACATCCGGCTTTCCAAGCTGTTCATATATATTCTCATCGCCGCTGAAAATCGGAGTTTCCACACGTTCTGCTCTTTCATCAATTCCGTCAAATGCAAAATCCGCAGCCAGTACTTCATGTCCCAGTTCTAATAAAGCCTGAACAACATGTCTGCCGATATATCCATTTGCACCTGTCACCAATACTCTTTTCTTATTCATTGAAGATCCCTTCTCCTTTTTTAATAAATTTCGTTTTTCCAAATATATTTTCAGCGCCTGTTTCCACTCTGCCATTTCATATCCGAATTCATGTAATTTGTAATTATCCAGAACAGAATATGCCGGCCTTTTTGCCGCTGCACCATACTCTTCAGATGTAACCGGAATCACTTCCGTATTCTTCCCACAGTATTCGTAGATCAGTTTTGTAAATTCATACCAGTTACATGATCCTTCACATGTTGCATGATATGTTCCATATTTGTCTGTGGAAAGCAGGAAATCAATCACTTTTACAACTTCCTCTGCACTTGTCGGAGTTCCGTACTGATCCTTTACAACACGAACCTTTTCATGTGTCTCCGAAAGTTTTAACATTGTATTTACAAAATTCTTTCCATCTCCATACAGCCATGCCGTCCGGATCACAAAATATTTTCTAGCAGTCGCTCTTACCAGTTCTTCACCGGCAAGCTTTGACGCTCCGTACACAGACTGTGGATTGTATGCATCCCCTTCTACATACGCCGTATTTTTTTGACCATCAAACACATAGTCCGATGACAGATGAACGAGAACCGCATCTACCGCATTTGCCGCAAGGCTCAGATTCTTCGGTCCATTTGCATTGATCTCATAGGCTCTGTCCTCTTCTGCCTCACATGCATCTACCTGTGTATGAGCCGCACAATTGATAATGACATCCGGTTTTATCTCACAGATCTTACTCATTACTTCTTTTTCATCTGTAATATTCAGCTCTTTCACATCTGTATTGATCAATTGAACGTCTTCATGATTCTCATAATAATCATTCAATGCTCTGCCAAGTTGTCCCTGGCTGCCTGTAATCAATATCTTTTTCAATTTCTATATTCTCCGTTCCTATATTAATCTGTTACTATTCTACCTCACTTTACCGTATATTGCAACGCCAACTCTATTTTTCCGCTTCTGATATAAAAGCCATAACATTTCTGTGTACTTTATAAAGTGCCCATGCAAAAAATCCAATTACAATACATACCGCACAGAACAGCAGATAACTATGTAGTCTTGATATATTCATAAGATCAAATGTTGCCATCATTCTGGCAATTACCATATGGTGTACCAGGAATATAGCATAAGAATATTTGCTTATAACACTGCATATTTTCTTCACTAAATTTACCTTCACCCAGTAGGACAGATAAACCAGAACAAGGAATGATAAAATTCCCACATAGGTAGTCTGTATATTCTCTGACCATGATGGCTTTGCGATTCCATTGATGATCAATATAGCCAATGCTCCCAAAGCGACTTTCCAGTCAACTTTTCTCTGCAGTTTGATAAAGCTCATCCCGAATACAATTTCCGGAAGTCTCGCCAGAATAATCTTTGCCACATTAAAATTATAATGATATCCGAACATGAACCATGCATATATCACCAGTATGACTGCCCATGTTGCCACCGGCTGTTTCTTAATCCCCTGCCGCAGTAACGGGAATAAAATATACATACAGATAATTGCACCCAGGAACCATTCTCCCAATACATAAAAGGTCGGTATATTTTCCGCAAGTAATCCGTCAAATCCCAGAATCGAAAAAATAAAATTAATTTTCGGTCCGCCTGCTCCCGGTACTGCCTTGTTGGTATAAAACAAGTATAAGAATCCGCAGATATAAGCGATCCAGTACATCGGATAAATGCTCAGGAATCTTTTCTTAAAATATATTTTCAAATCGCATTTTTCTTCATATACATACATCAGCGCCGCCCCTGATATGATAAAGAACAGCGACACTCCCCAGTTACCAATATAAATATTACTTACCATGGTTGTCAGTACCGCTTTTTCCGGCACCGGCGGGTTCAGATACAGGTAACGCGCATTAAAATGCGTCATAATAATCGAAATCGCTGCAACCGCTCTGACAAAATCCAAATAAAACAATCGTTCTTTTTTCATCTTTCACTCTCTTTCATCTATTGTCCAAGATTCACTATGATAATCCCGTCTTTCAGTGCCACGCTGCCCTGTGCCGGCCATACAGGCATATCTGCAGCATATTTTTCTGCAGTTGCTATCTTTTTCTCATCGAGTGACATTTCATAATCATACCCAAGTGTTTCCATGAAATTGTGCATCACCCATGTACCATGATTTGTACTGAAAGACACTGCAAAATATGATCTTCCGATCAGTTCCAGCTGCTCGTCCTGTATACAGGAATTATTCTTATGAGACGCTCTGCGTCCCACATACATAACCGGCTGCGTCGGTGTTTCTCCCAAATTCAGCTGCTCAATCCGGTCCGAAATCTTGGCTGCCACCCTGACATCTTCTTCATATTGTGTATATTGTGTGTAATACAGTCTGGATGTCATCATACTCTGATGCATACAAAATGCCGCAAAGAAAGCGGTTGCAAGTATATAAACACCTCTCCACGCATCTTTTGATCTTATCTTTTTCACTAAATATTCACAATAAAATGCTGCAACAAACGGTAATACAATCTCTGTTCTGGCAGATGGTGCTCCTCCAAGCAGGACTGTCATGAAGAACGGTGCAATCCCCGAAAAGAGAACAGCAATCATATATACCCAGTAGCTCTGTTCTCTTCTTCTGATGCGTACCGTTATATAGACCAGCATCACCACATAGATCAAACCATATAAAGCCGTAAAGAATATACCTTTTCCCTGTAGTGCTTCTCCAATATGTTCCAAAATTGCATTCAAAGTTACCTGCAGCGGCTGATTTTTCCATGCAATCTGATCTGAAATATAAGAAGTTATCTGCATCTCGTACCTTGTCATGATGATTTTATTAACAATCTGATATACACCAAATGCAACAACAAAATCAATAATAAATGCCAACAGTACTTTCACACAAAAACGGAAATCTGTTCTTCCGTTGTTTTGTCTGCTGTTCGTATCATAAATCAAAACAAAACATACAGCTGCTGCCGCCATAAATAATGGCACATATGCCTGATAGCTTGCAAATGCAATTACCAGACATCCAATCGCAGGAACTGCCAGATACCACTTTCCATGTTCCAGAATTATCCTGCACAGACAGAATACGGACACAGCAATCAAAAAGAATGTAACATTCACTTCATATGCCTGCAATAAGAATCCAGATTGTTCTGCAACAATCATAGATGTAAAATATATCGTTGGAAAAATCCATGTACTTTCTTTCTTCTGTTCTTTTCTGTCACCCAGCCAGCAGAACAGATATTCCCATGCCATTCCGTTGATAATCATCATCACAAACATCATGGCAGACGCAGCATATGGATTGAACAAATATGTTCCCAGTAACTTTTTCAATGCAATCAGGCCAAACCTCCCCATGGAAAGCCAGCTGCCATACAGGGAATCCGGAACTGCCATGATTGCTTCCGTATCATGCGAGATCGACACGTTAAATACCTTGATGCCATATGCCAAAAACAAGAACAATCCCATAATCCACCACGAATATTTGTGATCATTCAGGAATTCCCTGACCGGCATTTTCCTGATTACAATCTTATTTATATCTGTTTTTGCCTTTTGGCTTTTTAATTCCATAAACCTGTCTCCTTAAACCACTCCGTCTTATTATGCTATTTTTCAGATTTTTCTGTTTCTTTTATAATATAAATTGGCCGGTTCTTTGTTTCCAGATATGTCTTTGACAGATATTGTCCTAATACACCAATACTGAACAACTGAATACCTCCGATAAAGAACATCACACACATCATAGACGGATATCCCGCAACTGGATCACCAAAGATCAGCGTTTTTGCAATGATAAATACAATCATAATAAAAGCAATGAATAAAAACAGCATACCAAATGCAGATGCCACCGACAGCGGAACTGTAGAGAATGCCACAATTCCATCCAGTGAATACAGGAACAATTTCCAGAAAGACCATTTGGTATTGCCGGCAACTCTTTCTATATTTTCATATTCCAGCCATTTTGTCTTAAATCCAACCCAGCCGAAAATTCCTTTCGAAAAACGGTTATATTCTTTTACATCGAGAATCGCATTCACCATCTGACGAGTCATCAATCTGAAATCTCTTGCACCATCTACGATTTCAGCTTTTGATATCTTATTCATAAGCTTATAAAAGCAGTGTGCAAAAAACGAACGGATCGGTGGTTCTCCTTTACGCGTTACTCTTCTGGTTCCTATACAGTCATACTCATCTTTTTTAATTTCCTGATACATTTCCATCAGCAACTCCGGCGGATCCTGTAAATCTGCATCCATCATAGATATATAATCTCCCGTCACATGCTCCAGTCCCGCATAAATTGCACTTTCTTTTCCAAAGTTCCGGGAAAATGATATATATTTTACCCGCTCATCTTTCTTTGCAAAATCTCTCAAAATTTCTAATGTCCGGTCTCTGGATCCATCATCTACGAAGACAAATTCATAATCTACATTATACTCCTGTTTCATCTTACCCGCTATCTTGCCGATTGCTTCATAAAAAAACGGCAATGCTTCCTGTTCATTATAGCAAGGAACAATTACTGATATTTTATCTGACATTTTTCTTTCCTTTCTAATTGTTACTTTTATATGACTTTACTGTTTATTTTTTGTCTTTTTCTTCAGATTTCTGATTGGCTGTGTCATCTTCCAGCTTTTTGATTCTTCAATTGCCCGGAGTCTCTGCCTTAGATTTTCCAATTCTCTTTCCAGTTTACCGATATGATTCTGTTGTAAATCCTTTATCTCTAAAAGTTTTTCAATATGATCATCTTTATTCTTTATTTTTTTTCTCTCCTGCTCCAATTGATACTTCAGTTGCTGCTCCTGCTCATCATCTTTTTCTACCCATAATAATTTTTTGCAGGTTTCTTCGTAATATTTTTTCGGCGTATAGTGATATTTTTCCAACAGCACACGCCCGTATACCGGATCATTCATAAGTTCTCCCAGTTTGAACAGACCAAGAACCGGATTACTGTCACTGTATCCGATGCATTTTCCCAGAAGAAATGCCTGTTCGCACACAATCTCTTCATGTGTTGAAGCATCTTTATCTCTGAAAAACTCTCCAAACGCAGCTTTACATAATTCATCTGTCATTCCCTCAAAGAAATGATATCTAATATCCATATATTCATTAAAGAACCGGGTATCTTTTTCTACGGTAGAGGCACTGTTCTGTGTAGAAGTTCTTCTGTACTTTACCAGTTTTTCTTCTACAAAATAGAAATCCGTCTGTTTAATCAGTCTTATCAGAAATTCAAAATCATGTGTCTGACAGTAGTTCAATTTAAACCCACCAACTATATCCAGCAATTCTTTTTCAAATAAAAGTGTCGGAAGCAGTGAATTGCCCACAAAGAAGAAAAAGCGGATCCATTCTTCCCTGTTTTTCTGTCTGCTGTTATAAAGACTGAGTAATTCCGATTCCTGTTTGTCAATGTTTTCCCCGTTTTCATCAATCAGTTCAACCTGAGTAAAACACACTTTAGCAGATGGATTCTTCTGCATAAAATCCATCTGCTTTTCTAATTTTTCTTTTTCCCATATATCATCGCTGTCCAGTCTGGCAATATATTTTCCCTTTACGACCGCAAAACCGGTATTAGTCGCAATACAAATGTGACAATTCTCCTTTAGGAAAATTGGTTTTATCCTGTCATCCTTATATTCTTTTATAATATTTACAGACGCATCTGTAGAACCATCATCGACGATGATCAGTTCCCAGTTCCTGTATGTCTGCATCAGGACACTGTCGATCGACTTTTTTAAAAACTTTTCCTGATTATAATTCACCATTACGATACTTACAAGTTCATTTTCCATACGATATCTCTCCATCGCTTTATTTTCATTTATTAATTGTCAACCTGTATCATTTTATCACATTTTTATCCACTTGACTATTTTAATTTTTTCAATACCCAGCTCTGTGCCTTGCTTCCATTACTGCTGTATAACTGAACATTCGTCCCACTTGTGCTTCTGCCACCATAAACATCCAGTCCTTTTCCCAACTTTGACCGAATATAGAAATAGCCATTTCTGAGATCTACAATTTTCCAAAGCTGTGCTTCACTTCCATTCCAGGTATACTGTTGAATATTTGTACCATCATTTGTATAACCTCCATAAATATCCAGAGACTTTCCTGTCTTTGCAGAAATAATTCTGTAATATCCGTTTCCGGCATATTGAATTTTGAACTGCTGTGCTGTCGATCCATTATATTGATATATCTGGATATTTGCACCGTTTGTTGTATAGCCTCCGGCAATATCCAGCAGTTTACTTGTATCCAATGCGCTTTTGGCTACATACGTTCCTTCTTCCAGCGAATAGCTTTCCTGTTTTTGCAGTGTCCATTTCTGCGCATTGGATGACTCATTCAATGTTCCCAGTTCAACGTTACTTCCCGCCTCACATTTTTCGGATGCTGCTTTAATCACGGTTCCTAATTTGGATTTCAGATAGTAGGAATTTGTTCCTGTGCGTACAAACTTCCAGAGCTGTCCGTCATTTCCATTCCATTCATACTGTTGGAGATTTGCACCATTTTTGCTGCTCTTTCCTGCCACCTCCAGCACTTTCCCTGTTTTTTCTACCATGATCCGGTAATACCCGTTTCCCATATGTTTGATTTCATAACGCTGCGCAGCCGTATTATTCGATGTGTAGAGCCAGATATTAGTACCACTTCCAAAATAGCCTCCATACACATCCAGTACATTCTTACTATTTCCAACAGATGCAATTGTGTATGTACCATCTGCAACTATATTTTCCTGTTCATTTGCAAGTGAGCTGTCAAGCTTCCAGCTCTGTGTTAGTGCAGCTCCGTATGTATTGGTCTGAACGTTATTTCCATCTGCCGCTTTTTGTGACTTCACATCTATGAAGGTTCCAAGTTTTGACTTGATACAGTATCCGCCATTTTTCCCTGCGGCAAATCTCCAGAGTTGTGCATCACTTCCGTTCCAGCTATATTCCTGGATGTTCGTTCCGGCACTGCTCTTTCCTGATTCAATATCTAAAACTTTTCCTGTCGCTTTACTTACAATCCGGTAATAACCTTTTCCGGTATATTCGATACTGTATTTCTGTGTACTGCTTCCCTCAAAACAACCAAGCTGAATATTTCCTTTCACCTGGCTCATAACTTTTTCAGTATCGGCTGCACTGGTCAGGACATAGCTTCCATCCTTCACCGGCTGGAGTAATTGTCCTGTAAGCGGGGTAACCTTCCATTTCTGCCCCGTAGAATAATTCATGCTCTCTGCCTGTATATTCGTACCGTTCGCCGTATTCCCTCCGTATAAAGCAAGTGTCGTTCCCATTTTGGATTTAATATAATAACTGCCATCTCCGGCATCTACTAATTTCCATAACTGCCAGTTTTTTCTACTCCATCCGGACTGCTGGACATTCGCTCCCGAAGCAGCTGATCCATTGCTGATTTCCAGTGTCTTATTGGAGTTTTCCGGAGCAATTCTGTAATAACCGTTTCCTACATAAGTAAATGCATATTGCTGTCCAAATGTCCCATTCGATGTATATAACTGGATGTTCGCACCATTTTCAACAGAACCATTGGATACATCGGCAAGCATATTCCCATTCACACTGGCACCAACCGTGTAAATACCGTCTTCGACCGGACGGTATTCCGACAGATTCAGTTTCCATTTTTGTGCATTGGATCTGTTCAAAGCGGCTGTCTGAATTGTGACACCGTCCGATGCGGTAGAATTTTTCACTTCCAAGTAGGTTCCTGCCTTTGCTTTTATGTAATAATATCCGTTCCCCGCATCCTCGAATTTCCATAATTGTGCACTGGTCCCGTTCCAGTCATACTGATGGAGTGCGACACCTGATGCAGTTGATGCATTCGGTATATCAACTGCTTTTCCTGATTTTTCAGATATGATTCTGTACCATCCATCTCCTGCCGGACTTATTTCAAATCGTTGTTCCGGAGTATTTTTTTGTCCTGTCAATACGATCGATGCCCCGTTCGACACGCTTCCTCCGGATACTGAAAAGATCTTGTCCGTATTCAGTGCCGAGCTGATCGCATATGTCCCTTCTTCTACTTTCATCTCAGTATTACTATTCTGGTTTGAATCAGATGCACCAAAATCAACACTCAGATCGACATTACCGTTAATTCCATTCACACTGCCCTTAGATGAGCACTGCCACATCTGATATTTTCCGGTGTAAGTACAGGTTGTATTATATTGCGCTACCCATTTGTCCCACTTGGCAAATCGTGAGTCTGTAAGATATGTCGTGAACCAATCCGTATTGGCATACATTGCTGCTTTATATCCGGCAGCCGTAATCGTATCATAGAATGTCTGTGCAATATCGCCAATGGTTTTTTCACTTACATTATTCCGCACACTGTCATCTTCCAGATCATAATAAACCGGATATTTCAGTTTGTATCCTTTTATCAGACGCAGTACATGTTCTGCTTCGCTCTTCGCACGTGAAGTATCCGTTGCATAAGAATAAATATATACACCAAACGGAATATTATATTTGGTACATGCGTCTGCATTTTCTTTCCATTTAGTGTCATCCTGATTCGTCTGATTCATTCCAAATCCACAACGGATGATTGCATAATCGACACCCGCATTCTTCACCTTCTGCCAGTCAATAGTCCCATTCCACTGACTTACATCAATTCCCTTTGCAACCATTCCTGAAACCGCCGGCCATGTTGTAAATTCACGAAACGCTCTTGCACTTCTTGCAAATGACTGTTCTGTTCTCTGTCCATTTTCATAACGCCAGCTATTTGCCAGATCATTCCGCTCTGCTTCATATATATCTGTTTCTATATTCTCTGTCTGAGCTTCTGCCTCTGCTGTTTCGTCTGTATCTTCTGTATTTTCACTTCCATCTGTCGCAATCTGATTTTCTTCATTGGTATTCACCTGCACATTGTCCATATTCTCCGCGGACACCATCACACCTGGTAATACCATACACCAAGTTAAGACTACACTCAAAATTGTATTTCTGATTCTTTTCATTCTGCTTTGTCCTGTTCCTCCCCTTTTCTATTCTGATAAATATTTGCATAATTATTTAGTATAACAGTTTTTTCATCCGATTACGGAATCTCTGCAGTTGTCTCTGCCACCATATGCGGCTCTCCGTCCCCATCGACAATGTAAATCTGTATATTATAAGTTCCCGGATTTTCATTCAGATTATCAAAATCTACATCCGCTTTACAATGTCCGTCCTCAAACATAGCCATTGGCAGCCATTGCAGATCACTCTGGTCTTCGTTCTTCCATATTGCCAGTGATACCGATTGTATTCCATTGGTAATATACTGCATATTCTTTACGGTAACAGGCAAAGTCAAACTGTCTTCCTGATATTTTCCTGTCACGACCTCAGCTGTCGGAGCTTTTCCTTCGCGTTTCAGTAATGCCTGTCTGTTCTTATCGATCTTGGCCAATTTGTTCATTAATTTTGATTTTTTCTTCAGTTCAGTTTTTTCGTTCTCCACACCGTAACGTTCACTCAACGTCTGCGTTGAAGAATATAAATTCGTTCCAAGTCCCAGACGGTTTCCATCAATATTGGCTCCAAGTGCAGCCAGTGTTGTTGGAAATGCGTCAAATGTCGTATATGTTCTTTTATCATCAGTCTCCTTCTCTACCGAGGAATTGATATAAGTTGTGTATACTTTTCTCTGATAACTTTTCTCTACATCATCACAAAAATCACTGTCCATCGTCAGATGATCTCCGGAAATTACAATTGTTGTATCATCAGCAAAATCCTGTTCCTGTATCCAGTCCACAAATTCTTTCACCTGTTTACTCGAGCATGCCATAACATTTGCATACTGGTTATCTCCAAATGTATCCGGGCAGAGTTCACATACATATCCATCTTCAAAATGTGTATCTACTGTCAGCATGGTAAGATTAAATGGATCATCCTGTTTAGAAAGCTCCAGAAGTCTTTCTTTCGCAAATCCAAACAATTTTTCATCTTCATATCCCCACCATACTTTATAATCTTCCGGGATCATTTTATTCTCAACTGCATATTCATAATCCACGATATCGTACTGTCCATGATCTGTAAAATATAATTTTCTTCCTCCAAATGTCGCATCCGAACCAATCAGAAGTGTCTGGGAATAGCCTTCTTCCTGTAAAATATCGCCTAATGTTATAATACCCGGAAAGAACGATTCCTGTGTATCCATCGCATTGTCATCAATGGAAATGTTCAGCGGCAATCCGGATGTCTGTCCGAACATAGCCCCCATCGTCCATGTCGTTCCCGGCATAGGGATTCCTCCATTTAGTTCATCACTGTCTCCGGAAAAGTTTTCATTCTTTTTTGACAGTTCGGTCAATTCTGGGATCAGATTCGTCTCAAATGCTCCACCTGCTGCTTCGTCCGCATAGGTCATTTCCATCGATTCCAGGAAAATATAGATCAGATTCTTTTTCTGCTCCGGAAATTCAATATTGACCTCTGCGGGGTCTACATAATTTTTGTCAATAAATGTGGAATAAGTGCTCTGTCCTTTCACGTAATCCCCGGCATCCAGTTTCTTCCATGTAATCCCGGCCGTCGCCCCTATAATGACAACTGCACCCACAAGACCTGCCACGGTCATTCTTCGTGTAAAAACCGTCTCATTCTTTTTCTGTGCATATATAATAATCACAGCGCACAGAAATATGATCGCCGGAACAGCACATTTTCCGCAATAGTCTTGGATCATATCTGTGTTGGTTCCTTCCAATGGCGCTGTCAGATGATATACCAGTTCATCCATCGACAGATTCGTCCATGTGCGGAACATCCACCTTGTGCTGCATGCAAGTAATATTGCAAGAGTTTCCAGGATAATACTAAATACGATACCCACAATTTTTAAAATCTTTTGCCCTCTTTTCATTTACTCTCTCCGCATGACCTATTTTTTAAATACAATCAGTCGCTGACCGATGTAATTGAACACTACAAACGCTCCCATTCCCACCAGCATGGAACAATTATCCTGAATACTCCTGCTCTGATTCTGTAAGATCCATGAAACAACTGGCTTTGCCAGTCCATAGGCCAACAGATAACATACTGTAATGTTCAAAATAAATTTGAATAACTGTCCGAGAGATTTTTCATTATTCTGGAATGTAAAATACTTATTCAGAAAATAACTTACTATACTTCCCACCACATAATTGGATGCCGAAGACACCCAGTAGCTGAAATGCAAAAAATTATATGCCACAAACATCACCGTCGTTCCCACCAAAGTATTTATAATTCCTACCAGTACAAATTTCCAAAATGTAATATCAAGTATTTTTTGTAATTTTTCTTTCATTTATTACTTTCCTTTCATTCTCAAGACACATAGCAACGCAAGAAACGGCTCACACTCAAAGCATAAGCCGTTCGTTTTCTCCATTAATTTTACTCTCCAAGCCCGCTTTCGACCGCATCCATCATCGCTTTCATGGCCTCTTCTTCATCTTCCCCGTCGCAGATAAGCTCGATTTCATCTC
>OLNR01000212.1_pt1 | contig 55015 bp, 39 predicted proteins | sample 1672231 | NCBI WGS metagenome assembly OLNR01 (sample SAMEA3136662, study PRJEB25190) | human gut metagenome
GACTGAACATACGAGAAACCTTTCGCTCAGTCTCCAAGAAAACGTCCGCAGCCCCTTATCGCGAGATGGTAGGGTTTTGTGATCTCACCCAATTTGAGTCCACGGAACATCGATGTTCTTAGGCAAAGTCTTCTTAGAAACTGCCGCACGGGAACATCTTGACACGACCTGCCGTGTTCATTTTTCCGTATGTACTGGCACGGTGTGTACTGGCATGGGTTTGGTTCGTTCCGTGGCTTTGTTCCAGACCAGTTCGAACCAGCGGCCGCGGTTGCGGTCGACGGTCATGGCGAACAGGCCCTGGCGTACAAGGTCCAACGCCAGACAGCAGGCGAAAATGGCCAATACGCATACCGTCATGGCCGCGAGCGGATGCGCCGACAGGTACAGTTTGTCGAGCGGAAGCCAGTTCATCCAAAGAGTCTTGACCGCCGGATGATAGTGAACCAGGTAAACACCGAAAGCGGACCCGGCCAGACAATTAACGCAACGACTATGGAATTCCCTGCGCGCGAACAGTTCGAAAAGCCCGAATCCGATAAACATGGACGGGATCTTCCAATTATCGAAAATGAAGAACTGGAAACCCGCGCCCTTTCCGGTCATGGCGAAGACAAGCGAAAAAGCCAGGCAGTACACAACCTCGATACCCAAGCCGACGAGAATAAGCTTCCAACAGGTCGCGGCGCTTATTCGCTCCATGTACCAGCGGTAGTACGAAAGCAGAATAAACCAGTACACGAACACAAGCACGGAACCCCCGTGCAGATCGTTGCGGGTAAACGGCAACAGGCCCGCGATGCCCCACATGAGCAGGGCGATTAGGGCGAGACTGCGATGCGCGCGCTCGCCCAATGCCTTCATGCCGGTCACGAGGAACGGGAGGAGAAGCAGGAACATGGCGTAGCTGGTCGGATACCACCACAGCGATGTCGTCAACGGCAACACGCTGTGCGCCGCGAGTTTCAGCACGCTCCCCGAATACAATCCCGCCTTGCGGAGGAACAGGGTCGCGGCGAATAAGGCGAGACTCCAGAAAAGCAGTTCGCGTTCGAGAATCCAAATACGTTTGAGACTGCTTTTGAGGGTGTTCTGGCGATCCAGCAGGAACCAGATGGAGATGGTGAAGAAGATGAAGTTCCCGACCCATCCGCCTCCCATGAGGAACTGGTAGGCGACCTTCGTGGGGGTTGGCGGCTGGGCGAGGAACCAATCGTATCTGTTGCCCACGCATAAATGAAAGCTGACGATCATCAGCATCGATAGCAGACGAAGAAGCTCGATACTGGAATTACGCTCCCCCCCCCATTTTGAATCCGTCGGCTGCTGGGCCGTCCGGTCTTATGAGAAGCCATGTCCTTTAATATCATAATTGTTTCCCTTTCGTCTCTCCGCCTCTTTCCGACATTCCCCTCAAAAGGGGTCGTGCCCGAAAGTATGTGCAAATGTGATCTCGCCCGTCCATGGCGCGGTGATCAGTTCACTCCAACAACCAGCTCATGACAGGATAAGATTCAACTTACCCTTAAATTTGGAAAACCACCATTGCAGACCGGCAGCGACTGTAGAAAGATAGGTAGACTTAATTTTTTTCATCACATACACAGGCCAATACCAATTGTTATATGCAAGCTGTGGAAGCATTTGTCCCAATACCAAGCCCCAAGTTCCCAATTTGAAGTAGGCGCAAAGAATACAGCTCAAAACCAATCCCGCCAACGTTGAGATGAGATATGCCTTAAAGTAGGGGATTTCATTCATGTTAACAATGACATTGCAGAAAAGTGAATGCTGATTCAACAAGAACATATATATAGACAAACCTAAATAGAGAACTGGATCACAGATAAAATCGGATTTAAAAAAGACCAGAAATGGAAGAAATATCGTAACGAATGCAGTGCCCAATGCAAACATCGCTATATAGCAAGACAACCCTCGAGCAATAATCGAACGTTGCACAGTAAGATCCCCCTTGACATAAGCAGACTGGAATGAGGGAAAAAACGAACGCATGTAGGCACTTGAGACATTATATATACCGCTAGTAAGCTGAATCATAACTGAGTATGTCCCAGCTTCTGAAAGTCCGAGAAAAGCGGAACACAATAGGGTCATTGCCTGTGTAGCACCGTACCATGCAACAGACACAAGACCATCACGAGACGCAACAAAGGAAACTGTTCTCAAAGTTTCTTTCACTTCATCTTTTGATATTTTTTTGATGTCTGACGAAATGCCATGTTTAATATCAATATGTTTATTGAAGGCTCTTGAGGCAAACAAACGCAACAATAGGCCATACATAAAATATCCAATAGCCGCAGCAAGAATTTGTAGACCTGCAATGAGAAGAATAGCAGTAATTAAGAACTGACCTAACCGAGCAATCGTCTTCGATCTATTCTCTCCTGCAACATCACCAATACCACGCAAAAAAGTCAAGCAATAAAGAAAATAGAGATTAGTAAAAATTGAAGCTACAAAGATAATCCAAGAAAGAAAAGAGTGTTCGATCGAGAAATCATTTGTAACAGATGCTATATAAACAGTTCCAAATGTAGCTGATAGGAAAAGCCCAAGAACACCGATTACTGAATAAATAATCCTTGATGTCTTAAGTACTACATTGAACAAATGCCAGTCAGTTTCTCTTGAACCTCTGTCAGAAGCAAGGCCAGTTTTAACCAGTGCATGCTTTCCACTTAATGAATATAAAATATTACGAGAAAGTGTTGAAGTAAAACCAAACTCAAGAAGTTGAGCAAAGCCAGCTATGGCCACAAAAACGTACCACAAACCAATCTGCTCGCTGGACAAGAAAATAAGTAATAATGGAATAAAAATAAAATTACTTGATATAGAAACAATAGTTCCTATATAGTTCCATATTACATCTTTTTTTGTTGTATTTATTTTATATTCGACCATAAAACACCTCTACTATAATTTAGATACAAGAAGTAGAACTCTAACGAAAATCAATTACTATTATGATTATTATAAAAAAAGCATAATTTTTTTGCAATTTCATTAATGTCAAATCCAGCATCACGCACTTGCTCAATACGATCTGATCGATGCCCAATGGATTCCCGATATGCCCTAAGCGATTCATCTGCCCATTTTTCCGCATCAGCAGACAAGGAAATAAACTCAGCAAGATCAGTACATGCAGCTAGAGATGGAACTTCATCTGACATCAACGTAGGTAGACCACATGCTTGAGCCTCCACAGCAGCCATGCCTAATCCCTCATATAGAGAAGGGAATAGAAAAACATCAAACGCCTTAAGATAATCCGGAACATTAGGAACCGAACCAGCGAAATGGACATGCTGTGAAATTCCAAGGTCTTTCGCCTTCCGCTCCAGCGTAGTTCGCAAATCACCTTTACCGACAATAATTAATATGGAAGAAGGTTCACGACGCAGGATAGCCGCAAAGACATCAAGTAGAAATGTATGATTCTTCTGAGAAAGCAAGCGACCAACAGTACCGAACACAGGACCGTCTACATCCAGAGATAGTTTCTTACGCGCGGTATTATGTTCGATTTCATTAACACAATACCGAGCAAGATCAATACCATTGTAGAATATTTCACAATTACAAGACGAAGCAATTTTTTTACCAAATGCGAATTCGGCAGCTTGCTTGGAACATGCATAAAAATGGTCAGGATAACGTCGAACTATATGATGACAAATCTGAAGCATCTGTCGTTTGAGTCTTCCGCCGTGATCATTAGTATTATGCGAGTGTGCAATAAGATATCGTCCACTTTTCTTTGCCTCACGCATATACACCAAAGAAGCTGAGTCTAGATTATGCGCATGGACGACAGTATACTCAGGATGGTTCCGGAAAAAATCCTCAATATATGTTTGATAGTCATGCGGATTCTGACTGAAACTAGGTGCCTTATAAATCTGACCACCCATCGAAAGTATCTCAGACTCATATTCGTATAAATAATCTTGGTCGTAAGGATGGGTTAGGAAATCGAATTGAATAGATTCACGATTTACTTTACGATAAATATTCATCAGCAGTGTTTCCACACCGCCTCTGTCCATGATATTTACAACTTGCAGAACTCGTTGCATCTTACGCCTTCCCATCCGAAAGAGTGTAAACAACTGGGTCACTATTAAGCCATTCAATCAGATTAAATCCATGATGGAATCGATCCGTATCATTGAGAATCTCATCACCGGAAGGACTTGGGAACGGAATGCCGCATTGTACATCTTCCATTGGATGAGTAATAAAACATAGTTTATTAGGGAAATCCAAGGCATCAAAAGCACGAATATCTTGATCAGAACATTCATTCATCTGACTAAATTTAATAAACAAATTATTCCAATTAATTCGAGCACACCTACGTTTCCATTTTTTCGCTGCTTCTTCGGGAGTTGGATAGTGCAAAAAAACAATTTCGATATCATCAAGTTTTGCAACTACTTTATCTAACTCATTTCGACGAGATAACACATCTGCATGAGCAGAATCGACCGCAGGAACAAATTCCAGTTCTGAATTGACATAATGTTGTAAATTTGAAACAAACTTTATATAGTCAGAGGCAAAAAAATATAATCCAGCAGTCGGTGATAAATATGGAAGGCCAAAATATCTATATACTGACCCAGCCCAACAATTATTAGATATAACAGTAAAATCAGCACGATTAAGTTTCATCCGTCTTACAGAGGCGAACCAAGGATTTGTATATTCACGTAATTTACGTTCTGCAACTCCCCAATAATCTGTTTTCATTTTCCCCATTCCTCCATAATACTCTCAGATATTATTAACGAAAAAATATATAAGTTTTTTAGCTATTTGTTGTTATTTGGTAATTTACTATATAGACTAAAGAAAGGTTCAGCCAAAGCAACAAGACAGAAATTCACGCAAACCCAAAATGCCCCAGATTCACTAAAGGCAACAAAAGCAAATATTATCAACCCAAACAACTCTGGAGTTAACTCACCGTACACTATCAGGCCTCTCAGTAGAACATATTCATAAGCAAGGAATAAAAGAGCGGCAACTACAATACCGGATTCCAGAACAACGTGCGCGAAAGCATTATCACAAATAAATGTGTCATAATATCCACGATAATTTTCTTGCATCTTGGAAAAATCAAAACCAAACATATGGACCCCATATGTTTCAAAGTAATGATGCATTAAATCAAGACGTCCAGTCATCATAGAATTCAAGTTGCTCATCCAAGAAATCGACGGTTTGAAATAAACCATAAGCCATATAGAAAATAGACTTAAACCCAGAAAAGCCAACGAACCTAAGACAAGGATTAATTTATCCCAACGGCCATGCTTGTCAATAGTAACGAACAACGACAAGAATACAATCAGTAAGATTGAAATGGCTGAAGTTCGCGAATAAGCTAATTCATAGCATGCATAAAATGCAACACCATAAATTAATAAATCCTTCCATCCGAATTTGCGATATTGTAAAACAGCATAAGCGCAACAAGCCGTTACAACAGCTAAACCGAATAGATTAGGATGAGTAAAGCCAAAAGCTTGCCGCTCCGGCATTCCATTCCCCGCAATAAATGTTGTTTTTTTTATAATTCCATTATTCGCGCAAATAACTGTCAAAAAAATAACCGCAACATTGGTACAAAGAACACAAATGGCGATTTTACGTAAATTAACTTCACGACCAGCAATAAGAAATAACAATAGGAGAAGAATATTCCAACTTCCTGATATAAAAGTTGATGCTAGCACGCAACTTCCCACCACAAGACAGAGAGCATACTGCTTAGCCTGAAACCTCTGCACAAGAATTCTGACCCCGAGCACTAATGTGCTCACTATGCGAATCAAAAGGTACAGTAGGCCAATGTTCATCCATGACAGTTCTTGAAAAGATGTAAATTTCAAAAGATTCAATGCACAGTAAATAGTAAACAAAACATAATAAATCGGCATAAAACGAAGGGGTCGGCTGAACGCATGCCTCACCGGTAGCCGTTTCTTGTTTCGGGATTCACTAATTACACCTTGATGAATATAATTTGACCGTGTGCTCATAGGACGTCATTTACTTTCCATCAATCGTTCATAGTGCTGCATGAGAAGCTCAGCATTGGCTTTTGCGGAATATCCTCGTTGCTCTAGCAATGCTGGATTGTCTGTCAGCCTTCCTCTATTGAAAGCGTTTTCCAAGGTTTTAGTCCATTTATCAATATCAGCATCAAGAGAAAGGAAAGTACCTGTACCTGTGATATCAGTCTCCCTTGGTACATTATATGAGTACATGCATGGCAAACCTGCCGCTTGCGCTTCTACAGCAGAAACCGGCAAACCCTCATATAACGATGGCATAAAGAAAACATCCATCACCGAATAAAGTTTGTTAATATTCTCACGGACACCGGCTAGTATCACCACATTTGAAAGATGCTCGGACGAGATTATTCCCTCAAGCTTTTCTCGATCATCACCATTACCGAGAATCAGCATCTTAGCGTCAGGAAAAGCTTCATGAAACTTGGCAAATACACGAACGGCAAAAGGAAAATTCTTTTGCTTAACGAGTCTGCCCACACAGCCCACAACTGGATCTGTTTCTTTAATGCCTAATTCAGAACGAAGCAGTTTCCTTGATTCTGAATCATAGGCGAATTGTTCTAGCGGAATGCCGTTATTAATCACAGTAAATGGTCGCGAGCCGAATAGGAATCGACCGGCATCATCAGAACAGGCAATACAGTCAGTGGCATAATGCTTGCCGATAGCATTAAGCGGAGCATTACGTAGCCGATGCAAAAACTTGTCAGAAGAGTTGTTCAAATGACTATGCAACACACGATGCTCTATACCGACCAGTTCAGCTTCCCGAAGCACACAAAATGCAGAGTTCGGCATATGGCAATGCACAATGTCGTAATTGAATCCAACTTTTTCGAACGCCTCATGCACTTCACTCATGAAACGTCTAAGATTATCACCAGCATAATTCACAGGGTAAACAGAGCATCCCCTAGCTTTTAGCTCTTCATCATAACGTTTCTTATGCATGTATACGCCATCTCGAATAGCGTGATGCATAAAATCATAGTGCACACGTTTTTCATCATGATAGCGTTCCATGTTATATACAAACCGAGACACCCCGGCTGCACGGCTCAAAGATGGCACTACTTGCAGTACCCTTAATTGCTTAGCGGACATATTACAAACTTTCTATCAAGACTCCATGGATAAGAACCTAGCTAAACTACTTAATATCGCACCTTATCCTAAGTGATTACCGCCATTTACATGAATAACCTCGCCACTAATACAGCGTGAAGCGTTACTCATCAAGAAGCACGCGACTTCGGCAACCTCTTCTGGTAGAAAAACTCGCCCTGCATGGGATTCGTTGGCATAATTACCATCAGAGACATCTGCATAGTTTTTGGTCATCGCCGTTGCAGTAACACCAGGAGCAATGGCATTGACCCGAATCCCTTTTGCATACAATTTTCGGGAAAGCCCCCCACCAAACAATTGACTGCAGATTTTGTCAAGCCATAAGGGATATCAACAGCATGATCTGCAGTCTCTGAGGAAATAAACAGTAAATCTCCTTGCCTTTTATGCTCCTCCAAATGCTCAAGGAATGTCTGGGCAAGAAAATAAGCACCGCGAAAATTCGTATTGAATTGGGCATCAAATTTGTCAGGAGTTACATGTCGGAAGTCACCTTCATGCAATGAAAGGCCCGCATTGCAAACCAAGCCGTCGAAGCCTCCCAAGATTGATTCCGCCCGTACAACAAAATCACAATCATTTTCGACCTTTGACACATCAAAAACCAAATATTGGGCATTCCCACCAAGTGAAGACACCGCTTTTTCTAATTTTTCCTTATTTCGACCTGCGATAAGAACACTGGCACCTTGGGAAACGAATTTCCTTGCCATAGCCAGACCAATTCCGCTCCCACCTCCAGTAATAACAATGTGACGTCCAGCAAGCATGCCAGAGGGACTAACTGCTCCTACGGTTATGTGAACAGGCGCTTGACCTGCAGCGAGCACAAAACGCGCAGCTTTCTTTAGTGCGTTATTAAGATTCATGTCTTGTACCTTCTTCGTTAGTTTATTTAAGCTTGACGCCTAAAGAACCAGCAATTTTGAGAGCAGTCTCCTTGCCAATCGTGTTCTTAACGAATTCTTTGCCCTTACGCTTGACTTCAGAAATAAAATCACGCGGGCGACTCAAATCATAGAAATCATAAATCGCCTGTGCATCCGTACTCATCTCAGTAAAGACTTCAAATAATATCGGTCCTTCAACACTTGAATCCATAAATTGATCGACTGCAGCATCATATGATTTCTTATCTGAAGCAGTCAGATATGTAAACCCACAGGACTTTGCCCAACCTTCTGCCTTAGCGTTATGCCGCGCAGTGGTATGCAAATCGCTAGCTTTGTTGCGCCACATACCATTGTAATAAAATTCCTCACCGCCATGGTTATTCAGCAAAAGAATGCGTACATTCTTGCCGATATGACGAGAACGTAATGCATTCATGCCGTAGAAGAAGGACAAATCTCCGATGACCAAGAAACTTGGTGTATCAGAATCTGCGACAGCTTGACCAAGGAATGAGGGAAGGCAACCGTCAATACCATGAGTTCCAATGTTGGCATATACCTTCACATGTGGTTGAAGCTTAAAGAAATTAGTAATACGGATAGCATTGTTTATACTCAAGTGCAACAATGATTCTGAAGGAATACGCGTAACAACGTTCTTGATGGCATAAATATTAGACCATCCGAAGTCAGGATATTTTACAGAATCAGCATAATCAACAAGCTCATTATGATATTTCATATCATTGGCTATACCGTTTTCGACATGTTCATTAAAATACTTAAAGAAGTACTCAGGGGTACAGGCAAAAATAGTGGTCAGGCTCTTGAACAAATCGCAGACCTCGCCATCTTCTTGAACCAGCCAATGCTCATATTTGCCGTGATAACGCAATAGCATGGCCTTCAGCCCAGAAAATACCATACCACCGAACGAAATCACAATATCAGGCAACAGCTCTTCGAACTTCTTGTCACTCACGTAACGAGTATCCATGCAGACAGAAGGATTAAATGTACCTTCACATTCGATATTCGACATGTAGTCCACAGCAATCGCACTGTTGAACTTATGGAAGAACTCAGTCATCTGCCGCTGTTGCTCATCAGAAACATAGCTTTCCTGACCACATACCACGAGAATACGCTTAGCAGCTGCAAGCTGATTCACCTTTTCCTGCCATTCATCTTGAGAAGAGTTCCAATCCACTCGGTGAATGGCCTGCACCTCCGGTAACGAATGCAACGGAAAAGTCGTGCTGTAGTATTTCATTGGAACATTGATATGCACTGGCCCAGTACCATTATGATTAAGTTCCAACAAAGCTTCGTTAACCAAACGACGGCAGTAGATGTAATCATCATCATCACGAACAATTGGAAGATTCACTGACTTGCGAACATGCCGATCGAACATGCCAACTTGGTCAATCATCTGATCTTCCCATTGTCCCAACATTTCATAATCACGATCACCAGTCAGCACAATTAACGGTACATGCTGATAATATGCCTCAGCCACAGGAGGCCAATAATTACATGTTGCCGTAGAAGAAGTACAGGAAATAACCACTGGCTCATGAATGCGTTGTGAAAGACCTAGAGCAAAATATCCCGCGCTACGTTCATCAGTAATGGAATAACACTTGAAAAAAGGGTCCTCTTCGATTGAATGGACAAAAGGCACATTCCTCGAGCCGGCGGAAAGAACGCAATGACGAATACCACGTTCCTTGAGCAACTGGATAATAATTTGATATGGTTTAATCTCGGTGTACATGCTTTTACCCCTCAATGCTTATTGGATTACTCATTGATAGCTTTGACCAAAAATGCCTTGGCTTCAGTCCGTTTTGTCTCCAACACCTGTGCTACATGCGCATGGTCAATTGGCTGATTAGCGATGTCAAGATCGCGCCAATCATCAAGATAATGCCGTGTCTCTCCGGTCATACCAAGCAAATTCATAATGCGTCCAGAAAAACGTCCAGGACTGATTGCAACAAATTTGCGTCCAAGATTCATAGAGAACGCAGTGCCATGGAACGAATCAGTAATCACATACTCAGCGTTCATGAACAAACTGACGAATCCTCCAACGGGCGGGCAAACAATGGTATGTTCACCTTTACGCTTTTCATGAACCCCATAAGCAATTCGATAAACCGGTAATCCAACTTTGCTTGCAAATCGCTGTACATATTGGTCGAATTCATGGTTTATATTGAGCTGGTATACCAAAATATAAGACCCGGTAGGTAAAACACTATCATCACGCAGCACGCTCCAATCATCACGATTGAGCATCAATGTAGGGTCAATGACAGGTACCGCACCATGTACACCTATAGAGTCCAACAATTCAGCAGCTTCGACCTCACGCACCGAAATATGAGAATACTTCTTCAATGCATCACGCATTAAAGGCTTTTCCCAATCCTCCAACGAAGATTTGCCTATGCTAGCCGCATAAGCAATGCGTTTTGCTCCTTCAGGAGCAAAGGACAAATAAAAAGCCTTGTTAAAGCCTTCATTCCATGTACTATTCCACACCTGATCGGAACCAGTGCAGTAAATATCTGCCTGAGGAGGATTTTGTTCCAATGCTTCTACTGAATAATATTTACGGTTCGTAAGGGCAAGACTGGACTGACGAAAATCATTCAATGGCTTAGCGCGACGAGCTACAATCCGACTAACTGGAATACGAGCCAGTGATTTAACACCAGGAATTCTGAAAATCGGCATCTTCTTAGCCAATTGGCCATTAAGGGCTCGTTCGGTTTCATTTTCCGGAATGGCATCATGACGGTAATAATCCACGATTGACGGCGTAGCCCCAATGCGTGAGAGTACCGTTTGCGTCGCATAAGTCTGGAGACATGAACCATAATTCGGAGAATTATGTAACGTGACCACGGCAATGGTGGGTTTAGTATCCTTTACATTGTCAGTCATTATTAGTTCCTTTCCGCAGAAGATGCGTATAGATGAAGGAGCGCACAGAATTGGGAACAAGACAGACCAATATGTGCGGAATGGTCGTTCCTAGGAACTGGAAGAACGTGAAATATCCTCGTCGTAATTGTTCAGCTTTAAATTTCCAAATATGAGGAATATATGCTGGTCCACCGCGACGTGCATAGAAATCTGGGCTTACGCGCATTGCAACCAATGGCTCGTTAATATTCGCGGCCTTGCATCCGGAAGCTAGCATTCGGCTGAATAGATCCCAATCTTCGAAATACAAATAATCGGCGCTATAGTTTCCAGCTTCCAAAACGCGTGATTTACGAAACACCATGGAAGGGTGACGGAATGGATTGCGCTTTTTTGAATATGAGACAATCGACTGTTGATCAATCGGAAGATCAGATTCGGCAACAGGATGGTCTGGATCCTTTATAAACTCCACAATCTGTGAGCCCACCATATCCAAGTTATGATCAGACATCACAGCCAACTCTTTCTCCATTCGAGTCGAAAAAGAGTAATCGTCAGAGTCCATGCGAGCGATGATTTCATTTCTGCATTCTGGGACTCCATGAGCAAGGGCACTGCCCAGACCTTCATTCTTGGGCAAAACCACCAAATCGAGAAGTCCGGCATGCTGCTCATGGAACACATTGATTGCATTGTCCAATTCATGGGTCAATGGACCGTCCTCAACGAGAACAATCTGCTCGGGTGGAACTGTCTGAGCAAGCATGCTATGTAATGCTTCTACAAGATATTCGGGAGATTCCTTCGCATAGACGCTCATAAGAACGCTATACGGCAACTCCTTACTTTCTTTTAAAGAAGCATTCGCACTAGCATCATATTGTGTTTGATCACCTACTGACATCTGCCCTCTTCATTCATCTCCCTTGTAAATCAGCTGCAAACAAGTAATCAAAAAAACTGCCACTAGAAACTCTAGTATGCACCATTAGGGTGCAGAACCGTGCCGATAGTACGGAGAATGTACACAATGTCCCCCAACACCGACCAATTCTGCACATAGGAAACATCAAGCTGCTGACTTTCTTCTTCACTCAGGTCGTTACGGCCAGACACCTGCCAAGGGCCGGTAATACCAGGCTTTACCAACAAACGAGTAGCATACACCTGATCATATTCGTCCACCTCAAACTGACGTTGCGGACGCGGCCCGACCACACTCATCGTTCCGATCAAGGAGTCGAAGAACTGCGGCAACTCATCAATACTGGTCTTACGGATGAAATGGCCGACCTTGGTGATACGCGGATCATTCTTGATCTTCACACGTGCACCCATTTCCTGACCATTCGCGGCGGCCACTTCGGGAAGTTTGGCATCCGCATTCACATACATCGAACGGAACTTATGGATCTTAAATGGCTTGCCACGCAGACCAACACGTTCCTGCCTATAGAACACCGGTCCCTTGTCTTCAAGCTTGATAGCAATAGCCGTGATAATCATAAATGGAGACGAAAGCACAATGGCGACCAAAGAAACCGCTATATCGAATACACGCTTCTTAAACATATCCCATGGCGAATACTGCGGCAAGCTGATCGTCATCACCGTCGTACCCTGAATCACACGGATATTAGTCTCATGGCCACTCACGTCCACTGCGGAAGTGACCACCGCAATCTCCAGATTCATGGTTTCCATGTTCAGCACAAACGTGTTGAAATTATCCGAGAAGCGCTGCATAACATCCGTGACCATCACCGTCTGCGCACCCATCGAAGCGGTACGTTCGGCGAAGTTCCTGCAATACGACAGCATGGAAATGTCCCTACCGCTGATCTTACGGATTCGTTCCTTGAAATCGGCAGGTGCGACAACGGCCTCCACGAGCCCAGTCCGCTCGTTCACCCCAATCGGGCACACCGCAATAGCATGATAATTCAGCTGGCGCTTCTGGCTCAGGAACGCCAACGCATGCGCAATGCCCTCAGGGGAACCAACCACCACGGTGCCATACGAATATGCGCCCTTTTCACGACTAGACAGCACAAACTGGCGGATAATCAAACGCCCCAGCATGGTAATCAGGAATGCGCACAGTAACACCAAGCCGGTATGCAGCAAAGGTATATAAACGTTGAGAATAGAATTAATTGCACAAATCATCAATCCCGCAAAAAACGTGCCTTTGACCAGTAGCGCGTTCAACTGGTAACCGTCACCCATCACATGACGGTGGTACACGCCAACACTATGCAGGCAGTAGATCCAAATCAACGAGCAAACAACTCCCAGCCGCTCCCGGGATTGCAGAACCTGACCTCGACGCGGTAGCGCTCAACAAACCGTGGAACACGTCGACGATGGTGATTCTGTCCCACGCGACCCGGTGCGCGGCGCCGGCGGCGTTGTCGAACACCATCACCCGCGGGGCCAGCCCACACGGGAGAACACCGTCTCCAACCCCTCGCACACGCATTCGGCGTTCTCCCCGGGCAGCGCGACCACATAGCGCATGTTCGAATACGGGAACGTGACGACCAGGCAGTGCACGCCCGTCCGCTCGCCCCCGATCACGGCCAGGGCCCGGCCGAAATCGACCTGCATGACGCCGGGCTCCCACTCCAGTCCCATGAATCCGTCGCCCGGCTCCCTCCAATCACGCTTGCGCTGCCGCACGTAGCGCTGCACGAGCTGGTAGGAACCGTCATAGCCGCGCTCGTCCCGCAGCCGGCGCCATATGCGCATCGCGCTGTGGCGCTGCTTACGCGGCATCATGCGGTCGGCCTGAAGCCACTTGTCGATCACGGGCTTGAACGGATCCAGCTTCGACCTCGCCGCCGTCCGTTCCGGCGGCTTGGGCGAGCAATCCTCCAATTCGGCGTACTTCCTGACCGTCTGCCTTGACACACCGACCTCCCTGGCTATCCGACGCCAGGAGAGACCCTGCGCGTCGAGAATCCTGATATGTTGTTGCACGGGCGTCGACACCGTCATGTTCCTTTCCTTCCCCGGGAAAACACCACCAACCCCGGGAATCTAATCGGGACGAAACGGGCCAACGCCTTTTTGCGCCAAGGGCGATAAAACGGTCAACATTTTGCCGGTAACCCGGCCCACACCATCGCGGTAACTCGGCTCACCTCACATTGAACACAAACAGCGCGTCCTCGCCGTACGTCGGTTTCCCGCCGCGCCCCGCCCCCGGTTCTTCCCTGACCTTGACCGCCTGCGAGAGCAGACGCCGAGCGGTGGACCGGCCCATGCCCACGGCCACGAGCCGGTCCAGGACCTCGCCCTTCTGTCTCTTCGTTCCCTTGGCGTACTCCGCCTTGAACCTGTTTGCCAACCGCTTTCTCGTGGCCATGTCCAGTCTGCCTTCCATAAGGCAAGCATCCCCGCAAACCGACCTGGCCATGCGGGATTACGCGCTCACCATTCATGACAAACAAACCAAGATTTCGCGCTCAAACATTACGACAAACGTCGATTCGTGAGAGAACAGTAAGTTCTCCAGGTAAAATAGTAATTAGCGGGATCAGCCCGTCCACAAGATGATAACGAGGCAGGACAATGAAGCTAGAAATTCAATCACTAGGCAAAATCAGTAATGCTTCTATTCGTCTTGATGGCATTACCGCCATCGTCGGTAACAATGACGCAGGAAAAAGCACAGTAGGGAAAGCGCTATTCACCGCCATAGACGCATTCCATGATTTTGATGAGGAAACTGAAAAAGAACTACAACAATCGCTATTCTTTTCCATCCTCTCGTTCTTGATGAGTAACATTGATGCATTAGCCACGCAAGAAAACGGCAGTTTACGGCCTTTCACTGATACTCTACCCAAGCGACTCCTTGGATTGCGAGGCTCTCCTTCCGAAGAAGATATTCGTTCCGCTTTGCTTCATACACGTATCATGACATCACCTCCACGATATGGATCTTCAATCTGGGCGCAGTATGAAAAGGCAGTGAAGGATGGCCCTCTCAGCACAGAATTTATCCATAATCTGCAACAACTTCTATCCATTCCCGATACCTCATTTGCAGCTAAGTATGCAGGAAATACTCTGAAAACTATGTTCGGAGGTCAGATTAGTAACCGAATTGAGTCCGTTCCAGCCGACGGATTCCTGCGCTTGGAAAACGGCAAAATTCTTTCAGAAATGGAATTTGCCAATGATCAAGTATCACAGGCTTCGTTCATGATGCCGAATTCCACACGTGTAGTCATGCTTGACGATCCCAAAGCCGTTGATGATACCTTCGACAACACGGATAATATATCGCGTCGATTCAATGGGATATGGGAAAGTCCATACGAACGCGAGGCGAGAGCACTGCGACGTCTGCTCGGCAGACGCGGCCCTAATGGAAGCGAATCATCGATCGCTAATCAGATTCTTGCACAACAAGATTTGTCGGAACTTACCGCCCATCTTGCCAATGCATTCCCTTTCAAGATAAGTCCCAGTTCAGATGGACGTATGCTCATATCCGGCAGTAAATCCAACTTATCTGAACCTATACTTGCCTCCAATGCCTCCGCTGGAGGCAAAGCAACCATGCTACTTCGCTATCTGTTCGAAGAACATATGCTTCGTTCAGGGGACTTTCTTATCCTCGATGAGCCTGAAATTCATCTGCATCCTCAACTGCAAATTGCATATGCACGTTATATCGTTGGAGCTGCACAAAAAATAGGAGTACGCGTACTACTCACCACACATAGCCCTTACTTCCTGCAAGCGCTCACCACCTATTCGCAACTCTTCGGATTCAAGCAGCAACTCTCCGTGTACAGCGCGCAGTCTCAAACCAATCAATCCATTACATTCGTAGAAGAAGACAACAAGGGTATCGCTCGTATCTTTGAAAACATGGCACAGCCATTCCTGACCTTGGAGCGTGATATCGCCAATGACCTAACGGGGGACAATCATGCTGAACTTTAAAGATTGCCTCAGTTGGATCTACATGCACACAGAGCTAGCGACTATTGATCAATTGTCATTTGATGAAAACGCCTGTCGCTCGGTCTCTGAAAGCAAACAACAACAATACAACTTCGACAAGTATGCAGAACTATTCCAGACACGGCACCCAGACATGATTCGGCCGGCTTCGTGCGATGGACTCAATGCAATCAAGCATTGTGAGCGTTTATTCTTTGTGGAGTATAAAAACGGCAATGTCGTAGCTAAAAACGGGCAGACCAACGAGATAACACTCAAGTCAAAACCGGCCACGAATATTGAGAAAAAGCCCTACGACTCAATACTCATGTTGGAATATGAGGGACTTATTAATCTCGCCGTGAGCCGCAATCAATGTATTGCTCTTGTTGTTGTTCGCAATGATGCTGTCCCACGAAGCGAAGCAGAAGCAGATTCCTTGCAACCCACCGCAAACCCTGTATTTCCGCAGCTCATGAGAACTGCCGACGAATTCAATATACGAAGCGCTGCCGGATTGGCAGAAAAACTATACCTTGCTGTCAAGGTCGTCATTGTCGATATATTTGAACGAGACTATCTTCCGCATCTGGAAGTATGAAGTATAGATACCCGTATCACAAATAAACACTCATACCGTATAAGCATACTGACGCGTAATTTGAGGCCGTACCGGGGCTTCCTCAACGCGGTAGTGCTTACGCATGCTGGTCAGGATGGTGCGCAGTGCCTTGTTCGTCTGCTCTGCTGCGGTACGGAACTTTGCGTATTCCTTGCCGTGCGGATCTTCAATATCCTCAGGCTCAGGGAGCATTGGCCGAATAATGGACGCGGAGTTGATCACTGACTGCAAGCGTTCCTGAATGGTCAAGCCCTTGACCAGTCCATTGCGCGCGCAGTACTCACACATGTTCGCAAAGTCGCCCAGCAGGAACGTGTATTTCACAGCAGTGGGAGCCAACGTGACAATGTCTTTACGCTGATCCTTTTCAAAGCACAGGATCAGATCAGCGGACTTGGCCATCGGCTGTGTCAGGCGTCGAGAGCGGAACCCACTCGGTTCGATGCCCACGCTCTCCATGAGCAGGGCGCTGTTGGGGTCAATCTGGTGCATGGGCAAGCCATGCGTGCCCGCGCTGGAAACCTGCACTGTGGTACCGGAAAGGTAGCGGGTGAGTAGCAGCTCGCCCATGGGAGAACGACAGATATTGCCGGTGCAGACGAACATAATGTGCATGGGCTCAGTCCTTCTTCATACTTACAACGCTACCTTGCGGGCCTGCGTACAAACCACTAGCGCACCATTCTAGTCCGATACGTCGGACTGTGGCCAATCCGCGTCCGCCCACCATCACTTCATCTTCACAGAATGCTAATGCGAAATCCGTTTTTTTGAGCGATTTTGCTATAGGGGGGGGGGCGGACTCATGGTAGGGTGTGCAACAGAGATGAAATTAACATGATTTCCTTGCAGTTTCAGGAAATACCTTAAGGGAAAGAAATTCACGTACCATGTCGAGAGTCAGCACCACGGCATCAGCAACGGCTCAACATATGAACAGCACCACAGCAGAGACTGAGACACTGCACCGAGTGCAAATCAGCCGTGCTCAGGCAGCACATACGGATTCTCACATTGCGGACGCAACTCCTGATACGGCTGCACCAACATTTTTTGACGGCACTTACTTCTCGTCTTCTCCGGATGGCACCGTTACTCATAACGATGCTGGCGATAGGCCTCATCTCACCGAATATTCAGTGCCCAAATGGCGTTATCTGTACAATACGACCATGGTGATTCTGGATCTGCTGATGACCATCATCGCCACCTGCATCGTATTCGCGTGCAATCCAGGAGCATATGCCAATGTGCAGAACATGGGACCATCCGATTATGGTGTATTCAGTTTCCTGAGCTTGGCCTGCATCTCCTGGCTCATCAGCCTCTATGCAGCTCGAAGCTACGAACGTCACACTATGGGCGAGGGATACGGACTATATGCCAAGCTGCTGAATGCGGCCTTTATCGACTTCATTATGCTCTGTACATTGGGCTACTTGTTCCATCTGAATGTGCCGCGTTCCCTGAATGTATTTATTCCTATCCTTTCTCTCATCCTCGTTATCGTTGAACGGTGGCTGATGCGTCGTGCGCTTCACCGCAATCGAGCAAAAGGTGAGTTCAACTACCCCACTATTATCATTGGCTCTCCGGAGGGCATCAGTAAAACACTGAAGCAGCTCAAGGCATGCCTCAGCCTGGGGTATGCACCCATCGCGGTCTGCCCTGTTGCCTCTGTGTGTGATTCGGATGACCCGAATGCTGCTCAACATCTTGTATCGGTTCCGTTTATTCCTGCCAATGATGAAGAAGCGCGGCTCAAGGTGTTGGCGTTGAACTCCCATTTGCCTCAGACCGCCAAGCGGATGAAGGTTCGCACTATTCTGATCGCTGATGTGCTGACGCGTGATTCTGAAACCATGCGTACTCTTTCGCTCGCTGTTGAATCTATGGGCATCGAGCTGGCTCTTACTGCATCCGTTGCAGATCTGAGCGGCGCAAACCTGCAGCTACACAATGACCCCTCTATGCCGATTTCGACAGCCCGACTTGCACAGTATTCTCTGCCGACTCGCATCTTTAAGCGTGTGTGCGATATCGTTCTCTCCCTGGTGGCAATCATTCTGAGTTCGCCCATCATGCTATGGGCTGCATATAAGGTTAAGCGAGAAGACGGTGGCCCCGTGTTCTACTCACAGACTCGTATCGGCATCTACGGCAAGCCTTTCACTATGTACAAATTCCGTTCCATGCGGCTGAACGCCGATAAGATGGATGCCGAAGTGGCTGCCGCAGCTGGCGTGGAACTGGGAACAACATTCAAGGTCAAGGACGATCCTCGTGTTACTAAAATTGGTAAGTTCATCCGCAAGACTTCCATTGACGAGGTTCCTCAGTTCTTCAATGTGCTGAAGGGCGATATGTCTATGGTGGGTCCGCGTCCGCAACGTCAATATGAGGTTGACCAGTACTCGCCATTGTATTCCACTCGCCTACTGGTCAAGCCGGGTATCACCGGCCCTTGGCAGATTTCCGGGCGTAATGATTTGTCTCAGGAACAGTCTGAATATGCAGATGTGTCATATATTCAGAATTGGTCTATCACGGGGGATATTGCGATTCTGCTGAAGACAGTGGGCGCGGTATTTAATGGGACTGGTATGTAGTTTTCGCAATGTAGAGGGCGTCAGCTTTTTGCTGACGCCCTCTTGTTTTTGGTCTCTCTCCTCAGGCAGCCGTTTGTGGCTGACAGCTCCCTTGTCAGAGGGAGCTCTTTTTACTATTGATGGAGCAGACGGCGGTGTCGGTGGTGACGCCGGAATCGGTCCAGCCCATAGGAGTTTGGTCGATGGTGAGGCCGGAGACAGCCTTGGTGGATGTGGCCACGTCGAAGGAATAGGTGACGGATTCGCCGGGCGCTATCGTGGCATTGCTCGCATACACGGTTTTACCATTCAATGTTTCTTGACGGCTCTCCGTCACTGAACCACCACTGGTCTTAAGATTTGAGATAGAGCCCCCGGCGGGCGCATAAATCAAAGTTTTTTCCACACCTTGTCCGCCGGATCCAAGAATATAGCTCGTTAGAGCACCAATCTGGCTGTTCTCAAGTGTATTTGTCATCTTATATTCCACATGATAGGTCTGGGAACCATCATTACCACAGGTGGAACGAGTCACCTTCGAAGTACGATGAATATACCATCCCATCTTTGACGGATTCTGCTCAGTCACATACACTCCCACCTGCGGATGCTCTGCACTGCTCGGAGTCTGTGCAGTAAAGCCTGCATCACTAATGGTTTTTCAGCAGTCTCATCAAATGCGTACATGGAGAAGTGGCGGCCTTCGGCCATGCTGCCCATGAGCTGGGCGACCTTGGTGAGTTTAGATGCTCCTATACATTGTCAAGCGTTTGGGTGTGTTGTTTTGGGTTGGTTGTCGAGTGTATCCACTGGATGGCCCGTTGCTCGAGTTCGGGAAGGTCGCGTGCGCCGCGTTCGATCTCGCTGATGCGGCTCGAGGGCACGCAGAGCGCCTCGCCGATCTGTTGCTGGGTGATGTTCCGGCTGACGCGTAGTTCGCGCAGCTTGGCGCCGCGTTCGGCCGGGGTCCCGCGTCCGACCTCGCCGTTGCGTATGCTGATGAGCGCCCGGTATGCCTCGCGGGCGATGAACCGTTTGACGCAGCGGATGATCTCGAGCTTGCCTTTGCCCTCGCGGGTCTTTTTGGCCATGTAGTCGCGGGTCGGCTTGTGGTATCGCAGGCGGACGATGGCGATGCGGTGCAATGCCATATTGCCCTGCCGGTTGCCGCCTTTGTTGAGCCTGTGTCGGTTGGTCCTGCCGCTGGACGCGGGGATGGGGCAGACGCCGCAGAGTTTGGCGAACGCGGCCTCGCTTCGGATGCGTTCGGGGTTGTCCCCGGCGACGATGGCCAGGGTCGCGGCGATGACGGCGCCCGCGCAGTACATGTCGAGCAGCGGCCTGGCGTGTTCCTCGAGGATCAGGCGCATGCGTTCCTCCAGGAGACCGGCCTGCCGTTTGAGCGCCTTCCATGCCTTGGCGGCGGATTTCAGCGCGGCCAGCACGCTCCGCTCGACCAGGCCGCCGGCCGGTCTGCATTCGGCGAGCCTGTTCATGCGGGTCTCGCTCCTCAACCCCCGGTAACGTTCCCTGATGGGTTCCGGGGCGGTGACGAGCAGCCCGTTCGTCGAATTGGAGATCGCGGTCATCGCCGACACCAGTTGGGATCGCTGCGCGTTGAGGTGGCGCAGTGCCTCGACCCAGCCGTCCGAGCTTTTCGGCAGGCTCGTGCCGTCGCCGGCCATGACGCTACGGGCAGCGGCGACCGCGTCGAGGGGATCGGACTTGCCGTCCCTGCGGCGCACGCTTCGCCTGGGGCGCAGCACCGCGCGCACCTCGTATCCGGCGGCAGTGAGACGACGGGCCAGGGCCGCTCCGAACGAGTTCGTGCCCTCCACGCCCACGGCCGCGACCCTGCCCGGCCCGGGCAGCATGCCGATCAGCCTGTCGTATCCGTCCGGGTCCGCCGTGAACGTCTCGGCGCCCAGCGGCCTGCCCCGCTCGTCGAGCAATGCGATGGTGTGCGTGTCCGTGTGGGTGTCGATCCCGGCCCACACCACTTCGTTCGGCGGCGTCATCGTTGTCGTTCCTTTCCATGTGTTCGGATGCCTCCCGGGGGCTTGCGGCGCAGACAGGACGTTGACGGGGCACGCTACCATGGTTCTTGCGGGATCCGACGGGAGCGGCCACGCTCCTATGAGGTCATGCATCCATGGCCCACGGGTCGGCGGCCATGGGCGGGACAAATCAAAATAAGGACAGCCACCGGAACCGATGGCGTCAGTCAAATGTGGGGTCACCGCCCAAGCCGTCATCCACCATTATCACCGATCAGAAACCGGCATAACCATTATCAACGTCAAATCAACATTGCTGAACATACTACCGACTGTTTGTTCTGCGACTTGAGCAAATAGGGCGTCCTGCATGGAGACTGGGTAATCGACATACACCTTGTTCAACAAAAACTCAGCAGTGTTATCTCCCGTAAGCACCGTTCCATCAGGAATAGTGACATTACCACTGATTTTCGTAAGTTCCTGCAAAAATACAGGATCAACCATGAGCACGCCGTCCAGCTGAGTATTGCTCCCCCACGGCGTGCGCTGCCAAATCGCGCGCATACCTTCGGCACTGCGTGAAGTATCAGGGTATACGGCCAAATCTCGCACATCGAATGACATGTTCAATGGTCCCCACTGCTGGAAGATGCGCTGCTCGTCTTCCGTAGGATCACCAGCACCATATGGAATATATTCACTATTTGAGCGGAAATCACCGATACTGATCTTGCCGTTGTCGGTAGTTACCACACCCACAGAACCAATCAGGCCACCGGACGAACGCTCCTCCGAAGTGGTCATAGCCATCAACGCATACGTGCGCGGCTGATCGGAGCCAAGGAAGTCCGGTAGAATCTGGAACGTGCCGGACAGCTGATTGACTTTGTCCGCCATCTTGGTCAGCTGCGTATTGCCGGTGGCATAGGCGTTCTTCACCATGCCGATATGGGCCTTCGGCAGCTGCTGATACTTCTGCACCTGTTGCCGCAGTGACTGGCTCGCGGTGGCAATATTCTTCTGGGCTTCCAGAATCGGCTGCAGATTCAGCTGACCGTCGCCTGAGCTGAGCTGTACGCTCTTCAGCGTGGAAAGTACGTTCATAAACTGCGGCACCGAATCACTGACCAGCGAATCCACCACCGAAGTCATGCCCTGCACAGTGGTGATGTCACCGCCGTACACCGGCGCCTTCGAGGCGATGTTCCACAGCGTGCCGTGCGCAATCTCGTTCGCAGCCGCGGTCTCGGTCTTTGCCTGGCTGATCTGCTGGCTCACCGTATCGAGGTTGTCGAGGTTACTGAGGTCGGTTACACCGCCCAGCAGCTGCATCGCCTGTTCCTCATGCGCCTTTACCTGCTTGGCTTCGGAATACAGCTTCAAACCGAAGAATCCGCTCACGCCTAGCAGCACCACAAGTAGCGCCAGAATCAACACCACTCACGGCCAGATGCGGTGCCTTCTGCGTGGAATACTTGTTGCGTGACTTGCCCTATGAACGCTCATACTAACTCCCAAACTGGTCTTATTGACTTGTAACCTCTTGCAATAACCAACCGCCTATTATGCCCCGGTCTTGTGCACAAAGCGTGTTCGCCCCCGCTTCTGCACATATTCCGAACCGACTGGACCACCCCTGGGTATAGCGTATTGGGGTGCTTTGAGAGGCTGCTCGGCCAAGCACGCGAAGACGACGGTCGCCGAATACATCGAATATGCATTGATATGCGAGGCGCATATATCACTGAACAGATACGCCACCGACACCGCCAAGGCAACAGGCCGGGCAACAGAAGTGGGGGAGTGCGTGAACGGAGCTCAGGGAATCAAGAATCGTCGCGGCGAACTGCAGCGGGTGCTGAGCCGCGAGGAATCATATGTAGACGGCAAACTCAGCCGGGCGGCGTTCATCTCCATCGCGATATTGACCTTTATTACCTTCGTGGGCAACTTCACGCAGCTGCAGCTGAGTTCCGCGCTGCCGATTATCGTTTCCGAATTCCACATCTCCGTAACCACCGGGCAGTGGCTCACCTCCGTGTTCCAGCTGGTCATGGGCGTCATGGTACCGCTGACCGCGTTCCTGACCCGTCGTTTCTCCACCCGACAGATCGTCATCTGCTCGATGGCGGTGTTCACGGTCGGCTCCCTGCTGGCATGGTTGGGGCCAAACTTCGTATGGGTGCTGGTCGGGCGCGTGCTCGAAGCTGCCGGCACAGGCGTGATGTGGCCGGTGCTGCAGATCACGGTGTTTTCCATCTACCCGCTGTCTCGCCGCGGGTTTGCCATGGGCACGGTGGGCATGGCCATGAGCGTGGCGCCAGCCATCGGCCCCACCTTGGGCGGCTGGCAGACCGATGCCAACGGCTGGCGCTCGATCTTCCTGACCATGACCATCATTGGCGTAATCTCGCTGCTGGCAGCCATGTTCGGACTGCATAATTTCGGTTCACACGACCCTTCGGCCCGCGCGGACTTCTTCTCGGTGTGCCTGTCGGTGATCGGCTTTGGTGGGCTGATGTTCGGCTTCACCAATTCGGAGACCTATGGATTCGCAGCACCGGTCACGTGGGGGCCGATGGTTGTGGGACTGGTCGGCATTGTCTGGTTCGTGCTGCGTAACCTGCGCGCTGGCAAGCGGTATCGCGAGGCCGTAGCCAAGGACGAGTCGGCACTCCCCCAGCCGCCGCTGCTGGATCTTGAAGTACTGAAGAATCGGTCCTTTACCGTCGGCACCATCACGGCATCTCTGGCGTTCTTTGCATTCAGTTCGATTCTGGTCATCATGCCGCTCTACATCCAGACCGACCGCGGCTATTCGGCCACGATGAGCGGTCTGATCATGCTGCCGGGCGCTATCGGCCAGTGCGTCTCCCAGTTCTTCGGCGGCCGCGCGATGGATCGATTCGGCGCGCGCCCGGTGGCTTTGTTCGGTTCGATTGTGTTGACCCTTGGCACCTTGGGCATGTCGCTGGTGGCGATGGATACGTGGATCTGGTGGGTATCGATCTGCCAGTTCATCCGTCAGATCGGCATGGGTTTCCTGCTGATGCCGATTACCACGTGGTCCCTGAATTGCCTGAACGGGCCGAGCGAAGTGTCCGCCGGATCATCGGTGACGAATACCGCGCGTCAGATTGCGGGCGCTGTGGGCGCACCCGTGTTGGTGATTCTGATGGAAACGTTTGCCGCTTTGCATAAGCAGGGCGGCGCCTCCGCCGTCGCCGCTTCGATTTTCGGCATTCAATGGGCGCTGCGCATCTCCGCAATGATCTGCCTGGCAATGGTGTTGATGGTGTTCTTCGGCGTCAAGGGCGACGGTGCCGGTCGTACGCGAGACATTATTTCCCTGCGTTCGCTGCGCGAACGGCGTGCGCGGCGTATGGCTGCGAACTGACGGCAGATTCAACCATTCTCAACATAATAAGAAACCCCGGTTTCCAACACCGGGGCTTCTTATTATGTTGTGCTATCGCAGGATTTCAGCTGGAGTCTATTACGCCCTGCCCATTAGCGTCAGGACAATCAGCAGCACGTTCAACGCCACAATCAGCGCCACGACGATCATGAAGATCACGTGCTTGACGGTTCCATCAGCCCACTTGCCCATGAGTTCCTTGTCATGCGTGTATCGCATCAGCGGAATCACGGCGAACGGGATGCCGATGGAAAGCACCACCTGGCCGATGACCAGCGCCTGAGTCGGGTCCTTGGCGAACCACAGCACAATCAGTGCCGGCACCAGCGTGACCACGCGGCAGGCCCACATCGGGGCGTTAACGTGCAGCAGACCGTGCATGATTTCCGAGCCGGCGTACGTGCCAACCGATGTGGAACTCAGCGACGAAGCCAGCAGGCCGATGGAAAAGATCGTGCCGATCACCGGGCCAAGCACCTGCGTGATCGCCCGCTGTGCGCCGTCGATGGAGTCCGTGCCAGACATGCCATGCAGCGAGTTGGCGGCGAGCACCAGCATCGCCAGATTCACGGTGCCGGCCAGCAACAGCGCCCAGGCCACATCGATTTTCGAGCCTCTCAGCTGCGTTTTGATCGACGGCTTTTCGCCGCCTGCGTAATGGTCGTTCACCAGCGTGGAGTGCAGGTAGATGGCGTGCGGCATCACGGTGGCGCCCAGAATCGAGGCGGCCATCAACACCGAGTCGGCGCCTTGGAAGCGTGGAATCATGCCTTTGACCACTTCGCCGGGGTTCGGCGGGGCTACGAACAGACCCGCGATGAAGCCGAATGTGATAATCAGCAGCATCACGATGATGATGCGCTCGAACGTGGTTTGCGTCTTGCCACCTTGGAACCACAGCATCACCGTGGAGATTGTGCCAATCACCAAACCGCCGATGAACAGCGGCAATCCGAACAGCAGGTTCAGGGCGATGGCACCGCCGATCACCTCGGCCAGATCGGTGGCGATGGCGATGACTTCAGCCTGCATAAAGAACATGAATCGGCCGGCGTCGCTCATACGCTCACCCAGCAGTTCCGGCAAGGATTTGTTGGTCACGATGCCGAGTTTGGCGGACTGATACTGGATAAGCACGCTCATGGCATTGGCGAGCACCAGCACCCACACCAACAGGTAGCCGTATCGTGCGCCGGAGGTGATGTTGGCCGCCACATTACCAGGATCGACGTAGGCCACGGCCGCCACGAACGCGGGGCCAAGGATGCTGGCCAGCGCATGGTCATGCGGCTTCTTATTGTTGTTCGTCCCTGCTCCGGCCCCGGTTCCGCCTCCGGCAAGCTGGCGTTCCTTCCCGATTTCCGGTGTTTCCTGTTCGATGTCTGCCACAGCGTTCGTCATAGCGGTTGCCGCAGTGGCATCTGCTTCGGTGTGTGTTACTGCCATATCGTTTGTACCAGTTCCCTTCTCCCTTCATACCGGGCTCAGTTATAGCGCGGGCATGTTTCCCGCGTCAACAGACGGACAATCTGCGGACGATTGATGGATGACTGGCGGACTGGCAGCTGGCATTCCCCGCCATCTCGCTCATGAAATGTGACAAACCGCCGAAAACTCGCTCATGAAATGAGGAAATTACTAGAAAACTCGCTCATGAAATGTGCCAGACGGTAGAAAACTCGCTCATGAAATGTGCCAGACGGTAGAAAACTCGCTCATGAAAGTGCAGCTGACAGTGCTATCTGCTTTGAAAGCAGATAGCACTCTGCGAATGGCCTAATGTACCTCTCTCAAGCGAGATACCCTTCCTCTTACTGGTCTGCGGGCACGGCCTGGCCCGGGCAGGTGTGGAGGACGGCGAGCATGGCGTCCTTTTCTTGGGAGGTGACGGTGAGCTGGTACTTGTCTTTGACGCCAATCTGGCGGGCCACGTAGTCGCAACGGTAGTCGGCGTTGGTGGGTAGCCAGTAGGCGGCGGAAGCCGACCCCTTCTCCTGATTGGCCGGGCCGTCGACGGCCAGCAGGTTGTAGGGGTCATTGCCGAATTCATGGCGTTTGGCAGTGGACCAGTCGCGCGCACCGGATTGCCAAGCGTTTTCAAGGGCCACCACATGGTCGATCTGCACTTTGGCGCTGGTGGCGCGGCCACGTACAAAATGGATGGTCTGAGCGGTGTACGGATCGGCCAGTGTGCCGGACTCGACCACACAGGAACCGGCGTATTTGTAGGTGATGTCCGTGAGATCACGGGCGAGCACGTCGTCGCGTACGTCGCAGCCATTGCCGTCGACGTCGGTGGTGCGGAAACCGAAGGAATCGCGGTCGTAGCCGGAGGAGCTTTGGTTGTCGTCTACGGCGAGCGCGTTCAAAGTGTCGGCGGCTGAACCGGTGGCAGTGTAGCCACCGGTGATTTTGGCCACGTCGGAGCTGACCTGCGGCAGTAACAGGCCGATGGTCACGCCGATTGCTACGGCGAGAACGATGAGAATCAGCACGCGCTCCAGCGGACCAGAAGCGTTGAAACGACGGCGGAAGTGGGCGTTACGACGTGCCATCAATCACGCATAGGTGAAGGTGAGGGGGTCGTGGCCGGCGCGGGTGGGGCCGTCGAGGGCGTCGATGGCAGCGTGTTCATCGGCGGTCAGGGCGAAGCCGAACAGGTTGAGATTCTCCTTCTGGCGGTCAGCATGCACGGACTTGGGGATGATGATCGTGCCGTTTTCGATGTGCCAACGCAGAATCACCTGGGCCGGGCTGACCTCATGGGCGGCGGCGATCTTCTCGATGGTGCCGTCGCCGGCGTTGAGGTCGGCGCCACGCGCCATCGGCGAGTAGGCCTCCACGGCGATGCCGTGCTCCTTGCAGAACGCCACCACTTCGCGCTGCTGCCACGTGGGGTGCAGCTCAATCTGATTGACGGCCGGCCATGCGCCGGTCTCCTCGTGCAGACGCTTCAGATCGGCGGGCATGAAGTTGCATACGCCGAGCGTGCGTGCCATGCCTTCGTCGCGCAGCTTGACGAACGCCTTCCAGGTGTCGGTGCTGCGCCAGTCGAACGGCGTGGGCCAATGGATCATGTACATGTCCACGTAATCGAGCTGGAGGAGTTTCAGCGAGTTGTCGAAAGCTTTGAGCGCGGAATCGTAGCCCTGCTGGGAGTCGCGCAGCTTGGTGGTGACCCACAGGGTCTCGCGCTTGGTGCCCTTGTTGTATCCGGAAGCGGCGAGCGCGCGGCCCACGCCGGCCTCGTTGTTGTAGCCGGCCGCACCATCGATATGGCGGTAGCCGGCTTCCAACGCGGATTCGACGACAGGGGCCACGCCCTCGTCATCGATACGTAGCATGCCAAGGCCGACCTGCGGAATGGAATGGCCGTCTTTCAAGGCGATGTCCGGCACGTTGGCGGGATTGATGTGTCCGTTGGTCATGGCTTGTGATGCTCCTTCATGTACTGCAACTACACGCCACTGTACACGGTTATGCAGGCGATGTGCGGGTGCTGCAACCAAACGGCATGATTGCGCCCGGCCTTCCGTGTGGGAGAGCCGGGCGCAATCATGACAACATCACGCTCTACTCCTGCGACCGGCTCTCGCCCTATTGTTCCCGGGCGCGAATTTGCCCCGGTACAGGCGTCAATCGATTGACGTTTGCACCGGGGCAGAAATCGTTGTCCCGGTACGCAATTTCGGGCCATTTTCGAGAACCAGGACAAGACAATCCCCAAAGTCCACATACCCCGACAAACAGAATCGGCGGAATACAGCCAATCCCGAAATCAACATACTGTCCCGGTTCTCACGTAGAACGATTGACGTGCAAACCGGGGCAACGGGAATTGTCCCGGTACGCGAAAAACACCCGTTTTCGCAAACCAGGACAGTGATTTCTGTCCTGGTACCCACATCAAACGATTGATGCACGAACCGGGACAGAATCGCATCGCTGCGCCGAGACAGACGCATCTGACAGCCGACAGATGGCATCTGGCAGCCGGTTGCCGGCTGCCGGCAACCGCATCATAATGCCGCATCAGTCTCTATCAGGAGCGCTTACGACGCAAAGCAAGCGAGACCCCGCCGGCCACGCCGAGAACGACAACCGCAAGACCCACGGCAGTCACCGCGCTACCGGTATTGCTCAGCACACCAGTGATCTTGTCGCCATTCGCACCGTTGGTCTTATCGCCCTCGCCCGTATCGGGATTGATAGTAGCCCCGCCATTACCCGCACCGTCCGAGCCGTTGCCGGAACCACCTTCGGCCCGAACGGTAACCGCAACCGTATAGGTTTCGGTGACATTCGGATTCGACTTGAGCGTTACGGTAACCTTCGCCGCATCAGCGGGAGCGGAGAAATCGTAATCGAGCGTGAACTGGTCGGCGGAAAGCGTCACGTTGCCCATGCCTGCGGAATAGTTGCCCACGACCTTGAGATCATGGTCGGCATCGATGGCATCGCCCACCTGATAGGTGGTTTTGCTTGGCGTGACGGTCAGGCTGGAGACCTCCTTTTGGGCGAGGCCGGCAATGGCATCGGCAACAAGCTTGATCACATCGTTCACGTCCTGCTCGGTGTAGGTGCTGCCGGCAAGCAGCACGTCAGCGGCGGCAAGCGCCTGGTCGAGTTTGGCGAGCGACTCGTTGGTGTACTCATCGCGATTGATTTTCCCGGCTTCGGCCACGGCCTTGTCCAGGTTCTCCGTGGATGGCTTCACCGGAGTTTCGGTCTTTTTGACGAGTGAGACCTTGTCCACATTGCCCCATGCGTCGGCAGGCAGGTTGCCCGTGATGGTGATGGTCGCTGTGCCATCAGCACCCACGGTGACAGGCACGGTGGCGGTATCGAACTTAACCCAACCGTTGAGTTCCAGCGCATCGGACGTGGTCTTGCCACCCGTTGTGGCGGAGAGGGCCACACCATCGGTAATAGCGGCGTTGTCCGCTGCCGCGCCTTGGCTCATGGCGGTCAGCACGTATTCGCCAGGCTCGAGTCCGGTGATGGTCTGCGTGGCGGAGAAACTGTAGGCATCGGATGCCCAAAACTTCAGCGCGCGCTTGCCGTCGGCGGCGTTGCCACTGTCTTCGGTGATGGACGCACCGGTGCCGGCAATGGTCCAGTTCTTATCGTTCTCAGCGTTCTCGAAGCTGCCGTCCGTTACGTAATCCTTGGCGGGAGTGGCGGTGACGGTGACGGTGACGGTCACGTCGTGGCCAGCGTTGGTGGTGCCGGTGATGGTGTATGTGCCTGCGCCACGAATCCAGTCAAGCGCAGCGGATTGCCAGGTCACGGTTTCGGTCTCGTCCACCCCATCCTGATAGTGTGCGGCCACCTCACTCGGCAATTGCGCTTTGATCGCGTCGATGGAATCCGAGTCAGTCGCGGTAATCTCCACTGGATCTATCTTGGTGAACACATGATCGGTGACGGCACCGGTGTGAATGTACTTGAACGTCGGCAGAGAGGCGAGCGCCTTGCCATCGAAATCGAACAAAGCTTGGTTATCGACACCTGAGCCGCCCCAGTACAGGCCGGCGTCATTGGGATCGTATTCGCCGGCCGCTTCAGTGGCCCAGCCGCCACCGTACTTGTTCCACGTATCCACCAGTTCGGCGTTATCCTTGCCGCCGGTGCCCACGGGCACCCATGCGGGCTCCCAGTAGAACACACCCAGGCCGTCGTTTTCGCCATCGCCATCATTGTCGCCGATATTGTTCACGGCCTCGGCGACCGCGCGAATCTCATCGGCCTGGCCTTGCGGGCTGATGTCGTATTTCTTGAGGTTATCGGCGGTTACTTTACTGGGCACTGTGTTGGAATCGTCGTCGCCATCATCCAAGGTGTATGCCCACGACGTTTCCGCCACCATCACATCTTTCTTATAAGTGGAGGCCACGTTCTTGAGCACGCTGGTGAGGTTTTCGGTGGTGCCATGCCAGAACGGGTAGTAGGAGCTGGCGAACACATCGTAATCCACATTGTGGTTGCTCAACTGTTTGGCGTAAGTGGCGTAGGTGCCGGCTTTCTCCGGGTTGGTGAAATGAATGACGACCTTGGCTTCGGGGAGCACTTCGCGTATGGCTTTGGAACCTGCGGAGAATACTTTGGACATGCCGTCCCAGCCGGAGATGCCGGCGATTTTCGCAGTGGTTTCGTTGCCGACCTGCACCATGCCGACGTCCACGCCGGCTTGTTTGAACGTGGTCAGAGTCTGCTTGGTGTAGTCGTATACGGTGTCGGCGGTTTTGTCCGCGTCGCCTTCAAAGGATTTCCACGCCTTGGGCACCTGCTGCTTGCTGGGGTCGGCCCAGAAATCGGAGTAATGGAAGTCGACCAGCACTTTCAGCCCTGCTGCCGTGGCTCGCTTGGCCATGGTCAGTGCGCGATCGGCGTTGACGTTGCCGCCGCCATATCCTTGGCCGTCTGCGGTGAACGGATCGTTCCACACACGCAGACGCACATAGTTCACGCCGGATTCCTTGAGCAACGTGAACAAATCCTCGACCTCGCCATTGGCGTTCTTGAACGTGACGCCGCTTTCTTCCAGCGAGAGCATGGATGAGACGTCCATACCGCCGATGAAATCATCGCTTAAGCCTTGGATGGCCTTGACCGAGACGTCGGCTTTAACTGGTTCTTCTTCAGCGGCGTTTACAGTGAACGTGCCTCCTGCGCAGAGCATTATGGCGGCCACGCCGGATGCCATAATGCGAGTAAGCGCGGTATTTCGGCGCATACTTTTTCTCCTTTGAATGGTGAACGCTCAGAACGAACGCCCAGTGATGCTTGGCGCTTCCTTTCCTTATGCGCCACGCGGTACAGCTGTGTACCACGCAATCGTCACCTTAGCACTTTATGCCGTGTTGGTCAACCGGTGTATCAACGCCTCGTACGGCCCAGTACAGCAACACCAGCATTACAGCAATGTCGTTCAGCGTGTGGAGGCGCGGGCGATGACCTGGGATTCGGTGGTGAGCAGTTCGGACTTGGTGATGCTGCCGTCGATGCGTCCGAGGATGCGATCCACTGCCGTGGGAGCCGTCCAGTCAAGGCGGGAATCCATGGTGGTCAGCGGAATCTGCAGGTAGGGGGCTTCCTCGTTGTTATCGAAGCCGATGACCTGCACCTGCACGGGCACCTCATAACCAGCGGTGCGCAGAGCGGTCAATGCGCCGATGGCCAACTGATCGTTCAAGGCAATCACACCGTCGAATGGCACGCCGGAATCAATGAGCCGCTGGGTCACACGGGCACCGGCTCCGATGGTCCAATCCTGATCGGTGTTGCCAATCAGCTGCGGATCCAAGGAGAGCCCACGCCTACGGGTCTCTTCGATGATGCCGCGCAGACGCAGCTGCGCGTTGCCTTCTACGGCATTCAGCAATGCATCTTCGTCGTAAACGTCACGGGCACCGATCACTGCAAGTCTGGTGGAACCGCGGTCATACAGGTAGCCTGCGGCCATGGCGGCTGCGGATACATCGTCTGGGGTCACGTGATCCACAATGCCCCACGTGGTACGCGCGCCAACGATGACCAGCGGAAAATCAACCTTCAGATCATCGGACGAAATGTTTTCCACCTCGCTCATGGAAAGGATCATGCCATCGGACACCGTGGAGTTGAACTTCTTCAGCAGATCGCGCGCGCCTTTCGCGGAGCCTTCCGCATACGTGGTGACGTATACGGAATAGTCGCGCTGACGGGCGGCCTCGATGGTGCGGTTGGCGAGCTCGGCCAGATATGGCGGAATCAGCGAAGGCACGGCGAGGGTGATGAAGCCGGTGTGATCGCGGTTGAGGTTGCGGGCGGCCACGTTGACTCGGTAGTCGAGGTCCTTAATGACCGACTCGACCTTGGCACGGGTCTCATCTGTCATACGCCCGGAGCCATTGATCACGTTCGACGCAGTTTTGAGCGATACACCGGCGGCCTGAGCGACATCGCGTAGCGTCACTCGACGCTTGGCTGTTTTCTCGTCGCTCATGCCGCACTCCTCTATCCGGACAACATTGCCATTCTAGCGCGGTTTAGCAGGACGTTTTAGCGATAAGAATGGCGTTGCGGTTCAGCGTATATCCAACGGCGTCAGTCTCGCAACGGTGGGCGATGATGGGATCACCTTCCACACCGTTGATGGCGACGGGCTGGTTTGAGCGGTTGAGGTAGAAATCGAAGCGGGTGGAGCCGTCTGCGGATCGGCGGATGGTGTGCAGGATGCGGGGATCTGTGGTGGGATAGGTTGGAGTTTGACCACTCTCAGTCGGCTGCGCCGACAACTCCTGCCATCGGGAGCCAAGTGCTTTGAGCAACTGGGCAATGTCGTGACGGTTGAGGTCGCAGCCCACGTAGATGGCGGTACCGTTGCCATAGGGGCGGCTGGTGATGGCGGGGGTGCGCTCCAGCTCCCAGTCGGCGGCGGACTCACCTGCGTAAGAGGCAAGCACTGTGGTGTCCGCGGCTACGGAAGTCACGTCGTTCTGCCACAGGCGGGTCGTCAGACCATTGGACAGGCTGATTTCGCTGGACTCGCCTTCGGCTTCTTCACCGAGGATGTTGAATTCTTCGGAGCGGATGCCGAGCATGTCGCGTAGGAGCCCGTTGCCGGCGCCGGGGTAGCCGCCGAGGCCGATGTGGAAGTGCTCGTCGATCAGGCCGGCGGCATAGCCGACGATGACGGTTCCGCCGGCCTTCGCGAAGTCGGCGATACGGAGAACGTCTTCGTCGGACAGGCTGAGCACGGTGGGCAGCACGATGGTTTTGTAGCCGGTCCAGTCGTAGGCGAGCGGCACCACGTCCGCGCGCAGCCCGGCATCCAGGAAGCCGCGGTACCAGTCGCGCACGTCGTGCCAGTGGTTGAGTTTCATGCTGGGCAGGGTTTCGGAGCGTGTGGCCCATTCGGATTCCGCGCTGAACAGGATCGCCGTGCCGGCACGCTCGAGCTCAGTGCCCTGCAGCCCGGCGTCGGAGAGGGTCTTCAGCGCCTTACCGAGCTCGCATACGCCGCGGAAGACCTTGGAATCGGCGCCCGCGTGGGGCAGCATGGCGGAGTGGAACGCCTCGGCGCCCGACTTGGATTGCCGCCATTGGAAAAAGCAGATGGCGTCGGCGCCCATGGCCACGTGGGCCAGGGAGTCGCGCATGAGTTCGCCGGCCCGTTTGCGTGTGTTCAGCGGCTTCCACTGCACGGCTGAGGTGGAGTGCTCCATCACGTACCACGGCTTGCCCAGCGCGAGGGAGTCCATGAGCGCGTCCGAGCAGGCGAGTTCGTCCAGGTGGGATTCGCCCTCATGGAAGTAGTGATCGTTGGACACGAAGTCCACCTCATCCGCCCATTTGGCGTAGTTCATGACGCACTGGTCGGTGGAGACCATGAAGTTCGTGGTGAACGGCTTGTCGGGGCAGATCTGCTCGATGGCGTCGCGTTCGGCTTTGTAGAAGTCGAGCAGCATGTCGTTGCCGAACCGCTCGTAATCCAACTGCTGCGACGGGTTGACCATGGCGTCGCCGCCCATGTGACGTGGCAGCAGCACCTCGTCGAAACTGTTCACGTGCTGCGACCAGAAGGCCGTGCCCCACGCCTCGTTCAACGCGTCGATGGTACCGTACTTGGCCTCGCACCACGTGCGGAACGCGGCCAAGGCGTTGTCGGAGTAGTCGTAGCGGTTGTTCCAGCCGTATTCGTTGCCCATGTGCCAGGCGGTCACATACGGGTTGTCCTTGTAGTGTTCGGCAAGTTTGCGGCACAGGCGCAGCGCGTATTCCTTGAACACCGGGCTTGTGGGCTGCCACGACTGGCGTGAGCCCGCGTTGACGGTATGACCATACCGGTCTACCGGCAGCACCTCTGGATGGGATTCGTACAGCCACAGCGGTGCGGCGGCTGTGGCGGAGGCCAAGTCCACGGCGATGCCGGCTCTGCCGAGCCTGTCGATCACATGGTCGAGCCACTCGAACGTGAACGCGCCCTCGACCGGCTCGATCTTGTCCCAGCTAAAAATTGCCAGCGATACGACGTTCACGCCGGCCTCACCCATGAGACGGATATCCTCGTCCAGCGTCTCCTCGGGCCACTGGTCCGGGTTGTAGTCGCCGCCGAACGCGATGCCGCGGCCGGATTCCGTCAGCAGGGACGGCCACCTAAATGCTCTATGAGTAGTCATATTAATCAAATCCTTTATTGTATCGGTTTGCGGGAAGTGCTGTGCTTGCAGGTTGTGAACACCAGAGAGGCCGCCCCGCTGGCGGGGCTGTCAGCGAAGCTGACTGGGGGTGGTCGCCAGTCGAATCCCCATATGACCACCCTCAGTCCGCTCCGCGGCCAGCTCCCGTCAGGGGGAGCCAGAGGTTACTCCTTGACGGCGCCTGCGGCGAGGCCTGACTGCCAGTACTTCTGCAGGCACAGGAACGCAATCACCAGAGGGATGATCGTGATCAGCGAACCGGTAATCACGAGGTTTTGGATAGCTTGACCGCCTGCGGTTGAAGCCTGGTCCTTCCACTGGTTCAGACCGATCGTCAACGGGTACCAGTTGGAATCCTTCAACATGATCAACGGCAGGAAGTAGTTGTTCCACGTCGCTACAATGGCGAACAATGCAGTGGTCACGATGCCGGGCGCCAACAGCGGCAGGGAAATCTGGAAGAAGGTGCGGAACTCGCCGGCACCATCCACGCGCGCGGCTTCAAGCAGCTCATCCGGCACGGCCTGATCGGAGAAGATCCACATCAGATACAGACCGAACGTGGATACCAAACTCGGGATAATCATCGACCACGGGGTGTTCGTGAGGCCCATCTTGGCGAACAGCAGGAACTGCGGCACGGCCAGCGCGATACCCGGCACCGAAATGGCGCCGATGATGATCACGAAGCACAGCTTACGGCCGGGGAAGCGGAACTTGGCCAGCGCATAGCCGCCCATGATGGCCAGCAAGGTGGCACCGCCGGCGCCGACCACCACATACAGAATCGTGTTGACGAACCAGCGGCCGAAGATACCGTCCTGATAGGTGAACACCGTGGCGATGTTGTCGAACAGGGCGAACGTTTTGCCGAAACCGAGGCCGAACGTCGAAGTGAAGTCGGACTGGGTCTTGGTGGCGTTAATCATCAGGTAGACAAACGGGAAGAGGCAGTAGACCGCGAAAATCGCGCACACGATGGTCAGGGCCATCGAGCGGGTCGGGTTCGCCGGGTTGGAGAAACCGGTTTTGGCGGCGCGCTTGCGCTCGGCCTTCTCGTCGGCGTCGATGCGCTTCTGACGCTCCTTCTCGGCCTTCTTGGCGGCCTTTTCCTGAGCCTTGAGATCGGCCAGGGTCATGGTTGTTGTTGAAGTCATGGTTGCAGTGCTCATAATTACTTCATCTGCTCCTTCATACTCTTAAGCTGGACGACATACGCAATGGCCATGGTGATGATGGCCATCACGATGGCCAGAGCTGCGGCATAGTTGCTCTGATTGCCGGTGAAGCTCAGGTTGTAGGCGTACATGTTCGGCGTGTAGTACGTGGTGATCGCGTTGCCCGGAACCATGTTCTGCAAAATGCTCGGCTCGTTGAACAGCTGGAAGCTGCCGATGATCGAGAAGATCACCGTGATGGCCAGCGAGCCCTTCAGCTCCGGCAGCTTGATCTTCTTAACAATCTGCCACTCCGAAGCGCCGTCGATGGAGGCGGCCTCATACAAGCTGTGCGGAATGGTGCTTAGGGAGCTGTAAAAAATCAGCATGTTGTAGCCGGCATATTCCCACGTGTTGATGTTCGCGATGGATGCAAGCAGCACGTCGGGGTTGAGCACATCGATGTTGGTGCCGAGGAAGTCGTTGAGGGAGCCGACCAGACCGTATTTGGCGCCATACACGAAACCCCAAATCATGGTGGAGACCACTGCGGGCACCGCATAGGGCAGGAATGTGGAGATGCGGAAGAACTTGGTGCCATGCAGCTTCATCGAATCCAAAGCGAGGGCCATGGCTGCAGCCAGAAACAGCATGATCGGCACCTGGAATACGGTGAAGATAGTGACGCGGCCCACCGAGCTCCAGAACTGCGGATCCTGAATCAGTCGGGCGTAGTTCTCGAAGCCGACGAACTTGGTGCCGCCGACCATCTGCTTCTTGAAGAAGGAGATGTAAATGGCGTACACAATTGGGATGATGAACACGAAGACGAACACCACGGCGAACGGCCACATGAACTTCCAGCCGCGCCAGTCGGCCTTGTGCTTGTTGACGCGGGCCTCGGCCGTGTGCAGATCCGCCTCCTCAGGCAGGATTCCCACCGTTGGCTGCGGGGCTGCGGCCATTGTTTGATCGGACATAATCGATTGCTTTCTTGGAATACGGATTGCTGTGCTGCGCCCGCTACCAGGGGGTCGCTCGATTGGAGCGGTCACGTCAGGCGAGGGCACGGGAAAGCGGGGACACTGGGGAGCATCCCCGCTTTGGGAGATCGGGCGGCTAGGCGGAAGGAGAGTGGCCTAGCCGCAGGTTTTGATTGTTGGTCAGTGCCGGATGTACCGGCAATAGATCGGTTGCGTCACTTGACGGTGACGTTGTAGCCCTGCTGCTTGCCTTGCTCGGCGAGCTTGTTGGCATAGTTTTCAAGCGCTTTCTCCAGGGTGATGTCGCCGGAGTAGGCCTTGGAGACTTCGTCGCCGTAAGCGGTCTGGGCGTACGGGTTGTACGGCAGGTACTGGAACTTCTCGGTCGGGCGCTGAGCCGCGGCGGAAAGGACTTCGTTGACGTTCTGACCGCCGAAGTAGTCGTTGGTCTTCTTGTTGGACTCGGTGGTCGGGTCGGTGAAGGAGTCGGACCGGAGGATCTTCTTCAGGGACGGGAAGGTACCGGTGTCGGCCATGGTCTGAGCGCCCTCGCCATGAGTCATGTACTCAACGAGCTTGTAGGCAGCGGCCTGGTTCTTGGACTGCGAGGTGACGGCAAGTGCAGAGCCACCGTCTTCGGCGGAGACTTCCTTGCCTTCCTCCCACTGCGGCAGCTGGGCGACGCGCCAGTTGCCGGCCTGATCGGGGGCGCCGGTCATGAGGTTGATCGGCATCCAAGCGCCGATGGTCAGGGAGGCGAGGGTGCCATCGTTGAGCTCGCGGTTCCAATCGTCGGACCAGTTCGGGGTCTTGGCGTCCACGAGGTCTTCGTCGATGAGCTTCTGGACGAATTGGATATAGCGCTGCATGCCCTCGTCCTTGGTCATGTTGATGGTGATGTTCTCGCCATCGACCTTCCACGGCTGGGCACCGGCCTGCCAGATCTGGGCGGTGAACGGCTGATAGTCGTTGGAGGTACCGGCCAGATTGGTGATGTAGGAGCCGGTGGCACGGATCTTCTTGGCGGCCTCGTAGTAGTCGTTCCAGGTCTTGATGGACTCGCCGTCCACGCCGGCCTTGTCGAACACTGCCTTGTTGTAGAAGAACATTTCGGGGCCGGAATCAATCGGCAGAGCGTACGGCTTGTTGTTGTACTGGAGCTTGTTCCACGGGCCGGCGGCGAAGTCGTCGGCGAGTTTGTCGGCGCCGAATTCGCTCAGGTCCACGAGGCCATCGGTGACGGCGAACTGGGTGACGGTCGGATCTTCGAGCATCACGACGTCAGGGGCGCCGTTGCCTGCGGCGATGGCGTTGGAGAGCGCGGTGGAGGTCTTCTCGGCGGTGCCGGTGTTGTTGAACTTGACGGTGATGCCGGGGTTGGCCTTCTCGAAGTCAGCGAGGATTTCCTTCATCGAGTTGCCGGAATCCCAGCCCCAGAACACGAGTTCGGCCTTGTCAGCGTCACCCTTGTTGGCGCCGTTGTCGTTGCTGCTGCCGCAGGCGGCGAGACCGACGAGCGTGGCCACGGCTGCCGTTGCCGCGATGACCTTCTTGGTGTTGCGCATGTTATCTCCTTCTGGACCATTGGAGTTGACTTGCGGGTGGTTGGCTTTCTTCCGACTGGCTTCCGGTTTTCGTCCGGTTACTTCTCGGTTATCTTCCGGCTGTCTTTGGCTGCCTTCCGATTGTTGACGACTGCCTTCCGATTGCCAAAAACGAATCGACTGCTGCGTTGGATTTCAATTCGTTTGGCCGCTTGCGAAGTCTCCTCTGGCCACCTTTCCTTGGGGTGTTTTCTTTGGTACACCCGTGTACCAATACCTAAGATGATACACCTGTGTACCAATTTGTCAAATCACCCGACACGCCTGATTTTTTTCGCCTTTTCCATGCTTTCCACGTGAGCAAATCTCCAGTCGAACAGCGACTTGTCTCAGAGGCTCTTCATCCCCTCCCCCAACGTGAGTAGGTCCCGACTCTCAGCACACCACCAAATAACGCGCAGCATGCTCGTGAGTCCCCAACACCCACACACCACGGCGCGATTCCACCACTCAGCCGCCTCACTAGTGCCCACATTTGTAGATATTCAACGCCATATGACAAGAATCTGACTAGTATGAACAGGCACCCCCCCATAGCTGTATTGAGAGGAAAAAGCACATGGCGGGCCTGTTTCAAGCTACTTCCAAGCAGCGCAATCCCTTGGGACCAACCATACGTACTCACGGATCGGGCAAATATACGTTCGGTCTGGCCTTAAGCGCCGGTCAATATCCGCGGTCTGCTTGCCTTTTCCTATCAGCTCCTCGCGGTATGCGGCATCTTCCTGACCAATGTCATCAACTACATCATCGCCTCCTACGGTTCCAGAAGCTGGGATGTCAACGCCGGTTGGCGTTGGATGCTGAGGCTGGGTGCGATTCCGGCCGCCGCGTTCCTGCTCTCCATGGTGCGAGCACCGGAAAGCCCACGATTCCTCATTCAAGCCGGCAAAACCGAAGAGGGATTCGCGGTGCTCGAGCACATCATCGGCACCGAACAGGCACGCCTTCGCACTAACGACATCCATGCATCGGTCAAACTCGAAACCGAAATGTCGCATGAATTTCACGACCTGTTCCGCCCAGGGCTGCAGAAGGCGCTCATCATCGGCACTTTGATCAAGGCGTGAATGCTGCGTTGCGTTACTGCATTGCCATGTTGCCATGTTGCCGCGTTATTGCATCGCTACGTTGTCACGTTGCCGCGTTATTGCATCGCTACGTTGCCACGTTGCCACATCACATTGCATTGCCGCATTGCTGCGTTGCCGCATCACATATCGCAACACAAACGCAGCAACGCAATGACGACCGGAGATGGCATCGCCGCCACCCGCGAGGAACCGCAGTGCAACGCGGTAACGTAACGCAATGCGATGTGATTCCCGCGTAGTTACAGGCAGTTACAGATTGAGTACCGCATCAGCAATGCGCATGGCGGATTCGCGGTGGGAGACCAGCACCACAGCCGCGCCGCGCTCCTTGTCTGCATGCTGCTCACCCACGGCCATAGCGTGAATGGAACGTAGAATAATAGCCTCGTTCAAAGCATCCAAACGGCTGGTCGGCTCGTCGAAAAGCACCAGATCAGCATTGCGCAGGAACACACGAGCCAAACCGATACGCTGGCGTTCACCTTCGGATAGACGGTCGCCCAACTCGCCTACCTGAGTATCAAGGCCATCGGGCAGGGAATCAATGAGATCAAGCACGGAGGCCTTGGCGAGAGCCTGACGCAAACGAGCGTCGAGACCGTCAGCTGCTGCCACCTGAACGGCATCGCCCTCTGCCGATTGCGCCGCCAACCGCTGCTGTCGGGAATCAACGGTATTGGCACCCACTTCCCCATTGCCTGCAACATTTGCAGCTTCAACCTTGGACTCAGGCAAAGCAATCAGCAGATTGTCTCGGATAGAGCCATCAAACAGGTGGGTTTCCTGGCTCATCATGGCCTGAATACGTCGGCGAGCATGCACATCGACCTCGGGCAGCGGCGTGCCGGACAACGTCACCTGACCGCGCTGCGGATCCCAGTAGCGCAGCAGCAGCTTGAGCATGGTGGACTTGCCCCGGCCGGACGGCCCCTGGATACCCAGCACGCCATGCTGCGGCACGTCAAGCGAGAAGTCGGACAGGACTTCGCGCTCCCCCGCATATGCAAAGGTGACGTCATCAAGACGCATGCCCATATACTCCTGCGGCACAACAGTGCCATTCTCGGTCACAGCGGGCACCTCGTCCATCAGTCCGAACAGTCGGCTAGCGGACGCGAAGGTCTGAGTCAGGTTAGCGGGCAAGGCGGCGAGCGCCAAAGTCGGTCCGAACGAGCCGGCGAACAGCACGAAGGCGGCAATCAGAGCCGGAATGCTCTGCGGGTTCGCGCCGGCACAGGCAATAGCCACGGCGACCGAAGCCGCTGTGAGCACAGCCACCAAGAGTCCGCTGATTCCGGTGAAACGGCCGTTGACCTTGCTGAGTTTGGCGTGATCCTTCCACAACGCATGGGTACGGTCCTCGATGGCCTGCGCACGTTCCTCGCCGCGGCCAAATCGGATGATTTCGTCCAGGCCGCGCATGTCATCAAGTATCACATCGTCGAGTTCTCCGGCAGCGCCACGGATGGCAGGGCCAAGGTTACGTACGCCGGTGGCAAAGAATCGCGGCACAAGGATGCCGATAACCAGGTGGGCGGCAATCAACGCCAGCGCCATCCATGGGCTTAGGGCGGCGGCCACAATCGTGTAGATGATGGTGGAGGTTACCGCGATGGCCACCGGACTGATGGTGTGGGCAAAGAAGATCTCAAGCAGTTCCACATCGGTGGTCAGCATGGCGATAAGGTTGCCCTTACCTTTGCCCGCGAGCTTGGCCGGCGCCAGTCTGCGCAACGCGGCGAACGCCTTGGAACGGAAGAGTGCGAGCAGATGGAATGCCACATTGTGGTTCAGATATTGTTCAATGTATCGGGTGATGCCACGCAGAAGAGCACAGATAATCATCATGATGACGGCGGGCGCAACACCCATGCCCCACACCGGATTACCGGTAAGTGCAAATGCCGCGATAATGCCGAACACGGGCAGGAAAGTGGCCGAAAGATGGCCGATGGTGCCGGCGGTGGAGGCCGCTGCCATCAGTCCTGCCAGAGGTCGGGCTTCCTTAAGCAGTCGCCTGATCACTTGGAATGTGCTCATTTTGGAAGACGAATCGCTATTTGCAACACCAGCCGGAGTCTCAGCCGAGGCCTGCTCACTCCCGCCAACGGAAGCCGTCGGCAAAGCTGACTGCAGGCGGTCAACCGTCATACCCGCCTCTGCGCTTACGCGCGCTGCGCCACCCTCAGTCCGACTGTCGTCGGACAGCTCCTGCTTGCGGGAACCAACCTGCAGCACACGCCGAGCATGGCCTTCTCCGAAGTTCTCAATATCTGCCTGCGTGGTAAACAGCTTGGCGTAGACGCCGTCCGCCGTCATCAGCTCGGTATGGGTGCCCCTCTCAACCGACTTGCCGTGTTCGAGCACCACCACTTGATCAGCGTGTTCGGCGTTGGCCATGCGATGGGTGATCATAATAACCGTCTTGCCGCGGGATTGCGCCAATTCGCGAATTGTATCCAGGATCAGCTCTTCGGATTCCATGTCAACACTGCTGGTCGCCTCATCGAACACAAATACCGGCGAATCATGCAGGAGCGCGCGGGCGATGGCGATGCGCTGGCGTTGGCCGCCGGACAGGTTGGCGGCATCGGACTCAATCGGCATGCCCAGTCCGTTCGGCTGTGCGTGCACGAAGTCGGCAATGCGCGCCTGCTCGAGCGCGGACCACAGACGGGAGTCCACGGAATCCGGCGAATCAGGAATCTCGTCATCGGGCAAGGCCATCAGAAGATTCTCGCGCAATGCGCCCGCAAACAGATGGCTGCTGGCACCAATCACAGTGACGGCTCCGGCCAGTGTTTCGCCTGACAAATCGGATACCTCGACGCCGTTCAGCGTGAGCGAACCTCGGTAACCGGCCAGTGTACCGGCGAGCAGCGAGGCGGCCGTGGACTTGCCGGAACCGGAGATGCCAACAATGGCGGTGAACTGACCGGGCCGTGCGGCGAAGGTGATGTTGGTGAGCGCAGGAGCGACGGCGGAATTGGGGCTGGTTTCACCTTGCTTATCGGCCTTTGCGGATGCGGACTTGGAGTCGCCGTGCCCGGCATCATCATAGGAATAGCCGACGTGGTCGAAGCGGACCGTCAGACCGTCGTCAGCGGAATCGGAATCGTTGGCCGGCAGGGTCGCCGTGCCATGCTTGGGCTCCGGGGTGTCCAGCAGAGCGAAGATGCGCTTGGTGGAGGTCATGCCGTTCATCGCCACGTGGAAGAACGAGCCAAGCTGACGCATGGGAATAAAGAATTCGGCGGACAGCAGCACAATGAACAGCAGACCGGTAAGAGACAGCGGGTAGCCCACCCCGAACGGGATGAGATAGTGCAGGCCGTATGCCGCGTAGGCAAGCACACCAGGCAGATGTGAGGCCAGTGCGATTGGCGACCAGCCGGACGCACCATTGGCAAAAGCATCGCCAATATGCGCGTATTGCCATAACGCCACACCGATGCCGGCCGCAGCACCGCCGTAGGCCACTATGTCCATGGCGGTCAGCGAGCGCAGCTGGATCTGCAGCACGCGCATGGTCATGACGCGGAAGCCTTCGGCTTTCTTGTCCATCTCGATGGCGGCGCGCTCGTCGGCGTCGAAGTTTTTCAGGGTCTCAAGGCCTTGGAGATTGTCGAGGAACGCGGCGCCCATATCGGTGTAGCGCACCCAGTACTTCTTGAAGGCGCGGGCGGCGGTCATGGAGACGATGCCGGTCACGATGATGATGAACGGCGCGCAGACCAGCATGACGGCAGCGGCGGGCACGTTAATCGGCGCAATGGCCACGAACAAGGTGATTGGCGCAAGAATCGCATAGAAGAGCTGCGGCAGGAACAGTTCAAAGAAGCTTTGAATCTGTTCAACACCTTCGCCGGCGGATTGCACCACATCCGAGGTCTTGATGCGGGTTTTGTAGGACGGGCCGAGTGCCACCATTTTGCGGTACAGCTTGGAGCGCAAAGCGAGCTTGACTCGTTCGGCGGCTTCGGTGCCGAGACGGGTGGCGTGCGTGGTGGCCGTGTAACGGACCGCTATACAGACCAGCGCAAGCAGCACGTAAATCATGACGTCGCCAGCCATGGGCAGCACATCCGCGCCGTGCCGATCAGACAACGGCACGGGGCAGGCCGCGCCTTGCGAAGTGCCGCCGCATTGGAGCAGCGGCGGTGCCACAGCGGTCAGTAAGCTGTTCAGCAGCATTACCAGCGACAGCATAAAACCAATGTTGGCAAGCAGACCTACCCACATCAGGGCCACTTTGCCAGCTATGAGTTTTTTCAAGCCAGGCGCCAATTGGAACAGTCGTTTGTCGAACATGGTCCGCTTCCCCTTGCCGTGTTGTTGCGGTGTGCCCTCGTCATGTGTACCTGCGCTCCACATTCCGCGCAATCCCATTCACCTTAAGCGAACGCCCTCGCACACGCCAGACTTTTAAAGTGAGAGAGGCCACAGAATTATCGATTGCGGAGTGCGCATGCTAGACGCGCCAACCAAAAAAATATGCTTCGATATCAGGGGCTGAAGCATCCACTACACCCAATACGTGCATTTATCCGTTTCGAGGAGGCTCATTTTTGCGTTTGCCGGAGGCCTACTTCCGTTTCAAGGGGCTGATTTCGCATTTGCCGGAAGTCTATCTCCGCTTCGAGGGGCTCCTCATCCATGTAATCGGAAGTATAAACGGCTACACGTCAACGTCATTCCGCCGTTTTAGGGCCGTGTCTACTTGGGCATCAGCCCCTCGAAGTGGAAGTAGACTTCCAGATAAGGCAAAATCAGCCCCTCGAAGCCGAGAAAGCACGTTTCTACGGTGTCAGAAGCCGACGGAACGCAAAAGGGTCGTCTGCACGCAGACGACCCATATGATCAATTCGCCAATAGACGCAGCAAACGCGGCCTAGTGCTGCTTTTTGCGCGGCGACCAGTGCTTCGGCGGCGGCCGTACTTATCGGACAGGAAGCCGGAGAAGCCGGCGCCGATCACGCCGCCGATCATGATGGAGCTGATGACCAGACCCTGCAGGGCCGGGCTCAGCGCGTACTTGTCCTGCAGGAAGTCGATGGCTCCCGAAATGGACACGGTGTCATAACCGTAGAGCAAACCGGTTAGACACGGCGTTGTATACAATCCACAAAACCAGACAGACAACTTCTCCATTGCCCACAACGCGCGCAACCTTACGCCAGCGTAACCTAACTTGTCAGAATGGCTCGATTTTGTCAACAGCCATCACGCAACGCACGTAAGGACACGGCCCGCTTATGCTTGACCACTACACCACGCCTGGCGAATCCATCGAAATCCGCGACAACCAGACCATCTACTCCCTACTTACCGATCGCCTTGCCCGCACCGGCGCGGACACGGTAATCGCCGCCAAGAAAATCGGCCCCGGCCGCTGGCAGAACGTCACCACCGGCGAATTCCACGAGCGCGTGGTCTCGGCCGCCAAGGGCCTGATCGCGCTCGGCATCGCCAAGGGCGACGCGGTGACCATCTTTTCCTCCACCCGTCTCGAATGGGGCATTCTCGATTTCGCACTGGCCGCAGTGGGCGCGGTAAGCGTGCCGATCTACGACACCGACTCCGCCCCGCAAGCCCAGCGCATCATGAACGATTCGGCGGTCAAGCTGGCCTTTGCCGACAACCGCGAGCGCTTCGACCGGCTCGACTCGGTCAAGGACCACTGTCCTGCCTTGAAGCAGATTCTCATGATCGAGGGCAACGCGCTGGGCGCGCTCGAAGGTCTGGGCGTGGCTGTTTCGGACGAGGAACTGAACGAGCGCGTGGCCACCGTGCGCGCCGACGATCTGGCCACCATCGTCTACACTTCGGGCTCCACCGGCAACCCGAAGGGTGCCGAACTGACCCACAAGAACTTCGTGTCCATCACCATCTCCGCCTCGCAGGCGTTGCATGAAGTGGTGCTTGACGACCATCCGCGCCTGCTGCTCTTCCTGCCGCTGGCCCACTGCTTCGCGCGATTCATCCAGTACGCCTCCATCGCCTCCGATGACGGCGTGGTCGGTTATCTGCCGGACACCAAAACCCTGCTGCCGGACCTGCGTTCGTTTGAACCGACCTACCTGCTGGGCGTGCCGCGCGTGTTCGAGAAGGTATACAACGCCGCCTCGCACAAGGCCGGTGCCGGCTGGAAGGGCCGCCTGTTTGTCAAGGCCGCCGAGGCCGCGCGCGTCTGGAGCCGCAAGGAGCAGGCCGGCGAGCAGCACACGTTTGCCGAAATCGCCGAGCGCGCCAAGTACGAAACGCTCGTCTACCGCACGGTGCGCGGTGCTCTGGGCCCGAAGATCAAGTACGTGGCCTGCGGCGGCGCACCACTGTCGCTCGATCTGGCGCATTTCTACAACGGCATCGGACTGCCGATGATTCAGGGTTATGGCATGACCGAAACCGCCGCCCCGTTCGCCGCCACGCGCGTGACCGACAATGTGATCGGCACCGTAGGCCAGCCCGCGCCCGGCTCCTCGATTCGCATTTCCGACGAAGGCGAACTGCAGGTCAAGGGCCCGAACGTGTTCCGCGGCTACCACAATCTGCCGGAGAAGACGGCCGAGGCGTTCACCGCCGACGGCTGGCTCAGGACCGGCGACTTGGCCGAGATCGATGATGAGGGCCACATCGTCATCACCGGCCGCATCAAGGACATTATTATTACTGCCGGCGGCAAGAACGTCTCCCCCATTCCGCTGGAGGAAGAGATCGCCAAGTGCCCGATCGTGGAGCACTGCGTGGTGGTGGGCGACCAGCGCCCGTTCATCGGCGCGTTGGTGACGCTCGATCCGGAGTCGCTGGCATTGTGGCTGCCCGCGCACGGCCTGTCCACGGAGACGCCGGTCGACCGGCTCGCCACGAACGCCGCGGTGCGCGAGGAGATTCAGCAGTACGTGGACAAGGCGAATGCGACGGTCTCGCGCGCCGAATCCGTACGCAAGTTCGCCGTGCTGGACACGCAGTTCACGCAGGAGAACAAGTGCCTGACACCGTCGCTGAAAGTGGTGCGCCCGGCCGTCAATCGCGTGTTCGCCGATGTGATCGACAACGAGATCTACAACGGCAAGCGGTGAGACGCGCGGTTCGTAATCCGACACAAAAAAGGGCCTTTTGAACCGCACCCCGATTGTTGGACTGGAGTAATCCAGATTCGATGATCGGAGGTGCGGTTTCTCATGTCCAGGGATCGCAGGCGTCATTATGACGATGATTCCATGCGGGTCGTCGCCGGGGTGCCGCCCGGCCCAGGTGGGTCATGCCCGGGTCAGTTTCTTGCTCCTGAGACGCAGCACGACATCGGCGGAGTTGGCGACGCGCTTGGAATGCGTCACCACGATCACGCATTTGCCGAGCTGATGGGCGGCGTGCTGCAGCAGATGAATCACCTCGTCGGTCATCTCCGGGTCGAGGCTGCCCGTCGGCTCGTCCGCGAGGATCGCGCGGCCCGGGGCGACCAGCGCGCGGCCGACCGCCACCCGTTGACGCTGGCCGCCCGACAGGTGCATGATGTTGCGCTTGGATTCCTCACGGCTCAAACCCAGTTCCTCGAGGATCTTCATATCGGCCTTGGCGCTGACCAGCCGCAGGTTCTCTTCGGGGGTGAGGTAGTCGATCAGGTTATGGTCCTGGAACACCAGGGACACGTGCTCCCGGCGGTGCTTCGCATAGCCCGATGCGGCGATGTCCTCCCCTTCGAAGCGGACCACTCCCCGGGAGGGGGCGTCCAGGCCGGCCAGCAGCGACAGCAGCGTGCTCTTGCCGGCGCCGGACGGGCCGGTGATCGCATACATCTTCCCGGATTCGAAATCCGCGCTGACATCCGAAAGAACACGGATCTTCGCCGCGCCGTAGGCGTAATCGACATGGTCCAGTTGCAGACAGTTAGACATGATTGGTGACTCCTAACGCATAGAGGAAAGAATGGATTTCGGGGATTTGGACAGCACGGCGGCGCATGACACGGCAAGAGCCACGGCGATGACCGCGCATCCGAGCAGCAGGATGAGCATCGTCTGCTCAGGCGGCAAGGCCTCCACGTGCAACGATTCCAACGGCGCGACGCCCGAATCGCGCAACAGTCGGGAAGACACGTATCCCGACAGCATGGCGCCGGTGCCCAGCGAACACAGGGCGGCGACCGCCGCCATGAGTCCGGTTTCGATGGCGAGTTGTGCGACTATCCGCATCTTGTCGATGCCGAGGGCCAGAAGCGTGCCTATCTCATGGATGCGTGAGCGAATCCAGAAGACCAGCGCCATCGCCAGCACCAGTACGTCCGCGAGGCAGACGGACAGCAGCACCATGCGCACCAGATCACGCACCGTCTGCACGGATTGCAGGACGCCGGAGAGCCGGGCCGAATCGTCGGTGACGTCGTACTTGCCACCGGCCATGGTCTTGGCCTGACTGACCGCCGCGGACAGGTCCTGCGGATTATCCGACAGGCATCGGATCATGCCGATCTGGTCGTTTCCGGTCAGAGCGGAGGTCACTCGCCTGCCCGAATAGATGAGGTTCTCGGAAGTGTCCGAGGGCAGGGGGCTTTGGGCCTGCACGTTGCCGGAGAAGATCCCGGCCACACGCACCGTGGCGTTGCGCCCCTCCTGCCGGAGACGGAATGTCGAGCCGACCGATAGGCCGTTCTGCATCGCGAAGTCGCGGTGGACCAGCACATTGTCGCCGTCGCCCGAGATATGGCGGCCCTGCTCCAGGCGGTACAGGCCGCTCTGGAATTCCTCGGACAATGAGGAATCGGTGGTGCCCAGCACGCTGACCTGCATGGCCAGATCGGAGTCCAATCGGGGGCCCTGCCGGGGCATGACCGGGCGCGCGCCATCCACCTGCGCCAAGGTCTTCGTCGCATAGGCGGTCTTCGTCACACCGGGGATACGCGAGAACCGGCTCGCCTCCTCGGCGCTAATGGGATTCTCGCCGGCGCTGACGGTAAACCCTATGCCCATGCCCGCGCCGATGCCGTCGGACATGGTACGCAGGGCCGTCGAGACTCCGACCTGCGCCACCAGGCTCGTGAAGACCATCAGCATCAGCAGACCGATGATGCCGCTACGTACCGGCTTGCGTACGATCGCCAACGTGGCACGCTTCCACACATTCATGCTCATCATCGAATCTCCGACAGGTCTCGCGGCGATTTGCGCAGCATCGGCATGCACGCCACCGCGACGCACACCAGCATCACCGCCAACAATCCGAGCGCCACGTACAGCATGGCGGTCCCGTCGACCGACACCGTGAGCGAATCCAGGGTGCGCACCGACATGCTGGATTCAAGATCGCCGCCGACCTGCCCCATGCTGCTCAGCTCCTTCGCCGCGGAGGCGTTCACGGAATGGAGCGCCGTGGCGCCGAGCCATTGGGCCATTCCCTGCGCGCACAGCCAGCCGAGGGCGAGGGACGGCAGACCGATCAGCACCATCTCGGTGAGGTATTGGGCGACCAGGGAGGGCTTGCCGACGCCAAGGGACACCAGTATGCCCATCTCTTGACGGCGGTCGTTCATCCACAGCAGCAGCATGAGACTGAGCACGAGCACGGCCGAGACGGTCACGCCGATCAGGGCGCCGCGCATCATGGAGCGCACGCCGCGGGCGGCATGCAGCATGCTCGATGAATACTGGTCGTTGCGCGTGATCTGATAGTTGTTCCAATCCACCGGGAGTTTCTTCGCGGCATCCATGGTCTTCTCCACGTCAACGCCCTTGGACAGCACGAAGGTGGCGTCCTGGTATATTTCCTTGCCGTCCTTGTACTGGTACAGGTCGCGTGTGGTATCCAGATCGGTGTAGATGGTGTTGGCGGTGAGTTCCGCTCGGCTGGATACCTTTCTGGCGCTGTCGCCCTTGAATATGCCCACGATGGTGGTCTTGACGGTCGCCGTCGAATGTGATTCGTTGTCGGCGTCATAGGCGTTGGCCTTGAGCGTGAGCGTGTCTCCGACTTTGAGCCCGTTGGCTTTGGCGAGATCCTCATGGATCATCGACGTGTACTTGTCGGAGGCCTTCAGATGTCGTCCTTCGGCCATGCCGAGCGTGCGCGACGTGAACACGTTGAGTTTCGACGAATCATTCGTGCCCATGACGTTGGCGGCGTTGCCAAACTGCTGCTCCTGGGTCGCATCGTAATCATCGCCGCCGGGGACCTTCGCCACATTCGCCCCCACGAGATCGGCGGTGGCGTTCTGACGGACCATATACGAATCGACCCCGGGCAGTTGGGCGATCCTGCGCACGTCGGCGGGGCGCACCATGCCGCCTCCGCGAGGCGTGAGCATGCTGCCCTGCATGTTGCTGGACAGCACGAATCCACCGACCGCTTCCTTCTCGATTCGTCCGGCGGCCTGTTGAGCTGCCCGAGAAACCGCGATCGTGGATAGCATGCTCGCCGTTATGATGGTCAGTATTATAAGGAGCACTATGGTTCGCACTCGTTTTCTGAGCACATAGCGCACCGACCGTGCAACGAACGTCATCAATACCTCCTGTGGGACTTGGGCTTTTCGCCCAAAATGCGAAACATGCCGCGTTTCGCCGATTAGTTAGCCGCGACGATACATGATGCACCTCAAGATACGGGAGATATACGCCTTGAGCGAAAAACGGAACAGCGGCGAATGTCGGTTATTCTGGATTTTGGTCCATCTCGGGCCGCGTCGATGCGTCGGCCCGCGAGAAATCAGGCTCGCGCCTCACCTTCGAGGCGGCGAACACAAGAAGCGGCAGAGCGGCGAACGCATAGTTCTCGCATTGGATGTACAGGTATGCGACCAGGACGAGCCAGCAGATGACGGTCTTGTGCCAGACGCCGGATTCGCCCGAACCCGCGCCGGCAACGCCACCACCACTATTACCCCCGGCAACATCAGCAACGTCGGCGACACAAACACCGTGCGCCAGCTCGTCGGACGATGCGCCATCCGCACCGCCACGGCATACCGTCCTCCCGCGCGTCATGCAGACCATCGAGGCTCCGACCAGCATGGCCAGCCCGATCAGCCCGTATTCGGCGATGACGCTGGTATACGCGCACATCGTCCACACCGTGTCCGCGTTCACGCCGGCCGCGAATCCCGTGGCCGCGCCGCCGTTCATGCCAAGACCGTCCAGCAGCCGTCCGGCTTTGGCCGCGCCGGCCCACACCGCATTGATGATGTTGCCCGCGCCATAACCGGTGAGCAGCGTCCACGGATGGGTGAGCAATCCGCATATCGGATCGAGGCTTTGGTAGATCCGCGCGAAGAACGAGCCGTCTCCCTCGGCCCCGTTTTCCGCGATGGCGGAGAGTCTGGAATCCGCCAGCACACCCAGCAGGCCCAGTGCGCATGCGCCGAGAATCTGCAGTATGCCCCGGACGCGGCGTGCGCCGTCATGCCAATCGGTGCGCGCCACAAGGGCGATCAGCAACGCCACGACGGAATCGATGACGATTCTGGTGCCGGCTTGCATGAGCACCGCGCCGACGGCATACGTGACGATGAGGTCACGCAGCCGTTTGGCGTAGATGCGGTCGCGCCCGCGCATGAGCCACATGAGCGGAAGCAGTATGCCGAACAGGTGCATGCCGATATAGCTGGGCTCGGCGAACAGGAACTGCGGACGGCCGCCGCCCCACACCGAGTTGTCGCTGATGTATTGCCGGTACATGAGGTGCGAGAAATAGTCGGTCAACGGTTTGGCGTGCAGACGGATGGACAGCCATTGCACGACGCCCACTCCGAAGGAAACCCAGTATGATGCGATGAGAATCCGCAATGGCGTACGCCACGGAATGCGTTTGATGTCGAACGCAAGGGCGATCGCACCCAAAGTGGCGAGCACGCCCAGCAATCCGGTGATGCTCATGAACGCGGCGTTGAGGTGGATGCCGAACTTCAGCCATCCCGGGATGGACAGGATTATGCAGGCCACCGGTAGGAGGAACATTGGCAGGTACCGGTTGGCTGCGATGCGCAGTTGCCGCCAATTGCATAGGCAGTACACGGCGAACAGCGCCGGACTGATTGGAGACCAGAACGGCGCGTACAGGCCAAGCGTGGTGCCGTCCACCGGAAGAAAAGCAATGGCCAGCAACAGCCAAATGACGTTGCGTTCCTGCGATGTCAGAAATCGCAGGAACGACCGGTATTGCGGTCGGCCATGATGGTTGCCCGCGTCGATGGTGTCGTTGCGTACGCATGCCTGGTTCATGTGATTCTCCCTCCCCGTCAACCTTACTCGTTCATCATGATGCGCGGACGGGGCATGCTTTCCCCGCTGAAAGTGCAATGGCCCGAACATTGACAAGGTCGCACCGAATGCCCCCCATCATTGGCACATTGTGCGATCTCGTCGCGGCTGGCTGACGAAATAATGTTGGCCGACCGGTTACATTGGTTCGGTACAGTGGCGGCATTATTGGCCACTGAATCAAGCGATTTGCGGCAGAACGACGAAAACAACACTTGGGCGAAAAGAGGCAGGCATGACTACGAATCGACCGCTCATTGCGGTGACTCCGCTGATGGATTACGGGCGCGATAGTCTGTGGATGCTGCCCGGATATATGGAGGCGATAATGCGGGCCGGCGGTACGCCCGTCATGTTGCCGCTGACCGATGACACCGACATTCTTGCGCAATGCGCCGAACGGTTTGACGCGTTTCTGTTTACGGGCGGGCCGGATGTGGGACCGATGGTTGGTGCAGCGGCCTCCGCCACCGGCCGTAGCGAGGTGCTCTCTCCTGAGCGCGACCGAATGGAATCGATTCTGCTGCCAGCTGTAATGGCTTGGGACAAGCCGATTCTGGGCATCTGCCGTGGCATTCAGTTCATCAACGCAGCGCTGCGCGGCACGTTGTGGCAGGATCTGCCAAGCCAGCATCCGAGCGATATCGAACACCATATGAATCCGCCGTACGATGCGTTCGGACATAACGTTTCCTTGGTGCCCGGCACTCCCCTGGCTTCATTGTTCGCAGGGCAGACTGAGATTGCGGTGAATAGCTATCACCATCAGGCGGTTCGTGAGCCTGCTGCTGGACTCGAGGTCATGGCCGTCGCGCCCGACGGCGTGATCGAGGCCCTGTACCGGCCGGCAAGCCACTTCCTGTGGGCCGTGCAGTGGCATCCCGAGTTTCTCTACAAGGTAGATCCACGCTCGCAGGCGATTTTTGATGCGTTTGTGGGGAGTTGCCGATAACAGCAAAAGGGGCTGCTCCGGGTTCCCGGGACAGCCCCCTTTCAGCGGTAGCAGTCAGCAGACTGATTTAGTCATCAGTGCTGGCTTGCCAGCGCTGATTGGCGCGTGCGGAGACCGCCGTCCGAAGGCGAAGGCGTACGAAGGTACGTCGAACCTGAGGAAAGGCGGTATACGCTCCGCCAATCAGTGCTGGTTGTTGAGACGGTGGTACATCTCGGACAGCTCCAGTTCCTTCTCGAACTGGCGAGCGGTGGTGTTCTCGTCGATGACGGCGAGCTCAACACCGGCGATGCGGGCGAAGTCTTCCCAAGCCTCACGACCAACGGAGGTGGTCATGCAGGTGTGGTGAGAACCACCGGCGGTGATCCAGCACTCAACAGCGGTCTTCAGGCTCGGCTTCGGCTCCCAGACGGCGCGGGCGCACGGAAGCTCCTTGAGGGAGCCCTGCGGCTCAACGACGTCGACGACGTCCATGAGCAGGCGGAAGCGTTCGCGAACGTCGGACATGGAGACCACGACGGCGTCCTTGGCGGGCTTGCCGGAGAAGACCAGGCGGACCGGGTCGGCCTTGCCGCCGATGCCCAGCGGGTGGATCTCCAGCTTCGGCTTGGCGATGGTGCCGATGGACGGGGAAACCTCGAGCATGTGGGAGCCCATGTCGAGCTCGTCACCCTCGGTGAAGTTGTAGGAGTAGTCCTCCATGAGGGAGGCGCCACCCTCAAGGCCGTAGCCCATGACGGCACCGATGCGCACGAGGACGGCGGTCTTCCAGTCGCCTTCAGCGGAGAAGCCCCAGCCGTACTCGGACGGGAAGCGCTGCGGGCCAACGCCCGGCAGCTGCGGCAGAGCGCCGAGGTCCTCGAAGTTGTCGACGCCGGCGGTGCAGCCGTTGGCGCGCATCATGTTGACCATCGCGGCCTCTTCCTTGGCGGCGATGAACAGGGAGTCGTACTTGGCGTCCAGCAGAGCCGGGTCGACGTCGTACTTGGCCTTGTAGTCCTCGATGATCTCCTTGACCTGGTCGTCCTTGACGGCGTCGTACGCAGCGACGAGCTCGTTGACGGCCCAAGTGTTGATGGAGGCGCCGAACACGCGCTCAGCCTCGGTCTTGTCGCCCTCGGTGACGGCGACGTTACGCATGTTGTCGCCCCAGCGCATGACCTTCATGTTGTTGGAGGCATCCCAGCCGGCGCAGGCGCGGGCCCAGGTGCCGAGCTTCTCGGCGACCTCGGGATCGGTGTAGTGACCGACGACAACCTTGCGCTTGATGCCGAGGCGGGAGACGATGTAACCGAACTCACGGTCGCCGTGGGCGGCCTGGTTCAGGTTCATGAAGTCCATGTCGATGGTCTCCCACGGGATTTCCTTGTGGTGCTGGGTGGCCAGCTGCAGCAGCGGCTTGGTCAGCACTTCGAGGCCGCGAATCCACATCTTGGCCGGGGAGAAGGTGTGGCACCAGGTGATGACGCCGATGACGTTCGGGTTGGCGGAAGCCTCGACCATGAACTCCTTGACACCGTCGGAGGACTTCAGGGTGGGCTTGAGGACGATCTTGGCCGGAATCTTGCCGGTGTTGTTCAGGTAGTCGACCATTTCAGCGGAGTGAATGGCGACCTGGCGCAGGGCTTCTTCGCCGTACAGGTCCTGCGAACCAACGCCGAACCAGATTTCCTTGCCCTCGAAGGGGTTTTCCATAACCATAGGGTTACTTCCTTTACTTCTTTGTTTATGGAGGTTTGTTTAAGTTTCATTCGCCGACCGAGGCTCCCCTCAGTCAGCTATCGCTGACAGCTCCCCTCAGAGAGGGGAGCCAAGACACCACCGTGCTGGCGGAGTCAGCGCTGATTTGATGTGTGTGTCCGCAAGGCGCGGAAGGCGAAGGCGTACGAAGGTACGTCGGGCCTTCCGTAACGCGGCGGACACTCCATCAAATCAGTGCTGACCGTAGACGTTCTGGTAGCGGTCGTTGAGCTTATCGATGTCGGCCTGGTCGATCTCGATGATGTCACCGAGCTGACGGGCGGCCCACATGGTGTGAGCGACTTCCTCGGTCATGGCAGCGGCCTTGACGGCGCCTTCAGCATCCTTGCCGATGGTGAACGGGCCATGGTTCTGCA
>OLNR01000214.1_pt1 | contig 54425 bp, 50 predicted proteins | sample 1672231 | NCBI WGS metagenome assembly OLNR01 (sample SAMEA3136662, study PRJEB25190) | human gut metagenome
GCGGCGCCAGGCCGCGGGAGGACAGGTCGTTCCGCTCGCAGGGGGCGCTTTTTCTACTATAATGATTGACACCTGGAAGGGTGTCTTTTTTGTTTTAGGAGGAGTGCATGGTTGAGCTGGGTGACGAGAAGGTTCTGTATGCGTTCGATAAGACGCTGGAGCCGGCGTTAGTGGTGCCTTCGGGGACGACGGTGCGCGTACGCACGAAGGACTGCTTCGGGAATCAGGTGCAGCGGCCCGATGACGAACTCGATGAGATCGATTGGGATCACATCAATCCCGCCACGGGTCCGATCTTTGTGGAGGGCGCGGTGCCCGGCGGGGCGCTGAAAGTCACCATCGAGGCCATCGAGTTCGACGGGCAGACGGCTTCCTGCACCGGCGAGGGCGAGGGGGTGTGCGGCGATCGCTTCGACGCCTGGAGCACGCGTCTCTGCAAGATCGACGGAGACGAGCTGGTGTGGGACGAGGGGCTGCGCATTCCGCTGAGGCCCATGATCGGCGTTATCGGCGTGGCGCCGGCTGGCGAGCCTGTTAACTGCGGCACGCCGGGCTCCCATGGCGGCAATATGGACAATACGGCCATCACGGCGGGCGCGACGCTGTACTTCCCCGTATATACCGACGGCGCGCTTTTCGGCTGCGGCGACATGCACGCGGCCATGGGCGATGGCGAGATCAGCGTGTCCGGCGCCGAGGCGGCCGGGTGGGCCACGGTGACCTTGGAAGCCCTGCCGAAGCTGGCGCTGACCGATCCCCTCATCGAGAACGCGACGCATCTCGGCGTCATTGCCTCGGCCGAGTCTTTGGATGCCGCTGCCGACCGCGCGGTTCACGAGATGGTCGATCTCATCTGCGACCGCACGGGAAAGCCGGCCGACGAGATGGTCATGCTGCTGTCCCTTGTGGCCGACGTACAGGTGTGCCAGATGGTGGATCCGGAGAAGACGGTTCGCTTCATGGTGCCCAAATACGTGCTGGATGCCCTTGGGTTCAAGCTGTAGAAGCGAGTTCGTAGAGAAGCCTCGGAAGAGGTCTAGGAAGAATCTCCGTAGGGGGCGACCTCGGTCGCCCCTTTTTTTGTCGTGCGAAGGTATCCCTCTCGCGAGGGCTGACCAAGGTCAGCCCCTGCGGACGTTTCCCATGGAGGAGCGCGAGGGGTTCGGAACCATATTCGGAGATGAGAATGATAGGACTTGCGATTATATGAGAATAAGGATAATATATCCAAAACGCTTTATTCGCGAAGACGTATAACCTATCAGGGAGGAAGACCCCAATGCGCAAAAGTTGGAAACTCGGTGCCGTGTCGGTGGCTCTTATGGCCGCCCTGGGCCTCTTCGGCTGCTCAGGCGGCGACACTACGGAGCAGAAGGCCGATGAGCCCGCTGCCCCCCAGACGGAAACTCAGGCCCCCGAGGCGACCGAGCCTGAGGGCGAGACGGTTGAGCTGCAGATTTTCGCCGCCAATTCCCTGACCAAGGCCATGGCCGAGGCCGAGGAGCTCTACACTCAGCAGAACCCCAACGTCACCTTCGGCGACACTCAGTACGAGGCTTCCGGCACGCTGAACGAGATGCTCGGTGCCGGTCAGTACGCCGACATCCTCATTACGGCCTCGAAGGGCACCATGGACGATGCGGTTGAGGCGGGCTATGTCAAGGAGGACACCCGCCAGACCATGTTCAACAACGACCTGGTCATCGTCACCAAGGAGGGCGGTGACCTGGCAGGTCAGGACATCAGCCTTGAGGACATCGCCGCCGGCAAGTACACGCTGGCCGTGGGTGACGAGAACGTGCCGGCCGGCAACTACGCCTGCCAGTCCCTGACGACGGTCGGCGGCTACATCGAGCCCGACGGGGCCACCGGCGCCGATGCCACGGGCAAGGGCGGCGAGTTCTCCGCGACCTTGCAGCCGAAGGTGACCCTCGGCGGCAAGGTGGGCGACGTGTGCAAGTATGCCGAGTCCGGCGAGGTTGACATCGCCATGGTCTACACCTCGGACGTGTACCGCATGGGCGGTGTCGCCATCTGCTCGGTGGTTCCCAACGACACCCACAAGGCCATTACCTATCCGGGCGCGGTATGCACCGACAGCAAGAGCGCCGAGGCGGCACAGGCCTTCCTCGAGTGGTGCATGACCGACGAGGACGCCAACCAGATTTGGGAGAAGTGGGGCTTCGAGCTCGCCCAGAACTAAAGTGTTCGCGGTAGAATAGTGCGAGTTGCAAAAGGCATCTCGTCAGGCGGGCGGGGCGCATAGCTCCGCCCGCCTGGTGCATCGGCGCTTCGACGCAAAAGCGGTGATGCGTGTGGCCGTGCAGCGGGGTCGCTGGGAGGTTGTCGGAGGAAGGTTCGATGCACGGGGGTCGGCGCGGTCGTGGAAGTGTGAATCGGGAAGAGCGGTGACTATGGAATCAAGGGAAGTGCGCGGAGCGAGACGATCTGCGATTGACCTGAGGGCGTTGACGCTCAGGTTGGCCGCAGCTGTGATCTTGGTCTGGGCCTCGATGGCCGCATGCCCCCCTGCGGCTTGGGCCGACGATGCGGAGCAGGCTGTCCAAGATGCCGAGATAGACATCTCCGCTGACGGCGATGCGGCCCGCATGGAAGGCTGCGACTTCGCTGTGGAGGGTTTCGAATGTTCGCGCACGGGATCCGCGCGCGACATCGACGGCCTCAGCTACGGCTACACCTACCGGCTTTCAGGCACCGACCGCGTGGCTGTCGTCAACACGGCCGACTACGCCGTGCTCTTCATTCCCCGGACGGTGGCCGACGAGTTCGGCATCGAGGACGAGGGCAGCTCTCAGGTGCAGGAAATAAAGACCTACTTGGCGGCCCTGGATGAGAACTTCTCCACGGGGGTGAACCCGCTGGCGAGCCAAGAGGAATGGAAGGTGCTCATTGCCGATGCGGAAGGCACTGAGGGAGCATCGCTCGCCGTGGGCGACGTGGTATTCACCTTCGGACGCGAGATCTCGGAGGGCCGCTTCTACGTGACCATCGAGGGTTCCGACGACGCTTTCGACGTGAAGAGCGAGGTGCGACCGTCCCAGATGGACAGCGGGCTCCTCGTGCCGGCGGAGGGCGCCGTCATCGCCCAGAAGGGCGGCCCGCTTGAGCAGGTGGGGGAGTTTCTCTCGTCCATGGACTACTCGCCTTTATGGGTGACGCTCAAGACCTGCGGCGTGGCCATTGTGTTCGTGTTCTTCCTGGGGCTGGCCGCCGCATATTTCACGCTGCGCATCTCGAAGCGCGCCCAGGACATCTTCGATACCATCTTCACCATTCCCATGGTGCTGCCGCCGACGGTCTGCGGCTTCCTTCTGCTGTCGGCGCTCGGGCGCAACACGGCCTTCGGGCGCTTCTTCCAGGAGACCGGATTCCCGCTCGTGTTCAGCTGGCAGGCCACGGTCATCGCTGCGGTGGTGGTGGCCTTCCCGCTCATGTATCGCAGCGCCCGGGGCGCCTTCGAGAGCTTGGATCCGAACATGCTCGACGCGGCCCGTACCTTGGGCTGGTCCAACGGGCGCATCTTCCTGCGCCTCATGCTGCCCTTGGCCTGGTCGTCCATCGCCTCGGGCACGGTGCTCGCCTTCGCCCGGGCCTTGGGCGAGTTCGGGTGCACGCTGTTTCTGGCGGGCAACCAACTGGGCAGCACCCGCACCATCCCCATTGCCATTTACTTCGAGTGGATGAACGGCAACACCGAGGCCACCTGGTTTTGGACGATCGTGCTTTTGGTGTTCAGCTTCCTCGTCATTTTGTTCATCAACCTATGGAGCCGGCATACCACGCGCTATCGCCAGAAGAGCAGCCACGAGGGGCGCTCGCCCAAGCCGCGGAGAAACGGCACGCGGGGCGGCGGCCGAAGGAGGAGCGCGAAGGGCCTTCGGGAGGACAGTGCCGGAAGTGCCGACGTTCTGGGAGAGGGGGTGGCCTAGATGAGCCTGGACGTGCGCATCAAGAAGAGCTTCGGCGACTACACCCTGGACGTGGCTTTTGCGGGCGGCGATGAGACTTTGGGCTTTCTGGGGGCCTCCGGGTGCGGCAAGAGCCTCACGCTGCGCTGCATCGCGGGCATCGAGACGCCGGATGAGGGCCGGATCGTTGTGAATGGCAAGGTGTTCTTCGATTCCGAGCAGAAGATCAACCTGACGCCGCAGCAACGTAAAACGGCCCTTCTGTTCCAGAACTACATGCTGTTTCCTAACCTGACGGTGGCGGATAACATCGGCGCGGGCATCGGGCGCGAGGTGCCGAGGGCGGAGCGCGAGCGCATCGTATCCGAGGAGCTGGAGCGCTTCGGCCTGCGCGGTTTCGGGCAGCGCTATCCGGCCCAGCTCTCCGGTGGCCAGCAGCAACGCGTGGCCCTGGCCCGTATGCTGGCGGCGCGGCCGGGCATCCTCATGCTGGACGAGCCCTTCAGCGCCCTGGACTCTCACTTGAAAGGGGTTCTCGAGCAGAACCTCGTGAGCCTGTTCGAAGCTTTTGAGGGAACGATCTTATATGTGAGCCACGATATCGACGAGTCGCTGCGGTTCTGCGACCGCATCGCGGTGGTGGATGCCGGGCGCATCGTGGAGATGGATCGCGGGCGGGAGCTGGTGAACCGTCCGCAGTCGGTGGCGGGGCTGAAGCTGTCGGGCTGCAAGAACGCTCCGGCGGCGGAGTACGCCGGGCCGCACGCGGTGCACGTCCCCCCGTGGGGCATTGACGTGCATACGGCCCAGGAAGTGCCGCGAGATGTGAAGTGCCTGGGCCTTCGCGCCTTCTATGTGGAGAGGGCGGAGGGCCCCGGCGAGAACTGCTACCGCGTTCGCGTCGATCGGGTGAGCGATGCCCGCTTCGAGCGCATGGCGCTTCTGGGCTTTCTCGATCGCGACGATGCGGATGGCGCCGCTGTCGCCTTCGAGACGAACGAGATGAGCTACCTGCACCAGCATATGTTCTGGCGCGTGAGCATGCGCGAAGGCGTTGCGTTGCCGGAGGTGGGGGAGAGGCTGTGGGTGCGCATCCCTCCGGACAAGGTGTATCTGGTGAGTCGATAATTCCACTCATCAAAAAGTGCGAGCAAAAGCGCAGGTAAAACGGGTCACTCACCCAGCCTGCGTGAGATTTTTGCGCCCATTTTCTCAATTTCAGGCAGTCTGCGGGTAGTCGTTTTCAATCCCAATCGCCTACAGTTCCGACCCGTGGAACCGCTTCGAAAACCTCCGAGACATAGTTGGTGCGAGGAGGCGAAGCGGCAAGGAGGAGAACCAAATAGGTAAGAGGGGAGGGTCGCATCCGCTGCGATGCGAAGCATGCATGGCTGATTTTGAAACCCGCGAAATGCCGCGAGACGATTCCCAGGAGCGCGAGGAGGCAGCCGCCGAGGCGGCGATGGATGTTGCCGCGCTCGCTGCTGACGATTTGCCCGACGCCGCCGAACTCACCTTCGAGGAGAAGCTCGCGGAGCTGAACCGCACGGTGATGCGTCATCCCTTGAACCGCGAGATCCTGTACAAGACCCTCGCCTTCTGCGCCGAGGAGCGCCCGCTTCGCGAGGCGGAGGACTTCATCGCGACGCTCCCCCAGTTCGAGCGCGCCACCCAGAACCAGTTCTATATGCTGATGTCCCTTGTTCGCTCCTACGGCCTCGACATGATCGAGCGCGACGAGGACGGCAACCGCGTTTTGCCCGAGCAGAAGGAGGGGCTCTCCGAAGACGAGATCGACGATCTCGTGGCCGAGATCTCGTTCAAGAGCACGGATGTGGGCGACTGGTTCGTCGATTACAACAAGCCGTCCGCGCGCCTCGTGGATCTGCTTCATCTTGTGCCCGAGCGCACCGATACCTACATCGAACTTTTGGAATTCGTCGAGACGGCCCCGCGCCCCTACGGGCAGATCGAGGAGCTGCTCTTGGGCAGGCCCGCTCTTCAGACGGTGATCGACGGTCGCGTCGAGACCATGCAGCCGTCGGTATTTGTGGACAAGCTCGAGCGCGCTGGCGCTCTGGTTTGGAAAGAAGGTTGGACGTTGACCGAGGAGGGAAGGGAGTTTCTGGAAGATCTGAAGGTGAACGGACAAGCGTAATCACGTGTAAGCAAGAGGAGAGGAAGACAATATGTCAAAAACGAATTTGACACGTCGCAGCTTCGTCAAAGTGTCCGCTCTCGCGGGCGCGGCCGCTGCGGTGGGCGCCTCCATGGCCGGCTGCATGCAGGAAGCTACGCCGGAAGAGGAGCTCGCCGGCACCGGCGAGGCGGGCGTCTCGAGCACCGAGGGCCTGACGAAGATGCGCACGAGCTGCCATGGCTGCATTCAGATGTGCCCGGCCATCGCCTACCTGAAGGACGGCGTGGTCGTGCGGCTCGAGGGCGATCCGGAGGCCCCGGTGTCCCGCGGCAGCCTCTGCATCAAGGGCCTCAACCAGCTGCACACCATGTACAGCCCGCGCCGCATCCTGCACCCCCTGCGCCGGGCCGGCGAGCGCGGCGAGAACAAGTGGGAGGTCATCTCCTGGGACGAGGCCATCACCGAGGCGGCCACCCATATCAAGGACGCTATCGACCAGTACGGCAACTACGCGTTCTTCGCCAGCGTGGGCGGCGGCGGCTCCTACTCGTTCATGGAGGCCATGACGCTTCCCATGGCCTTCGGTAGCCCGACCGTCTTCGAGCCCGGCTGCGCCCAGTGCTACCTGCCCCGTTGGGCCCTCTCGAAGCTCTTCTACGGCGGCGACGACCAGTCCATCGCCGACAACGCCGTCCAGGAGATCTTCAAGGTGAACGACAACAAGACCGAGATCGTGGTCATCTGGGGCGCCCAGCCCTCCGTGTCCGAGACCGCTGAGTCCGGCCGCGGCATGGCGGAGCTCCGCGCCGCCGGCGTGAAGACCGTGGTCGTCGACCCGAACTTCTCGCCCGACGCCGTGAAGGCCGACGTGTGGCTGCCCGTACGTCCCGGCACCGACACGAAGCTTCTGCTCTCGTGGTTCCGCTACATCTTCGAGAACAAGCTCTACGACGAGGAGTTCACGAAGTACTGGACGAACCTGCCGTTCCTCATCGACCCGGACACGAAGCTGCCCGTGCGCGCCCAAGAGCTGTTCCCGGACTTCCAGCAGACGACGCCCGAGAACACCCCGGCCTACGTGTGCTTCGATCTGAAGACGAACGCCGTAGCGCCCTTCGAGTACTCCGCTCCCGCCGATTCGGCCGTGGATCCCGAGATCTTCTGGGCCGGCGAGTTCAACGGCAAGCAGTACAAGACCGCCGGTCAGATCTACAAGGAGGAGGCTGATCCCTGGACGCTCGAGAAGACGGCCGAGGAGTGCTGGCTGCAAGCTGACAAGATCGAGGAGGCCATCAAGCTCTACGTCGAGAACAACGGCGGCATCGCTAACGGCGTGGCGTCGGACATGACCGAGTCCGCCTCCCAGGTGCCGCTCGGCTGCATGGGCCTCGACTCCATCATGGGCCGCATCAACAAGCCCGGCGTCACCATGACCCAGAAGGGCGGCGGCTACTTCGCCACCATGACCGACACCGGTGAGACCAAGCTGGTGCGCCCGGTCACCTACAACAACGGCTTCGGCGGCATGTTCTCCGACATGTACGGCGTCGGCGCGGTCATCGGCATGTCCGATGCCGAGAACGAGGCGCGCATCAAGCAGCTCGGCGAGGCCATGCCCGACTCCCAGCGCATCCTGAACAAGCTTCTGCAGGATCGTCTGGGCATGAAGGATCACAAGGGCCTCTACGCCTGGTGCCACTCCCACATCCCCACGGTGCGCAACGCCATCGCCACCGGCGAGCCCTTCAAGCCGCGCGTGTGGTTCGACATGTCCGGCAACAAGCTGGCCATGCTCGGCAACGCGAAGTCCTGGTACGACGTGTTCCCCGAGGTGGACTACATCATCGGCCAGTACCCGATGCTCACCTCCTTCCACATCGAGGCGTGCGATCTGGTCTTCCCGCTGCGCGAGTGGCTGGAAGAGCCCATGGTGAACATGACCCAGCTGGACACCCAGTGGCTGCAGAACGAGTGCGTGCACATCGGCGAGACCGTGTCGCACTCCATCCCGGCGGCCCAGGTGGTGGCCAAGTGCCGCGAGATGTGGGGCGGCCACATCCCGAACGGCCTGGAATTGGGCGATGGCACGGCTTATCTGGGCAGCGCCACCGAGGCCGAGGTCAAGCAGGGCGTTGCCGACACGCTCGGCGCTCCCGACTGGGAGACCCTGCAGGCGAACACCGACGAGTACGTGCCGTTCGTGACCCCCGACTATTGGAACTACAACCAGCACGAGCAGATCGCCGACGACGGCCTGCCCTCCGGCTTTGCCACCGAGTCCCGCAAGGTGGAGACCTACTGCCAGATGCTCATCCGCATGGCTCGCAACGGGTACCCGTACTGCTATCCGGAGCCCCAGGAGGCCTGCGAGGACTACAGCCCCATCTGCGTGCCCATCGAGCCGGTCGAGTCCCCCTACGAGGGCATGCCGGGCTACGATCCCGAGTACCCGTTCGTGCTCACGAGCGGACGTGTGCCCTACTTCCACCACGGCACCATGCGCCATGCTCCCTTCAGCCGCGAGCTGTTCCCCTGCGCCGAGATCCGCATCAACCCGGCCTCGGCCAAGGAGCTCGGCATCGAGCACATGGACTGGGTCAAGGTCACCAGCCGCCGCGGCGAGGTGCATGCCCGCGCCTACCTGACCGAGGGCGTCCACCCCAAGACCGTGTGGATGGAGCGCTTCTGGAACCCCGAGTGCTTCGACGCCTCCCAGGCCAACCCCACCGGCGGCTGGCGCGAGTGCAACGTCAACGTGCTCACCAAGAACGACGCCCCCTTCAACGAGGTCTACGGCTCCTACACCAACCGCGGCTTCACGGTGAAGATCGAGAAGTCCGAGCGTCCTGCCAACATTTGGGTGGAGGCCGAGGAGTTCGAGCCCTTCATGCCCACTCAGGAAATGCTCGCTGAAGCCCAGACGAAGGATGTGTTCTAATGAAAAATATGCTTGTCATCGACCTGGACCGCTGCTCGGGCTGCGACTCCTGCGTGGCCGCCTGCAAGATGGAGAACCAGATGAACCTGGGCGTGGTGCGCAACCACGTGTCCGCCATCGGCCCCACCGGCACCTTCCCGGACATCGAGATGTACTGGCTGCCCATGCAGTGCCAGCAGTGCGAGAACCCCGGCTGCATCGAAGTGTGCCCCACCGGCGCCTCCTACCGCGACGAGGAGACCGGCATCGTGCTCGTGAACGCCGAGGATTGCATCGGCTGCGAGAGCTGTCTGACGGGCTGCCCCTACGGCGTGCGCCAGCTGAACCCGAAGACCAACACCATCGAGAAGTGCACGCTGTGCTTCCAGCGCAGAAACGACGAGAACTGGGTGCCGGCCTGCGTGCACAACTGCTGCTGCGGCGCTCGCACCTTCGGAGACTTGGACGATCCGAACTCCGAGGCCGCGAAGGTCGTGGCCGCCGCCGGCGAGAACGCGCACTACCTGTTCGATCCGGCCGACCTGCATCCCACGACGGTCTACATCCTCTCAGAGAAGACCGCCAAGTGGCAGGAGGAGCCCGTCGAGGTCACCCGCTACGAGAAGAAGTAGCCATTTTGCGTGAGGGGTGCGCTTGCACCAGCCCGTAGGTGCGCCCCTCGGTTTTCGGTTGCCCCGACCGTCGCTCCCTCCCTTTTGGCGGTCGGGCGCTCTTGCGGGTTCGCAGTTTGAACCCGCAGGACGGGGGCTGCTGCTTTGGTGCGCCGGTGCGCCGCTTTTTCGAGGTCGCAGTTCCTGTCCTGCGGAGCGCTCTGGCGCTACGCGGTTTGTGCCCAACGAGGACGGGCGAGTCTGAGAGGAGAGGGGATACATGGTAGATGAGATGAGCGTCGCTGCGGCCGATGAGGCTGTGGTGACGGAGGACATGATCGCGGCCCTCAAGGGTCGCGCGGCGTTCTACGACCTTTTGGCGGCCATCTACTTCCGGCCGTTGACGGCTGAGCAAATCGATAACATCGCCGAGATGGATTGGTCGGAATATGCCGATGTGAACGAGCTGTTCGCCGACGGGGTGAACGATATCACGCGCTATTTGCGCAAGCGGAACTCCGGCACGCGCCAGGCGCTGGCCGTGGACTTCACTTCCGCCTTCGCCGGAACCTCCTCGTGGAAGGGCCGCTACGCGGTGCCCTACGAGAGCGTGCACACGAGCGAAGAGGGGCTCATGTTCCAGGACGCTTACCACGAGGTTTTCCAGCTGTACAAGGCCAACCACGTGGCCAAGGCCGAGGGCTACGACTTCCCCCACGATCACCTGTCGTTCATGTGCGAGTTCCTCGTGGTGCTCTCGGATCGCATCATTGCCGCCCTTGAGGCCGGCGACGACGCAGAGGCCCTGCGTCAGGTTCGCACGTCCCGCGCGTTCCTCGCCGACCATATCCTCTCGTGGTTCGACACGTTCCAGGATCTGGCGCTTCTGCTTTTGGAGACGCGCTTCTATCGGGGCGTCTTGAAGATTTCCAAGGGTTTCTTCCTCGAGGACGCCGAGCTTTTGGATGCTATCGCCGTCGAGCTCGAGCAGCGCCTCGAGGTGCGAGAGGAGAGGTAACATGGACTTCGCGATCATCCTTGCGGTCACCATCGTCGGCTGCTTCGCCCTGCGCAACCCCTTGAAGGCGCTTCCGGTCGCGTTCTACGCCGCCGCCATCGCCATCGACGTCGTCTACGTGTACGGCGTGTTCTTCGGGCTGCCGCGCGCCATTTGGAGCCCGCTGTTCGTCCTCATCCAGAAGTGCGAGCTGTCGCTGGCCCTGTTCGTGGTCGTCATGTTCATCGGATGCCTGAACCGAGGCGGCCGCGCCTATCACTGGCTGAAGCCCGTGCGCAGCGAGCTGTCCATCGTGGCGTGGTTCCTCTCGCTCGGGCACATGGCCGTGTACCTGGAGAGCTACCTGCCGCGCCTTCTCGGCGGCGGCGAGATCGGGGGCAACGTCATGGGCGCCTTCGTTTTGGCGGTCGTGCTGCTCGTGCTGCTCGTCGTGCTCGGCGTGACGTCCTTCGCCTTCGTGAAGCGGCAGATGTCCACGGCCTCGTGGAAGAAGGTGCAGAAGCTGGCCTACCCGTTCTTCGGGCTGGTGTACGTGCACCTGCTGCTGATGCTTTTGCCCTCGGCCCTGCATGGCGGCCTTGCTGCCCAGGCCTCGGTGGCCGTGTACTCGGTGGTGTTCGTCGGCTACGCCCTCTGTCGGGTGGGCCGGGCGCTGGTCGACCGGCGCGCCGAGGATGCCGTGTCCGCGTCCAACGACCCGACTCCCGCCATCTCCGACGAGCCGGAAATGGTATCGTAGGCCAATCGGATCACATCGAGGAGCGCTCGGCTGTCGCCGGGCGCTCCTTGCGCTAGGGAGGGCAGTGATGGCCGAGACGAAAAATTTCATGGCGAAGCTCGTGCGCGCGTGGCCGGCATTGCCGTACATGGCCTTGGGGGCCCTGCTAGCTTCGGTCTATATAGCGAGCTCGGGAACGGCGTGGCTGTCTGATAGCGAGACCAACGGCGGAAACCTTTCGGTGCTGACGGTGACCACGAGCCTGTCGGCCGGCGGCCTCATGCTCCTGTCCACGTTCGCGGTGCCCCGGGTGCGCTCGTGGCTCGAGCGCCCGACGGCGTGCCTTTGGGCGGGGGCGGTCTCCTCGTTCGGCGCCCTCATCGTCATACTTATCGGGCCCTATTATTTGACGCCGATGCTGCCTTATCCCGTTATCCGATCGCTTTTCTTCATCGGCGGCATACTATTCGGCGTGGGGCTCGGGGCGATCGCCCTGCGTTGCGGGCAGCTCTACGGCGCGCTGCCGCCGCGCCAGGTCATCCTGTACGTGGCCTACTCCCAGTTCGTCGTGGGAGCCTCCTTCTTCATTGTGCTGGGATCGCCCGCCTGGGCGCCGGTTCCCGGCGGTCCCAGCTTGGCGGGCATGGCCGCGTTCGTGCTGCTGCCTTTGGCGGCCGGCATCTTGGCATCGTCCTCCCGTCATATCGAGCAGCCGACGCCCACGCTCGCGCGTGACCATTCGCGCCGGTCGCTGCCGAAATCGTTCTGGAAACTTTTGGCCGTCGTCTTCGTGTTCTCCTGCATCGTGTCCTCGGTGTACGCATCCACGGTGGCGGTGTCCTCCATCGAGACGACGCTGTCCGGCTCGCGTCTCGTCATGCTCGCGCGCATGCTTCTGGCGTTGGTTCTGGCGGTGGTGGCCGTGGGCACCGAGGGGGATCGGCTCAACTTCGGGAAACTGTACTCGGTGGTGATGGTGGCTTCCGTGGCGCTTGTCGCCTGCCTGCCTTTGGTGACGGTGCTGCATACCGTGATCGCCCAGGTGGTGTCGCTGTCCAGCGTCGTGTTCGAGTTGTTTCTGTGGTGCATTCTCGCCTTCATCGTCTTCCAGCGGCGCACCTCCGCGGTCATCGTGTTCGGCTACGGCTACGGCGCCTACCAGCTCGGCAACGGCATCGGCTGGCTCTTCGGGGCGCAGCTTGCAGGGACGCTGTTCGGCGCCGTCGGCGAGGTCTTCGCCTATATGATCATGGCGCTCATCGTGCTGGCCGGCGCCTTTCTCATCTTCTCGGAGCGCGAGTTCGACCGGCTCTTCGCGCCGGGGGAGGAGGGCGCCCCTTCGCTTGACGAGCTGCTGATGAGGGATCTTGCCGCCGAGAGCGAGGGGCCGGCCCGCGAGGACGAGCCGGTGCGCAAGGGACGCTTCGGTCTGGCGATCGAGGCTTTGGCCGCAGACTACCAGCTCTCTCCCCGGGAGACCGACGTGCTGCGCTGTCTGGCCATGGGCTACAACTCGTCCACCACGGCGAGCAAGCTCAGCATCTCCTGGAACACGGTGCGCACCCATACGCGCAACGTCTACGGCAAGCTGGGCGTTCATTCCCAGCAGGAGCTGATTGCCATGGTGGATGACGTCACGGCGGCCGAGGGGTAGGATATCTCGCGGCGCTCCTCGATGCGGATTGCGGTTTATTTCGAGTTCGATATAATAAGCAGTCAAAACACGTTGCGAGGGGTGACTTTGAAAGACTCACACGGTCGTACTATCGATTATCTGCGCATATCGCTGACGGATCGCTGCAATTTCCGCTGCGTCTACTGCATGCCCGAGGAGGGCGTGTGCGCGATGTCCCATGACGAGATCCTGCGCATCGAGGAGATCGAGCGGCTGGTGGCCGTGGCCGCCGGGCTCGGCATCCGCTCGGTTCGCCTCACGGGCGGCGAGCCGTTGGTGCGCAAGGGCGTGGTGGAGCTGGTGGACGCCATCACCGGCATCGAGGGCATCGAGAACGTCTCCATGACCACCAACGGGGTGCTTCTGCCCCGGATGATCGGCGATTTGAAGGCAGCGGGGCTTTCGCGGGTCAACATCTCGCTTGACACCCTGGATCCGGTGCAGTTCCACGAGATCACGCGCACGGGCCGTTTGGAGGACACCCTCGCCGGCATCGACGCGGCGCTCGCCGCAGGGCTCAATCCCGTGAAGGTGAACGCCGTGGCCGTGCGCAGCCTTGACCAGGACTTTTTGGAGTTCGCGAAGCTCTCCATCGATCGGCCGCTGCACGTGCGCTTCATCGAGTACATGCCCGTGGGCGATACGAGCGAGGACGCCGGCACCGGCTGGGGCAAGGAGGATGTCATCCCCTCCGAGGAGCTGTTCGACATCATCAACGAACGCGCCCGTGCGGCGGGGCTGCCCGAGCTGCGCCCGGCAGGGGTGACCAAACCTTTGGGCTGGGGCCCGGCTCGCTATTTCGAGTTTACCGACGCGCTGGGAACCGTGGGCTTCATCAGCCCGTTGTCGCGCCACTTCTGCAGCGAGTGCAACCGCCTGCGCGTGACCGCCGACGGCAAGGTGCGGCCGTGCCTGTTCTCCGATACGGAGTACGACGTGCGCACGGCCCTGCGCGAGGGCGACGACGCGGCGGTGCGCGATGTGCTGCTGACGGCCTTGGGCGCCAAGCCCGACGACCACCACGACAAAGTGGGCACCGACCGCAAGATGAGCCAGATCGGCGGCTAGCTTTCTTCCGGGTTGTCCGGGTTCGCGCTCGGGGCAAGGGCGCCGTGCTCAGACAGTCCTCGCTTGGTGGAACAGCCCACTGGGCTGTTCCAGTCGCTGCGGAACTCCGCGCGGACCCTCGCCCCGAGCGCGAACCCTCCTCTTCCAAGAATGCCTTCCGAACCTGCTAGAAAGGAATTGCAATGACCGAGCAGCTGACCCATATCGACGAGAACGGCGACGTGCGCATGGTGGACGTGTCGCAAAAGGCCGACACCGAGCGCGTGGCCGTGGCCGAGGGCTTCATCTCCATGAAGCCGGAGACGCTGGCCCTTATCGTGGAGGGCAAGGCGGCCAAGGGCGATGTGCTCGCCTGCGCCCGGGTGGCCGGAGTGATGGCCGCGAAGAAAACGAGCGAGCTTATCCCCATGTGCCACCCGCTGAACATCACCAAGGCCAAGGTGGAGTGCGCGCCCGTGCGCGAGGGCGAGCGGGAAGACGGGCGCGTGGGTATTCACGTGACTACGACGTGCGGCGTCACGGGCAAGACCGGCATCGAGATGGAGGCGCTCACGGCGGCTTCCGTGACGTGCCTGACCGTGTACGATATGTGCAAGGCCGTGGACCGCGGCATGGAAATTTCCGATGTGCGCCTGCTGAAGAAGGACGGCGGCAAGACGGGCCTCTGGCTGCGGGAGGAGTAGATTTCCGCAGTTTGGAGAGGTTGCGACAGGAAAGCCCCCGGCCGGGGAGGGACGGCCGGGGGCTTTGTCGATGATCTGCGGGAGCCGTGAGGGCGGACCCCGCAGCGGGAAAGGCATTTCGGGTGAGACGGGCGCGGCCAGCGGCGGCACCCGTCTCTGCCGTTTCTAGCCGAGGAATTTCGCCACGGACTTGCCGCACTCGCGGCCGAGCACCAGGGCGAAGGCCAGCGAGCAGCCGGGGATGGGGGTCACGTACTCGGTGCCGAAACGGCGGCCGCAGTCGTTGCCGGCCATGTACAGGCCGGGGATGGGCTCGTAGTTCGCATCCACGGCGTTCTGCTCGCCGTCGGTGATGATGCCGCCCATGGTGACCATGGTCTCGCCGAGCACCGGGTCGAAGGTGCAGGCGTAGAAGGGGCCGTCCTTCACCGGGAAGAGCACCTCAGCGGCGCGGCCGAACTCCTCGTCGACGCCGGCCTCGCAGTAGCCGTTCCATCGCTCGATCTGGGCGACGAACTCCGTGGCGGCGTCGCCGGAAAGCCCCATCTGGCCGGCCAGGCCCTCCAGGGTGTCGTCGGCGATCCACTCCACCTGGGTCATGGGGCCGCCACCGCCCGGGCCGCCCTGGCCCTCTTCCTGCTCCGGTTCCTCGTAGGTGCCCTTGAACTTCGCGTAGGCCTTGTCGAGCGAGTCGCGCAGGGAGGCGATGTTCTCCTCATTGGCGGTGAAGCCGGCGTGCTGGGGCAGGGTGTACTGGCGGTACTCGGTGAAGTTGTTGTCCACCACGGCGTACTTCGTCTTGCGGCTCATGAACACCGTCTGGTAGCCGCGCTGCTCGCTCGTGGGGTAGTACTCGTTGGCGAAGCGGCGGCCGTTCTCGTCGATCCACACGGCCTGGGGCAGGCAGTTCATCTTGCCGGGTACGGCGAGGCCCTTCATGTTCATGCCGGCCACCGGCGTGGTTTCCAGGTGCGCACCGGCCCAGTAGGCCATTTGCACGCCGCGGCCGTCGTTGGCGGACATGGAGGTGAGCGCATCTTCGCCGGTGAGGGCCTGGGCCATGTCGGGCATGAAGTAGGTCATCATCTCGGGGTTGCCGCCCATGCCGCCGCAGGCGCAGACCACGGCTTTGCAGTTGATCTTGATGTAGCCGTCCGCGTCAGAGGCCACAAGACCCGCCACGGCACCGTCCTGCATGATGATGTACTCGGCGGTGGTGGCGAAGTGGAACTCGGCGCCGGCCTCCTCGGCCGCGGCCTGGTTGTACATCTGGATCTTCGTCTGGTTGCACTCGCCGTAGAACGAGCACACGCTCGGCCAGAACTTGATGCCCGACAGCTCGCCCATCTGGTGCTCGGTGGGCGGGAAGAACGCCGTGGTCATGGTGGCGAAGTCCTCCTCGGTCAAACGATCGAGGTACCAGTTGGAGTTCTCCTCGGAGTTCTGGGCGAACTTCATGACCAGCGTGGGGTTGGGCATGTTGGAGGTGATCTTCATGAAGTTCTGGTAGAACTCCACCGGATCGATGTGGGGCACGCCGCGCTCCTGGAGGATCTTCGCGTTCAGCGAGGCGAACTCGTTGCCCACGGCGGCGTAGGTGTCCTCGGGCTGCTTCTCGATGAGGATGACCTTCTTGCCCTGCTCGGCCAGCTCGCGGCAGGCGGTGATGCCGGCGAAGCCATGGCCGCAGACCACTGCCTCGCAGTCCCATTCCTTGGCGAAGTCGGTCACCTCGGCCGGCGGGGTCATCCAGCTGGTGTCGGTGACGTTGTGGATGTGCACATCGCTGGGCGCGGAGCTGCCCGCGCTCTCGATGTGGCCGCCGTCTTCGGTCTTGGCGGTGCTGTCGCCGCCTGCCGGCGCGCAGCCGGCGAGCCCGGCGGCTCCGGCGGCCATGGCGGCCACGGCGCCCATGCCGATGAACGAGCGGCGGGACATGCCCTTGGTTGTCTTCTCCATAGTTCCCATATCCTCCCTTGGTATCGGGGCGTATCGGTCGGCGTGCACCGAAGCTCGGCGGTGCGGCCGGCGGGGCGCTCGGGGCGACTCCCCGGCCTTCTCGTCGCTCGCCTTGGTGCGGCGCCGGGGCCCATGATGGCACCGCGAGCGGCCCGCGAGGAATCGTCAGCTTGGGGGATTTCCCGGAAAGCGCCCTCGCGGAAATGGGGGAGATGGAAATAAACCGCAGGTCAGCGCCACAGGGCCAGAATGACGGCTCGGTAACGCCGTGGCAACTTCGGAAAGTTTCGCTATACTGGTGCCCGACGAAGCCGCGACAAGCCAGGGAGGGTACAGGTTGCCGCTTTCCAAATACTTCAGGCTCGAGGCGCTCACGCTCATAGCGTTTCTGGCCACCATTCCCATCTACTCGCCGAACCATCTGCTCTTCGAGACCGGCGTCTTCGACGTGCCCACGTTCATGGCGCCCTTCGCGAACACGATGCTTTTCTCCACACTCGTATTGGGCACGCTCGCCGCGCTGGCCTCGGGGCGGCGCTGCCCCGAGAGGCTCTTGGGCCGCGGCTGGGTGGTGGCCGGCGTGGCCGCTTATCTTACGGGCTACGGCCTGCTCATAGCCGCGGCGGCGCTGCCGGGCGTGGGCACGGGGGCTGTGGGGGCTCTTTCGGGTTTTCTGTTGGCGGCGGGCACCGTGGAGCTGGCGGTGCTGTGGGGCAGCTACATGGCCGCCTACGACCTGCGCCAGGCGCTTTTGTGGTGCGCCCTTTCCGTGGGCTGCGCGGCGCTCGTGGGGCTTCTGCTGTCCTCCACCACCTTCGGCGTGGGGCTCATCGTGTTCGTGGTGCTGGTGCTGGCGAGCTTCCCCGTGCCCTGCCTGGCGGCGTGGAAGCGCCCGCGGGGCGGCGCGCGCCCGGGAGATCTGGGCGGCGGGGCCAAGGCGGCTGGTGCGGCATCATCCGTGCAGGAGGCGGCGGAATCTCCGGCCCCCACGCGCCGGGCGCGGCTGGCGTCTTTGGCCTCGGTGTCCGGCATGCCGCTGGCGGGCCTCATGGTGTTCGCCTTCATGATGGGGGCGCGGAAGTTCATCCTGTTCGACGTGGTGAACATGGAGCTGCTCGGCTGCGCGCTGGGGGCCGTGGTGGCGCTGCCCATCTGCCTTCTGCGCACGAGCCGGCCGCTCACCACGCTCATCTACCGGATGCTCGTGCCGGCGTTCGCCTTGGTGCTCATCGTGCTGAACAGCTTCCCCGCCACCACGATGCCGATGTTCTTCGCCGCGTGGCTCACCTACGTGTTCTACGGGGCCGTGGCCATCCTCGCCCTGGCGAGCCTGGCGGCCGTGGCCCATGCCCGGGAGTTCTCGGCCGGCTCGGTGTTCGGCACGGCGGTGGCGGCCTTCGCGCTGTTCTCGCTTCTGGGCCTGGGGTGCGCGCCCACCGCCCCCTTCCAGGAAGAGGGCGGCGGCCCGGCGCTCTTGGTGGTGAGCACGTTCTACTTCGTGGGCGTCATCGCGGCGGCGCTCTGGGGCTTTTGGCGCGCGGGCGCGGGGGAGCGCGCGGCCGACGACGGGCTGGGCGCGCGGGATGCCGGCGCGGGGGCCGACGCGCAGGCCCAAAGCGTGCAGGCGCGCTGCGAGGCCTTGGCCGACGAGGCCGGCCTAACGCCGCGGGAGCGCGAGATTTTAGGGTATCTGGGGCGCGGCCACGGCATCGCCTTTGTGGCCGCCACGCTCGTCATCTCCGAGTCCACCGTGCGCACCCACGTGAAGAGCATCTACAAGAAGCTCGGTGTGAACGGCCGCGAGGAGCTGCTCGCGAAGGTGGACGAGGGATAGGGCCAGGGCTAGGGGTGCCCGCGCGGCTTCCCGGTAAGTGCCCGCACGGCCCCTGCGATCTCGGGGGCCGTGCTCACCAGGACGTCCGCCCGGCTGAGCTCGTCTGCCGTTCCGAATCCGTAGGTGCACCCGACAAAGGGAATGTTTCCGCGCACGGCCACCTCCTGATCGTGGTGCCGGTCGCCGACCATGAGGTGGGGCTTCGGGTAACGTGCGCAAATCTGCCGGTAGATCTGCCACTTCTCCAGCCCTTCGAAGTCTTCGGCGCACCAGGCGCCGGTGAACAGGCCGCCGAGGCCGAATGCGGCAAGGTGCTCGTCGCGGTAGGAGCCGCTGCAATTTGAGAGGAACACGAGCGTGCATCCCTCCTCGCGCAGGGATTCCAGCATGGCCTTCGCGCCGGGGTACAGGCGCCCTGCGCCCGCCGCGAGCAAGCGGCGCATCTCCTCTCCGATGGCGGCCGATGCGCGCTGCCAAATCGCTTCGGGCAGCTCGGGCATGAAGGAGGCCCACATGGCGGCAGGGGAGTATCCGAGCCACGAGGCGATCTCCTCATCGGAGAACGTACGCGGGGCGGCCCAGCCATCGGTTACCAAGGCAGCATAGGCGCGGCGAAACGCCGGGCCGTACAGATGCATGGAATTGTGGAGCGTGCCATCGTAGTCGAAAAATACCGTGCCGCCCATGGGCCCCTAGCCTTCGATCTCCCGCAGAAGGTTGACCATCTCGATGGCCGACGTGGCGCAGTCGAATCCTTTGTTGCCCGCCTTGGTGCCCGCACGCTCGATTGCCTGCTCGATCGTGTCGGTGGTCACGATGCCGAACATAACGGGCACCCCGCTTTCCAGCGATACGTGGGCGATGCCCTTGGCGGCCTCGTTGCAGACCAGGTCGTAGTGGCTCGTGGCGCCGCGGATGACGGCGCCCAGGCAGATGACGGCGTCATAGCGGCCCGATTGCGCCATCTTCTGCGCGGCAAGCGGCGCCTCGAAAGCGCCGGGCACCCAGGCGATGTCGACGTCCTGCTCGCGCACGTTGTGGCGCAAAAGGCCGTCCATGGCGCCCCCGATCAGCTTGGATGTGATGAACTCGTTGAAGCGGGAGGCCACGATGCCGACCTTGATGTTCTCCGATACCAGCTTCCCTTCGAATACCGTCATGATGATCCTTTCCCAAACGTTGGTTTCCTTAGTCGAGTTGTACAGGCGCTAGGACGCCTGGCGCTCCTCATCGAAGTACAGCAAATGCCCCATCTTCTCCTGCTTGGTGCGCAGATAGAACTCATCGTGGCTGGTCAAAGGCATTTGGATGGGCACGCGTTCGGTGATCTGCAGCCCGAAATCGCCCAATTGGTACACTTTGTCGGGGTTGTTCGTAAGCAGTCGCATGGTCTTTACGCCCAGCTCGTGCAGAATTTGGGCGCCGATGTAGTATTCTCGCAGGTCGCCCGCGAAGCCCAGGGCCAGGTTGGCCTCCAGGGTATCCATGCCGGCATCTTGCAGCTCGTAGGCGCGCAGCTTGTTCACAAGCCCGATGCCGCGCCCTTCCTGGCGCATGTACAGCACCACCCCGCGCCCCTCGGCTTCCACCTGGGCCATCGCTGCAGCCAGCTGCTGGCCGCAATCGCAGCGCAGGCTGCCGAAGGCATCGCCGGTGAGGCACTCGGAATGAACGCGCACCAGCACATCGACGCCGTCTCCGATGTCGCCTTTCACCAGGGCCACGTGGTGCTCGCCGTTCAACTTGTTCACGAAGGCGTGGGCGCGAAATGCCCCGTAGCGCGTGGGCATTGCCGTATCGGCCACTTCCACCACGTGGCATTCGTGCTTCTTGCGGTAGTCCTGGAGCGCTTTGATGGAGATGAACTTCAAATTGAATTGCCGGGCGAGCTCTATCAGCTCGGGTGTGCGCATCATGGTGCCGTCTTCGCGCATGATCTCGCAGCACAGACCGCACTCCTCAAGACCGGCCAGACGCATCAGGTCCACTGTGGCCTCGGTGTGGCCGTTGCGCTCCAGCACGCCGTTGGCCTTTGCCATCAGCGGGAACATATGGCCCGGCCGGCGGAAGTCGGACGGGCGGGCGCCGGGCTGCACCACGGCGCGCGCGGTCAGCCCGCGCTCTTGCGCCGAGATGCCCGTTGTGGTGTCGACGTGGTCGATGGACACGGTGAAGGCGGTTTCGTGGTTGTCGGTGTTCTCGGTGACCATTTGGGGAAACGCCAGCTTTTGGCACAGTTCGGCGGACATGGGCATGCAGATGAGCCCCTTGCCGTGTACTGCCATGAAGTTCACGTTCTCGGTGGTGGCGAACTGCGCTGCGCAGATGAAATCGCCTTCGTTCTCGCGGTCGGGGTCGTCGGTGCACAGAATGATCTTGCCCGCGCGCAAATCATCCAGCGCCTCTTCGATCGTGCTGAACTGGAATGACTTGTTCTCTTCCATGGGGTGCTCCTTCGTTAGAATCCATGCGCTGTCAGAAATGCTTGGGTGATACCGCCGCTCTCGGCCGTCGCGGATGGAGGGGGGAGGGGGGCGCCGAGGAACCGTTCGACGTACTTCCCGACCATATCGGTTTCGAGGTTCACCTCATCGCCGACGCGCTTGAGGGAAAGGGTCGTCTCGGCCCGGGTGTGGGGGATGATGGACACGGCGAAGTCGGCGTCGGTCAGGCGCGCCACCGTGAGGCTGACGCCGTCGATGGCGATGGATCCCTTCATGATGATGTGGCGCAGGGTGGTCGCATCGGCTCCGATGGTGTACCACACGGCGTTGTCGTCGCGCTGGATGCGGCGAATCGTGCCCACCGCGTCGATGTGCCCCGACACCAAGTGTCCGCCGAATCGCCCGTCGGCCGCCATGGCCCTCTCCAGGTTCACGGGGCTGCCGGCATGCAGGGCGCCGAGGTTGCTGCGTCGCAACGTCTCGTGCATGACATCGGCGCTGAACTGGGTCGCTCCCAGCGAAGTGACGGTGAGGCAGACGCCGTTCACGGCGATGGAGTCGCCCAGCCGAGTTCGCTCGAGCACGGTGCGCGCGTCAATGGACAGAACGGCCGAATGGGCGCCCCGGCGCAGCGTCCTTACGGTGCCGATTTCCTCTACAATGCCGGTGAACATGGTGTCGCCTCGCTTTCGACTGAAGGGGAAACGGCGCATTCTAAGAGCAGATCGGGCCCAAGGGCGGTGACGGTGGGGGAGGAAAGGCGAAGCGCGTCGGCGGGCAGCGCCACGCCCCGACCTGCCACCGGCCCTGGCGCGCTTGCTCCCCCGAAAAGCTTCGGGGCGATATAGGCTTGCACGCGGTTCGCCAGTCCGCCGTCGATGAAGGCGCCGTGCAGCGCAGGGCCGCCTTCGACGAGGATCGAGTCGATGCCCAAGCTGCCCGCGTGATCGAGAAGGGCCGGCAGGTTCACTGCGCCGTTGCCCCCTTCCGCCGGCGGCGACGCCCAGACTGAACATCCGGCCTCGCGCAGGGCGCCTGTGCGCTCGGCGCTCGCCTGCGGCCCCACCGCCACCAGCGTCGGTATCTCTTGGGCTGTCCGCACGAGCAACGCATCCAGGGGCAAGCGCCCTTGGGAGTCGACCACGATGCGCAGCGGCTGCCGCCAGGGGCCGCCTTCCAAGCGGCAGGTAAGCGCGGGGTCATCGGCTAGGGCGGTGCCGATGCCCACCATGATGGCTGCGAACCGGTGTCGGTCGCGATGCACCCGCTCGCGCGCTTCGGGCCCGGTGATCCACCGGGATGCCCCCGTGCGCGTGGCCGCTTTCCCGTCCAGGGTCATGGCGTATTTCAGCACCACCAAGGGGCGCCCGGTGGTAATGAAGTGGAAGAATACCTCGTTGAGGTGCCGGCACCCCTCTTCCAGGACCCCCGTCTCCACTACCGTGGCCGCCTCGCGCAGCTGCGCGCACCCTTGGCCCGCCACCAAAGGGTTCGGGTCAAGGGCGCCCACGACGACGCGGGCAATGCCCGCTTCCAGGATAGCGTCGGTGCAGGGTGGCGTTTTGCCCCAATGGCAGCACGGCTCCAGCGTGACGTACAGGGTGCTTCCGGCGGGGTCTTCGGCGCATGCGGCCAGCGCCTCCCGCTCCGCGTGGGGCTGGCCGCATGCGGTGTGCCAGCCCTCGCCGATGATGCGGCCGTCTTTCACGATAACGGCACCTACGAGTGGGTTTGGGCTGGTCCAGCCAGTCCCTCTCTCGGCAAGCACCAGCGCACGGGCCATGAAGGCTTCGTCGCGTGCGAGTTGCTCTAACTTCTGGGACATCGCTCACCTCCAACGCATCGCTGCGACCTTCGGGCGCCACTTCCGAAAAGATGAGCGGACGATTGCGAAAAAAGCCCTGAAACCAAAAGGTTCCAGGGCTTCTAACTGTCCGATGCGCTCCGCTGGGGAGCACTTCCTATCTTCTTCCATCCAGACTGTAACTGTCGGCTTCGGAATTTCACCGAATCAGCCGCAAGCGCAAGACGTGCGGGTCGTGGGCTGTACCACCGGTGGGGACTTTCACCCCGCCCTGAAGATCATGTTCAATTGTTGATCGATCATAGTGCTTTATGGAAGTCCGCGCAACCCACGAATTGGGAAATCTGTGGATACCGTTGGTGATTGCTCGGGACGTGGCGCTTCTTTCCAGGGGCGCGCCACAGCCGCGTATCCGACAAACCTGGCGATGCGCTCGTTCTCTGCGCGCGGCCCCTTCCGTAGAAAAACCGTGCAGCGCGGCAGCTGGGTTTTCCCGTTCGCGCCCTTGTGGTACCATAAACCGCTGTTGTATTCGCGTTTCGAAGGGACTTAATTCATGTCAGGGCATTCTAAGTGGGCAACCACCAAACATCGCAAGGCCGCGCAGGACGCTAAGCGCTCGGCTCTGTTCTCCAAGCTGGCTCGCAACATCACCGTGGCCGCCAAGGAGGGTGGCGACCCGAACCCCGACAACAACGCGTCGCTGGCCGCCGCTATCGAGAAGGCCAAGGGCTATTCCATGCCCAAGGACAAGATCAAGACCGCCATCGACAAGGCTTTCGGCTCCGGCAAGGATGCCGCGAACTACGAGACCGTCGTCTACGAGGGCTATGGCCCGGCGGGCGTGGCGGTGCTCTGCGAGGCGCTGACCGACAACCGCAACCGCACTGCCGCCGATGTGCGCGCCGCCTTCTCCCATTCCGGCGGCAACCTCGGCACCTCCGGTTCGGTGGCGTTCCAGTTCGACCGCAAGGGCCAGATCATGGTATCCAAGGAGGTCGAGACCGGCGACAAGAAGAACCCCGTGGGCCCCAACGGCGCCGCTGCCGACGAGGAGGAGTTCATGCTCGCCGTGGCCGAGGCCGGCGGCGACGACTACGAGGACGCCGACGAGGAGTGGATCGTCTACACCGCGCCGGGCGATCTCATGGCCGTGGTGAAGGAGCTTGAGGCCCAGGGCATCCAGGTGAAGGGCGCCGAGATGACCATGATAGCCAACACGCCGTCGGCGGTTTCGGTGGCCGATGCCAAGAAGGTCATGCGCCTCATCGACAAGCTGGAGGAGCTGGAGGATCTGCAGGCGGTGTACCACACCATGGACATCACCGACGAGATCGCCGAGGCGCTCGACGAGTAGTTTTCGCGAACGTTAAAGCCAATCGCGCTAGGGAAGGCGCCGGGCCGCAGGGCTCGGCGCCTTTTGCCTTTCGGGGACGTAACAGGGCCGCGCAACATTCTGGAAACATAGTCGCGAGGAAATCTGATAGGGTGAAGCTTAGGTAAGCGCGCGATAGGCTCTTTGTGCAGCAGCGAGGGAGTCCCGCGCAGGACGAAAAGGGAGGCTCCATGGGTTTTCTCGAAGGTAAGACCGCCATCATCACCGGTGCTGGGTTCGCGGCGCTCAAGGATGGATCCGCCGGTTCCATCGGTTACGGCATCGCCACGGCCTACGCCAAGGAGGGCGCGAACCTGGTTATCACCGGCCGCAACGTGAAGAAGCTGGAGACGGCCAAGGAGAAGCTGGAGGCCGAATACGGCATCCAGGTGCTTTGCGTGGCCGCCGACGTGAATGCCGGGGCCGACAACCAGGCCGTGGTGCAGAACGTCATCGACCAGGCCATCGAGAAGTTCGGCCGCATCGACGTGCTGGTGAACAACGCCCAGGCCTCCGCTTCCGGCGTGACGCTGGCCGACCACACCACCGACCAGTTCGACCTGGCCATCTACTCGGGTCTGTACGCCACCTTCTACTACATGCAGGCGTGCTATCCCTACCTGAAGGAGACCAAGGGCTCGGTCATCAACTTCGCCTCCGGTGCAGGCCTCTTCGGCAACTTCGGCCAGTGCGCCTACGCCGCCGCCAAGGAGGGCATCCGCGGCATGAGCCGCGTGGCCGCCACCGAATGGGGCCCCGACGGCATCAACGTGAACGTGGTGTGCCCGCTGGCCTGGACGGCCGCTCTGGAGAACTTCCAGGAAGCTTATCCCGACGCCTTCACGGCCAACGTGCACATGCCCCCCATGGGCCACTACGGCAATGTGGAGACCGAGATCGGTCGCGTCGTGGTGCAGCTTGCCAGCCCCGACTTCAAGTTCATGAGCGGCGAGACCCTGACGTTGGAAGGCGGCATGGGCCAGCGCCCGTAAACACCTCTCGGATAACGAATCGCCAAAGTGTCGTCCCGAAGGTCAACTGTTCTTCGGGACGACTTTGTGTTTGGCTGCCTGAATCTAGTGCGACGTAAACTGTGGCACGCCCTTAGGCGAACGCAAGAACCTTCTTCTCCTCGGCGCACTGCACCAGGTAGAGGTTTATCAGGTTTTGGTAGGGGATGCCCGTGCGGGCGGCCTCTTCCTTGAAGTAGTCGATGGCCTCCACGTCGATGCGCATGGTGACGGGGCGGCGCAGCCTCCTCGCGTAAGGGTTGGGCTTGGAGTCGGCGAAATCGTACTCAGCTCTCATGGCAATACCTCCAGTAAGCTCTTTCCTCTGTCTTCGTCGCTTTGCGCGCTGAGATGATCCGGATGACGCTGTCGTCCTGCCGGTAGCAATGGCAGACGGTCAGCATGCGGGCCCTTCTGCTCATTCCCAGAATGATGAAGCGCTCTTCGTAATCGGAATGGTCGGGGTCGTCGATGATGCGGGCGTAGCTGTCGGAGAATACCGATGACGCCTCCTCGAACGTGACCCCGTGCTTGGTCTCGTTCGAGGAGGCCTTTGCCGGATCCCATTCGAATGATATGTCGAACATTGCTGTCATATTGCCATTATACATACAATCGGAGATTAGCGGTAGAGCGTTGCAAGAATGTTGGTGGCGTTCGGCGTCGCATTTTCGCTGCGTGGATCCTTCCGCGAAAAAAACCTGGTGGTGTCGCCAACCTGTGCTAAACTTGCCGAAATGCTGTTAACGAAGCGCACATACACTTGCCTGGGGGGTATCACCGCTAAGTCGGCCCGAGCCCTCGCGTGCTAACGCAGCATTCCGGCGGGACGCGTTCCCGTGGCAATCAAGTAGATACAGCCGAATAGAAAAACGCGACGAGGCACCTGCGCGTGCACAGGCCCAAGCCGTTCCGAGACGGGCGATCTCATGAGCGGTCTCCTCGAATTCTTCTCCGATGTCATCGGAGACAACCTGCCCGGTGCCGTGGCATTTGCCTTTATCGTCTATATTGCGACCCAGATCATTCTCTCGATGTTCCAGCACCGCGCCGATCGGCGAGCTTATCGCTACGAACGCTCAGCTGCTACGGGACGGATGCGCTTCGAGAAAGAGTCGTACCATATCGAGAAGCTCTCCAGCGCTCTTCTGCGGCTTGTTGCCGAGACCGAGGCGCTCTGCGCAAAGCCTGGTGGTCGTCTTTCGGCTGCCGATCGGGCGCGCTGGATCGAGTTGCACCGGGAATGTGTCGCGCGCCTTGGCGCGGCGGCTCCGTTCATCAACTTTCTGAGCCCCCACGATGGCTCGCCGTGCTGCGGCGTGCGCGACGACCGCGCAGGGGCACCCTCGCACGCGATGCGAGATTCGGTTTCCACGGGAACCAACGAAGAGCAGGCAGCCAAGCTGCGCGAGCACTTGGCCGGCGGCCGGTCGAAGTCGCTTTACCTCCGCGCGGCGCTGCTCGTGGATGCGTGTCGAGCTGCCCTGCTTGGTCGCGGTGCCCCTCAGACGGGAACCGTTCTTCCTGCGGACGTGTTCGATGCGGATGCCCCGGGATATGTATCCGATGTCATGGCCAAGGAGCTGGATCTGGCGGCGCGCTACGAGCGGTTCGCCGACTGCGCCGCGTGCCGCCTGCGCGACAGCGAGCGGGGCAGCCGCGACGGCCGTTGGCGGAGGATGAAGGATTGGGCCGCGAACGTGTGGAAGTGGCCTTTCGCGAGCATATACCACTACTTCGACGCGCCGTGCCCTTACGAGAGGGGACGTCCCCTCTCTCGCGGCAAAGTCCAAGCACGCGAACGGCGCAGAACCTGCGCCGTTGTTGCCGCTTTCGTCGTCTTGGCGGCATGGGCTTTTTTCTCATGTACTTCTGATCAGTGCTTTACCGTTGACCGGCTATGGGCTAGCAGCCTGTCATTCCCGGCGTTCGTGCTGGCTGCCTTGGTCGTTTTTCTGGTCATCAGCGAGAGAGAGGAGGTGGGCAATCGCAGAGGAGAGTGCGAAACGGAAGAGGCGTCAGAGCCGTCTGACGAAACGACGTAATGGCAATGTTGTATGAAGGAGCGATACGCATGATTAGGATGGAATTTGCGAAGAGGATCGAGGAGGCTTTGCCGAGACTCGCGTGTGTAACTGCGGCGATCGCCATGGCGACCCTCCTGGCATTGGCCGGATGCGCGACGGAGGAAGCGCCGGCGGGTGCCGAAGCGCCTGCTCCTGAAGCCGCCGAGGAGGCGCCGGAGCAGGACGTGGCCGGAACGCCCGCGGAATCTGAGCAGGAGGCGCAGGCTCCGGAGACGGAGCCTGCGGTATCGGCGCTGGAGAGCTACTCTTGGGATGAGTTGTCGCGGATCTCTGCCGAGATCGCCGCCGCAGAAGACGAAGATGCAGCTATTGAGGTTGCCAAGCAGTACGAGCTCTGCACCCCCGACGGCCGACTCGACGGAACCCAGGTGAAGTCGGTGACTCTGAGCGATGGCACTCAGACCACCGTCCAGATTGTCGGCTTTGCCCACGACAACAAAACCGAGGGTGGCAAGGCCGGAATAACCTTTGTGTTCGGCGATGCTATCGGTAAGGGTTCCATGAACTCGAGCAAAACCAACGCCGGTGGCTGGGAAGCTTCGCAAATGCGCGCCTACCTCAACGGTGACTGGCGTGCCCAGCTGCCCGAGGATCTCGATGCCGCAATCGTGCCGGTGGACAAGCTCACCAATAATGTGGGCGAGACGCAGGACGTCTCGGCGGTGACGGCGACTTCTGATTCGCTGTGGCTGTTCTCAGTCGCGGAGCTCGACGGCGCGATCGAGTGGTACAGAGGTGATAATGGTGTCTATAACGAGGTGCTTAACGCCGAGGGAGTCGAGTACAAGCTGTTTCGCGATACGGCTGATCCCTCGAGACCCAATGAGGTCTTGGAGAAAAATTTCCAGGGTTCTGAGATTTGCTGGTGGGCACGCTCCCCGCGTCCGGCCAATCCGAGCGGCTTCCAGTTCGTGGTTTCTGGTGCCGTCCCCGATGACGACTGGCCCGCTGACACCTCCTACGGCGTGGTTCCCGGCTTCTGCATATAAACCGTCAAACCATCTAGCCTCTCATGCCCATGTGGTATACAGGTGGAAGGGACTTTCGAAGCGGTCGTCTGACTCCATGCTCGGCGTCTTTTTAGGTTAGATGGCCGCTTGGACGCATTGAAGTTTGCCATGGTCATCGAAGGCTCTTGCATGAATGCGGCATTCGGGGTCGTCTGTCTCCGACAACCGCATCTGTAGTGCTTTCTTATGGCTCCCGGCTGGCGCGTACAACATGAGTATGTTGGTTGGGCGTCGCAGGGGTGGTGCAATTGTCCGGCAGCGGCTGCAAGGTGTTCAACCGTGCCAGCGCCCGTAATTTCACTTGCTTTTCACAAACAGATGTTCTAAAATGAGCCCCACTCGAATTTGGAAAGTGGGGCTTATCTTTTGGCTGGCAGGACGCGCATCGTGATGGGGATCGATCCCGGGCTCGCCCATACGGGCTGGGGGGTCATCGAGCAGTGCGGGCCGCATCTTGCGTGCGTGGCCTACGGCTGCGTGGCCACGCCGGCGTCCCGTCCGCTGGCCGAGCGCCTCATGAAGATCCACCACCAGATCGGCGCGGTGGTCGAGCGCTTCCGTCCGGAATGCGTCGGCATCGAGACGGTCTGGTTCGGGCAGAACGTCACGGCCGCCTTCGCCACGGGCCAAGCCCGCGGGGCGGCGCTCGTGGCCTGCGCCGAGGGCGGCCTTGCCGTGGGTGAGTACACCCCGCGCCAGATAAAGCTCGCCGTGGTGGGAGAGGGATCGGCCGAGAAGGATCAGGTGCAGTACATGGTTCGCCATTTGCTTTCGCTTGACCAGCCTCCCGAGCCCGACCATGCTGCCGATGCGCTGGCGGCGGCCATTTGCTATACGACTCACGAGAACGGAAGGCTCGCATGATTGCATTTCTGAGCGGAACGGTAGCGGCGGTGCTGCCCCCGCAGACGGCCTATATCGATGTCGCCGGCGTGGGCTATGCAGTGGCCATGCCCGGTGGCGACTTGGGCAAGCTGGCCGTGGGCGATACGGCCCGCGTGCTCACGTACCTGTCCGTGACGGAGAACGGTATCGCGCTGTTCGGCTTCCTCTCTGAGGAAGAGAAGGTGCTGTTCGAAAAGCTCATCGGCGTGTCGAAAGTGGGGCCGAAGATGGCCCTGGCGGCCCTTTCCACCTTCTCGCCGGCCGAGCTTGCCGATGCTATCGCCTCCCAGGACATCGCGCGGGTGTCCCACATCCCCGGCGTGGGGAAGAAGACTGCCGAGCGCATCATCTTGGAACTCAAGGGCACGCTGGATGCCGGCATGGAGTCGCTGTTCAGCCAGGGCGCTGCCGAGTCCGCGAGCAGCGCGGCGGCGCAGGGGGCTACCGAGGCGCTGCTTTCCATGGGCTTCACCTCCGCCGAGGCCGAAGTGGCCCTGAAGGGGGCCCCCGAGGGCGCGGGCGAGGGCGCGCTGCTACAATATGCCCTGAAACGTTTGGGAAGTCGATAGGAAGTCATGGCATTCGATCTGGACATAGAGGGCATGGTGTTCGAGGCCGCGCGGGACGGCGCTGGCGCGCAGGGCTCGGCGTCGGCGCCGGGGCGCGAGCGCGCGGTGGCCCCGACGCTCACCGAGGACGATCTGGAGCTGGATTTCTCCCTGCGCCCCAAAAGGCTCGACGACTATCTGGGCCAGACGAAGGTGAAGGAATCCCTCGGCATCATGATCGCGGCGGCCCAGGGGCGCGGCGAGCCGGCGGATCATATTTTGTTCTCGGGCCCTCCGGGGTTGGGCAAGACCACGCTCGCCACGGTGGTGGCCAACGAGCTTGGCGCCTCCATCCGTACCACCTCGGGGCCGGCTATCGCCCGCACAGGGGACTTGGCGGCCATTCTCACCAACCTCGAAGAGGGCGATGTGCTGTTCATCGACGAGATCCATCGCCTGAACCGCATGGTGGAAGAGGTGCTGTACCCGGCGCTAGAGGATTTCGTGCTGGATATCGTTGTGGGCAAGGGCCCGGCGGCCCGCTCCATCCGGCTCGATCTGCCGCGCTTCACGCTCATCGGCGCCACGACGCGCACGGGCCTGCTCACCGGTCCTCTGCGCGACCGCTTCGGCGTGGCCTTCCGCCTGCAGTACTACACGCCCGAGGAGCTCTCGCTCATCGTGTGCCGCTCGGCTTCCATTCTGAACGTTGCCATCGACGAGGAGGGTGCGCTTGAGATTGCCCGCCGTTCCCGGGGCACTCCGCGTCTGGCCAACCGCCTGCTGAAGCGCGTGCGCGACTGGGCCCAGGTGCGCGGCGACGGTGCCATTACCGAGGACGTGGCCGCCGAGGCGCTCACGTTCTTCGAGGTGGATCATCTGGGGCTCGACGCTGTGGACAACCGCCTTTTGGAAGTGCTTTGCGTGCAGTTCGGCGGCCGTCCGGTGGGCCTGACCACGCTGGCGTCGGCGCTGGCGGAGGATCCCGACACGGTGGAGGATGTGTACGAGCCCTTCCTCATGCAACAGGGCCTCATGATGCGCACCCCTAAGGGCCGTCAGGCCACCGCCGGCGCTTGGGAGCATTTGGGCCTCGTGCCGCCGGAGGGATGCTAGCCGTAGCTGAGGCAATTTCGACTGTCGTCGTTTCCGTAGGGGGCGACCTTGGCCGCCCCTTTCCGCGGCGTTGACGCTGTCGGGAGGGCAGACCAAGGTCTGCCCCTACGGAGGGATTGGAGGAACAGCGATGTTCGAGCAAGACTATCTGATGCGCATCATCGCGCAGCTTCTGGGGGCCATTCGGCGCTCGATGGAACGGGCGGCCGGCGAGGAGGATCCGGACGGAGCCGCCCGGGCCCTCGATATGGCCCTGGGCGATGCCACCGATCTGGATGGCGAGGCGCTGCTCTCCCTCGCGCCCGAATCGCTGGCCTCGGTGCTGCAGGTGTCGGGGGTCGACCCGCACCTTACGGAGTACATCGCCCGCAGCCTCATGCTCTCCGGCCGCTACCACGGTGAGGCGGGACGTGCGGATATGGCCGAGCTCCGGCGTGCCCAGGGTCGCGCCGTCGCTGCCGCCTTCGGGCACGAGTTGGGATCCGACCCCGTCAGCGACGAGGCCCTGGAGGCGCTTATGACCGCAAGTGATGGAGAAGCGTAAATTCCCCGAGGAAATTGGCCGAAGTTAGCGTATAGTTATAGCGCGCTCCCAAAAGGGAGCTGGGCTTCGCGCCCGTATTGCTATACCCGCTCGTCAGACGAGCGGGAGGAAAGAGGAAAGTATCATGGCGGAAGGCACTGTCAAGTGGTTCAACCCCGAGAAGGGCTACGGCTTCATCTCCCAGAATGACGGCGAGGATCTCTTCGTCCACTTCTCCGAGATCAAGATGTCGGGCTTCAAGACCCTCAACGAGGGCGACGCCGTTACCTTCGAGGTGACCGAGGGCCAGAACGGCAAGCTGCAGGCGAGCAACGTGGAACGTATCTAACTTTTAGAAACTGACATGACGCCAAGGGCCCGGGAGCAATCCCGGGCCCTTTTTGCTGCTAGTGGGTATTCCAGGCGAGGAAGGCCCAGGTGACGGTGCGGGGCTCGGCAAGGCGCCAGGCGAGCTGGGGGACGCCCTTGCGGTCGGGAGCGCCGGCGGTCTCGTTGGGAACGAGGTTGGCGGCGAGCCATTCCCGCAAGTTGGCGCGCGCCTGCTCGCGCTCCTCGTCGGAAGCGCGCACGGCCGCGGAGTCGTCGATCATGGCGATCAACTTCTCGTAGGCGTCTTCGGGGGTGGCGAATGTGTCGTCGCGGGTGCTGTCGATGTAGCGCACCTCTGCCTTGATCCCCTCATTGGCCAAGATGTTGAACGCGTACAGGTAGTCGCGGCCGAGCACCGAGGGCAGCCCCACGGCGGCCAGGATGCGCTCGTCGACGCGGGGGGAGGAGCCGGTGGCCAGCGTGATGCACACCCGCCGGCGCGCCACTTCCGTCAGGCGCAAAAGGGCGTCGCGCAAATCGGCCGTGGCGATGGAGCGCGAGGCGATGGCCACGTCGGTCATGCCCTCGCGCACGCCGAAGGCCGGCCAATCGTCCTCCCAGCTCATACGCTTGGGAAAGACGGTGCGCACGCCGGCCTCGTCGAGGCGCGCTTGCATCTGATCCAGCATGCCCTGGGAGAAGTCGGCGGCCACCACCTTGTGCCCCGCCTCGCCGAGCGGCACGGCCAGGGCTCCGGTGCCGCAGCCCATGTCGAACACCGTTTCGCCGGGGCGAATCTCCGCGTATTCCAAGAACTTCTCCACATAGAGGTTCGGGGCGTCCTTGGTGGTGAAGGTGGCGGAGCGCTTGTCCCAGAACGCCGCGTCATCGGCATGGCGCCGCACCTTCTGGAGCTCTTTCCACTCCTCGTTCCAGTCCGTTGTGGCGAGCAAGGGTGTAAATTCGTCGTGCATGGGGCCTCCAAGCCGTGTCGTCGGTCGTTCAGCCATTATACTTCTCTGGAACGAAATCGAGATGCGAGGAGAGCCCCATGCAGGTAGAGCTTCTGTACCATACGCCCGATCCCGAGCGCGCCATCGCCACGGCGGCGCGGCTGTGCTACGCGCCGGTGGGCGCGAGCGAGCTGATGGAGACCATGCCGCCGGAGCGCGTGAAGAGCGTGCTCTCCACCATCATGGGCTCGGGGCACTTCTCCACGCTCGAGCACGCGAGCTACACCTTCGCCGTCGACGGCGTCTCTCGTGCGCTCACCCACCAGCTGGTGCGCCACCGCATCGCCAGCTTCAACCAGCAGTCTCAGCGCTACGTGAAGTTCAAGGGCGACATCCCCATGGTGAAGCCTGCCACTGTGGCCGCCAACCCCGAGTGCGACCGCCTCTTCGACGAGGCCGCCGCCGCCGTGGCCGAGGCCTACCGGGCGCTCGTGGAGGCGGGCATTCCCGCCGAGGACGCGCGCTACCTTCTGCCCAACGCCTGCGAGACGAAGATCGTCATCACCATGAACGTGCGCGAGCTCCTGCACTTCTTCGAGCTGCGCTGCTGCAACCGCGCCCAGTGGGAGATCCGCGAGATGGCATGGAAGATGTTGGAACTCGCCCGCCCCACGGCGCCGTACATCTTCGCGGACGCCGGGGCGCCCTGCATCCACGGCGCTTGCCCTGAGGGCAAGATGACCTGCGGCAATCCCTACCCGCGCGTCGACCGCTCGCAGCTCGACGCTTAGGACGGCTGTATGACCAAGCAGAAGAGCGATCTGTCCCGCGCGTTTTCCGAAGACGGGGCTATTAAGACCCACGTGGGCGGTCAGGCCCTCATCGAGGGCGTCATGATGCGCGGCAAGTACAACTGGGCCGTGGCCGTGCGCGAGCCGGATGGCGCCATCTATGTGGAGGAACACGACCTCACGAGCGGCAAGGACAAGAACGGCTGGATGTACTGGCCGCTCGTTCGCGGCTGCCGGGCGCTCGTGGAATCGCTCATGCTGGGGTTCAAGGCCCTGGAGATCGCCGCCCTGCACGCCTTCGGCGACGAGGAGGGCGAGCAGAAAGCCGCTGCTGAGGCGACCTTCGTGGAAGCGGAGGCCGAGCTTGAGGGCGCGGTGGCCGTGGCGGTCGAAGAGGAGAAGCGCGGCGAACGCGCGGACGGCCGCGGCGGCTTCGATTGGAAGCGCGACTTCGGAAACCCCGACGAGATGGTGGACGGCCTGGGTGCTCAGCGTACGCTCGAAGTGGTGAGCGAGGCCGATGAGCCGGTTCGGCCGCAGATCGAGGACGACTCTTCCTCCGATGAGGAGTTCGGCCACCGCGAGATGGTCATCTCCATGGTGGTGGGCCTCGTGCTGGGCGTGGTGCTGTTCATCGTGGCGCCCGCGGCCATCACGAACCTCATCGTGGGGGAGTATGACGACCACACGCTGGCCTGGAACATCGTTGACGGTCTTCTGCGCGTGGCCGTGTTCGTGTTCTACATTTGGCTCATTGGCCGCATGGAGGACATCAAGCGCATGTTCATGTACCACGGCGCCGAGCACAAGGCCATCCACTGCTTCGAGCACGGCTTGCCCATGACGCCCGAGAACGCCCGGCAGTTCCCGCGCCTGCACGTGCGCTGCGGCACCGCCTTCCTCATCATGGTCATGGTCATCGCTATTCTCGTGTACACCATCTTCCCCTTAAACGCCATCATCTCCGGCTTCGGGGTGCCCGACGGGCTGCCGAAGCTCGTTCTCGTCATCGTGGCGCGCATTGTGCTCATGCCGGTGATCGCCGGCATCTCCTACGAGATCACGGTGAAGTGGGCCGGCAGCCATCCGGACAACCCGCTCGTGAAGGTGATTCTGTGGCCCGGCATGCAGATGCAGTACCTGACCACCCACGAGCCCGATGACGCCCAGATGGAGTGCGCCATCGCCGCCATGGAGGCGGTGCTCGCCCGCGAGGACGCCGAGGAAGCGAAGGCGGCCGCGAAGACGGTGGCCGCCGCTTCCTGATCCGCATCGCCGCGCCCTGTCCGCCGGGGCCGTCAATAAGCTGTGACAAACCCGTAGCGCCGGCGAAACCACGACAAATTGACTGAACGTTAAAATTCCCACGTAGCTATTCCAAGCGACGGCCCAGATAGGAGCGTGGGAACATGGAGCCGCTGATTTCCGCTCGGGATCTGAAGAAGAACTTCGGCAAGGTGGAGGCGCTCAAGGGCGTCTCGCTCGATGTGGCAGAAGGCGAGAAGGTCGTCGTCATCGGGCCGTCCGGCTCGGGCAAAAGCGTGCTCATCCGCTCCATCAACGGCCTGGAGCGTCCCGACTCCGGCGAGCTTACTGTCAACGGCATCGACATGATGGCCAAGAAGGTGGACACGCGCAAGTTGGCCAGCGAGGTGGCCATGGTGTTCCAGGGCTACAATCTCTACCCTCACAAGACCGTGCTGGAAAACGTCACCTTCGCGCCCATCAAGGTGCTGAAGGTGCCGAAAGCGGAGGCCGAGGAGGCGGGGCGCGCCTACTTGGAGCGCGTGGGACTGTCCAGCAAGCTGGACAAGTACCCCGACCAGCTCTCCGGCGGCCAGCAGCAGCGCGTGGCCATCGCCCGGGCGCTGAACATGCACCCGAAGATCATGCTTCTCGACGAGCCGACGAGCGCCCTGGATCCGGAGATGGTCAACGAGGTTCTCGACGTCATCAAGTCGCTGGCGGAGACGAACATGACCATCGTCATGGTCACCCACGAGATGGGACTTGCGCGCGACGCCGCTGATACGGTGGTGTTCATGGAAAACGGGCTCGTGGTGGACGCGGGAACGCCGGACTACCTCTTCGGCCCCGATTCCAACGAGCGCGTGCAGGCGTTTCTCTCTAAGATACTGTGAGGGGGTGCGCGATGGACGTGATGAGCCTGGCAGACGGAAAGATCGGGACGGGCGGGACGGCCGCGATGAGCGGGGCGCACCTCACGCGGCGCGCCTTCGTGCGGCTGGCCGGCGCCGCTGCGGCGGGCGCGATCCTGGGTAGTGCGGTGCTGCCGCTTTCCGGCTGCGCGCCGGCAGGCGACGTGCTGCGCGTTGGCACGAAGATCGACGTGCCCGGCTTCGGGTTCCAGAACCCCGAGACGGGAAGCGTGGAGGGGCTGGAGGTGGACGTGGCCCGCGAGTTGGCCGCACGGCTCAAAGGCGATGCGAACGCCCTGGAGATCGTGGGTGTGAACGTGACCACGCGCGGGGCGATGCTGGACAACGGCACCCTGGACGCAACGCTCGCCACCTTCACCATCACCGATGCGCGCAAGAAGACCTACGACTTCTCGCGGCCCTACTACATCGACCACATCGGCGTGCTCGTGCTGAAGAAGTCGGGCATCACCGATCTGGCGGGCCTCGACGGCAAGACCGTGGGCGTGGCGCTGTCGGCCACTACCAAGGACAAGCTGGGGGCGGCGGCCGCCGAGGCGGGCATCACGCTGAAGTTCGCCGAGTACGCCACCTATCCCGAGATCAAGATCGCGCTCGTGGCCGGGCGCGTGGACGCGTTCTCCGTGGACAGCTCCATCCTTCTGGGCTATCAGGACGACACCACCTACTTGCTGCCGACGCAGTTCGCGCCCCAGGAGTACGGCGTGGCCACGAAGAAGAGCAGCGAATATTCCAAGCCCATCGACGACGCCATTGCGGCCATGGAGGCCGACGGCACCTTGCGGGCGCTGAAGGAGCGCTGGGGCTTGTCGCTGGTAACCGAGGCCGATGTGGAAGCCGAGCAGAGCGCCGGCGGCACGGGCCTGGGAGCGGGAGATCCGGCCGACGACGGGGGAGCTGCGGGCACCGAGGCGCCCGCTGATGACGCCGCGGACGCGAGCGGCCAAGGCGCTGCGGGCGCGAGCGGCGCGGAAGGGGGCGCGTCCCGATGACGGAGATATTCGCGCCCTACAAGTGGGAGGCGCTCTTCGCGCGCTGGCCCGACATCCTGGCCGCTTTCGGCATGACCGCGGCCATCTCGGCGCTGGCCCTCGTCATTGCGCTCGTCCTGGGATTCGTCTTCGGCGTGTTCGCGGTGTCGCGCTTCCGCATCCTGCGCGCCCTCACGCGCGTCTACGTGGAGACGGTGCAGAACATCCCGCTGCTTTTGCAGGTGTTCGTGCTCTACGCCGTGTTCCCGCTGCTCGGGCTCACCATCGCCTCGTTCTGGATCGGCGTCATCGCCATCGGCGCCTACCATGGCGGCTACATGTCGGAAGTGGTGCGCAGCGGCATCGGCTCGGTGCACCGCGGCCAGTTCGAGGCGGCCAAAAGCCAGGGCTTCTCGCCCGTGCAGACCATGACGCTCATCATCCTGCCCCAGGCCATGCGCATCATCCTGCCGCCTCTGGCCGTGCAGGCCGCCAACCTCGTGAAGAACACTTCGGTGCTCGCGCTCATCGCCGGCGGCGAGCTCATGTACTTCGCGAACTCCTTCGCTGGGGACACGAGCTACTACGGGCCGGCCTACGTGGCTGCCGCCGTGCTGTACTTCGCCATCTGCTTCCCGCTCTCGCGCGGTGCCGTGTATCTTGAGCATCGCATGGGCGCCCACCGCCACGTGGCCACCGGCGACGCCACCGAGGCGCTTGCGGCCGACGCTTTGGAGGTGACCCCGGGCACCCACGACATCACCGGGCATGCCGCCGCCCAGGCCATGGCCGCAGGCGTGACGACCATGGTGGAAGGCACGAGCACCTTGGTGCCCCCGGTGGCGGACAAGGGCCGCTACCTCACGTACGCGGAACTTTACGGCATCGACGCCCCGGCGTGGCCCGACCGCCGCACGGTGGCGCCCCGCACGCCGCGGAACCGCCGAGGGCTCGCCCGCGTGCGCGGCGCCATGGGTCGCACCGGTGGCCGTCGCAGGGGCAAGGGCCGGAGAGGAGGCCGGAAATGAGCGACATCGCCGCTTTGCTCACCTGGACGAACATCCGCTTCCTTTTGGAAGGGCTCGGGCTCACCCTCATTATCTCGGCGCTGGCCATCGCCTGCTCTATCGTGCTCGGCGCCGTCATCTCCATCATGCGCGGATCCTCCTCCCGCCTGTTGCGCGGCTTCGCCATCGCCTACGTGGAGCTGTTCAAGAACACCCCACTGCTTCTGTGGATCATGTTCACGTTCTTCGTGGCCCAGCTGCCGCCCTTGCCCGCGGCGGTGCTCGCCTTCACGCTGTTCACCGCGGCCTCGGTGGCCGAGATCGTCCGCGGCGGTCTGGCGAGCGTGCCGGCGGGGCAGTACGAGGCCGCCCATTCCCAGGGATTCTCGGCGTCGCAGATGTACCTGTACATCATCTTGCCCCAGGCCCTGCGCAACATGGTGCCGGCGCTGCTTTCGCAGTTCGTGACCACTATCAAGGACACGTCGTATCTGTGGGGCGCCATGGCCCTGCAGGAGCTGATGGGCCGCGGTATGATCCTTATGAACAGCTACAACTCCACGGTGCAGATCTTTGCCATTTTCGGGCTGATGGCGCTCATCTACTTCGTCGTCTGCTTCACCCTCTCGCAGATCGTCCGCGCCTACCAGCGCCGTCTCAAGGGCGCACGGTAGGGGGAAAGAAATCTCTTGACCTCAACGTCGGGTTGAGGTTTATGCTGTGCGGCGGAAGTCTGGCGGAAGAGACGAAGGGCGAAGGGCATGCCGCGCAAACCGAAGATGCAGACGAGCAACGATCTGATACGCGAGAACTGCGAGTGGCCCATGACGGCGGGCCAAGTGGCGAAGCTGACGGGCGTGACGACAAGGGCGCTCCAGCATTACGACGAAAAGGGCCTTCTGTGCCCGGAGCGCTCGGGGGAGGGTGTGGCCAACAACCGCAAGCTCTACAGCCCCAAGGACGTCGACCGTCTCAAGCAGATTGTGGTGCTGAGTTCTTACGGTTTCGAGCTCAAGGACATGCCCCCGATTCTCGACGGGGAGAGGAGTCTGACGGATGCTCTGGCGGATCGCATCGAGGAATTGCGCGCTCAGGAGCGCTACCTGCAGCACCTCATTTTGTTCGCGCGCTATGCCGAGATCGTCGGTGACGATCTTTTCGAAACCTTGGCCTTCGGTACCTCCGAGGTGGACGCGTTCGCCGAACTTGTGCGGAGTTCACCCGCCTATGCCAGCAAAGCTGTCCGATGGGAGTCCATGGACGATGCGGGCCTGGAGCATCTGTGGGATGAGCTGGGGGCGATCATCGTCGACTTTTTAGGAGGCGATGAGGAGGATCCCTTCGTCCATATAGAATCTACGGTGCGACGGCTGCGGGCATGGTTCTGCACCTATTTCTTCGAAGTTGACGATCTCGATTTGCTGGGTATCTGGACGCTCTTCGAGGACGGCAGCGAAGAGGCCGAGTTTGCTAGCGAGGTGGGCGGAGAGGCGACGCCGGGCTTTCTGCAGTCCGCGGTGTTTCTCGTGTGGCTGAAGTCGATGATCTCAGAGCTCTCGGCGATGGCCGAAGCTGAAGCCGGGGATGATGCGGAGTCTTCCCTTGCCGAAAACCAGGTGGTGGCTCTCGTCGATTTCGTCTGTCGCTCTTGCGGCTACCCCGTCCCGGAGGCTGCGGAACTCGATAGCAACGAGTGGGATACCATGGTGGAATTTTTCGAAACGGTGGCGGGGTATCTGCGGAATGCCCTGGATGATGAGGAGATAGTGGCGTTCGTCGATCCCAGCGGCGAACTTGCCGTTGATGGAGTGTTTTTCGAACGGGCGGCTCAAGCTGCGCGAGAGGTCGAGCTCTTCTCGTAGCGTGGCTAGAAGGTCAGCAGGTCGCGCACGGGTGAGCCCAAAGCGTCGGCGATGCGGCCCAAGTCATCGATGCCCACGCCGACTCGCCCGGTCTCGATGCGCCAGATGTGGGACTTGCTGCTGCCGATCATGAGGGCCAGCTGGCTCTGGGAAAGCCCCTGCTCCTCGCGCACGGCACGGATGCGCTTTCCCAGGGCCTGTCTTTTCTGTTCGATGTTCATGGGGAAAGCATATGTGCTACCATTAACGAACCGACTTCAAATATGAAGCCACAAGCTTATGGAGAGACTGACGAGGAAATAAGGAGGCCGCATGGCCATCGTCTCGGTCGTCAAGTACGACGGCAATCCTGACGTTTTCGCCTGGAAGTACCCCGACAGCGAGCTGGGAACTTGGACCCAGCTCATCGTGAACGAATCGCAGCAAGCCATTCTGTTCAAGGGTGGCCAAGCTCTCGATGTCTTTGAGGCCGGGCGCCACACCCTCAGCACGAACAACATCCCTTTCTTGGAAACGATCATCAATCTGCCCTTTGGCGGTCAGTCGCCATTCAGCGCAGAGGTTTGGTTCGTCAGCAAGCAGTTCAACCTCGATGTCAAATGGGGCACGCCTTCGCCTATCCAGATTCAGGACCCTGTGTTCGGAGTGTTCGTCCCCGTAAGGTCTCACGGCGTTTTCGGTATTCAGATAGATGACGCGAAGCGCTTCTTGGTGAAGCTTGTGGGCACGTTACCCTCGTTCACCAAGAACGATATTATGCGGTACTTTCGCGGCGTGTACGTAGCTCGCGTCAAGGATGCGATTTCTACTTACATCATCGAGCGCAAAATAGGCATCCTCGAGATCAATCGCTACCTTGACGAGTTGTCGGACTACCTTCAGGAACGCATTGAGCCCGTCATGGCTGAATACGGCATCAGTCTCACCAATTTCTTCGTCAACGACATCAGCGTGCCGGAAGACGATCCGGCCGTTGTAACGTTGAAGCAGGCATTGGCTAAAAGAGCCGAGATGGAGCTGCTCGGATACACCTACGTGCAGGAACGCTCGTTCGATACGCTGGAAGGAGCGGCTACCAATCCAGGCTCTACCGCATCAGACCTCATGGGCGCAGGATTGGGCCTTGGGATGGGAATCGGCATGGGCGGCGGGGTCGGCGGCGCTTTCGCAGATGCTGCCCGCAATTTGAATGTCTCTGGTTCTTCGCGGACGTGCCCCTCGTGCGGAAGTGCGGTTCCCTCTGGGCAGAAGTTCTGCGGAAGCTGTGGTTGGGATATGGCGAAGCCCGCTCCGGGGGCTGCCGCCGAAGGCGCAGGCTTCTGCACGGAATGCGGCGCGCCTCTTGCAGCATCAATGAAGTTCTGCGGACAATGCGGACATGCTGTCGCTTCTGATGGTGTGCCGGGGACAGAGAACTCCGAGGAGGCTGGCTCCGATGGTCGCTAACAGCGTGATGGCAGCGCTCATGATTGGAATCATTGTCTTCTCCGTGCTCGTAGTGGCGGTGCGTTACGCCCTGAAATTCTTTAGGGTCTCAAATACTTCGCTCAAAGCTACCGTACGATCAATGGATCAGCGGGTTGCGCGCTTGAGAGCGATGAGCGCTTCTTGCAAGAATGGTGAGCTTTCAGACTTTGCCATGAGGGTCGCAGATGGTCTTCGTTTTGGCGATAGCTCGATCGTCTTACCGCTTGATGGCGAAATCGATGATGCCATAGAGAGGGCGCATCAAGCGATACGCATACATGACGTTTCGGCAGCCGAAAGGGAGCTCAATCAGATTGCGTGCCTTACTCAACAACGTCGAGCGGAAGAGGCTTTCAGCAGAAAGGGGTCGTTCTGATTCAGAACGACGGAAGAAAGGAAAGATGCATGGGACAGGAGAGAGTTAAAGGAGAGACGGCAACCAAGGTGGAGATTGTTCTCGGCGTGTTGTTCGTGCTGGGAGCACTTAGTTCTTTGGGCCAAGGCCATTTGTACAGCTCTCAAGCTGTTTTCAGTACGGTAGGAATGTTGTTTCTTGGCGCCTATCTTTTGGTTCGCGGAATTGAATGGGGCCAACTCGTGAAGGCGTACCGAAGCTATTCAACACTTCTGGCTCACAGCCCGTCCGGATCGATTTCCGAGATTGCCTCTGCAGAGGGAACGACGACAGAAGTGGTCAAAAGGAACTTGAAGCTGATGATCAAAAGAGGGATGGCGACGAATACCGCCATTGACGAACAGAATAACCGTGTCGTTTCGGCGATGGCAGGGTCTGTGGCTGCCCCGGCCGGTAATCGTCAGGTTCCGGGGCCTCAGGCAGTGGCTTACCAACAACACGCTACGCCGGAGATGGTTGTTGTCGAGTGCCCGAGCTGTGGTGCAAAGAACAGCATTCCTCGCGGCGCCATTGCCCAGTGCGGTCATTGTGGTGCGCAAATTGACGCACGATGAATAGTCTGGAAAGGATCGAGCTATGAATCTCTCATTGCTTGGAAATTTGAGGAAAGCGCTGCTGGCTCTGACGGTTGCATGTTTTGTTGCAGGCGTGGCCATTGCCCCTGCCTGCGATAGGGCCGCTTTAGAAAATTATCGGCACGATCCAACGGATCGTTTTGCAGAAATGCAATGGCCGGATCGGGGGCTGGGGGCGATGCTGCCGGCTCCCGAATCGAGCTATGGAGTGATATACAACGACAAAGCGCAGTGGTTCAACGGGGATGTTGGTAACTATACGCGTGAGCAGTACGGGGCCTATGTGGCATCTTGCGAAGATGCAGGCTTTACGGTGGAATACACGAAGAACAACGATGCTTTTTGGGCCTGGAACGAAGAAGGGTACTATCTCCATCTGGGATACGACGAGGACAAAAGCTATATGTCGTTTAGCTTGGAAGCACCAAAAGAAGAAGAGTCGGGTGGCTCGGGGGTATCCAATGGCGGAAGCGAAGAGGACGTCGGTGCCGATGATGGCGCGGCGACGGATGCCCCCGACCAAAAGACTAATCAAGACGAAGAGCCTACGGGCGGTGCTTCTGCTTCGGGTGAGGTCACCCCTTCGTTCAAAGAATATATGGACAGCTATGAGGCGTTCTTCGATGAGTACATCGCTTTCATGGACAAATACGAAGAGTCAACCGACTACACTCCCGAAATGCTGGATGATTTCAATACCTACATGGAGCGGTACACGGACATGACCGCAAAGATGAACGAAGTTGACACGGGTGCGCTCTCTCCAGCAGATTTGGCTTATTACAACGAGGTGAATGCTAGGGTCTATGAAAAACTGTACGACTTGGAGAATGGAGCTTAGTGCCTAGATGCGGCGTATACGATTGTGCCGTTGCGGGTGCGGAAGGCGCGATGGGAGACTCATAGACGAATATCGATGATCCCAAAAGAACTGGCAAGCAGAATGATTGCAACAATTGCTACAATGATTCCAACGATGTACGGCAATACTTTCATGTCGCCTCCAGAGTGGGGTAATCGGATGTGTTCCTACACAAGAGACGATATACGAGATGATCGTCTTGAGCAAGTGGTGTAAGCAATGTAGGTGATTGGAAGGAAACGTCTTTGGAGAACGAATCGCAACGCCCCAAAGAACTCGCCAGCTGGGAGAGCGAGGAGGAGCTTTCTCTCGACGGACGGGAAAACCGTTTGCGCAAAAGTGGACATAGAGAGGATCCTGACGAACTCGTGGGAGGTCGAGGAAGCGCCTGGAGGGCTTTTCTCAGAAAAGTTCCGCTGAAGATCAAGATCCTCAGTCTCGTTGTTGTGGCGATTCTTATAATTTTGATTTTCGGGGTCGCTTTACCGCTAGCGCTCGACAACGATGAAACGCAGTACCTCTCTGACGCGACGCTGAAAAGTGCCGTAGACATCGGAGATTTGGAAGTAGTCGATTATACCTATAAAGGTATCGCGGAGAAGACGAGTCAATTTCTTTGGGCGGAGAACGTAGACTATCGAGTTAAGTACGAAGCTCATGTGCGAGCAAGCTACGACATGTCTGCGATTGATTTTCGCGTGAACAATGAGGATAAGTCGGTTACCGTTTTGCTTCCAGATGTGGAGATATCCGATCCAGTTTTGGATGAAACGAAGTTCGGCTACTTGCCAGAAAACGCTACGGCCGATGTTCGAGATGTGATTGCTCTCTGCAAGGAGGACGTCGCGAGTGAGTTCAGCGATGCGGGGCTTCGCACTGAAGCGATGGAAAGCGTGCGTGAAACCGTCGAAGCGCTAATCAGACCTTTACTTGATAGTGCTTGGCAGATCGAATTCGAGGAAGTTTCCGCGAAAGAGGAGTCTGGGCGAGAGGGGATGCAGAATGAGGCAGAGTAAGCAGCTGTTTGTGGCTGTCGTGGCGCTGTTTATCGTGCTGGGTCTTTCCGGGTGCGACAAGCAAGAACAACCCGACTTTTCTGGGTATAAGAAGATCGCTGACCTCGCAACTATAGATTGTACCTTTCATAACGTGGCAGAAATCTACAACGATGGTACTGATATCATTTTTGGCATCAATGTGGGCTACAAGAAGGCATGGTTTGAATACGACGGCAGCGTTGAGCTTGGCGTTGACGTTTCGCAGGTGCGAATTGAGGGGCCTGACGCAAGCAACGTGGTAACCGTTTTCGTTCCCGAAGCGCAGGTTCTCGGAATTCCGCAAATCGATGAGACATCGTTTTCGGATGTTTATGCTGATACAGGGTTGCTGACGAAAATCGAAACAATGGATCAAAGTCTCGCGCTTCAAACGGCTCAGTCGGAAATGGTGTCGGCTGTGGAGAACAGCCCCGAGCTCTTGGAGCGCGCCAGGAAGAGAGCGGAGACACTGCTCGCACAATATGTGACGACGGTGGGGTCAGCTATTGGGCAAGAGTACGAGGTCAGGTTCTCCGGAAGCGAGTAGGTTACTGTCGACGAGAGAGAGGGTCATTCGAATCGATTATGCTTGCGGTGCGATGTTGTGCAATGGTTGTCGAAAAGCCCTCGTCGATGAAAAGGTGGCTTGTGGAGAGGAGATTAGCCGGAGAATGGTTGTAAGGGCCGCTTGTGGGTGAGCGGCCCTTTTGGTGCGTGCTGTTTTGAATGGCTTGAGGCGGCGAGTTTTTAGAGGTTTTCGACGTGAGGAGCCGGGAGGGGGAAGACCCGTCAGGATTGACGTGGCGTTTCCCCAGGTCGGGATTGAGAGCTGGGGATGATTTGGGCTTGATCGAGATGCTCCTGGCGAAGAAGATGTCGAAAACCAAGGAAAACTTGCCAGATTTCGTGGAGTTGGCGAACGCAGCTGGATTGCTGCTGCGGACGATATCGGGCGGCACTAACCGAGTTCTGCGATCTCGGCGCCCGCGTCCGGGGGGTTCCGCCTACCCCAAGTAGCTCAAGAACGGCAGATAACCTTGGGCAGAGTCGGGGACGGCGAGGGTGATGTCCTGGCCCATGGCGGTGACGGTGACGACGGAGGGGTCGTCGTAGGTGGTGATGGTGGCGTCGGTGCCGCTGTAGCTGATGTTGGCCGAGCCGGTCTTCTCGGCGCCCTCGGGCAGGCTCGTCACCTCCCAGCTTTGGATGTCCAGCGCGTCGATGGCGGCGTCCACCTGGGAGGAGGACATGCCCGTGGCCTCGGCGATGCGATCGGTATTGCCGCGCAGGGCGCTCTCGGCCTTCGACTTCAGGCCCGACACGTCAAGGGCCGCATTGGCCGCGGCGTTTTTGCCGCCCTCGAACAGGCCGGCCAGGGGGTTCTGGAAGTTCTCGAAGGGGCCCTTCATGCCCAGCTGGGGCAGGATGCCGAAAACGGCGATGACGAGGATGAAGGCGGCAATGAGGCCGATGAAGGCTTTGATGATCTTGCTGTCCACGGAATCTCCTCGGGGTGGGTCACGTTGCGCGAAGGCGCCGCCGGGGGTACGTTGATGCTCGGTATTCGCGGGTCGAATGCTGCGATTCGACGGCGTCCGGCATCTATGGTAACCCGCAGGCTCCGTCTTCATAAATCGACTACGGGACGCCCATGAAACGGTCATCGACCTTACGGGAACCTTGCGGGGGCGGCTTCGCGCGCGAATGCGGTGCAGGCGAAGGCGCCCGGGCGCGGGGTGCGCGAACGCGAAATGGAGCCGCATGCGGGGTCGCGCAGATTTAACGACTTTCTCGCACCGCGGCGCGGTAAATCGTGTATCCTAGGCCCCACGCATTCGCGCGGCCTCAAGGCGGCGCGGCTGCCCAGAGAAACCCCGCGCACGTAAAAATCTCAAGGTGGGGTAAATCGTGCGAACGTGAGGGCCGCATCATGCGGCCGAGAAGGAGGATGGTTCCGTGAAACTGGTCGTTACGGAGAAGAACGACGCGGCGGTGAAGATCGCCGATCTTCTGGGCGCTTCCAAGCCCAAAGCCGACAAGGTGTTCAACACGCCGGTCTACCGGTTCGAAGTCGAGGGGGAGGAGTGGGTGACCATCGGCCTGCGCGGCCACATCCTGGAGCCGGATTTCACCCCGAGCCTTACCTATAAGAAGCGTGGCGGTTGGGAGGGTGTCACCGCCGAGGGCGAGATGCTGCCCGCCGTGGTGCCGGACAGCCTCGCCAAGCCCCCCTTCAAAAAGAAGAAGCCCTTCACCGCCGACGGCGTGGAACTCAAGGGGTGGAAGATGGAGGCGCTGCCGTATCTCATCTACGCGCCCATCGAGAAGCTGCCCAAGGAGAAGGACATCATCCGCTCCCTGAAGAACCTGGCGAAGAAGGCCGACTCCATCGTCATTGCCACCGACTTCGACCGCGAGGGCGAGCTCATCGGCTCGGACGCGCTGTCGTGCTGCCGCGAGGTGAACGCCACGGCGCCGGTGTCGCGGGCGCGCTACTCCGCCTTCACGAAGCCGGAGATCACCCATGCCTTCGCCAACCTCGTGCCCATGGACGACGACTTGGCCGCCGCCGGCGGGTCGCGCCGCGACATCGACCTCATCTGGGGCGCGGTGCTCACGCGCTACCTCACGCTGGTGAAGTTCGCCGGCTACGGCAACGTGCGCTCCTCGGGCCGCGTGCAGACGCCGACGCTCGCCATCATCGTCGAGCGCGAGCGCGAGCGCATGGCGTTTGTGCCCGAGGACTACTGGGTCATCCGCGGTGCCTTCGACGGTGTCGCTGCGGCCGGCCCCACCGCCGGCGACGGCCCCGAGGCCTTCGAGGCGCCCCATGCCACGGCTCGCTTCAAGGCCGAGGCCGAGGCTGCGGCCGCCATGGCCCGCGTGGAAGGCGCCGTGAGTGCGCGGGTGGCCTCGGTGGAGAAGAAGTGTCGTAAGGTTCCGGCCCCGGTGCCCTTCAACACCACGTCACTCATGGCCGCCGCCTCGGCCGAGGGCATCAGTCCCGCCCGCTGCATGCGCATCGCCGAGAGCCTGTACATGGACGGCTACATCTCCTACCCCCGCGTGGACAACACGGTGTACCCGGATTCGTTGGATCTGGCCGAGGTGGTGAACGCCATCGCGGCGAACCCCGCCTATGGCCCCTACTGCAAGCAGCTGCTGTCCGCCGCCCCCCTGAAGGCCACGCGCGGCAAGACCGAGACCACCGACCACCCGCCCATCTACCCCACGGCGGCCGCCACGCCCGACGATTTGTCCGCGGCCGACTACAAACTGTACAACCTCATTGCCCGCCGCTTCTTGGCGACCCTTTCGGGGCCGGCCACCGTGGAGGGCACGAAGGTGACGCTGGATGTGGCCGGCGAGCCCTTCGTGGCCAAGGGCGACGTGCTGGCCGAGCCGGGCTTCCGCGCCATCTACCCCTACGGGCTGAAGAAGGACGAGCAGCTCCCTGCGCTTTCCGAAGGTTCCACCATCGCCTTCAACGGCGCCACCTGCACGAAGAAGCAGACCGAGCCACCGGCGCGCTATTCCCAGGGCAAGCTTGTCCAGGAGATGGAGAAGCTGGGCCTCGGCACGAAATCGACCCGCGCCTCCATCATCGAGCGCCTCTACCAGGTGAAGTACGTGCAGAACGACCCCATCGAGCCCTCGCAGCTGGGCATCGCCGTCATCGACGCCCTGGACAAGTTCGCGCCGCACATCACCCACGCGGAGATGACCGCCGAACTGGAGCGTTCCATGGACCGCATCGCCGAGGGGGAGCAGACGAAGGCCGAGGTGGTGGAGACCTCCCGCAACCTGCTCGCCCAGGAGCTGGCGAACCTCATGCCCCATTCCGAGGAGGTGGCCGACGCGCTCTCCGATGCCGTGGCCGCCGACGCCTACGTGGGCCCGTGCCCCAAGTGCGGCAAGGATCTGCAACTGAAGGCGAGCCACAAGACCAAGTCGATGTTCATCGGGTGCGCCGGCTGGCCCGACTGCGACGTGACCTATCCGCTTCCCAAGGGCAAGATTGAGGCCGTGCCCGAGAAGTGCCCCACCTGCGGCATGCCCCAGGTGAAGGTGACCGCCTTCCGCAGCAAGCCGCGGGTGCAGTGCATCGACCCCGCCTGCCCCTCCAACCAGGAGCCCGAGGTCGTGGTGGGCAAGTGCCCCGTGTGCGCGGAGCGCGAGCTCGACAAGAACCTCATCGCCCGCCGCAACCCGCGCACGCTGAAGCGCTCCATCACCTGCGAGAACTTCGACGAGTGCCAGACGCGCTACCCGTTGCCCCAGTACGGCGACATCGTTCCCACCGAGGAGGTGTGCGAGCACTGCGGCGCGCCCATGGTGGTCATCAAGACGGCTCGCGGGCCGTGGAAGCTGTGCCCGAACTTCGATTGTCCGGGCAAGGAGGAGGAAGAGAAGGCGAAGGCCGAGAAGAAGAGCGGTCGCTCTAAGGGTGGCCGGAAAGCGGCTTCCAAGAAGTAACCTGCCGGGGGAAGCGCTCGGAGGGTTGGTTTGATTTAAGTCGAGCAGTGCTGAATTGTCGAGCTTATTGGGCGGCGGCTTCTATCTTGCGGTAGAGGTCGCCGCCTTTGGTGTCGACGGCGACGTAGACGGGGAAGTCCTTCAGGGTGAGCTTGCGCAGAGCCTCGGTGCCGAGGTCTTCCCAGCCGACAAGTTCGCTTTCGGTGACGGATTTCGCTAGAAGCGCGGCGATGCCGCCCACGGTGCAGAGGTAGACGCTGCCGGTTTCCTGGCAGGAGCGCACGACTTCGGGGCTGCGCTTGCCCTTGCCGATGGCGGCGACGATGCCGGCCTCGAAGAGCGCCGGCGTGGCGAAATCCATGCGGCTGGCGGTGGTGGGGCCGACCGAGCCCAAGGGGCGCCCGGCCGCCGCGGGGGTGGGGCCGGCGTAGAAGAGGGTGGCACCTTCCAGATCGAAGGGGAGGTGGCCAGTGTCTTCCAAGCATTGCAGGGCGCGCTCGTGGCCGGCGTCGCGCATGGTGTAGACGGGGCCCGAGAGCAGTACCTCGTCGCCGACCTGGAGGTCGGCGAGGTCCGCGCGGGCCAGCGGCAAGGTGAGGGAGACGGTTTTCGCCATGGGGAGTCCTTTCGGGGTGGTACGCTAAACGAGCTTGACGGACGCACTGCGCATGGCGCAGCAGCCCATGTTCACGGCAACGGGCAGGGCGGCGATGTGGCAGGGGGCCGTCTCCAGGTGCACGGCCAGGGCCGTGGGGGCGCCCCCCAGGGCCGCAGGACCGATGCCGAGCGCGTTCACCTCCGCCAGCAGCTCTTCTTCAAAGGCCGCCGCCTCGGCGCTTGCGGCCGGGCCGCCCACCTCGCGCAGAAGGGCGTGCTTGGCGAGTCCCGCCACCTTGTCGAAGGTGGCGCCCACCCCCAGCCCGATGACGAGCGGCGGGCAGGCGTTGGCCGCCTTCTCGCGCACGCAATCGAGGACCACCCGGCGCACGCCGTTAGCGCCGGCGCCCGGGGGCAGCATGACCACGCGGGAGGCGTTGTCGGAGCCGCCGCCCTTCAGCAGCACGTGCAGGGTGGCGCTGGTGCCGGGCACGAGTTTCAGCTCGCAGAAGGCGGGCGTGTTGTCGCCGGTGTTGGCGCGGTCGAACAGGGCGTCGCGCACAAGGGACATGCGCAGGTGGCCGTCGGTGTAGGCGCGGGCCACCGCGTCGTTCACGCGGCTGAAGATGTTGCCGGGCACGCTGAGCTTTTCGCCGACTTCCAAACACACCCACACGCTGCCGGTGTCCTGGCAGATGGGCACGCCGTCGGTCACGCCGATGCGGGCGTTTTCCAGGATGCGGTCGAGCACGCCCGCTTCCCGGCTCTCCGGCACCGCCTCCTCGCGCGCCGCTTCCACGGCTCTTTGGAAGTCGGGCCGCAACGTGACGGCGCACTGGCGAATGGCGTCGTAAACCGCCTCGCCCACCGTCTCGGCGTTAAGGCGTTCGGTAACCAATGGCTGTCGGGGGCACCTTTCGTGGGACACGTTTTCGCCAGTAGGCATTTCGCCTATGGCCATCGTTTCGGGGGTCTCTTCGTTCACGGACGCCTCCATCCAATAGTCGGGCCTGTTTGGAGTAAGAATTTCGAGTTGTTAGAGTTTCCTTGGAGGATATTCTCAGATTTTCCGGGTAATTAGGTCGTTTTCTTCCCAATATAGCTCAAAGCGGAGGTCGCCAAGGGGGCGAAAGTCTAACAAGTCGAATTTTTTGCCCAAATGCGGCCTTGGGATTGGTTGGAAAGGTTTTGCGGATGCGAGAGGTGAGAGGTTGGTGTTGGGGGGGGCACAAGGGTGGGGGGGCGAAGCGCGCGCGACTGGTGGGATGCGACAGGGAAGGGCGCGATACACAAGTCTGGCTTAGGGGTCGAAACTTGTGCGGCGGGTGGAACTTGTGCGCAGGGGAGGGGCGAGCGGGGGTACGCGGGCGGGGAGGGGGTACAATAGACAGGTTTACATGGGAGAAATCGTTCTAAGGACTTGGAACCTATGGATATCGCAGCGGAATCGCTCGCCAAGCACGCCGAGTGGCGCGGCAAGCTCGCCTTCGATCCGAAGATGGACATCGCCACGCGCCACGATCTGGCCGTGGCCTACACCCCCGGGGTCGCCGAGCCCTGCAAGGTCATCGCCGAGAACCCCGAGGCGGCCTACGACTATACGCTGAAGGCGAACACGGTGGCCGTCGTCTCCGACGGCAGCGCTGTTCTGGGGCTGGGCAACATCGGCCCTGCCGCCGCCATGCCGGTCATGGAGGGCAAGGCGGCCCTGTTCAAGGCCTTTGGCGGCGTGGACGCGTTCCCCATCTGCCTGGATACCCAGGACACCGACGAGATCATCGAGACGGTCATCCGCATCGCCCCGGCCTTCGGCGGTATCAACCTGGAGGACATCGCCGCCCCCCGCTGCTTCGAGATCGAGGCGCGGCTGAACGACGCGCTGGACATCCCGGTCTTCCACGACGACCAGCACGGCACGGCCATCGTGGTGCTCTCGGGCATCATCAACGCGCTGCGCCTTGTGGGCAAGGACAAAGCGTCGGTGCGCGTGGTCGTCAACGGCGCGGGCTCGGCGGGCATCGCCATCGCCAAGCTGCTTTTGTCCTACGGCTTCGCGCACGTGACCATGTGCGACATCCGCGGCATCTTGAGCTCCTCCTACGAGGGGATGAATCCGGCCCAGGAGGCCATGCTGGCCGTTACGAACCTGGAGGACAAATCCGGCACGCTCGCCGACGCCATGGAAGGCGCCGACATCGTCATCGGGGTTTCGGCTCCCGGCGTCATCACGCCCGACATGGTCGCCTCCATGGCCGACGACGCCATCGTGTTCGCCATGGCCAATCCCACCCCCGAGATCTTCCCCGATGAGGCCCGTGCCGCTGGGGCGCGCGTGGTGGGCACCGGACGGTCGGACTTCCCGAACCAGGTGAACAACGTCATCGCCTTCCCCGGCATCTTCAAGGGGGCGCTGCAGGCCCGGGCCGAGCGCATCACCGAGCCCATGAAGCTGGCTGCCGCCGAGGCATTGGCGGCGCTCGTCTCCGACGAGGAGCTCTCCGAGGAGTTCATCATGCCCGACCCCTTCGACCCGCGCGTGGCCGACGCCGTGGCCGACGCCGTGCGCGCGTGCGCCGCCGCCGAGCGGGAAGGGGTCTAGCAGCTGTGGCAGCACCCGCGAACACGGGCGTCTTCGTCACCTTCGAGGGGGGCGACGGCGCCGGCAAGTCGACGCAGATACGCTTCCTCGCCCGACTTCTGGAAGATGCCGGTCGCGAGGTGGTGCGCCTGCGCGAGCCCGGCGGCACCGCCGTGGGGGAGGCTCTGCGCGCCGTCGTGCTCGATCCGGCCCATGAGGCCATGAGCGACCGCGCCGAGCTGCTCATCTACGAGGCGGCCCGGGCCCAGATCGTCGACGAGGTCATCCGCCCGGCGCTCGGGCGCGGGGCGGTGGTTCTGTGCGACAGGTTCTACGACTCCACCGTGGCCTACCAGGGCTGCGGGCGGGGGCTCGACGGCGCCTTCATCGACGCGGCGAACCGGTTCGCCTGCGACGGGGTGGTGCCGGATGCCACGGTGCTTCTGGTGGCCCCCGCCTCGGCCGTGCGCTCGCGCATGGGGCGCCGCGAGGGGGCCGACCGCCTGGAGCTGGCCGGCGACGCCTTCCACAGCCGGGTGGCCGTGGGCTTCGAGCAGATCGCCGAGGCCGACCCGGCCCGGGTGAGGACGGTGCTCTCGCGGGTGCACCGCGCCGACACGTTCCGCGCCGTGCTGGAGGCGGTGTCTCCCGTGCTACCGGAGGCCGCCGCGGCGCTGGCCGGCGGGGCGGATCTGGATGCCCTCGTCTCACGGGAGATGGCGGCCAAGCGCGCCGAGAAGGAAGCGAAGGCGAAGGAGGGCGCCCGTGGCTGACGCCTTCGAGAACATTCTGGGACAGCCCAAGGTGCGCGAGTTTCTGCGCGCCTCGGTGGTCTCGGAGCGGGTGACCCAAGCCTATCTGTTCGTGGGGCCGGCCGGCTCCAACAAGACCCAGGCCGCCTATGCGCTCGCCCAGGCGCTCATGTGCCCGAAGGGGCCCCGCGGGCCGCGGGGCGGTTCCTGCGGCGCCTGCGACCGCTGCGGGCGCATTCTGCGGCGCAAGCATCCCGACGTGCGCTATTTCGCCCCGGCCGGCGCGAACGGGTATCTGGTGGAACAGGTGCGCGAGATCGTGGCCGACACGGCGCTCTCTCCCATTCAGGCCGACAAGAAGATCTACATTCTGGATCGCGTGGACCAGCTGGGCGCGAGCGCCGCCAACGCGTTTCTGAAGACGCTGGAGGAGCCGGCCGACGACGTGGTGATGATCCTTCTGGGTCGCACCCGCGAGTCGGTGCTGCCCACTATCGTCTCCCGCTGCCAGGTGGTGCCCTTCCGCCACATTCCCGCCTCGGAGGCCGCGGGCATCGTGGCCCAGAACACCGGCGCCGATCCCGCCCAGGCGCGCCAGGCCATCGAGGCCTGCGGCGGCTCCATCACCTCGGCCGTGGCGTTTCTGCGGGCGCCGGGAAGCGAGCGCCTCGCCTTCCGGACGCGGCTCTTCTCCGATTTGGCCATGCTTCAGCGCGCCGACGACTGGGATGTGGTGGAGATGGCCCGCGCGCTCGTGGAGGCGTCGAAGGCGCCGCTCGACGAGGTGCGCGCCTCCCAAGAGGCGGAGCTTGCCGAGAACGCCGACTTTCTCGCGAAATCGGCCATCCGCCAGATAGAGGCGCGCAACAAGCGCCAGCTGTCGGCGAAGACCTCCGAGTATCTGCGCCAGACGACGGCCATGGTTCGCTCGTGGCTGCGCGACGGGCTCATGGTGGCCTGCGGGACGCCGGAGCTGGTCATCAACACCGATGTGCGCGATTCGCTGGTCGCGCTGTTCTCCGGCGCCGATGCGGCGGTCATCGCCGCAGCTTGCTCCAAGGTGGACGAGTGCGAGCGGGCGCTGGCCTATAATGTATCCCCAGAAACGTGCTTGGACACGTTGCTGTTCGACGTAAGAGAGGTTGTTCATGGTTCGGGTCGCACCGATTAACTTGACCTTCAATCCCCGGACGCTATGGTTCGATCCGGGCGATTTGGATATAGAGAAGGACATGCCCGTGGTGGTGCGCACCGCCCGGGGCACCGAGTTCGGCATCGCCGCGAGCGAGGTCATCGAGGTGTCCGAGGAGCAGGTGCGCGCGCTGAAGAGTGCCCTGCGCCCCGTGGAGCGCATCGCGACCGAGGAGGACATCGAGCAGGCGGCCGAGATGGAGCGCGCTTCCGCCGAGGCCCTGCCGGTGTTCAAGGAGATGGCCCGGGAGTACCACGAGGACATGCACCCGGTGTCCGTGGAATTTCTGCTCGACGGCGACAAGGCCGTCTTCTACTTCGAGGCCGAGGAGCGCATCGACTTCCGCGAGCTGGTACGCAAGCTGGCGGCCCGCTTCCACGTGCGCATCGACATGCGTCAGATCGGCGTGCGCGACGAGGCCCGCATGGTGGGCGGCATCGGGCACTGCGGCCAGGAGCTGTGCTGCAAGCGGCTCGGCGGCGAGTTCTGCCCCGTGTCCATTCGCATGGCCAAGGAGCAGGGGCTCTCGCTGAACCCCCAGAAGATCTCGGGGCTGTGCGGGCGCCTCATGTGCTGTCTGCGCTACGAGTTCGACGCCTACAAGGACTTCAAGGGCCGCGCTCCCAAGCTGAACGCCACGGTGCAGACGCCGGCCGGGCCTGCCAAGGTGGTCGATCACGACGTGCCGCGGGAGATCGTGTCGCTGAAGGTGGAGGGGGAAAAGCCCGTGAAGGTGCCCCTGTCCGACTTCGATCCGGCGCCCGAGGGTGCTACGCGGCCCAATGCCGTGGGGGAGGAGGCTTGGGAAGAGGCGACGAGCGATCGCGGGCTCATCGGCGGCGAGGCGCTCATCTTCTCGACGAGCCAGTTCACCGGGGCCGACAAGCTGGCCGAGGGCGCCAAGGTGCGCCATACCGGTGGATCGCGCAAAGGATCGGGCGAGGCGGGGCGCTCGCGCCGCAGCGGCTCCGAGGGCCGCGGGCGCGGCAGCTCGCGCTCGGCGGGGGCTCAGGCGGCGTCTCCGGC
>OLNR01000223.1_pt1 | contig 53229 bp, 58 predicted proteins | sample 1672231 | NCBI WGS metagenome assembly OLNR01 (sample SAMEA3136662, study PRJEB25190) | human gut metagenome
TTTTTCTTTTAAAAATGAGTTTCTCATGTGCAACGCATATTATATTATCATAACAGTAGAGTTGCGTCAAGCATTTTTTGAAGATTTTTTTATTTTATCAACAAGCACTAGATATTGTATTTTTTCTGTATTTTTATCATTCACGCTGCATATCCGGCTTATTGAATTGTTATTTTTTTATCAACATTTAAACATAAATAATATCAATTTACAAAAATAGCATAGAATATTCCTTAAATTTTTCCAAAAAGATAGCTCTCTATAATTCTTATTTACAGATTCACCTCTAAAGTGTGTTTGGAAAATCGTTCCTGTAATCTGCTCATCTCGCAGCAAGAATACCAGGGTATTCTTGAATTTGCCTAAATACAGTTGACATAGCCTGCTACACCTCTGTATTCAGGCAAAATATACCACAAATTATAACATACATTTTCGTTTAATCCATAATAGAACTGAACTAAATAAGAAATTATAGAGGGCCATCTTTAACTCAAATGCCTATTAACGAATATTAAATTTATACTTTCCAATATCTACCGTTTCTTTTTTGCTTACAAAATCCCACTTTCCTTCATAATATATAATTGTCACAATTGTATTATATTCTAACTTATCAAGAATTGGTACTGCCCAACTTTGTGGAACCATCTCATATTCTTCGTTTGTTTTCCTATCAGTCATAACATACATATCGTTATGTTTATGAGTATATTGCACATTTTTCAACACAACAGGAATTCTTGAATGCGGTTCATTCCAAGCTACTGCTTCATGATTATATTCATCGTCTACCTGAGATTGTATACTCTTTAATGCTTCTTTACGCATGCTTCCGTTATTGCAGTAAAGAATCGCTGTCCTCTTCTTACCGGTAGTGAGACTCACAAGGGTTGCCGTATTACAGATAGCCTTTGCTTTTCCCCAGCCAAGTTCGGTCTCATGATTTTCTGCTTTTATAAGTACAAATGGACTTTCTAATAATTCTTCTTCATGTAGATAAATAGCTTCACCTACTTTCATCTCCGAAATGCAACGATATTTTCTATTATTATCTATATTCTTATTATCTAAATCCTGCATTTTTTCTATCTGGGCACTTGTCAAAGTTTCCAGATCTTTTTTCATTTTTTCTTCTATATCTATGTTCGTATTTCCAATCTCTGCGTCATCCCCTGTATCTTCTTCTGCAGCTTTTTTATACCATTCTTCTGCTTTCTCAATGTCTTCTTCTACTCCAAGTCCATGCTCATAAAATTGCCCCAACTTATATGCTGCATCTGGTCTTCCCTGCTGTGCCGCTAACATATACCAATGCATTGCCTTTTCAAAATCCTTTTCCTTGCCCTTTCCCTGTTCATAACATCGACCCACATTATACTGTGCCTGTGCGTATCCCTGCAAAGCTGCTTTCTCTCCCCAGTGAATCATCTCTTCATAATTCTTGTCTACACCTTTTCCATAACCATAAAAATGTGCCAAGAGTGCCTGTGCCGGCGCATATTCCTGTTCTGCAGACTGTACACAGTAATCAACTGCCCTTTTCATATTTATACTTGCACCTTTTCCATTTGCATATGCCCTTGCCAAATGATATTGTGCCTCCATATCGCCAGATTTCGCAAGTTTCTTCCACTCTTTCACTTGTTTACTCTCAAAACTAAATAATCCCATATTCCGTCTCCCCTCTTGTGTTCAATCGTAAGTTATGCATTGATTATACTTTAACAATGGTATTATATCACAAAAAAGCAGGAAAAAGCCATCGAATTTTATAAAAATTGTACAGATTTCTGCAAAAGCATTATATTTACTGGACTTTTTAATAGTTCAAAATTATGTTTACACCAATTACTACACCAATTTACCCAACGACTTTAAGATAGCTTTGTATATTTTCCATTTCCTTTTGTTGTTCATCTTCTACTACATGTACATATCTATCCATTGTTATCGCAAGAGTGGAATGACCTAGAATTTTTTGCAGAGTTTTAGGTCGCATACCACCTTCTATGCACCTTGTTGCAAATGTATGTCTTAACGAGTGAATTGAAAACTTCTGAATACTTAATTTATCTGCAATCTCAGATAATTTGCCATTATACGCAGAAAATAAAGTAGGGTTACCTTTTCTGTTAAAAAATACCAGATTAGCAAATTCCAAAGAAATCACTTTGTTTTTCTGTTCTCTCTGATTTTTTAAAATATTATAAGCTTCCTCAGTCATTGGAATATCTCTTGTTCCAGACTTTGATTTCGTACTACCCCATCTCCAACCTTGAGTTTTCGTATCATATCTTAATGTTCTTCTCACATGGATAATACGCTTTTCAAAATCAACATCATTCCATTGTAACCCTGTCAACTCACTGTATCGCAGTCCTGTCTGTAAAATCAATGCAAAAGGATTATAGTATAAATAACCTTTCATCGCTTGTAAAAATAGAATCTGTTCTTCTCTTGTTAATGGTTTTCTTTCTGTAGATTCCGCTCCCTTTTTACAATACACTCGTTTAGTTACTGGATTAGATTTTATTATTTGATATTCTACCGCATCAGAGAAAAAGGCTTTCATGAAAGTTCTGACCTTCTTAATAGTAGACTTTTTATACTTTCTCTTTTTAGAATTACTCATAGCATTCAAAACATTCTGGCAATGTATAGGGAGAATCTTAGACATTTTCATTTCTCCTAATATTCCTTGCATATGTGTGCGATACATCTCATCATAACTCTCTAATGTACCCCACTTTACATTAGGAGACTTTACTTCTTCCATCCAATATTCATACCATGCATTAGCGGTCATATCTTCGCCAGCTTCAGCACAATCGTATTCATCTTTATACTGTTGATCTGCCAGCCATTGTCTACACTCCTGCAATTTTTTAAAATATTTCTGTTTTCTTTCTCCCTGTCTATTAGTATATCTTGCTGTATATAATCCGTCTTTCCTTTGAGAAATTCCTGTACCTAATTCTTTTCCTTTCAGGCTCTTACCCATCAATTATTCCTCCTTTTAAAAAGAGCCTTAATATAATAAATTTATTTTATTACAAAAAGGCTCTATCGTCCATATGTTCTTTTTTAATCTATAACTCAATATTTCCTTCAATATAATTTTCAAATTCTCTCCGCTTCACTAACTTTTTATTTCCTATATATAATACAAATGGACAATTTGGAATTTTCAACATTTCTCGTATTTTATTTATGCCTATACTGCTGTATGCAGCGGCTTCTTCAACGGTCATTGTAACTTTTCTCCACACTGGAATAATTATTTTTTCTTTTTCTGTCAATCAATCATATCCTTTCTTAATTTTCTCCAAATAGAAAAGAGTACCAGAACTTTTACGTTCTGATACCCTTCACTCATAATCTATTGGCTATCTCACTTTTCTAATCCATCTTAATGTTTTTAAATAGTTTTGAAAATTCCCACATACACTTTATTCTTGTTGCCAAATCAACAATCCCAGTAAAATCATTTCTAATAGGCTTTTCAAAAATGCTACCTGGCATATCTAATTTCTTCCGTTCCTCTAAAATTTTTCTTATATTCTTCAAATCATTTAAAACATTTTCAAACATTTCGGAAGCTTCAGGATTAAACATCTTTTCCATTCTTCCAATTTGTTTATATTTATCTGGATTATTCTGTGCTAAATATTTTATATAATCAAAGGCACTATCCCAATTTTCTAATTCTTTTTCTATCTCTATTTCTAATTTTGATAACATCTCTTCTCTTTGATTTAATACGACTGCATAATATGATTCTGCTCTATCTAAGATTTTTTTTGCATTCTCAAACTCTCCTACTCTACACGATTGATCTATTTTTAATAATTCTCCTTTTATTCTATCTATAATATCTGTAAAGTCATCTTTTTCTATTTCAACTGACAGTCCATTTTTTGTTCCATCTAAACTCTCATTCCACTCTTTAATTATCGTATATACATCCTTTTCCAAGATATTCCCCATTACCATTTTATTTTCAGGATTATCTTGGTCTTTAAAAGACATACTGTCATGTAAATATATCTTTCCATAAACATTCACTACTATATTTCTGGATATACAATTTTTTACACATCCATATCCACACGCATTTTCTTTTCCTTTACAAATTGCTTTGATAGGTGTTAAAAAGGATTTATTTTTTTCTTTATTAATTTTGACTATTTTTAAAAATTTATCCTTTTCTTCCTGAGTCCATGAATTTACATTTCCTTCATCCGAAATTCGAATTTTTAAATTCAAATTCATATTATCTGCCTTTTCTACTCCACAATGTTTTAATCTTTCTTTGTACCACTCTATATTTTCTTCCAGATTCACTGAGGGCAGATGTTCTTTCACATATTCCTCATGGAAAATATCATTAGAAACTAACAGTCTATTATTTTTGAAAGTGGTATACTCACCCCACTCATTAAACACTCTTACAAATTCTTCTGACTTGATGGTGCAGTTACTAACAACCGTTATGTAATTAACCTTTACCTTCTTTTCTTTGCACTTTCTTAATAAAGTTTCCATTCTTTCTACATATAGTAAGGGTTCCCCACCACTAAAATTAAACTCATCAATAAAATACACATTATCTAACAATGCATCCATCACCTCATCAGACATTGCAACATCCTGACTTTTTCCTTTCATACAATGTCTACATTTTAGATTACAGTTTCTTCCAATCTCTAAAGTTACTTCTCTTAATGATACTTTTTCCATATATTTAATTCCTTTCATATATCTAAACAGAAAAGATTAAAGTTATTAAAATCTTTCCTGTGGTTATTTATTTTTAATTTATGAAAACTCCGGCAGAATTGCCGTAAGAATAATATTTATTTTGATGGAATCGCAGATAACCACGATTCTGATTTGAATTTTAATTGTTTATAGATATGATTTATCAGCTTTAATTCACTCACATCTTCTGTTCTATAATACTTTTCATTTAATAACTGAATCAAATATGTATAACTTTCCTCATCGAATTCAACCATTACTATAATGAATCACTCTCCCTTTAATACTTCTTCAATCGTTTTAATATGTTTCCCCTTTAGAAATTCATGTGTTTTCTCCAGCTGTTCTGGTGTCAATTTTGCTTTATGAGAAAACCATTTACTACAAGTAGATTGTGGACATCCAATATATCTCTCAAAAAATTTATCGGAGATTCCATTTTCGGTAAGATATTTTCTTACTATATTGCTTAATGTATCCATTTTTTGTTATCCTTTCCTATTAGATTTTTTATATGCAAAATTAGAATATTTTTATTCCTATCTCCTCCCTATACTAAATCTTCAATAAAAAAAAGAGAGTCATTTTCTGTATATTTTTTCTACCAAAAATGACCCTCTATTATATTTCTGAATCTCCTAATTATGTCGGTTCAGCCAACTATTCACTTATCTATTCTACTTCTAACTTTAATTCTTCAACAGTATCAAATAAGAATCTTGGTAAATATTTCTTCAAAGTTTCTAAAGACCTTTTCTTAAAATACATAATCTGTGTTCCAATAACACTATCATCTTCCTCAGAATATATAAGATAAATGTTATTATGAACCTCATCAGAGTATGTTGGTATACGTGCATTAAATGTGATTAGTAAGTCATCATATTTTTTATCATAATAATAACTATAATTCTTTACTTGAATCATATACAACACCTCCCTTTATATACTCCCTTTATTTTTATTTCTTTTTCTCAAAAGTGTGGAACATTTATCTGTACAGGTTTTCGCATTACCAACCACCAGAAATTTACTACCACATATCTCACATATCCTCACTTTTCTATCTCCGTTATATTTCCATAAATCTAACAATGGATTATTGGATTTTGCGTAGAATAATATCTTTTCTTGTGGTAAATCTTTCTCCTCCACTATTGGCAGCTCACATAAAGAAATCTTCTTATATTTCTGACATTCTTCCTGTTTTATGTAACCGTTTTTTTCCAACCGCTCCAATCCTTTTTGTGTGCATTTTGATTCTAACCAATTATCAAGGGTGGCAGCAGTAATCTTCCCTTTTTGCCTTGTTCCTTTGTAAAGACGGATATAATTCTTTTTATCTCCATATTTCTTTTTAAATCTCTCAATTAAAACATATAGTATGTATAAAATATATCTATCTTTCTCGCATCTTTTTCTGGTTATCAGTCCCATAAAGTAATTATATAGTTCCTCTGTAATTGGAATTTTGACAATTTCTTCCTGCTCTTTCTTTATCTTTTCCCTGCTCTCTTTAATCTCCTGCTCTCTTTTGGAAGAAGACTTATACATGTCTTTTTTGAATGGAACCTCCTTGCCATTTTCGATATTTTTACACAAATTATTATACAGAATATTCCCGAAACAATTCCAAAGAATATCCTTCTTGTCTTGTTTATTTTCTTCTGTATAATATTCAATATCCACAAGATAATTGGCAATTTTCTTCCTGTCTTCCATTATTTCTTTAAATTTCGAAATGCAGTATATTCTAAACAACACCGTATCTGATTCTTTTTTGCCTAAATCTTCCTGTATCTTTTTATACAAATACATTCTTTCTCGTTTCAATTCTGCCAGAAGTAGCTTTAATTTTTTATACTTTTCCGATGTCCTATCCACTTTATATTTTTTATCTTTCTCATTCGTACCTTTTTCAATATCAATTAACATCTGCGGATTGAATACCCCTTCGTCTGGGTATTTTATTTTTGTTATACCTCCAGAAGTCTTATCAGAAATATACTGACTAATCCTATCTATATTCCCCCGTTCATTGATTTTTTCACATTGAGTCTGCTTTTTCCCTTTTGCATACATGAAGAAATGTGGACACTTATATTTCTTGGAATCCTTATAGAAATTATATTCTGATGTATATTCTTTCAAGTCCATAGCCTTTTGTGTTTTAAAAAAATCAATCACAAAATTGTTATATGCACATAATATTCTTACCAATTTAATGTCAGGTTCTTTTTCGGAATTAAATATTTTCGTAATGGCATTAGAAACATAACCGATATTTTCATTATTAAAACTACTCGTCAGACAGAGCATAATAGCATCGTTTGTAATCTGTGCTGGTTCTGCTTTTGTCATATCATAAAACAAAGGATACTTGTTCCTATCCAAAACATCAAGAAATGCTTTATCATGAACAAGGCAGATATGATCTCCATCCCAATCAGCTTGTAAAACTTTAGAAATCAAGTCATGAGAACTTACAACGGTATCTGTTCCACTAAACCACTCTTTACATTTTTCTGACTGCAACACTTTTCTAATTCCATGCTCACAATCTGACAGATGCGGATAACGCAGGCAACAAGTTTCTTCTATATTAATGCCATCGTAATTATGATTATAAATATATCCTTCTGGCACCAATCCCTTCGGTGCATCTTCTCCTAGAAATAGCCATTCACAGAACGCAAATAAGTCGGGGCAAATATAACTCCAAAATCCATCCATAATCAGCTTACATCCCTGTGCTTCTTTCCTGATTGATTGTACAGCATTTTTCATTGTTTTTTTCACATGAACATCATTCAGCATTGCGGGGTATTTTAATATGGAAGCATACAGGGCATTCATTTTATTTTCATTATTATCACTCTTATTTTCTTTTACTTCCATTTCAATTCCCATTAGTTTTAATGCTATTTCGGGATTTGTTTTCGCATCATTAATATATTTAACAGTCTTTGTTGCCAATTTTTCAATAGCTTCATCTGTGAGATTTTCTCTTGGAATAGTCTGGAATGGTTGGTATGCTACCTTCACCTCTTTATCTGGCACATGAGAACAATTATTAATTGCGATAGATAAACCTGACTTCTTAAAGCACTCTCTATATTCCTGCATGGAATCATAATATTTTCTCATTTTCAACTGGCTATCTGTCAGAATAACCTTTGCTTTCAGAAAATCATCTACTGTAAGTGAATCGCCCCATGCATCTTTCATATTTACAGGACTTACTTTAGACTCATATTTTTTAATGAACTTATGGAAATCAAATGGGAATACCGCTCCCTTTAGCCAGCCACCACGAATTTGACAACTGCAAGGAAATGTACCAGGAATAAAGATTCCTGCTCCATCCATATGTTGAATTGGAATATCCATCATTTTCTCTTCAATATCCAATGTATCTACATTAAGATAATTAACCATTCCAGATACTATAGTTTCGAAATCAGGTACAATAATTACATCATCAATACTAATGCCCGAATCATAAAGAACACTATTAGAGATGTTTAACGCTTTCGCCGCAAAGAATTTACCCATATTAATACCGCCTTTAGCATTAATATGTTCTTCTGTTAGTCCACACATAAGAGCATATTTATTTTCATTCCAATAATTCTCCTCGACAAGTGTAATTTCTGAATCTTTCATCTGCCCTGTACTTGATGTGTAGAAAATATAATGTCTACCTTCTAAATTGACACCTCGTTCTATAATCTGCCTTAATACACCTGTTAATGCTTCACTTCCACATTTCAATAGAAGAAACTGATTCAGGAGCGGTATCTCTGATAAGTCAGTATTACATCTTCTGATACACTCATTCTCAAACCAAACAATCCGCTTTTCATATTTAATGGTATCCGTAAGGTTTCCTTCTTCATCGCAAAAATATATTGCACTCTTCCGAATCTCACGAATTGTATCTTTTGGAAATTTTTCAATCTCATTACAAAGAAACGGTTTGAACTGTTTTTTATCGAATTGTGAATTTAATAATCCTATTGCTTCTTCATAAGTGATATGAAATTCCTCTGATAAGCGGTCGGGAGTCGGATATTGCACTCCTAATCTTTCTCTTAACTGTTTATTACTGATTCCTCTACAATAGAGATCGTAATATTCCTGTTCCTGCTCTGTCAGACAAGTTGAGATATTCAATTTATATACCTGACATCTTCCGAATTCTAATTTCATTAATGACCCTATAATAATCACTCTCCATTCTTTTGTTATCTACATATATAATTCTCCATTTATTCTGAAAAATAGTATAAAAAAACAACCATCAATATTAATCGTTTGATGGTTGTTTTTGCTAATATTTTTTTAATAATTTATCCTACAAATAATTTATCATAACATTTTGCTAATTCCGCAAGAACTGGTACATCTGGCAATCTTTCAATAAATTTTTCTTCTGTCAAACGTTTTGTTCTAATTAGAACAAGTTTGCTCATTACAGCATATTTTTTGCCTAAAGTTTTTGTTTCTACTGAACAATAGATGTCCTCTACGTCATTTACAGAATCAAGTAATGGTACAACTATGCTATCATATATATCACTTTCTATAACTATACATGGTACAATTTCCTTGTTGATACTCTCTTTATAAATATCTAATCTTTGTATTTCTCTCATTTGTATGCCTCCAATATTTTTTTATATCATAACACATTACATACAAATTTCAAAGATTCATACCATATATGATTCACTTCATCCACTATGCTCAAATGTATATATAACAAAGGTTTATTTCAATGAAAACGTACCTCGTCTCGTTCTTCTACCAACCATTCTAAGAAGGACTCAACCAAGGTATTCCAATTAAAATATGCCATCTCAAACGTATTTTTACCATTGCTATATACGAATTTTCAGACGTATGAAAGAGCGATTTCATCGGCTAACTTTTAAGAAATTTAGGCATAAATTCCACGATTTCTCAAAAATGCGAAATCACAGAATATTGTAATGCTATTTTTTACCGTAATTCTCCGCTCTTCACCGTAAAATAAATACTAGAAATATTCCAGTATCAACCAAATCAGAAAGTTCAGGAATCATTTCTGAAAGAAGTTTATAGTTCTGAAGAGTATCAACTGAAATTCCCATTTGGGCTGCTAATTGTTCCTGTGTCTTTTTTGGTGCTTCCAATTTATTCGTAACCACCTCATATTGATTACCTTGAAATGAAGTAGAACCATTTTGTATTCCATATAATCTTTCCAATTCCTTAATTCGTTTTCCAACTTTCTTTCCAGTTAATTCCTTATATCCTGCATTGATACTCTTTTCACCTGAAAGAACTTCTTGCTTTAGTTTCTCGTTACCTGAGTTAAGAATCTTTGCGCCCATACGGTAAGTTTCTTTTCCAACACCAGCAAGTTTGGAAAGTTTTGTATTAGTTTCATTATTTGAATTACTTCTAATCGCTTCCCCCAAATTTGGTGTAACCGATTTTTTATACTCATTAGACTTCCTATCTCCACCAGCATTAGATTGATTCTCTTTCGCCTGTTTCTCATAAATAGGTCTATATTTTTCTGTAATGGCAATTTTCTGGATAGGACTGAGATTACGGCGACCAAGCTGAATATCCAACATCCATTCCATAATCTAGTCACACCACAATTCCTTCTACCATGTACTTTTCACCCCTACTTCACCACCTGTAAATAAGAAGGCTTATCACTTATCTTTGCTATTTTCCCATTATCATCAACTATAATTCCTTTCTCAAAATCTATGGAACTCATTGAGACTCCCTGTTTGCTAAAGAATTCCTCTGCTAGCCCCACACCTGTTTGTTGCCTATGAATGGTACTCATACAACTTAGGAAAAAGCTAAAAATATCCCATAAATCATCATTCTGATAATCCCATAACAATTCAAATACATTATCACGTCCCACGGCATTATCAAGCCCTTTTTCTCTCAAAATATTCATTGTATAAAAATAGTCCTTACATTCATATTTTGCTCCATCGAAATCCTTCGTAACAGGAAATACCTTAATCAAATTTTTCAACTTAATTCTTCCAATTACTCCAAATAAGCTGTCAATCAAGGCAAAGGATTTTTTCTTTTCTTCTAAAGTCATGTCATAGCTTGGATTTTCCCTCATATTTTCATGTTTTATATCAAGAGCTGCATTTATGTACTTTGTTGCCTGTAAAGCAAACTTCATTAAATCATGTTGTGTCCAATTATCCATTGACCCTTTCTCGTCAAATAACTGATTGACCGTATTAAAATATTGTCTCATCCAGGCATCATAATTAACAATCACTCTTTTAATTCTCTTTAAATCTTCTGCATTCTTGTTTCCTTCTGTCACTGTAAAATTATTATCCATATATATCCCCTTCTCATTATCTCTAAGTGAATCTGTTCCACTTAGGCAATTTGTTTTTTACCAATTACAAGTGCGTCTGTCTTTCCTTCTATACATTGTTTTGTAACCACAACCTTTTCTACATCCTGCATATCTGGAACATCAAACATAATTTTCTGCATGGATTTCTCAATAATAGAACGTAATCCCCTTGCACCTGTACCTCTTTTAATAGCCAACTCTGCAATCTTTTTCAATGCTTCATTTTCAAACTCTAATTCCACACCATCCATTGAAAGTAATTCCTTATATTGCTTTACAATTGCATTTTTCGGTTCTGTCAAAATACGCACCAAGTCGTCCTCTAATAATGGATTAAGCGTAACAAGAATAGGCAATCTTCCAATCAGTTCAGGCATCAAACCGTACTTTACAAGGTCATGCTGTTCCACTTGCGATAAATCCGCTCCATCATTCTTTTTATCGGAAATATTCGCAGAAAATCCTATCGAATTATGTTGCTCTTTTTTGCCGATAATCTTTTCAATACCATCAAATGCACCGCCACAGATAAATAAAATATTTGAAGTATCTAGCTTGGTAGTTTGAGCCTGTGGATGTTTTCTACCACCAACAACAGGAACTTCTGATATTGTTCCCTCTAAAATCTTTAATAAAGCCTGCTGTACTCCTTCTCCTGAAACATCCCTTGTAATAGAAGTGTTTTCACCCTTCCGAGCGATTTTATCAATCTCATCTACATAAATAATGCCTTGCTGTGCTTTTTCAATATCATAATCCGCATTTTCAATCAGAGTACGCAGCATTGTCTCAGCATCATCGCCAACATAACCTGCTTGTGTGAGTGTAGTTGCATCTGCAATAGCAAATGGAACATTTAAAAATTTAGCCAAACTTTGTGCCAGATATGTTTTACCGCTTCCTGTTGAGCCAATCATGAGAATGTTTGACTTTTGGATTTCTACATCTGATTTTTTACTCTGATTGAGTCTTTTATAGTGATTGTAAACAGCAACGGATAATGTTCTCTTTGCTTCTTCTTGTCCAACAACATATTTATCTAAATGAGTCTTAATCTGTGAAGGTGTTGCAAGCTGTACATCATTTGGAATACTTTGCTGTTCTTCTTCTGAGATTAAATCTGATGCGGCATTGATACAATCACCACAAATATATCCATATTTTCCCTTTATCAATCTATCTGTTTGATTTTTTGTTTTCCCACATAAGAAACAAATTTCATTCTTTTTATTTGCCATTAGAAAATTCTCCTTTAAAAATTGCATAATTAATAATATTTCACAGGGGTTTTAGGGGGCGGTGAACGGACTGACAGAACAGACACAACAAGTCGCACTAGCAAAGATGCAAGATTCCCCCGAAAGGGAATCGTAGCATCTGCGTGTAAGACTTTGTGGATTTCTGTTAGGTTAGCCCCCTATAAGAATCAATTCATACTCCTTACTGTCAATCAGTTCAATAACTGATTTTACTAATGTCTTAGGAGCGGTATCCGTATATACTTTTGTTGACTTTGTATTCTGAATGATTTCTCTCATAGAATATTTAGTCAGTAGCAGGGATTGTAATTTCTTTCTATACTCCATCCATATAAGTCTATCTGCTGTATAGTTACTAGCATCAGCAGATCCAGTAAGACCCTCATACCATTTGCCCCATTTCTTTTCTAAATATGCATTCTTACTGATAACCTTTTCGCAAGTCATTAAACAGGCATATATCAGTTCTTCACTAATCAATCCATTGGACAAATTCTCTTTCTCATGTTGTATCTTTTTTCTATACATATGTGTTCGCCTTTCTGTTTGCATCTTATGTCTCTGACAGTAGACTACTAATTTCTGCCCACAAGCAAGCTTGTGAACAGAGAATTAGCAGCATCAAAATGTGCAATTTTTTACATTTCTCCGCTTACGCTACGAAACATAAAAAATATGACACATTCTGGATTTATTCTTTTAAGTAGATTATTTATATATTTATAAAACTTATTTAATTTTATAATAACCTTTCTTACCTGTTTTATCTGATTATTTTTTGGGGACGGTTTTCTAATATATATATATTAGGAAAGTGTCCCCTAAAATTAATTAATCTTGTAATAACCTTTCTTATCTGTTTTCATATTATCAAAAAGACTTTTTATTATCTGGTTATTTTTCTTAGTTTTTTTAAATGTATCATTACTTAAATTAACATCATGCAATAATTCACTTAATTTAAATTCCTTTCCTGATGGCTGATTATCACACCATTCAAGAATTTTCTGTGCATTCGTCATACGTTTCCCTTTTGGTGGTTTGCGATTCTTAACCATTTCAATTTTTAATTTATCTGGTGCATCTTCATATTCAAATTTCACATCATACGGGCTATACCTTTTCTCAATCATGGTAGATAACAATTTGTAAACATCGTTATCCGTATTGTAAAAAGTCCAAATATGCACAGGCTTAGTATTGCTATAATTCCTAATGGCAAGACGAAATATATTCTGTTCAAAATCAGCCAACATGCTTCTCAACATTACATCAGTGATAATCTTGTCATATTCTTCATTATGATTCTTTATTAATTTGTCAAAGAATTCCATAGATTCTTTCTCTGACATTTGAGACAGTTTTCTATATACTTCCATATGGCAACCGCAATATATGAAGAAATAGATTAAATTAGGAAATCTATTCATGCCGATATGAGCCATACGACACAATTTGTTAAAATCATTAAATCCCTTTAAATTTCCAAAATATCCTATATTATTAAAATCTTTTTGGAACTTTTTTATTAAGCTACTATATACGACAACTAATATTTCCTTATTTCCAAATCCGTTCTTCTTTTTGTCTTTTAAATAATCAATAATCGCATTTACTGTTGCATTAGCTCTTTTATTATTCTTACACAGAACATTTCTGCTTGTAGGCATTCTTACATTTGTTATCAGCATATTTAGTGGCTTATTATATTTTTCTCCTTTGATGATTTCAACATAATCTAAATCATAACGTGGGTCTATGTCAGCGGTGGCATCGAAAATAAAGAATTTTTTATCCTGTCCTAAATAGAAGTATTCCCTATTATCAATCAGCAGCTTAAATGACCGTTTATATTTCTCTCCTGACTTCTTTTTGATACACTCAAATATTGCACCCTCTTGAGCTATTTTTTTCAAACACAAAATATCTTTAAGAAATGAATTATACTCTTTTAAAAGCGATTCTAAATTGTCATGAATTACCTTAAAAAATAAGTCATCATTCGGTGTTATAGAGGAATATCTTTCATCCTTCCAATAGATAATTACATTGGAATTTTTTGTTAAATTTTCTTTTTCATCCATCTGATCTAGTAATCTGTCTTTGAATGCTTTATACTCCTTAATAACAAAACTCTTATCTTTAACCTCGTTCGATAATCCTTCATATAGGGCTGATTCAATCTTGCTTAAATTAAGGCTGTTAATAGTAACAATCTCCGAGAATTGCGGACATTCATCGAAAATAACAATATCTCTCTTTAATTGTCTTCCATTATATGTAAATGAAAATAATTGTTCTCTTGTTTTTTTCCCTAACATGAAATATCTCTGTGTAGATAATAATACGATGGGTCGATAGTGCTGCTTCATGAGTTGTTCTTTGAATGGTTCACCTGATTTCAAAACAATCACATTCTTCTTAAAATCTTTATAATGATTGTCGTAACCAAATTCTGTGAACCATTCTCCCCAAAATTTTTCTGCCGCTACAGTATCCCTATCACTATCAGACAGCTCCTCCAATCTTTTTATTGAGTCAGTTACAACTACTAACCCTTGAGGTTTGTGCCGTGCTTCATATCTACAGTCTCCAATACAGCAATGCATAAATGTATGAATCATTGTTGACTTTCCAATACCACATCTTGTACCAAAACAAGTGACTTTACTTGTATCCCTATTATGAAGAATCATCTCCAATGTATCTTTAAAAAATTGTATTTGTTTTTCATCAAACTGATAATCAGGAAGGTATGTTTCAAAATCTTCCCATGTAATATTTATCGGATTATATTTGTCATTCACTATATAATTTACCCTCTGTTTTGATACACCTTTCCGCTTTTACCATAAACCACCTTTTTATTAATACTATTGTTTCTATCTGCGAAAATTAAATCACATTCTGGCAGACTTCCTTCTATTATCGGATAAAGTTGTTCTTTTGCTTTTCCATAAAAACATATTGCATGTTCAAATCTCAAATTATATTGGTCAGATTCTTCATCCTCAAATAATGTATAGATTTCTAATGCCCTGTTACTTTTGTTGAAACGCAAAACATTTTGTAACAGCATATTAGTTGGTAAATCTGGTCGGAAATCTGCAATAATTATATATGTACCAGATAATAACTCCTTAATAATCTTCTCCGTTGACTTCTCTAAAAGACAACCGTCTGAATAAATAAAATAACTCATTCTTCTTCTCCTAATTCTTCCATAATCTTCTCCGCTGCACTTACATCTGTTACTTTTAAATGCACCGTCAGGGAATTTTCTATTTCACCATTCATTTTTCCTGTTGTAAGTACCCATTCCTGTTTCGAGACATCTTCACCAGAATATGGTTTTTCATAGTGCCACCCAATACAATTTACAAAACAACCTGATTCCATAAGGAATTCCATGTTCTCCATGAAAATATTTTTGTCTATCACTGTGTCTTTATAGTCACCATCCGTAGCAATTACCTTCGTTATTTCTGTTGTATTGGATTTTAAAAGTTCCCACACCTTTTCTGTTGTTGCAATGTATTTCATTGATTTTTACCCCTTATTTATCGCTTATTTTGCTAGGGTATATCCAGAAATGAATACACCCTTTTAGCTGTCTCTATATGTCATTCTCTTAGTTATTATAAAAAATTCCTACAGTTACGACATTCCCTCTTCCTCCTACTTCTTTCATGTGAATATGAAACATTCTGTGAACAGGAAGAGTAAACCAGTCATCCGCTTCTGTCTCTGTTGTTTCTTCTATATAAGAAATCTCTCCCTTTTTAATGAAGAAACTCATATCACTATCGAATGAGTAAATTGGAGTACCATCTTTTTTAAAGTCAATAGGTTTTCTATTGCTATTACAGAAAGTAAGTAATACTCCCAATGTTCTCCAATCTGTAAAATATGCATCTGATAAATCAACATTATCTAATCCACCAGCATTCAAATGAAGGAAATATTCTGCACTCTTTTTCTTAGCATCTTCAAGGACTTTGAAAAATTCCTCTACATCAACGGTTTTATTCTGCTGTACTGGTAGTGGCTCCCATTCTGTAATTTCAATATCATCTATGGAATCAGTGAAGGTCATTGTATAAATTCCATCCTGCTCTGTAATTCCGTATACCATTGGCTTAGTAATGCGTAATGAACCTAGCCCCTCTTTTAATCTGTTTCCTGCGGTAAAGGTTAATTCCTCTGAATCTTCCTCATAGAATCCTACTGCTTTTTCCATCTCAATTAGGATGGCAGCTTCATACTCATGCTTACTTTCCAATGTCCATTCCTTTTCCTGAAGCTCTCTTCCTAATTCTTCTAATGTTAATGTTCTCATGTGTGAATCTCCTTTTCTCTTATAATGTGGTAGGGAGCGGTATTGTCCCTACCTTAATTGTTACTTATACTTACGTTATGTGTTGCTTATATGTAATGTTGTTGTGTACTAAACTCTACTTATCTGTTCAGTTTACAAATTTTGTAATAATTCAAAACTCATTGATGTTCTTTTATTTTTACTCTTTTTCTCTGGCTGTTCTGGTTGCGGAATTTCCTCCAAATCATCTAATAAAGAAAAACCTTTTCGCTTCTCTAATCGTTTCTTCTGTTCCTGCAATGCATCTTTTCCAAGCTTACTGATATATTCGGTAGGGAAAGACAGTCCCGAAGCACACGCAATATTAACCGCTCCATTATGTCCAATGAATACGTTTTCTGGTGTACCGATTGCTTTCTCAATCTCATGCTCATTAATATTATTTTTGCCCTGATTTACAATTCCAATATTTCCCACAATCCCATCATTATTAATAGGTAGGAAGATATTTTTTGCAGTAAGGGCATTTACCATACTTTGTGTAGTAACCTTTTCGCCCTCTGCATTTTTATCGGAAAGAACAGAAAGAAGAAAAGCACCTCTGTCTTTTAACATTTTTATTTTTTCTGAATCATCAAAATTGGAACCACTGGACGAAGAATTGTCAGAAAAGAAACTGTCCAGCATATTAATAAGAACTGCATTTATTTTACCCAAGTCAGAATAGGCTTCATTGTTTACAAAGATTATTGCCCCCATATCTTCGATTTTCATTAACTCTTTTGCTGTATTATAAGCATTAAGCCTCTTCTGGATTGACTCATCCTTTCGGGGCATCAATAATACCGCTACCACAATCTTTTCTTCTGAAAGAAGGGTGCAGATATGAGGTATTACACCTGATCCTGTTGTACCACCACCTGATGCAATACATACAACAATCTTCTCTTTAATATCTAAAATCTTTTTAATGATAACATTGTTATCTTTCAAGGCATTGAAGGCTAAACCTCTGTCACCTGCTAATCCGTCATACCCTTCCAGAACCATAACATTTTTTGCGTCTGGTAAAGTTTCATTATCCTGTGTTGACCCGTTAATCAATGCTGCATTATAATTTCTTTGCTGAAATCCATATGCAACTGTTGTTCCTCCAAGTCCTGCTCCAATAATCGCAACTTCATTTTTTAACATATTTAATTTACCTCTCTTTCGAAAATTGCAAGTCCCTCTTTTGTGATGTAATATGTATCAGCCTGTGCAGACTTACATCCTTTTTTCATATAACCCAATTTGCAGATTCTCTTCAACTTGCGATATGCTGTAACTCTAGTCCCTCCTGCAAAATGCATGATTTCCTTTAGTGTCATACTTTCGTATGGAGTTACGCAGTTATGGCTTTTTAAAACTTTTAAATAGGCATATTCCTGTCTATTCAATTCCAAAATCATTCACCTCTTTCTTATCAGTAAATAACTGATAGTCTATACTTTACTTATCTGTTGTCTCCCTTTTTATTATTCGTATTGAATCAGTTCACTGACAGGTAAAAATATATAGGCTTTTTCAGCCCTTATTAATACTTTCTGTATAGAATTATCAATGTACAATGCTTTTCGAGTACAACAAATAAACCTGTATGACAGGCTATAAAATATAGAATATTCCTGTTGTTCTCCTATTTGTTTTTAAGTTTTTGTTGGAAAATAACATGGCAGACTTGCCACGAACCGAAAAAAATGATATACTTATATCGCTTACATATAGTATGGATTTTCCATTCGTGATAATCTGTACATACATAAGGTAGAGAATGCTACCAACATTCTTTTTACCGAATTTCCAGAAACCAAAGTGTCTACCAAACATTTTGGTTTCTTTTTTATGTTAGCACAGGAACTAATGTTCTGTCAATTATTTTCGAATATTTGTTTGTATTTTTGTATGATACTAAGAAGCATCTGGATTATTTATGTGATTTTGATTATCTCCTTTCTATGTTGTAAGGTTGTTTTGTTTTGATAAGGTTATGATACTACTATAGATAAAGTTTGTCAATAACTTTTTAATAATTATCAAAAAATTATTATTTTATTTTCATTATTATTATTGATTTGTTTTTGTTTTATTTTCATGATATAATAATTAATCTAAGGAGGTGACTTAATGGCTTCTAAAATATCTGCAAAAAAACAACGTGTAGCATTGACAGATTTACTTCAAAATACAATAAAAACTTTAAGAAAAGAACACAATATACGAGGAGATATTTTATCAAAAAAAATAGGAAAAGGAGCATCTTATATATCCCAAATAGAAAATGGAAAAATGCGTGAAATAGATTTTGATATTATCTTAGAAATATTTCATGCAATAATAAATTTACCCCCTTCTTCTTTTAATGAATATATGAAAAATTATATTTTTTCTATTTTATCAAACATCTCTAAAGATGAACTTTTAAAAGAACATTGGATTCATGTTTTTGTTATTCAAGAATTTCAATATCCTGTAACTGATTGGATTATTTCTTTTATAGATAACAAACTTAATAAACTTAATATCACTCCTACAGATTTAACAGAAGAAATTAATAAGAATTATGAATTAAGACGATTGAGCTACTCGCCATCTGACTATATCAGAAATAAAACTTATATTAACACAAGAAAAGATTCTTTATATTCTAATAAAGACAAATACGAGTTAACGATATGGATTCGATATGATTTTTCATCTGATTATATATTAAATATTTTATCAAATAAAATAACAACTATTAATTACGTTAATATGCTCACAATCTTTAGAACTTTATTTATATTAGAAGGAGATATGGGACGAAGTTTGCATGATAAAGTTGTTAAAATTATGGAAGATACCAATTTTTTTAATGCCTTTGAAATTTATGATAATATTCATCAAACATCATCAAACAACCTTGATACACTCGTACTTCCTACGGAAAGTGAACGTTCTTTTACTTTTTATGATGATTTAATAATAGATTATCAAAAAAAATATTCAGATTTAAAGGAAAAATTATTTAATGAGTTAGATGATGCTTTAAAATTTTATTATCATGCAAACTCTGCTTATTCATGTGAAGTTATGGAAAATGTTTTGAAAAATTTCACTCCAGATGCAGGATTAATTATGGCAATTTTATCCTCACCCATATATAATATATCCCACGATCAAAAGCCTTATTTTTTTAAAGAATATAAAAAACTTCTTGAAAAATATGCTGATTTAGATTAAATAAGCCCTCTGGACATTTTCCAGAGAGCTTTTATTTTTTTACTCAAATCATATTAAATATGAGTGATTTTTACTCTTTTTTGCAACAAAATAAGTAGATTTACGCTAAATTTATTTCATCACTTTTGGTAGTATTTATAAGGGTTTTATTACAATTCTTCTTCTCGAACTCACCTATATTTCCTGCACGAACAAAAAATTGATTCCAAAATAGTAATCATTACTATTTTCTATATACCTATCTTACATCAATATTTCCCTGTAATTTTCTACCTTTTTATCATCTTTTCCGCTCCACTCATTTACTGACTATTTTCGGAAACGTGTTCGAGAATCTTCTTAGTTTCTAATTGTAAATAATCTCCTTTAATATTCTATTTGACTGGAGCATAATAGTGAAGTGATTTACCAATCTACTTACTATTTTCTAAGTATTTTACAACTAATTCTATTGCAAATTTCGCAGTTTCATACTGTTCCTGTGCCTGATTTTTTGAAGCAATATAAAAATCATCATAATCTGACTTTTCTCTTAGCTGTTTCAATCTTCCCAACTTCCTACCTAATTCTCTAGGAAAAATTTCCGTAGCAACATACTCTTTATTAAAATATGCTACAACATCTTTATGCCTTTTAAAATCAATCGTTCCTAATGCCAGAACTGCCTTTATAGCGTAAAAGGCTGCATAATAAGAGCGGTTAATTGCATCTTTAACAAATCCATCCTCAAGACATCTTTCCGCTACCTTCAAGCTATCCTTTGCTTCCTGTAACCTGTATTTACTCAAATCAAGTTGTCTTTCATCCATTTAATACAATCCCCTCTTTCTGGACATTATTATAAAATGGTAATGCTCCTAACCAATAATTAAACCGTTCCTTATTTTGAATCACAACACTTATATCTATATCATAATCCATTTGAAAATCGAAAGCTAAATCAAATATTTCCGTTTCTACTTCTTCTATTTCTTCATCTGTAAGGGTAGTGAGAATCATAATATCTACATCGGAATGCTCGTTATAATCCCCTCTGGCATAAGAACCATACAAAATTACTTTATCTAATTTATCTCCAAGAATTGATTTTACCTGCTGTGAAAAACGTAAAATAATATCTCGCTTATTGCTGTTCATATCCTCGCCCCTTTCTATCTTATTTATGTTAATATTATACCAGTTTTCCGCTCCATAACACAAGCACCAACCGAAATATTTTCCGTTGATGCCTGTTCCTGCTATAACAATTCCATTATCATTCCTCTGCAATATTTCCAACGAATATCATCTTTATACTTCTTATCCATTTGGTATAGAAATATGTCAGAGATTCTATTGAAGAAATCAGAAGGTAGTATATTAGCTTTGTAACGATTATCAGGCATACAACATACCTGTAAGTTTTCCACTTCATCCGCTCCACCCATTGAGATTGGGATAATGTGATCTAATTCCATTTCATCGAAAGTAATTTTCCTACCGCATAAAGTACATTTTCCTTCTGCCTGTTGATAGAGTAGCTTTCTTACTTCCTGCGAAAAATGTTTTCTTTTTATTCTGATTCGTCTTGGCTGCACTGTTTCTCCTTCTGTATCCCAAACATAATATCCCTTTAAGTATCCTTTGTGTTTCTTTAATTTTTCCGCTGCGGTATTAACATTAGAAAATACTTGTGCTTCTGTTATATCATTGGTTTTATTTACTCCACCGTTTCTATTCGGTACTGCATAATACTCTCCATTTGTGATTACTAAAGCCATGATTCTTCCCCTCTCTTAAATAAAATGATTGTATATTCTGGAAATGATTCTTTCCTTGATTTTTCTCATGTAACTTAATGGAACTACCGCCAACTTACACTCCGCTGTCAGACAATCATTTTCTGCATCTTCAAAACCCATAATGATATAATGCTTAACTGAATCTCCTGCACAGTATATAATACAAAGGTAAACAAACTTTTTAATTACAGGCTTATCGCTCCATACAGAAGACACATTTTTCCCGTACCGTTTACTAAGCTGTGACAGTTCTTTACTCTCCTGCTTCTTTGCTATCTCTACCGCTCTCATTAATTCATTCTTAATAGCAACCGACATTTGTACTATATCAATATTAACTGTGATATTTTCCTCTGTAACATATACTGAATACTCATCTAGCTTTATCTTTCCTATGTTTCCGCTTTCCGTTCTTACCTTCCACGTTTTCATGTCCTACCTCTTTCTATGCATGGTAGGTACAGAATTGCACCCACCACAAGCCTTATTGTCTTAGAAAAATCTTTCTTCCAGTGCTTTCTTTGCCATGTCTTTCAATTCTGTTGCATAACTGGATAAGTCCATAAAAATACTGCCTTCTGTCTCCATAGAGTCATTATCTGCATCATGAAAGCCAACCGAAAGAACAGACTGGAAAGACTTATCTTTTGCATGGAATGTAACAAGTAAGGAAATGAAGTCTCTGATAACAGGTTTATTGCTCCATGTATAAGGGTGCTGTTTGTTCTCTTTTTCGTTGAATTCCTTAATCATATTGGAATAATCTTTCTTTGCTTCTTCAATCACCTGCTCAAGTGTCTGATTCATACGATAGGATACGTTAGTAATGTCAATGTTAAGCTGTAAAATATTATCTGTAAGCTCAACTTTACCCGTTTGTAACGTACCAAGATTAAAGCCTTTTTCTTCGTACCACTTGATAGAACCGCCTTTGAAGTGTACCTCTGGCATGGCTACATAGCTTTTTCCTATCTCTTTCACTACTCCATTTTCTACCTTTATACTAAAATCTACTATTTCTCTTTTCATTGCTGTATTCATGTTCTATACTCCCTTCATATTTGGGGACAGGAACTCTCCCATCCCCTTGTATATTTTGTTTATGTAATTACCTTAAATGCTCATGATTGCCTTGCCTAAAGCATCCCACATTACTTTTTTCATAGTGATATAGCCTTCTTCATCTAACTGTAAAGGAATGGAATCATATAACTCTACAATCTCCTCATGTTCGTCCTGCCAGATGCATATTTCTAAAGTAAAATCAGTTTCGCAGCCTGTCTCATAACCACCAAAGCTGTATACCACTGTAATATCAATACAGACCTCTTCTTCCTTTACTTCTGGATGTTTGGAGTGGAAGTCCTCCTCTAAGCTATCAATCAACTTAATAAAGTCTTTATTATCGGTAGATACTGGAATATGTACGCTGATTTGTCCAGAATTGGCTTCTACTCCTGCTAAATTAATTGTTCCTACTTCTTTAATGTCAACTGTCTGTACACTTTTAATCTTCATTGTGTGTTCTCCCTCTCCCCGTACAGCCTGATAGGACAGCTTTAATAAATGATTGTTTACTTGTTACTCTGACAGATTATTGAGTTATAAGAACTCTACCATCAAAGGATTATCTGATTCTCAACACGTTATAAGTTGCTACCTTTTCGAATGGTTGAAGGTCATCGCCCAGAATATCCTGTAACGCTTTCTTGTCCAATGTTGTTCTGCTCTGTGGCTTGTATGTTACTTTGAAGTCTGTACCGATATACTCACTCTGTTCTGTCTCTTTCATAAAGCTGATCACATCGAATTCAAGAGATTTTAACTGGTTGTCAAGCTCTTCCTTCATTGCTTTAAGGTTTCTGATTTCTACTACTCTGTTTGATAATTCATCTTTATTAATACACATTGTCGTATCTCCTTTACTATTTGATATATGTAAGTGTTTGTCCCTGTTATCCATTAATAATTGCATAAATTAAAATCCCAACAATTATATATGGAATACAAAATCCAATAATATAACCCATTATGTTTACCTCCTGTTTGAATATTTTTAACTGGTTTATAAAACAGTGTTTGCAATCTCATTTGTTATCGCTGTTTTGTTTTGATGGCTTTATTATACACTCGTAATAAGTGTATGTCTATTGACAACTTACACAAGATATACACCTATTTTTTGTGTATATTACACACCTTTTATAAGTGTATATAAAACACTTGATACAAGTGTATATTTATGATATAATTAATTATTAAACAGAAGGGAGAACGGGCAAATGCTTCGATATAAAGTAGATATTTTAAAGGAATTAAAAGAAAAGGATTATACATCATATAGATTAAGAAAAGATAAATTAATTGGTGAATCTCAAATACAGAAAATAAGAAAAGGCGAGATTGCAAGCAAAGAAACACTAAACACTATTTGCAAACTATTACAGTGTCAACCTGGTGACATATTAGAATATATAGAAGATGAGCAATAAATATATACACTAATTAAAAGTGTATAATATGCACTAATTTTAAGTGTATTTTTTGTGAATTATGCGAATTGCTATACACTCATTTCAAGTGTATAATAACCTCAACAAATAAATAAAACTTATTTAAGGAGGTTATTCAGCATGAAGAAACAATCAGTATATGAAATGGTTACAGAAAGAATTATCAGCCAGTTAGAACAAGGGATAATCCCGTGGGAAAAACCGTGGAGCGGTGCAAGAAGTGGAGCATACAACAGGATCACTAAGAAGCCTTATTCATTGCTTAATCAGTTACTTTTAAAGCATGATGGTGAGTATGCAACATTCGCCCAGTGGAAAAACTTAGGTGGCAAGATTCGCAAGGGTGAGAAATCAGAAATTATTACATTTTGGAAAGTATTACCTATTGAAGAAGAAAAGGCAGACGGAACAAAAGAAGAAAAGTTAATACCATTTTTAAGATATTACAACGTCTTTCATGTATCACAAGTTGAAGGTGTAGAGCCATTAACAGTTAATCTTAATGATGAGATTGAACCAATCGAAGAGGCTGACAAGATACTGAATGACTACATCACAAGAGAAGGTATCAAGCTAGAGCATATGATAAGTGATAAGGCTTATTATTCACCTACCTCTGATAAGATACACTTACCTTTATTAGAACAGTTTAAGAATGTAAATGAGTATTACAGTACAGCTTTTCACGAAGCTACGCACAGCACAATGACAAAAGATAGATGCGACAGAAAGCAAGAAATTAAGCTGTTAGAATTTGGGAGTGAGGACTATAGCAAAGAGGAACTTGTTGCAGAAATGGGAAGTGCTTTTATTATGTACTTACTTGGACTTGAAACAGTGGGAACAAAACAGAACTCAACGGCATATATTCAGAGTTGGATAACGGTTTTAAGAAATGATGTAAAATTTGTTGTGTCGGCATCAAGCAAGGCAGAGAAAGCCGTAAAATACATATTGAATAAAAAGTAAAAAAATAAGAGGGTGTACCTGTGATAGATACATCCTCTTTTATTTGAATTGGAAAAGTAATATTGTAAATCTTTGTAATTATCGAGTTGCTTTTTGATTGTAAATCTTTGTAAGTTAATAATTGTCTGGTTACTGATATAGTACCGCTCCTTGTGTTTGTTTATCCTATGCAGGGAGTTATTTTTATATCCTGTTATGAGTGTAGGGTTGTCCTATAGGGCATTTTACTTTTATTCTGGAGCGTATGCCATTGTTATTCCCCTTTGTGGTGTCCTGTGTCCTGTACTGTCTTGACCGCTCCTCTGGTGTGTATTTAAGTCTCGCTAAGTTTTACCTACAAGGGAGCAGGCAAGGAACGGTATAGGGGGATGTTTACATTTCAGAGCGGTTGTGTTTTTTCTGTAGGAGGTATAGGTGTTCCATCTACACTCCAGGTTAAATTTTTGAAACGGGTCGAACTAGGATTATTCCAGCCATACCTCTACACCTCATATAATAAGGGTTACACTCCAACTAATTAGTTTCCTCTTTCATTTTCCTTCGGATCATGTGTTTCGACATACACGATAATATCAAGTATATCTTTATCCTCTAACCCTTTTTCTCTAAGTTTTTGGATTAAATTTACAATCTCTTTACCTGTCATGTACTCCATCCTCTCACCCTCCTATCATTATTATAATGATATTATAACGGATTTTGAAAAAAGTGTAAACTATTATTCACTTTTCAAGGTACTACACAAGTTATAGAGTGTTCACCCTTGCCAGAATTGACAAGGGCTTTTTAAATGTGATACAATCCAATTAAGGTGTATCACTTACACCCTTTTAGAAGTTAGGTGTTATGTATGTATTCCCATGCTTCGGAATCCGAAACAAAACTGGTTGGACAGTTGGGAATATACCAGTAACCATCTATAGGATTATAAATGGGATACATGGCTTACACCTCCCTTCGTTATGTATTTTGTTAAAGGTAGTTTGTCGATTGCTAACCGTCAAGTTGTTTTATCGGCTTGCTATCTTTAACATAGTAATATAGCAATTTTACTGATGAGAAAGTTAAAATAATAAGCAAGAAAATAAGAGAGTATACCTACAAAAGATATACCCTCTTTTATTTGAATTGGAAAAGTAATTTTTTAATTATTATCAAAATAGATATAAAATATCCTACTGTAAATTTTTTACATATATAGGCTAAAATTATTTATAAGAAGTAAATCCCAAATTAGATAATTTCATATCTGCGTAATTATCAACCAATAAATTCCATCCTGCAAAAGCTAATCGCAAACCTGAATTAGCTACATTTTGAACATTAGAATTATTTATAAAACCTGTTGAGTTTGAAACATAAAAATGTAATTGACTATTTTTTGTATAAGTTGAAGGATTTAAGTCTGTTGAAGCAATTGCACTTTCTCCGTAATCTTCAAAAATAACTGTATATTCAGGATATAATTTAGACTTATTAGGTGCTTTTACATACATATCAATTGAACTCTTAACCCCATCATTATCCTGAGTAAATATAAAATCAAATCCTTTTCCATCATACACAATAGCAAAATTATTCTCATCTTCTGAATATTTTATGAATTTATTTCCTCTGGAATTTGTTTGTCCATATTTTAAAATGTATGATCTTAATTTTGAGAAATTATTATTTACATTATTTTTTACCGCTGCCTTTACTTTTACAGTAACTTTGCACTTATAATTTTTCTTTCCTACCTTAGCTGTAATTACGGCTGTTCCTTTTTTCTTAGCTGTAATTTTACCCTTCTTATCTACGGAAACAACTGACTTTTTATTACTGCTCCATTTCGCTTTTTTCTTTGTACCTTTAATCTTTAACTGTTTTTTCTGTCCTTTATATAATGTAAGCTTTTTATAATTCAGCTTAACAGATGCCGCTTCTACTGTTGTAGCGGTTGTAATTGGTACAACTTCTGGTGCTACCATAGATAATGTAAATATCATAGCGATAGCAAATAATAGTTTTTTCCCTATTCTTTTCATAGCTTCTTTCCCTCTTTCTTTATTTGATTACTTTTCCATTCTTCTCAAATAATTTTTATTCTTCTGTACTGGTATCTGTATAAATTTTCATCGTTTCTATATCTGTTGATATAGTTGAAATCATCTCATTATAATCCTGTGTATATGATGTTAAATTTCCTGTTGGATCAATAGCCATATTGGTAAAAGTTATATAATCACTATAAAAATTTGAAATTGCTTCATATCCTTGTTTCCATTCATCAGACGGATTAGTAAGATATTTCATATCTTCTCTCACTTCTTCTTGACTATCTTTCAAATCAGAAATATCTTTTTTAAAATCACTATCTTTAAATAATGCATCTAAAGAATCATTAAAGTCACTATGTCCACTTACATATTTTCTTGTACTAGATTCATCTTTATTATAAATAGTATCATACCAAACATCATGAATTAACCCACACGATTCTTGTGCTTGATAAGCCCCTGTCCACATAAGAAGAAATGCTCTCTGAAAGTGATTTTTATAACTTAATTGCTCCGCTTCTTTTTTGGCTTTCTCCTGTTGTTCTATTTTTTGCTGTTTTTCTGCTTCGGCTTTCTTTTGTTGATTATAATTATTAACACCAATAACAACAAGTAGAACTATAACAACAGCTATAATACCACCTACAACTTTTCCTTTTCTTTGCTTAAATACATATCCACATTTGGGACATACTTTATCTTTTTTTGATAATAATTCACCACATTCTGGACATTTTATTATCGCTCTTCTCTCTTGTTTATTATCAGTACCATCTTCTATATCTTCTCCTAATGTATATCCGCATTCTGGACATTTCTCCATATTCGCATCAATTAAATGGTTACATTCTGGACACACCCATTTTTTCTCAAATTCCCCCTGTGTCTCTTCTTCATTATTGGCTTCCGCTTCTTCTACATCTGGAATATTTTCAGTTATCTCCTCTGAAAGTTTAGCTGCACAGTTCATACAAAACTTTGCATTTTCTTCATTTTCTACACCGCAATTTGGACAAATCTTTTTCATATGCTTTTTCTCCCTTGTTTTCTTATTTTTCCCGAAACTACCATGAGAATCCCGATGATTTATTTCCCTTAAAAGCACCTTTTGTCTGTGCTAACTTTTCTTCCAAATAAGAAAACATTTTGTCTACTTGTTCATCGGTATAGTCATATGAACTCTTATTTGCTAAGTTTTCCAGATTTTCTATTGCTTTTTCTATCTTTGCGATTCTTTCTGATGAAATTCTCTTAAACTTTTCCGATTTAGATTCTATTTTTTTATCTTCTGTATTTTCTACATTATTTTCCATTTCCTTACCCTCATCTTTCTTCTTGTAAGTTGTTTCCGAATATACCTTTGGTGTACCTGCTTTTGATTCAAACCATTCACATTCCCCCTTTCCCACACAATCTTTATGGAAATACTTTTTATTAAACGTACAACTACATATATTGTGATTATAAATACAATGCTTACTCCCATCATTACACGTTCTTTTTAATTGCTCGGTATGCCATGGTGTCCCTTGTAACTGTGATATATTCATACGTTTTCCCATAATTTTTACCCTCTGTGCATATTATATATCTATGTATATTAATATAAAAATTATAGTCATTTTTCTGACTATAGTCAAGTATAAGACTATATATTATGCTAATCCTATATCATATAGGAGGAAAAAATATCAGTGATTGCATATCAGCCATTCTGGAAGACATTAGAAGAATCAAATGAAACAACATATACGCTGATTCATAGACACCGTATTTCAAGTGCAACTATTGATAAACTCCGTAAAAATAAACCAATGAATACAACAACTATCAATGACCTCTGCCGTATTTTAGACTGTCAGGTAGAAGATGTTATGAAGTATATCCCATCCGATACAGATCAGCCTTTATAATTGGAGCGGTATAAAAACTGAAAAAACGTAAAAAAATAGGCATACCAGAATTTTCTTTCTCTGATATGCCTATTACTTCTTTAAAAACTAATAGGCTATGGAAATCCACAGCCCATTAATTGAATAGCAGATTGGTTCTCCTACCCCAATCAGGTCAACTTCTGTGTATCTTTTAATTCCCCAACAGAAAGGGATGGCATGGCTATTCATTACACACCAATAATATCCGGCATAATGCCTAACTTTTTGAACATTTACTTTTGTGCCTTTTGTTATAAAGTATTTTCACAATATTTTCAACCGTAATATGCCTATAATCTTTTTAAAGAAATAACCGCCCCTTAGCCTGAAAAACTAGAGCGGTTATTTTAACATATAACAACTGGGCTAACCGTCTATATGGTAGCACTTTTCGGATATTTCTTTTTTATGCCTTTTATTATAAAGCACTTTTTCCATATTTTCAACCGCAATTTTTATTCTTTCACCTTTACTTTCCAATTAATCATCGCCTGATACTGACATTCTGGTATCTTATCTTTTTTCTTTGTTTTCTCTGCCAGTTTTATAATAAACTCCTTCTTTCTTTTTTCAAATGCTTCATAACATTCTTCTTTTGTATCAAATACACCTAAATCACGCTCTTCTCCCATAATCATCATGAAAATTTTATACTTTCCTTCTTTTGTTTCTTCAAGCTTTTTACTACCCCTATCTTCGAATACTGTATTGATAAAATGTGTTGTATATACACAGGTTTCCGGACTATATTCCTTATTGCTTTGAAATAAAATATCTTTATCTAAATCCTGCTTCACCTTTCCCCTATAGTCTTTATACCATATCTTAAAATTCTGAAAGTTCTTCCATTCCTCACTGACAGTACATTCCTTATAATATGGTCTTGTCTTATGGACTTTTGGACTATAACATTTTTGAAGGATATTTGCCCATTCTCTATATACAGCTTTTTCTTTCTTCCAATCTATTTTATCACCAATATAACCCACACCTTCAAATGATCTTCTCCAATACCAGGGATTCCAACCATCAGGTTTATACTGAATATCATTTACTATTTCAAGAATTTCCTCTTCTGATACTGTACCTTCTCTATCATAAATCTCTTTAATGGCTGCATACTGTTTATCTGTGACTGGATAAATGTCTTTGTAGAAGTTATTATCTATATTATTATCTTTATGCCAACACATAGTATTATTTTTCATATCATAATTTACAATGAATGTCTGTATCACAAGAGAACTTGCACTGACACGCTCCTGCTTGTATCCCCATGCTTTTTTCGTCTTAATATAAATATTTTTCCGTAAACTATACTCTATTTCTTTTGTAATTTTATTCCGCTTTCCTTTTACAAATTCGTATGTTCCATCTTCCTTTTTTATTACGGGACGTCCATAGTTGGAAATCCAAGTGTTATCATAATATAATAATTTTACAAATCTCTCATGCTTATCTAAATATTTCAGTTTAGATTCTGTCTGTTTTAAAAAGCGGTTGGGATTTATTTTCTTGTATTTCCTTCTTATCTGTACAAGTTTCCCATTATCATATAAGCCCATACCTTTTTCTTTTAATGTGTTTTGTCTTTTCTCATTCCTGCAATCTTTACAGACAGACTGATAACTTGTTTTATATTCCTTGCGGAATCCCACCTTACATAATCGTCTGTTTTTTATAAATTTATTTAATTTAAGCTCTTTTCCACAACAACTACACTTTTTTGTTTCAATTTCTTTTTTCATGATATTTCCTCCTGTTCTTTCAGAGGGCAGAAACACCATAGAAAAAATCAATTATAGAAAATAAACTGTATGTATTTTTAATTGTTTATTATGGAAAATGTTATGCGACTGCATATAGACTCAATAGACATCTTTCTGTCCCCTGTTCATTGCAAAATAAAAGAGCATCCATTACTGGACACTCTGTAAAATAATTATCTTTGTTATTGTTACTCTTCTTCGGAATAATCAAAGTCTTCCTCTGCTTCATTAAGACCTTCTCCTAACCGCTCCTCTGTTAATTCCTCACAAGCTCTTCTTAATCTTGAATATGGTTTTATAACAGCTTTATAGTGCGGTGGAACTGTTGCCTTTCCTTTATTGAAGTTATTGTATTGACGTTCCTCTATGTATTTGGGATAGATACCAAGAATCCCCTTTACCTCAAAACGATTACCATCTCTTAAAATATCTTCTAAGCACCAGAATGTATCCCGGATAATATAGTAAAGGTCTACTTTGGGATATATGTTACCTGATCTTTCCGCTACCATATCTATAAATTCTCGTCTGGATATTGTTTTCATTATATCGTGCCTCCTTTTTTCATTTTATGTATGTATTTGATTCTTCCAAGTGGACAAATCAAGTAATCTTTTGATTAGCCCGACTGGGTGAATCATATGAAATTCATGTTTCAATTTAGGAATAATATATAGGGAAATTTGCTTCAATTTGAGCTGTATTGGATTTTGTTGGAGCGGATGTGTTATTGAAGATATGACTTTTATTGAATGCCAAAACAAGCATACACACCCTTATTTTATTAGGCATATATGCTTGTTTTGATATTCAATACTATGAATTTAGATTATATTAAGGCTCGTATTTTGTTAAATTTTTTCTGTTTTGCAATCGGATTTACATGGTGTATTTTCCTATGATTTCTACACCAATTTTACACCAACTACACCATTACTACACCAATTTGCCGTTAAAATATGGCAAGTTATGTAAATTTATATATTGGTTATCATTAAATATTAATCTTCTGAAAACCGCTATTTATAAGGCTATATGAGGTTTTATAAAGATATAACAGGATATGTTTTTCAATATCAAAATTTGATAATCGAATTTTATAAAAATTGAACAACTTTCCCTGCTAATCAACCGCTACTGCTATTTACTTCTTCTTAATGTGATTCCTGTGATATTAAATCCATAGGAGGACTTCTTATTTTTCTTTAAAGTAAGAGTTACCTTTCCAAGTGGCTGCGTCTGATCTGCATATGCATCGTACATATTCACCTTAAAAACAGCCTTCCACTTTTTCCCTTGTTTTGTTACCGATTTTAATTTGTAAACCGGATAATCTTCTCCCCACTCTCCAACAGCAAGTTTCACATAATTCGAGTTACAACGTACTACTAATTCCTTAGGTGTTTCTGGATATGTTTTAAAAGATAGAGAAGCAATTCGTGCATTCGCACCAAAAAGTTCTTTTACACGCTGACTGAATGCAAAATTGGTAATACGACTCTGGCCTTCTAATACCTGTCTTCCTGCCGCAACATTCTGCTTTTCAAGCGATGTAAGCTTTATCTTTTTTGTCTCTCCGGATTGCATACTGTAATTTAAACGAATACTATAATAAAGTTGTGTTGCCTCCAATATACGATTCATCTGTTTTCTATACTTAACTGTTACATTCTTACTCTGTTTCTTAGCGTTCTTAGCCTTTACAGTAGAGACTGTTGTTTTCGCAGCAAATCCCGTAGATGGAACTGCAATAATCAGGATTATTGCCAAAATAAAAAAGCTTACTAAAAGCTTTGGGGTTCTACGTTTCATATTTCTCATCTTCCTTTTCATTCTGTCTTTTCTTTCCTTTTCTCATTACTGTCCTTATTGTATTCTCTTTAAGAGAAATGTTCAACGCTTAGACTTTCTTGATTTTTTCCCTCTTACATACTCCGCTCCTTCTATTAAAAAAGCGAAAGAGAAAAACTCCCTTTCGCTTTTTCTTAATTTGTTAAAGTAAACTCATATTTCATCTCTAATGTTACAAAAAGCTGCTGCATTACCTTATTTGCAATTTCACGAATATTTAAGTTCTCTATATAAGATAAAATAGCTTCTTGTTCTTCTTGTGGCACTTTAAACACAGATAGACTCATTGAAAGAAAACGTGCCAGCTTACGTTCTAATGTAAAATACATATCACAAGGTCTTGCCATATAACCTCTCATAAACGCAGCGGTACCAATCTCCATTTCATAAAAATCACTTGCACTATAACCTGGTAAATACGGAGCAAAAATCTTTTGCAATTGTACTGCTGTTTTTTTATGAATAAGTTCTATATTTTCAGGTACAGTATACGCTTCTACATAAATTTCTCTTAAATTTTCATTTAATTCTGCAAGCGTAAGCTGAAGGCAAGTTTCTACTGCATATAATAATACCGGATTTGTCTCTTCTCCTACAATCTTACCTGAAATATTAAATTGATTGCCAAACATAAATTCTGTAAGTTCGGTTAAAATACTCCCTTTCGTATGATAAATATTATAAAACGTACTCGGTGTTACGCCGGCTTTTTTTAAAATTTCAACTGTGGTTGTCTTTTGATATCCCTTTTCAAGAAACAACTGCACACAAGCAGATAAAATTCTTCTTTTGGAGTCTTCTTTTTCGTATCTACTAGCCATTTTTCACCCTTCTAACTATTTCAATATGTGTTCTAATATATTACATTTTTCTTTGAATTGCAAGGTTAATGGCTGGAAACTTTTTATTTGGTGATTTTCACAGATTTTACATTTGAATAACTTCCATAAATGTTTTTACCAGCTTTTACATAGTAAGCTCTTACTTTGTAATAATAAGTTTTATTCTTACTAAGTGAAGTATCTTCATAGGTAAGTTTTTTCGTTGTTGTAATTTTACTATATTTACCCTTTTTTCTGGTTGCTCTATAAATTTGATATTTTTTAGCTCCATCTGCTTTTTTCCAGGATAAACTTACCGTTGATTTCTTTTTATTTTTCACTCTTAAAGACACTTTCTTTAATGTACCTACCTGTAATACAACCTCACTGGCTTTTCCATTGATTATTGTTGACTCATTTTTATAATAAGCCGCCACTTTATAATAATAGTTTTGACCACCTGCTATTGAAGAATCCGAATAACTAAGAGCTGCTGTTGTCTTCAACAATTCGTATTTTCCTTTTTTATTTTTCGCACGATATACCTTATATCCCGATGCATTTGTTACTTTCTTCCAGCTAATCGTTGTTATTCCGTTGCTGGATTTCGTTGTAATGCTTGCTTTTCCAACCGAAATCCTCGTACCACATTTCGTACATTTACCAGCTTTCCACTGATGTGCTGCCTTTTTTACGGCAACAGTGTTACAACAGCTATATCTCTGTTCATGTGTTGTTGGTGTTATGATCCATTTTACCTTTTCCACATGATTGGCAGAATCCAATTTCCCATATTCCATTTTGCAAATATCACAAATCGCTTTTGCTTTACAAGTTGCTTTCCCTCCGGTATGGTGATCATTGATGGTTACTGTAATCTCTGTAACATTATCATAATCGTCAGTAGCGGTTATAACCTGTTTACCGCTTCCTGAAAGTACATATTGATTATTTTCATCTAATTCAATGCTGTTTCCATTCACTTTTACATCTCTTAAATGCTCATCGGTCACAGTGATCGTTCGAGTAAGACAATAGATCTTTCCATCTTCAACTCCACTAATTTCCGGTAGAGTCATATCCTCTTTAATATTATTATATTCTAATGTTTTTGTGGCTGACTTTCCAAACTTATCCGTTAATCGAATCGTATACGTTCCATTCTGCGTAATAACATAAGGAAAACCTACTCCCAATTTCTCTATCTTAGTATAATTCTCATCGCCTTCTCTTTTAATTTCACAACTTGCTGCTTCGTTATTTTCATTTGTTTTTTTCATTAAAACGACAATTCGGTTACGCTGCATTTGATGTATCGTATCTGCATTTGCTACGTCAATACTAAAGTCTCCACCCTCGTATTTGCACGTAATGGTTACATCTTCTGTTTTAAAGGTTTTAAATGCTCCATCTTCTTTTCGGGTCTTCGTTACTACTGCATAAACTTTCACTTGTTTTTCATCTTTTATATTTGCAAAAATATCCTTTAAATCAACCGAAACGCTGTCTCCCGTAAGATCCAAGCGAGTAGCTTTTCCATCTTTCACCATGTAATACTCATACTTGTAGCTAATGCTGTGCTGTTTTTCATAATCTCTATAACCATATAGAATAATAATAAAGGGATCCCTTAACACTCCACCGTCAAGTTCTTTTGTTGTTGTAAGAAGCTGTACTTTACTATCCGTAAGATTGGTAATCGTTCCTTCATTACTGTAGCTGTCAAAATCTCCTCGTTTCACATAAAGATTATAGGAAAAATCCTTTACTTCCGGATAGGATGCTTCGATTGTAATTTCATAGGTCGCATCTTTATTTACAGTGTCAAAATAAAAAGAATCCGGAAATGGTCCTCGTTCATTTTCTTTTTCCACACCGTCCATCCTTGTAACTTTCAACTCTGTACCATTCTCTTTTACAGATGTAACTTTATAAAACTTTCCACTATCATATACGCTAGGAAATTCTAACGAAATCCAACCACCTTCTGGCACATCAAATTCTATATCCTGACCTGTGATCTGCTTTGTAGCTCCATTATAATCTCTTTGATTATAAGTTATTATGTCTTTATCCGTCGGCTTAATATTCCATTTTAACTTAATATTGGCCTTATTATAGTAATTTGCATATACTTCTTTATTCTCATTCGGCGGGTCATAATCAAATCCCGGATTTTCGCCCACCTTATAACTTGTATAGTCCCCATCAGGTATCATATCCAGTATCTGTCTGTAAATATATCCCCATTGTTTCTGCAACTGCGATAAAGGTTTCTTTGTGTATGAATAGAAAGTTTTGTATTCCTTATATTTAGGCTGTGGAAGCTTATCTGAATGTTTATACTCGACTTCTTTATCATGTATTGTATATGTATTTTCCGCAAGGTCCTCTGCATGATAAAGATATAGCGGCTGGCTATTCGTTGTAACTTGAAGTCCATTCGCATCTACATTCAGGAAAAGGTCTCCCGTTTTATTATCAACAATTCGAAATAAATAATTACTTCTTGGCACCGGGTTTACGATCCATTCTGTTTTACTGTTTTTAGAAAACCCCAATTTATTTACATTACGATCAATGTTCAAATAATATTTGACATCCTGCTTTATAATGTAAATATAGTAATGCGTATCCGTACCCTTCTTTTTTTGAAATTTTAAACCATATTCCTTAATATTTTTTCTATTTCGCTCTGACATTTTTTCGTCCATACGCAACACTATGGAACCCATTCCTTTACTTATAATTTTAAACTCATCATAAAGCATTCCCCTGGTAGGATTTGATCCGTCACGGATCGCAATTTCATCCATATTATGACAATAGTAAGCATACTTACTCTCCTTGCCGGCAAGATAGAAGTTTTTCTTCTCAGCAATGTCCGAATACAAAGTATCTATCGGATTTACATACCAGTAATAGGAGTATGCATGTACCGTCTTAGGGGCAAAAACAAAAATAAAACAAACCATAAATAAAGTAGCTAATAATTTTTTCTTCATTGTCTTTTCTCCTTTCCATTCTCACTTTGGAATGCATTCCAATATTTATATTGTATATAGTAACATACAATCCAACGAATTACAAGCATCAAAAATGACAATGACACATTTCAATATTTTCCCATCGTAATCCACCCACTTTACCGATTCTCTTTTTGTTCTGGCCAGATACCCTAGAAATATTTCCTGTTCTTCAACAGCCAAGACTCTTCGTTCCACTTTCTCACATTTAGATATTACCACTTTCATAATAATCTCCTAGAGCGTGTTTGAAAAAGGCTCTAGATGAACTGTATAATTCTTGCAAGCTCCATAACCACGACTTTCAGCATTACTCCACTGGACATCACATAAAACCATATTTCCCGCATTCGTTGTGATTTTGCGATTGGTGTTGCTACTGCTGCAACAATAATCATTGCAGCTCCAATACAGCCAACAATAGTAGGAATACTTATCAGCGGAAATATTCCTGGTATACAACTTCCATCAACTGCCGCCTGAATGGTCTTATCCAATCCATCCCTGGCCGCTGCAAAGCAACAAATGACAAGACCATACATCAGCAAAAATAAATTTCTACATCCCCAATAACTGATCGTGTTACGATTCCATACAGAATATCCAATAAATCCAACTAGAGCAATTATCATAATAGTCGTTACTGTAGTTACCATATTTCCAAAATAAAGTTTCATAACTTACCTCCGATCATCTTTTACCGTTGTACCAACTAATCACGCCCTGCAGGTTCTGTATCTTGACACGTTCACCACCATGCAACATCATATCCAGCATATCCTCCTCTTCCGGAGTTCGATCTGTTTTCTTCTCCAGTGCTTTTCCTGCTGTTTTTACCATAATGTTCATCATCATTTTGTACATCCCATGAAGTCTTTCTACACTGAAATTTCCCTGCAATGTAAATACAGGAATCTTTCCTAAGGTAAAAAAGACACAATACGATTTTGCATCCGTACTGCGTCTAAGCGTCTGACTTTTCCATATTCATTTTTCATCTACAGGACTTGCCACTGGCAGCTTCTTTTACATACTTTTGCATCCGATCAGCCTGACTGTAAAACCCTCTGCGTCAATTAGACTCTCCTTTTTACATTTTGGGCAAAATAGTGGAAAATGTAAAAGCACAGTGTCTTTTCGCAATCTCACTCTTGTTTTATTTCCGCATACCGGACAATATACCCATTTCTGATACTCCATCTCGTCCTTGTTCATTTTTTTCACCTTAAGTCGATATTTTTTGGAATATTTTGGCAATTTTCTCTACATGCTCCTCTACTTGTTTCACTACTTCCTGTTTATTCTCTGCTCCATCATAAATGCTGTATAAAAGAAAAATAGGTCCGTAGAAATCCATTGCAAGTTGCTTTGCATCTTCACCGCTTTCTACAATTCCAGAAAAAACAGCTTCCATGTACCGAAGTGGACCTTCCGCAAGATAATTCTGATAGAGTTTAGCCATTTTAGGATCTCTGTACTGTTCTAATGTCAGCATTTTTCGGAAACAACAGGAAAATTCTTCTTCCGTCCAGTGCAGAAACTGTACTTTTGTAAACTGTCTGATCTTTTCCAAAGCAATGTTTTTATATCCTGTGATCACATCCTCCATATCGCCATCCGGCATTTCATATTCCTTTGCCCTTTTGACATCCATCTGGTTCATTCTTTCTACAATGCTGTCCAATATTTCCTGTTTACTGGAATAGTGTTTATACAATGCAGCCTTGGTAACTCCTAATCTTGAAGCGATCTCATTCATAGACGTTCCCATATAGCCACTTTGTGCAAACAATTTTAATGCTTCTTCCAGTATTTTTTCCTTTGTGTTCTTTTCTTTGCTTTCCATATTTCTCTCCTAAATTGATGTTATTAGCAAGTTACCTTTTGGTTACTTTTATTATAGTTACCTATCGGTCACTTGTCAACACTTATTCTTTTAACACAAAAGAAAATATTTAACTTCATCATCGTTTCTCGATAACCTGATCTATCAATCCATACTTACTCTGCTATCAATATCGGAATGCCACCATTCTGCATTCCATGCAACAATTGGCTTCTATACTTATTCTGCCCCCTACTTTTAATGGTTTGATCTCCACAAAACCATAAGAAATAAATGCTGCAACTCCAAGCAGTCTGCAATAATTTATAAAATTCTTTTTCTTCATTTTGTTGCATTCTCCCTACAAAACCATTGCAGATATTCGTCAAGATTGTTTCTTTCCTGATTCTCTGTTTTACATTCTCCACTTCGAAGGTCCAGTTCATAATCCATAAGTCCATGAACTGTCATTGCAAAACTTACTGCACTCATATCTGCATTTTGAAAATGAAGTAATTTGTGTACTTCCATTGCATAGAATAACTGTTTCGTCGCAATGATCATTTTTCCTGTTTCCTCTGCCAGAATTTTAGCAGCCATCGGCTGGATACTTTTGATCTGCATAATTCAAGTACGGGTTAGAATAACTGACCTGGCAGTTTTTTCTTCTCTTTATAAGGAAACATCTTATCAAATTCTTCGGCTTTCTTTTCATCTACAAAATATCCCGCTGGTGTCGCATACTCTCCAGTAATACCGTTTAAATATCCAGGAATCAGCTCTTTGCACAGAAAGAAAGATGCATCCTGCCCTTCTTCCAGTCCATGATAACGAATGTTAAATTCGCTTGCCGGTCTGAATCCACTTTTTCCATAAAAATCAATGTTTCCCTCAAAGCAGACTGCACCACAGCCAAGTTTCGCTGCCTTATCCAATGAATAATCCAGTAAGGCTTTTCCATACCCTTGTCGTTTTAATTCTGGAGTAATACAAATCGGTCCCATAGTCATAATTGGAATATTTCTTCCATCATCCGATTTAATAGCCGTTCTCATAAACATATTCTGACCGATCAGCTTGTCCTCTTTGCCATTTTCATTAAGAAACATCACAAAATCCAGTTCCGGAACAAATGCCAGATCATTTCTGAGCTGATGCAATACATAATGCTCAAGGCATCCTGGACGATACACATTCCAAAAACTTTCTCTTACCAGATTTTCTACTTTCTGATGTTCTTCCTTTTTCTCTAAACGAATCATAATATTACTTTTTTCCATTTCTTTTATGTCCTTTCTTAAAAATAAAAACCGATAATCCTGGTTTTTCAATATCAGAATTAACGGCTCTGCGTCTTAATCGTCTGGCTCTTATTTTACTGTTTCATTTCTTCTACAATTTTGTCCAGCATATATTCAAACTGACATTTTGCTTTCGTCTTATCTGTTGCTCCATCATATACACTATAATAGAAAAACATATTTGCATAAAATTTAACTGCTTCCTCTTCTGGATTTTTTATTTCCATATTTTTGAACAGATCCTTCACGTATTCTGCCGGTCCGGATACCAGATATTGCTGATATAAATTCTGCATCTCTTCATTTCTAAATTGTTCAAGCGTAAGCATTTTACGAAACGATGATGCAAAATCATCCTCTGTCCAATACTCAAACATTGATTTGCTGTATCCTACAAAATCTTCTACTGATACATTCTGATATTCTTCCGGCACATTCTCAATACTTTCTTCCGGTACTTCATTCTGCCTGGCCTGTTCGCTGTCCTGCTGCTCCATACGCTGCACAATACAGTCAAAAATATCTCTTTTGCTTTTGTAATGACGGTACAATGCCCCTTTTGTCATATCAAGTTCTCCTGCTATCTGGCTGACGGAGACAGCCTCGTAACCATCTCTGGCGAACAAATGCAGTGCCACAATTAATATTTCCTCTTTCCTATTACCCATGCACATTTCCTCCAAAATAAATAAACGACCGTTTACATCTTAATAATAGTAAACGGTCGTTTATTTGTCAAGACTTTTCTTTTTGCTTATATTATCTCTTTTTATAAATCAATAACTCTGGATTTTCACCATTCTTCTCATATGTACATACCAGAATAAAATCCATATTTGCCAGAATGCCAAAGCATCTTTCTGCTCTGAATTCAGACTCCAGTTGATTCCCCAGATAGGTTTTCTGATCATCAAGGAATTTCACTTTTTGTCCGTTCGGCAGTTGATATTCAAGATTCACATATTTTCCCACAAGTGCATTTAATTTGTCTACCCTTGGAAGTCCATCTATATGCAGATCATTTATTTCGTTTATCAATTGCTTTTTAAACTCTTCAAACTGCCCATTGTCACTAAGTTCATCATATCTTTTCCAGTAATCTAACTTTGGAAGCATTTCTTTCAAATAAGATCCTGCCTGTTTTTCGGTAAAGTTTTCATTTACCATATTCTTTACACACACATCAATCAATTCGTCCATATCGTTATATGTATATGTTCCATCTGCATAGCACCATTTTCCCAACGTGATACTGCCTGCCTTGTTACCATGATTTTATCTGCCAGCTCGTCTTGTGACATTCCTCTTTCCGTGCGAAGTTTCAAAATAATATTTTTTGTTTTCATAGTGGTCACCTCCATAACCATATCATATAACCAAATCCATATTCCGAAAAGCAACTTGCTGTTGCCATACTCTATCTAATAGAGATGTACGTACTTCCATACTTCTGAATTTGTGCTGTAATAGCTTTTTCCGTACTGAATTTTGAGTGCAAATTTCCATAAAAATACTGGTGGCAACGTGGAGTTTCTTGTATTTTATTTCAACGGAAAGCAGATATCTATTTCCATATATCCATTTTCTCCCACCAGACGATAAATATCAAAAATCGGCCGTCTTTCATCTAATTGATTTCCAGTTTTTGAAAGCCATCTGCAAAATATCTCCTGATATACCATGAAAAGAAACTGAGGAAAACCCTTAAAATGATATGCCGCATATTTTCCTCCTTGGAAATGTTTAGCAAAATTACTTGATACAATCACTCCAGTTGAAAAATATTCTCCTTCAAACGTCGAAACGGATAATTGTTCTATTTTTTCAATTAAATGTGCAAATTTTATTCCATTATGTAAATTAGATGAAACACAGTTTGCTATAAGCATTTGTGCAAATTTATCGCCAAATAGCCAATCTCCACCTTTAAATTTTTGAAAATAACATGCTGTTAACTGTTCAGAAATTGCTTCTGCTATTCTAGGGAAGAAATTTTTTGCTAAGTTCATCTTTTTAATATATTTTCTCACCAGAACATATGGATAATAAGCAATTAACTCATCATCCACATAAATTTGTGAAACTACGCAGATTTCATTCTCTCTTTCCTTTATTTCATTCACTGAATTCAAACTGTGAATACTCATTTTACTCAATCTATGACTTGAGTAATATTCAATTTGAAGTGATTTTAGACGGTTTTTAACGGTTCCTGGCGATACTTTCGCCATTTCCTTTTTTCCATAGAAAAAGGCTCCGAAAACCTCATAATCACTAGAAAATAAAGTGTTTATGAAGGTTTCGGAGCCTTTTATAAATTCTATTTTAATTTACAGCATTAATAATTCAAGGAATTATTTGCCAGCCATCTGAGCTGCCACCTCAGCTGCGAAGTCCTCTTCTTTCTTCTCGATTCCTTCTCCAGTTTCCATACGAACGAAACCTTTGATAGCAATTTTAGCATTGTTAGCCTTAGCTACTTCCTCAACATATTTGGATACGGACTGTTTTCCGTCTTCAGCTTTTACGTATACCTGATCCATTAAGCAGATTTCTTTTAATTCTTTGTTAAGACGTCCTTTAACCATACCTGTGATAATCTTATCATTAGCATCTGGTTTTTCATTCTTAGCTGCTGCTGTAAGGATTTCTTCTTCTTTTGCAAGATAATCCTGATCAACTTCAGAACGGTCTGTATACTTAGGATTTAAAGCTGCAACCTGCATACATACGTTTTTAGCCATCTCTTCAATGTCAGCGTTAACAACGTCTGTTGCAACGTCTACTAAAACACCAATCTTTCCACCCATATGTGTATAAGAAGCTACGAAACCTGCATCTTCTTTTACCTGCTGGAATCTACGGATGTTCATGTTTTCACCGATGATAGCAATCTGTCCTGCTAATGCTTCGTTTACAGTCTTAGTCTCATCGAATTTCCATGTTTCAGCTAAGAAAGCATCGATATCTGCTGCTTCTGTTTCCATAGCCTGCTCTGCAACCTGTGCAACGTAAGCCTGGAATTTTTCGTTCTTTGCAACGAAGTCTGTCTCAGCGTTAACTTCTACTGCAACAGCTTTCTTCTTATCATCAGATACGATAACTTTTACAAGACCTTCTGCAGCAACACGTCCAGCTTTCTTTTCAGCAGTTGCAAGACCTTTTTCTCTTAAGAATTCAATTGCTTTATCAAAATCGCCTTCTGTAGCTGTAAGAGCTTTCTTACAATCCATCATTCCGGCACCTGTCATCTCACGTAACTCTTTTACCTGTTTTGCTGTAATAGCCATTTCGATTCCTCCAAATTCATCTCTTTTATGTGTTTCATATAGATTTTACACAAAAATGCCCCGGCCTGTACCAAGTGCAGGCTGAGGCGATTATTGCAAACAGAATTAAGCTTCTGCTTCTTCAGCAGCTTCTTCCTCTGCTACTTCTGCATCCTGTCCCTGATTTCCTTCGATTACAGCATCAGCCATCTTGGAAACGATTAATTTAACTGCACGAATAGCATCATCGTTACCTGGGATAACGTAATCTAATTCTTCTGGGTCACAGTTTGTATCACAGATACCAACTAAAGGAATACCAAGAGTTTCTGCTTCCTGAATACAGATTCTTTCTTTTCTAGGGTCTACAACAAAGATCATGTCAGGGATATCCTGCATCTCTTTAATACCGCCTAAGTTCTTCTCTAATTTTTCCTGCTGTTTCTTGAGGTTAATTACTTCTTTCTTAGGAAGTACATCAAATGTTCCGTCTGCTTCCATAGCTTCAATCTTCTTTAACTGGGCAATACGGCTCTGAATAGTCTTGAAGTTTGTGAGCATACCACCTAACCATCTCTGGTTTACATAGTACATTCCACATCTCTCAGCTTCGTTCTTGATAGAATCCTGAGCCTGTTTCTTAGTACCAACGAAAAGAATCTTTCCTCCGTTAGCAACACAGTCTCTGATTGCGTTATAAGCTTCGTCAACCTTACCTACAGATTTCTGTAAGTCGATAATGTAGATACCATTACGCTCTGTGTAGATGTAAGGAGCCATTTTAGGGTTCCATCTTCTTGTCTGATGTCCAAAATGAACACCTGCTTCGAGTAACTGTTTCATTGAAATTACACTCATGTCAAATCTCCTTTTTGTTTGTTCTTCCGCTGCTTTCTCATTCCTCAGCCACCTTTGTTCAGGCACTTCGACCGACAGAATCCGGCAACGTGTTTTTTATAACTTAATTTACCGAACGAATTATATCATGCTTTATGTTATATTGCAAGAAAAATTTCAAATAATCGCTTAAATAATTTGTTTTCTCTTAAATTACTATTTATTTCAATTATGACATCCTCCCCCACCTCGCAAGTTCGGTTCTCGTCCGATAACACTACTGTGCTAAGCATAAGCGAGCTATCCCCGTGGGTCCCACGGTTGTGTTATATTGTATAAATAGTATGATCTGCTTCCTTCCGTAAATTATTAATAGTATTTTATTCTACAAATCATTTGTGAAGTTTTATATTATTAAAGTGTTTTGTAAAACTCCTTAATCTCCAATGCCATCTGTTTCCGACGGTCTGCTAAAATTTTGGTAACATCTTTTTCTCCGGCAGTAAATATCTCTTCCGTAAGACCATTTTCCTGTAAGGAAGCTGTAATTGACTCTCTTCCGATTATCTCTTCTAATTTTTCTCTATAATCAGCTGGTGCTTTTCTTTTTACGATATCCTTTGTCTCTTTTGAAATGTAAGTAAGGTTTGCAACCTGTCCGTAGATTTCTCTTGTTTTATATCCACATTTGGCAAGATAAGTTTTCGGGAGAATCTGATAGGACTCTGTTTTATTTTTATAAAGTTCTTCTATTGTTACATCACTGTAAAGAGAATGGACTCCTCTTGCGCACTGTGTTGCAACATAAACAAGGAATGGTGCAGTACGTGCTGTTGTGGAAGCAAACTTATCTGGAAGAATACTGTCATAGAATTCTTCTGTAAGCTTTAACTCTTCTATCTGTGCTAAATAAGAAGCAAAACCTTCTTCTGTAGCATTAGCATAGTCTTTAAGTACAGTTCCCTCTCCACCACTTTGGTAGTGTCCGGTAAGCATCACCATAGTCATCCATCTTGCTAAAAGAGATTCCTTTTCTTCTTCACCGATTCCCTGTCGATCCATAAGAAGGTACATTGCATAGCAGTAATTTAAAACAGACTGTGAATACAGCAGACGGCTACAACAATATCCCGCTTTCTTTAATGCCTTTTGGAATCCTTTAAAATTCTTCTCACAGACAAAAGCCTTTACACCGGCACCAAGTTTTTCAAAAGCTTCTTCTGAAAGCTTCTTGGATATTTCTTTTTTGGTAAGTCCCTTTTTCTCTCCGGTTCTTCCGGATAAAAGATGAACTAAATCTCCAATTCGTACCTTTCCAAAATAGGAAATGAGTACAACTTTTAACACATCTGCATAAGACGGAATATAAAGATTCTTTTCCCCATTCTGGCACCATGCAACAGCCTGTCCATACTCAGAATTAAAAAAGTCTGTTTCATTTTGCTGTAATACCTGATAAAAGGATGGCTCTCTAAGTAAATGACAGAAATAATCAATACAATTTCTTATGTAGTCCCCGCCATACTCTTCATTGACAGAAATCTTAGACATAACAAAGTCTTCCTGATTCAGTGGTTTTCCCTGTAAATTAATACGAATAAAAATCTCTGAAACAACATCAATATCTAAAAGGAAAGAAAGTTCGATGACACCTACCTGATGTTTTACAATTTCTTTTAATGTATCCACGGATTCTTCCAAAGGTGTGAAATCTTCTCCTGGATTCGCCTCTTTATATTCTTTTTCAAACTGTCTAAAAGAAAAATCTCTTCTAAAAAAGATAGAAATGTCTGGAATCCATTTGCTATCCTGTTCATGCTTTTCATCACAGACTGCAAAACGCTCATCACCTGTTTGCGCTAACGGGTTAAATGCAATACGGATTCGGAAAGACTGATACTGTTCATCTAACACTTCTTTTCCAAGAAGCGCTGCCATTAAAGCAGTGACTCTCTGTTGTCCGTCAATCAGAATCTTTTTTGTACCGCCCTTTCCAAATCCACGGACACGTACCTGAGAATTCTGCCATACAATTAAATATCCAATCGGGTATCCTTCATATAAAGAGTCGATCAATGCTCTGACTTCCTCTCCCTTCCATACAAATGGTCTTTGTATTTCAGGAATGGCAATCTGGGAATTCTCGACATAGTTAAGGATACTACTGACTGAATATTGTGTTATTTTATAGTTATCCGACTTCATAAATAAATCCTTTCGTATATCGCGGGCAAATGCCAACTACCTTCAGGCAGCAGAGATAGCCCTGTCAATCTTTTGAAGTATTATTCTGCTTTATTACAAATTCATATTCTCTGTTATCTTATGAGAATATTTGTTGGAACACGTTTTAGTGTGCTGTCTTATTAATGAAATGTCAGCAGGACAGTACATTAGTGTTTCATTTTCTTTAATTCATCAAAAACTACATCATTCAGCACTTTAATATAAGTTCCCTTCATACCGGAAGAACGAGATTCAATAACTCCGGCACTCTCAAACTTCCGAAGTGCGTTCACAATAACAGAACGGGTAATCCCCACTCTGTCTGCTATCTTGCTGGCTACAAGAATTCCCTCCGAGCCATCTAATTCATCAAAAATATGCTGAATTGCTTCTAATTCTGAGAAAGATAAGGTGGAAATCGCAGACTTTACAATGGAAACTTTTCTTGTCTCTTCTGCATTCTCCTCATTAACAGAACGCATCATTTCAAGACCAACAACGGTTGTTCCATACTCTACAAGAATAATATCATCAATTTCGTAATGGTGTTCCTTTCTGTACATAAATACCGTACCAAGTCTTTCTCCTGCAATATCAATCGGAGTAATAATTGCCTGATAACGGTCAATCTCTGTATGTTCAAAGCCCAGTGTCTCGAGATTTACATTCTCTTTTGTGGAAAGAACACCTAATAAACGCTCATTAAGAAGTGTGTCAATGTAACCGCCCACCTCATTATTGATTAATTCATCAATCACTTCGATATCCTGGCGGTTCTTAATACCAAGCACCTTACCTTTACGACTGATTACCAGAACATTCGATAAAAGAATATTACTTAACACCTCGCAGATATCATTAAATACTACCTTGTGTGAATTATTATTGTGCAACAATTTATTTATTTTTCTTGTTTTATCAAGCAATTGAACACTCATAAATACCTCCATCTCAATTGTTAAAATTAACAGACAATTCTTCACCTTTTATCATTTTAACATATCTTCCTGGCAACCACAACGGTATTATCTAATATTTTTACCACTTTTTTAAATTAATTTATAATTTCGTACAATTCCAATAATTTAGGAAAACAAAATAGGAATTTGCCGCAGGCAAAAAGACGCCCCGAAGAGAGTCGAACCCCTATATTTGTGACTTTAGTCACAGATATAGGGGTTATTCTCTCTGGGGTTCGTCTGTCTGCTTCACCCCGGCAAATTCCTATTTAACTTCTTCTTTGTCCATTACGAAGCCGCATTCCTTATCTGCACATACAAGCTTCTTACCCTTTTCCACCATATATCCCCCGCATTGTTTACAGCGAATATTGGAAGGCTTCTGCCAGCTCATAAAATCACATTCCGGATTATCGATGCAGCCGTAGTATTTTCTACCTTTTTTTGTCTTTTTAAGAACAACATCTTTGCCGCACTTTGGACAACTTACACCAATCTTTTCGTAATATGGCTTTGTGTTTCGACAGTCAGGGAAACCTGGACAAGCAAGGAACTTTCCGTGTGGTCCATATTTTACTACCATATTTCGTCCACATTCCTCGCAGACTTCTTCGGAAACCTCGTCTTCAATTTTTACTTCTTCTAATTCCTTTTCTGCCTTTTCAACAGCCTGCATCATATCTGGATAGAAGTTTTCGACAATTGTTTTCCACTTTACTTTTCCCTCTTCCACTCCATCTAAAAGAGATTCCATATTCGCAGTAAAATTCACATCAACAATGGTAGGGAAGCCATCCTCCATCATATCGTTTACAGCCTCTCCTAACTCTGTAATATAAAGATTCTTACTTTCTTTTACAATATATCTTCTTGCTAAAAGAGTAGTAATTGTTGGCGCATAGGTGCTTGGACGACCTATTCCTAATTCTTCTAAGGTTTTTACAAGAGAAGCTTCTGTAAAATGTGCTGGCGGCTGTGTAAAATGCTGCTGAGGATCTAATCCAGATAACGTAATCTCTGTATCCTTCGTAATTTTTTTCATTGCGGCATTCATTGTTGATTTTTCACTATCATAGCTATATACCGTCATAAATCCATCAAACTTGACTTTAGATGCTGCAACATTAAAACGGTAATCTCCAGCTCCAATTTTAACAGATGTTGTCTCATATACTGCTTCTGCCATCCGGCTTGCTAAAAATCTCGTCCAGATCAACTGATACAAACGGAACAAATCTCTTGGAAGCTGTTCTTTAAGCATTGCTGGTGAAAGACTGCTGTCAGTTGGACGGATTGCTTCATGTGCATCCTGAATCTTTCCTGTTTTTGATGACTTTACTGCCGTTTTATCTCCAACAAACTGTTCTCCATACTGCTGTGCGATATACTCTCGGCAACTTGCATCTGCTTCTTCTGAAATACGTGTAGAGTCTGTTCGAAGATAAGTGATAAGACCAACACTTCCCTTTCCTTTTAATGTAACTCCCTCATAAAGTTCCTGTGCAAGACGCATTGTCTTTTGTGTAGACATATTCAGACGCTTCGATGCTTCCTGCTGTAAAGTACTTGTTGTAAATGGCAGTGGCGGCTTCTTTCTTCTCTCTCCATTCTTTACTGACAATACCTCAAATTTCTCTTTTTGTAATTTCTCTACCAGAGCATCTACTTCTTTTTGTGAATGAAGTTCAATCTTACCATTTTTATCTCCAGCAAAATGAGCCTCCAGAGTTTTTTTCGCTCCTGGCACTAAAATGTTTGCAATAAGGCTCCAATATTCCTGTGAAATGTATTCATCAATTTCCTTTTCTCTGTCACAGATGATACGAAGCGCAACAGACTGTACACGGCCTGCTGAAAGCCCTCTTTTAATCTTTGACCAGAGAATCGGACTAATCTTATATCCTACAATTCGATCTAATACCCTTCTCGCCTGCTGTGCATCCACAAGATTCATATCAATATCACGGGAATTTTTAATGGATTTCTTTACGGCATCCTTTGTAATCTCATTAAAGGTAATGCGACTGCACTTCTTGTTCTCAAGTTTTAATGCATAATACAGATGCCATGAAATAGCCTCTCCTTCTCGGTCAGGGTCAGTTGCAAGATATACTTTATCTGCTTTCTTTACTTCTTTACGAAGCTGAGCTAAAATATCTCCCTTTCCTCGAATTGTGATATACTTTGGTTCAAAATCATTCTCAACGTCTATCCCCAGTGTACTTTTTGGCAAATCTCTTACATGGCCGTTTGAGGCAATAACCTTATATGACTTTCCCAGAAATTTCTGAATTGTTTTAGCCTTGGCCGGCGATTCAACAATAACTAAGTTTGCTGACATTCCCCAAAACACTCCTAACTTTTAAATATTATATTGCAATTTATTGTATTTTATCACTATCACATATTTGAAAAAATACCATTAGCAAGATATGCGTTACATTTATGGAATAATTTTTTCAAATACACTCTGCTGAACTGTCTTAATTAACATTTATAATTCGCATAAAGAAAAGATTCTATAAGGAAATTATGTTAAATATCAATAAGACAATACTCGAAATCAAAAACAATAAATGTACTCTTTCATAAAACAATTATACATCATACACTATTTCGTTTTGCCACGCAAGCAGAAAATTTCACACTTTTCTTAAATAGACATTTTGTTCTATCTGATAAATTATGTTTTTTAGTTCAAATTTCATCAGGATATGTTGCAATTCAAAGGCAGAAAAACCGCTATTTTCCAAAAGATTTTCAAAAGTCATGGGATGAATTTCATCTAAGAGCGAATATACTTTTTCTTCTTTTTTATTTTCACAAAAAAATTTTTGTTCTTTGAAAAATTTTTCTCTGTTTACATCCATATTTTTCTTTTTATTTCCTGTTTTCCCCTCTTTTATAATTATATCCATAATGTCTTCTGGAGAACGAACCAGGACAGCTCCCTGACTGATTAAATCATTACATCCTCTGCTCATACAATCCGTAATTCTTCCCGGAAGTGCAAAAATATCTTTTCCTTGTTCCAGTCCTTGATCAGCAGTAATTAATGAACCACTTCTCGCCCCCGCCTCCGTGACAAAAATCCCATCGGAAAGCCCGCTGATAATCCGATTTCTCATAGGAAACAATCCTTTTTGAGGAGAAATACCCATATTGTATTCCGAAAGAACTCCGCCCATCTGATACACCTGTTGATATAAATTAAAATTCTCTACTGGATAAATCGTATCAATCCCGCCTCCAAGAACCCCAAGCGTATATCCATTCGCATCTAACGCTCCCTTATGCCCCGCAGCATCCACTCCGGCCGCCATGCCACTCACAATCTGAATGCCACATTCTGCTAGTCTTTTTGCAAATTCTCTCGCCATTTTTCTTCCATATATAGTTGCCCTTCTCGCACCGACAATTGCAAGAATTGGCTTTGAAAAATTCGGAAGTCTTCCTATATAATATAGCAAATTTGGCGGTTCATATAACTGTGCAAGTCTTTCTGGATATTCCTGTGACTCCCTGTGAAAAAAATAAATTTCTCGTTTTTCTAATTTTCGTATAGAAGCTTCTATTTTTTTCTGATTTTTCGACGCTATAACCTCTTTACATTGCCCAGTCGTAAGAATTCCTTTTATCTCACTTTCCGGAGCATTATATATTGTAGATGGATGTCCAAAGTGTTCTAGAAGTTTTTTCTGTGTCTTTACACCAATTCCTGCAATATTCGTAAACCAATACCAGTAAAAATCATTGTTCGTCATCTCACCTTAACCCTCCCTTCTCCCTTTTGTCTAAAATATAGTGCTTCCTCTACATGACGGCTTTTTATATCGTAACTACCTTCTAAATCTGCGATGGTTCTTGCCACTTTTAAAATCTTAAAATAAGAACGCCCTGTAAGCTGGAAAACAGAAAAAGCTTCTTTCATAAGCTGCTGTCCTTCTTCATCTAGTTTGCAATAGATTTCCACCTCATTCTTATTCATTCTGCCATTAAACAATGTAGTACTTTGTGCAAAACGTTCTTTTTGTATCTCCCATGCTTTGCTTACCCTTTTCCGAATATCCGCAGAACTTTCTTCTTTAGAGTTCGAAGTCAGCGCTTCGTATCCTATCTCCTCACAACGAACAAACAAATCAATTCGGTCAAGAATCGGGCCACTTATTCTATTCTGGTACTTTACAATCTGACGATAGGTACAGCGGCATTTATCCATTGGATAATATCCGCATGGGCAGGAGTTTGTCCATGCAACGATTTTAATATAATTTAATTATTACATATTGACAGGGTTCAAAAAGGGTTCATTTGAACCCTCTTCTATCGACTTGATTATTTTATATAAATGTAAGCGCTTAATTTTCAGAAATGATATTATATCATATAGAAGAAACTCAGATGCACAGGCAAATTATTTACCATATATATTTATTATGGAATAATTTGCCTGTTTTTTATTATGAATGATAGTAAAGCATATTGACTTCGGTTTGGGAAGAATTCGTCCGCCTATTACAGTATCAGCTACAGCTGCCCATTTGGGCGTATATTAACATCTGCTCGTTAAAGGGATATTTATACAGTTTTGCAGCCGTGGTCAGAAATCTGGTCCATTCATTTTCGTTTTTAACAATATCTGCCGCTGTCATTTCTGCCAGTGCAGATATATAATGATATTTTCCTGTCATAGATACTCCTTTCGATTCAATTTCTCCTAATAACAGAAAAGCAACCCAAAGTGGCTGCCTCAGAATATAGACAAAATTCTATAAATACTAAATGCAAGTATATTAGTAAAAATATACTTGCATTTTCTTTTAATGACTATTCCTAAATAAAAAATATATTTACTCCTATATACACACGATTATCCAATCAAATCAATTATCCTACTTAATACTACTTTTGTTTTTTGTTCCAGAATCTCAGTTTTATAGTAATTTGTAGAAATTTCTGCTAACAATTTATCTATCTCACTTACATCATTTTGCTTTTTTTCTTTCAGAATTTTATTTATATCTACAGAAAATTTAATACGGGCATACATTTCTTTATCCTTCAAATTGTGCATAGTAATTGCAGATAAAACAAACTCCAAATCATATTTAAACGGAACGTAATACCTTCTCATATTTTGTTGTTTATGATTTTTCTTTGTATCCCTTATATTAGTAATAATCGAATATATAACCGTATCTAATAACACAAATTCTAACAATGCTTCTTTGACAAGAGAAAAAACATAATCTGATTGTGATACATTTACACTATATGTAAAAACACTTGTAAAAAATAGTAGTATATATATAGCATAACGCAACACATTAATACTTATTAATGCTTCGACCGGCTTAAAAATCAGTGCCACAGATTTATTTCCAGTAACTACTTGAATAAATTTTTTAATCATTCTTAACAAAAAAGATAAGATATATGGTATCGATATTAGAAATGTTATCATTGTCAAAAAAATAGAATACTTCTCTTGTCCTATAAACTCACCATAAGTCAATGCTATCCCCGAAGACGTACAAATCTTTTCAACAAGAAACACAAATAGATATGTTCCATATCCAATTATATTTTTCAACAACATAGATGAAAAAAATACAAAATATAAAAGCGCAATCACTATTGCTATTGTAACAGTGAATAATGGTAATACTACTTGAGATATTAAAATTAACTCAGTAGCAAGAAATATAGCCTGCCCCCATGTCAAAACATCCTCATCATTTTTTCTATTTCGAGCGAAATATATAATAAGCAATACCAATGCTGCAAAAACAATAACACCAGAAATGATATACCACTTACTCATAATCTGTGCTAATTCGTCCAATATTTCTGGATTAGAAATATTTTCACTAAATATTTTTTTTAGTAGCTCTATAAAATCAATATTTATATAAGCTAACACACAAGATAGTATCAAACCAATAGGTGTCGCTAAAGCCAACATGCCGTATTTTATTACGCCACTTTTCCTAAAACTTTCTATCTCTTTTTCATTAAATACAACTAATTTCATAATATTTCCTCCTACAACGTAAGCGCTTAATTTTCAGGTATCATAGAAAAATATCCGACTGCCTTCTGGTAGT